>Ga0224508_10000039_pt1 | contig 154614 bp, 174 predicted proteins | sample SF_Jan12_sed_USG_4_FD_170157 | JGI IMG/M metagenome (GOLD analysis project Ga0224508, IMG submission 170157) | Sediment microbial communities from San Francisco Bay, California, United States - SF_Jan12_sed_USGS_21 | ecosystem: Environmental > Aquatic > Marine > Sediment | place: USA... | reverse complement strand
TTTAGTCGGGCTATTTGTTCTGGTGTAGCTTCTTCAGGTTGGGGTTCTTTTTGTTGAGATTCTAATTTTGAGATTTGTTCTTCTAGTTGTTTTAGTCGGGCTATTTGTTCTGGTGTAGCTTCTTCAGATTCTAAAATTGGTTTCGGTACAAGATCTAATTCTTGAGGAAGTTCTACATTGGTTTCCTTGGGAAGAACTCTATTGAGATTTTTGGGTGATTTCTGTTGGGTTTTTTGATTCATTGGGGATTCAAATTCGGCAATTTGTTCCTCTAGTTGTTTTAGTCGATCTATTTGTTCTGGTGTGACTTCTTCAGGTTTGGGCATTTGAGGTAAATCAATATCGGGTAAATCCCCTAGATAGTCTAGGTTCACTTTGTTTTCATCAATTCGAAGAAACGGTTCCCCATGAATTCTAAAAAAGTGAATTTTATTTCCATTTTTCCAAGTTGCGATACGATTGTAAATCGTATTGTAATTCAAACCACTTGAAATATCGGACGAAATTTTAATCCGATCAACTAAATCTCCAGTACTAATTCCGTTTTTGGTATCCTCATGCCTCCTTGCCATTAAGATTAAATGATTTTTGTCATATCTAACTTCAGATATTAAATAATCTGCCCACTTTTTCAATACCAAAATTATTGATTGATTTCTAGTAAATAAGCAATGATATTCTTAAAATTACAAAAAACTTTAATGGAAAAGTAATAATTTTCTAAATGTTTTTGTTAGGAAGTATACACGCTTCCTTGATATCAACCCGAAAAAAGGAATAGAATAAAGATAAGGATGACGTATTAAAGATCCTTGGTTAATTTACTTGATCCACATTTAATCATCACGAGAATGTTTGAAGCAAGAAAATTCGATGACATGCTAAATTATTGCATAAAATTATTAGAAAAAAATCCAAATGATTTGATGGCACTACAAAATTCAGCGTTGTCTCTTTTACACTTGGAAAAATTTCCCGAAGCCATCTTTTATTGTGATAAGGTTCTAAAAGAAAATAATTTTGATATGTATGCCATAACTATAAAGATCCACGCTCTTGAAAATTTAAAAGAGTACGAAAAAGTACTCGATTGCTGTGATTCAATTCTTTCAAGAAATAAAGATGATGTTTGGACTTTGAACACCATGGGATTGGCCTTAAACCAATTAAACAGATTCAATGAGGCCATTGAATTTTATGACAAAACCTTGAAAATCGATGAAAAAAATATGACAGCCTTAATGAATAAAGCTGTTGCTCTTAGCTTCTTGGGTGATTATCAAAATTCTATAAAATATTATGACTGTGCACAAATAATTGACCCTTCCATGAAAGAATTGGCAATTGCCAAGTCACGAGAATTTGAAAAGTTGGGTCTTGAAGATGAGGTATTTTTGGCAGCACAAGGAGTATTAATCAAAGATATGGAGAAAATCAAATCGGATGCAAAAGAAAACAAATGTTCAGTTTTTCATCAATTTTGTCAATTAGAATTTGAAGAAAAAGAAACAAAAATTACAAAATAATTTTGTCTAGTTTTAGTTTTTTGCGATTTTAAGAATTTCTTCTGCTTGTTTAAAATGAACCTCGTCAATCATTTTTCCTTCCACAGTTGTTGCCCCTTTACCATTTTTTATTGACTTCAAATATGATTTACAAACCTTTTCTGCCCATTGGATTTCTGATTTAGTTGGATAGAAAATTTTGTGCGTAATAGAAATTTGATCTGGATGAATAAGACTTTTTCCCGTAAATCCCAAACTTTTTCCTGTTTTACAATCTTTTTCAAGTCCCCTGATATCTTTAAGATCCTGCCAAATAGCGTCAATTGATGCAACTCCTGCAGCCTTTGCATCAATTGGAATCTTTGTTCTAGAATACTTTGCACCATCAGGATCTTTTGTATATTCAATTCCCAAGTCGTTTAATAGGTCAAAAACTCCAAAAACTACTGCACAAACACGTTTACTATGTGATGAAATGTGATATGTATTTACTACACCTTCAGCCGATTCTATTGAAGGAATAATTTGAAGAGGTTTTAATTTTCGAGATTTTTCTAATGATTGTAAATTTTTTTCAATTTTTTTTAAATCATTTACATTATTTACTTTGGGAATAACAATTCCACCAATTCCTTTTTGGACAATTTCTTTTAGATCCTCTGGGATTTTACCTGATAAAGGAGAATTTGTCCTAACAAATACTGAAGAATGATAATCAGAGCTAGATTTTAGTGCCGTTTTGATTAGTTTTCTTGCCTGTTTTTTTTCCTTGTCTGGAACAGAATCCTCCAAATCAAAACAAACAATATCTGCTTCTAGATTTTTTGCTTTTTCTAAAAATCTAGAATTATTCCCTGGAACAAAAATTAAACTTCGGAAAAGCTGTGTCATTAAAGGACTATGCGCCCTCTGGCTTCATTAAGATTTTGCCAAAGAAACCACCCTTTAGCATCTTTGTGTGAGCCTCTGCTGCTTGCTCAAAGGAATAGACTGAATCAATTGCAGATTTGATTTTTCCTTGACCCATCCAGTAAAGACCTTGATCAAGTTCAGCTTTGGTTCCTTGTGTTGAACCTAAGACGTTAATGCCTTTGAAGAATATGTGTCTAAGATCTATTTGTGCATCATAACCCGTTGTAGCACCACACGAAACTAGTGTTGCACCATACTTGAGCAATGTTAGTTGCTTGTTGAAGTGAGTTTGACCAATATGATCAAACGCAATATCAATTCCAGGTGCTTCACCTTTTGTTTTTGCAATTTCTTTTGATATCTTAAAGACTTCTTTATTCCAGTCGTCTTTTCTGTGGTCTACTGCATAGTCTGCACCAAGTTCACGACATTTGTCTAGTTTGTCGGGACTTGCAGTTGCAATTACATCACATTGGTACAATTTTGCGATTTGAATTGCAAAGCTTCCTACACCAGAACCACCACCCATTACAAGTACTGTTTGACCTGGAGTGATTTTAGCTCTACCAACTAGCATGTGCCATGAAGTAAGAATAGTCATTGAAGCAGCTGCTGCTTCTTCATATGATACACTTTCTGGAATCTTTGAAACATTAACTTCTGGTAAGTGAATTTGTTCGGAGTAAGCTCCCCAAAGTGGGCCTGTTTGGAATCCCCAAACTTGTCTTTTTGTACAATCAAATTCTCGTCCATCCGTACATGCCTTACAAACTCTACATGCCAAATTAGAATGAGAAACAACTTTGTCACCTACTTTGAAGTTCGTTACATCTTCTCCAACGGCAATAACATCTCCAGCTACATCAGAACCTGATACGTGTGGAAGAGGTACTGCAACAGGAACTCCTCTCATTCCCCAAATGTCGTTATAGTTTAAGGCAGATGCCTTGTTAGTAAAAATAACCTCATCTGATTTTGGTTTTGGTTCATCTATATCCTGGACTTTAAGGATCTTAGCATAATTATCATCTGGTGCGTATTCATTGTATACTACGGCTTTCATGACTACCCCATCTTTACCCCATAATTATATTTTATCTGGGATTATCGTCGATTTATCTTAAAATCTCGTTTTGGTTGTTGCATTGACAATAAAATTTGTTTTAGCTGATCGTCGGTTAGCTGGGATCGTATCTTTCCTTGAGAGGCCATTCCTATAAGATATTGTTCCACCATATTTGATAATTCAGGTTTTACCATTTTGATATTGTTTAGTCTCATTCTTGCTTCTGATGAAAGAATTTGTTTAAGAATATTTTCTTTTTGTGCGTTAAATTCTTCTTCGTTTACTTGCTTTTCTTGTGATTCATCTGAATCAGGAAAACTCATTTTATATCTAAGAATAAATTTTTAATTTAGGATTTTCCACGATTAGCTCTTTTAAAATTTCTGTGGCCAGTCGGTCAAGTTTTTGCATTCCTTGTTTGGAAATTATACGTCCTTTCTTTTCGACTTTTTCAACATAACCTAGTTTTTCTAATCCTTGAATTGCATTACGGATAATAGCACCACTTGCATCTTTGTGATGTGCAGCTCCGTATCCTGATGGCTTACCACCACCGTATACATTTCTTAATTCGTTAATTCCAATAGGACCATTTAGGTAAATTTTTCTCATAATTGATGCACATCTTGTATGCCACCAGTCCCTTTTTTGTGGGGGTTTGTCAGCATGAGCTCCAGTTTTTACAAACGAAGTCCATGAAGGTGCGGGAATATCTTCATTTTTTAGAATGTCGGCTAATTTACTTAACATTATATCAGCTGGGACATCATACACTTTTGCCATAAAGTGAAAAAATCTGGAATCGTCTTATAAATCATTGAGAAAATCAATAAAGTTTAATTAAAAACATTCAAGTGAAAATTCTCTTGAAATACCGTAAAACTAGATGATTTTTGAATCAACCTGAAAGTATCGATCAGACAATCATCAACTAATGCTAAACCAACTACCTGGAGTTATCTTAAATCCACTTGTTGCTTTTACGACGAGTTTACTACCAGGAGATAGGTTAATGTTAGAATCGTTTGTTAGAGTTAAAACCGAGCTGCCGTCAATAATCAAATCTCCAATTAACGAGTGACTGGTTGATACAGTTTTTGATTCTAGTATTTCATTTAGTGGGTCACAGGCATCTCCCGTTCCATCCATGTCAAGGTCCTTCTGATCTACATTTTCATCATTTGGACAGTTATCCGTGTCATCTAGTATGGAATCTGAATCAGTGTCTTCACAGGCATCACCAGCCGAGGTTCCATAGTTATCTTCTTGACCGGGATTTTGTGTTGTTGGACAGTTATCAATGTCATCTAGTACTGTATCAGAATCAGTGTCTTCACATGCATCACCCGTTGGAAATCCATAGTTATCTTCTTGACCGGGATTGGGTGTTAAGGGACAGTTATCAGCGTCATCTAGTACTGTATCTGAATCAGTGTCTTCACAGGCATCACCTGCTGTGGTTCCATAGTTATCTTCTTGACCGGGATTAGGTGTTGTTGGACAGTTATCAATGTCATTTGGAACTCCATCCATATCAATATCTGAACTTGGAATTGCAGGACCAAATGTTACACGAATGATTGGTGATGTTCCACCATCAAAATTCCTTGAATCTATGGCTCTGGCCGTATGATGATTTAATTCCCCAGTAGAATTTAGTTTTAGTAACCAACCATAATTTGTAGATGAGCCGTTTACCCAACCTTGTACATCAGAAACCATCAAAGCATTTGAAGATGTTGTATGAACTCCAGGAATATGGCTTAGAGAAACATTAGCACTGGGCAATGCAACAAAATCTGCCCCAGTAGAATTCCATAAGTCAGTACTAAATAATCTATGAGACCAAGTTGCATCACCTTCAAACGCAGGACCTCCCTGTCCTTCACCTTGGCCAAAATCAGATTCAGCTGTGGATTCTTCTTCTCCCCAGTAATTCGTTACTTTATGGATATCCATAATTTGTGACTCTGAATCAACTGTCTTTGAGACAACAAATTCAAACTCTACATCTGAAACGATTGAATTTGGCGGAATACTTGTAACATTAAATTCAACTAGAGCCCGACGAATATCAGAATTACCAGTTGCCCCAACAAAGAAATTGTTGCAGGCACCACAACTTTTTGTTCCATCCTCAGAAAAAATTGTGTTATCTTTTTGGGCTTGTAACACAACCTCACTAGTATCCTCACATACTCCGTCAATTAGAATTTGTTCACCTGTACAAGTAGGGTCTACACAGAGGCCGTCAACTACAGTTTGGTCACCTATACAAGTAGGATCTACACAAATGCCGTTGGTTAATACTTGGTCACCTATACAAGTAGGATCTACACAAATGCCGTTGGTTAATACTTGGTCACCTATACAAGTAGGATTTAAACAGGCTTCTTCTGAATTAATTGAAAATAGTTGGTCAATAAATCTTGCTTGTACCTCAAAACATTCACCTGAATCTACAGTTTGTGGACTTGAGGAGGTTCGATATTCCTCCATGGTATCCACACCATCTATTACAATGTCAAAACTTGGCGCTACTGGAGGTTCCTGTGTCCAAGAAATTTGAGTACCATTTGTTACATTAATCAATCCTGTAATTACTGGAGCACTTAAACAAAGACCTTCAATTAAAACTTGTTCACTCTCACAAACTGGATCTACACATACACCGTCAACTAGGGTTTGATCACCTATACACATAGGATCCACACAAATGCCATCGATTACAACTTGGTCACCTGTACAAGTAGGATCTACACAGACGTGATCAATTAATGTCTGATCACCAATACAAATGGGATCTGTACAAATGCCGTTTACTACTGTTTGGTCACCTACACAGATGGGGTCTACACAGACGCCGTTCTCTAATGTCTGATCACCTACACAAGTGGGGTCTACACATATGCCGTCAACTACTGTTTGGTCACCAATACATGTGGGATCTACACAGACACCGTCAATTACTGTTTGTTGGCCTACACAAGTGGGGTCTACACAGACGTGATCAATTAATGTTTGATTACCAATACAAATAGGGTCTACACAGACACCGTCAATTACAGTTTGCTCCCCTAGACAATTCAGGGTATCAGGCATAATTCGATAAATAATTTGATTCTCTATGGAAACTACATACAAAAATCCATCCGGACCTGTTTCAATATCTGTAGTACATCCAAATCCGGTACCAAAAATTAATTCTTCAAAATCATCAGTAGGATCTCTAACCAAGTCAGACAAGGCAGTATTATTAAACACGAAACCAGTACGAGTCTGATTTAGCTCAAATTTGTAAAGGTAACCATTATTGCAATCTCCCACAAATACACTATTAGAGTAATCCGGAAATGCAGGACTGTCCATAAACCAAATTCCAGTTATGCCAATAGTAGGAGAGAAGGAAAACTCGGGATCATCATAAACAAAGTCTTCATATCCAGGGATTGAATCAATTTGTGTCTGATTGGCTGGCCCCATCACTACCTCCCAACCACTATTAAATTTGTCAGGAACCATATTGATTTCATCATATGTTGATAGTCCATTTTCAGTATCCCACATGTTTCCAGTGATTGGATCAATTGTGAGACCAAAACTGTTTCTTATTCCCATCGCTTTATAGGGTCCAGGAGGATTAATTTGCATGATTACACTTGTGTCATCTACGACATTAAATGGAAAATTTTGCAATGGACCATCTCGCTCCACATCGCCCATAACAACAAAAACATTTCCGCTAGCATCTTTTGTCATTACTCCACCATTATGAGATGCACCCGGAGTAGATGGAAATTCTTTAAGAAAAGTTGGATTTATCAAGTTGGTTCCATTCCATGTGTATTGGTAAACGTGATTTGCATTATCTGAAATTGGTGGCTCTCCATCTGTTGTAGAATTGGTAAGGGTGTGAAACAAGTAAACATCATTTCCAACACTTTCAATTCCCAACAGACCTCTTTCCCACATGTTGGTAACAGTTACATCTAGCACTGGAGTGGTTTGAAGAGTATCATTACGAACCAAAAGAACTTTACCAGTATTTTTTTCTAAAATGAGAAGATCATCTCCAATAAAATCAATTGAGGTCGGGAATAAAATTCCGGGAATGTATTCCTCAACAACAAAATCGGGATCGTTAACACTGGCAGCAAATACATCCTGAGAAGAAATTACAAAAATAAATAAAAACAACGCAGTCAATTTCAGACCGTGTAGTACTACTCTATCGCTCAATAGATCGAACCCAAATAAATTCCTAATAAGGGTTAATCAGTGTCACATTAATTTTGACACATTTTGCAAAACAAAAAACATTCCGTTAGTATTTTCTAAATTTAAGTTTCTCAGAATTAATTAAAAAACATTCCCTGACAAGAATTGAGACTATTTATGCGTAAATTTTTTTCTAGAAATGTCCAGAAAAATCAATTGATATGTGATTCAAGGGATAAAAGATTAATCGAATGATTATCAGCTAATACTAAACCAACTGCCTGGAGTTATCTTAAAACCACTTGGTGCTTTTACGACAAGTTTACTTCCTGGCGGTAGGTTAATGTTAGAATCGTTAGTTAATGTTAAAACTGAACTCCCGTCAATAATCAAATCCCCAATTAAAGAGTGACTAGTTGATACTGTTTTTGATTCTAGTATTTCATTAAGTGCATCGCATGCATCTCCAATTCCATCCATGTCAAGATCCTTCTGATCTACATTTTGATTATTTGGACAATTATCAGTACCATTTGGAACTCCATCTCCATCCGAATCTGGAAGTGATGGACCAAATGTTACTCGAAGAATTGGTGGTGTCCCCACGTCAACAGTTCTTGAATCAATAGCTCTTGCGGTACCAAAAGAGTCCTCATAAGTAGAATCAAGTTTTAGTAACCAACCGTGATTTGTATTTGCATCATCCACCCATCCTTGCACATCAGCAACCATGGCAGCATTTGAAGTGGTAGTGTGAATTCCGGTACTTCCAGCTAGAGTGACATTAACACTGGGCATATCTACAAAATCTCCCCCAGAAGAAATCCATGTGTCAGTATCAAAGAATCTGTGAGACCATGTTGCATCACCTGGTAACGCAGGACCTCCATTTCCTTCACCAGTACAGGGAAAGCAGGGATTTACAGCTGTTGAAGCTTCTTCGCCCCATTCATCATTTACTTTATGGACATTCATAACTGCTGTAGTTGAGTCAACAAGTCTTGAAACGACAAACTCAAACTCTACATTTGTAACTGTTGAATTAACAGGAATACTTGATACATCAAACTCAATTAATGCTCGACGAATATCTCCACCATGATTAGTACTGCCGACAAAAAAATAATGACATGCACCACAGCTTTTTGTTCCGTCTTCATCAAAAATTGTGTTATCCTTTTCTGCTTGTAAAATAATCTCGCTGGTATCTTCACAAACACCGTCAATTACAACTTGGTTTTCTGTACAAGTAGGATCAACGCAGACTCCGTCAATTAGGGTTTGGTCACCAACACATTCAGGGTCTGTACAAACACCGTCAACTACAGTTTGGTCACCAATACATTCAGGATCAACACAAACACCATCTTCTAGGGTTTGGTCACCAATACATTCAGGATCAGCACAAACCTCATCTGATTCAACAAAATAAGATATTGAGGGATATCTTGCTTGAACTTCAAAACAATCACCAGAATCTACGGTTTGAGGACTTGAAGTTGTTCTATATTCCTCGTTAGTGTCTACGCCATCAATTAAAATATCATAATTTGGTGCTACTGGGGGGTCTTGTGTCCAGAAAATTTGAGTTCCATTTGGATTGTTAAGCACGTCGGTAATTACCGGTGGAACAATGCACAAGCCATCAATTACAGCTTGATCACCCTCACAGGTAGGATCAACACACACTCCATCAACTACTGTTTGATCACCAACACATTCAGGATCAGTACAAACACCATCAACTACTGTTTGATCACCAATACAACAAACAGATGGCTCACCAGTACAAGTCCATCCAGATTCTTCTTGAAATACATCGCTGCAGCCATCTCCTGAATTAGTATCGCTATCATCACAAGTTTCTGTACCCTCTATTACGCCATCTCCACAGACTGGGTCTTCAGTACAAACAGATGGTTCACCAGTACAAGTCCATCCAGATTCTTCTTGACATACATCGCTGCAGCCATCTCCTGAATCAGTGTCGCTATCATCACAAGTTTCTGCACCCTCTATTACGCCATCACCACAGACTGAGTCGCCATCAGGCATTATTCGATAAATAGTCTCATTCTCAATTGATACCACATACAGGTATCCATCAGGTCCTGTTTCAATGTCTGTCGTACAACCAAAACCATCACCCCATACAATTTCGTCAAAATTATCAGTAGGATTTCTAACTAGATCAGATAGTTCAGAATTATTAAAAACAAAACCATCACGAGATTGGTTAAGCTCAAATTTGTATAGGTAATCATTATTGCAATCACCTACAAATACACTATCAGAGTAATTCGGAAATGCACTACTAGTCATAAACCAAATTCCTGTTATACCAATTGTAGGAGAGAAGGAAAATTCCGGATCATCATAAACAAAGTCTTCATAACCTGGGATTGAATCAATTTGTTGTTGCGTTGCAGGACCTTGAACTACCTCCCAACCACTATTGAATTTTGGTGGAATCATGTTAATTTCATCATACGTTGATAATCCATTTTCAGTATCCCACATGTTTCCAGTTATTGGATCAATTGTAAGACCAAAGCTGTTTCTTATTCCCATTGCAAGGTATGGTCCTGGAGGATTAATTTGCATGATTACACTTGTATCATCACTATGATTATGATGATTTTGATCAAAATTCTGCAATGGGCCATCTCGTTCCGTGTCACCCATAACAACAAAAACATTTCCGCTTGAATCTTTTGTCATCACTCCACCATTATGAGATGCACCCGGAGTAGTTGAAAATTCTTTAAGAAAAACAGGATTTATCAAATTGTTTCCATCCCAAGTATACTTGTAAACATGGTTTCCAGTATCTGAAAGTGGTAATCCTCCATCTGTTGTAGATGGGGTATAAAACAAGTAAACATCGTTTCCAACACTTTCAATTCCCAACATTCCTCTCTCCCAATGATTGGCAACTGCAACATCCAATGCTGGAGTGGTTTGAAGAACACCATCACGAACCAAAAGAACCTTTCCAGTGTTTTTTTCTAAAATGAGAAGATCATTACCAATAAAATCAATAGAGGTTGGGGATAAAATTCCAGTTACATACTCCTCAACAATCAAATTTGGATCTTCAACAGTTGCAGCAAATACATTTGGGGCAGAAATAATGAAAATAATTAAAACCAGCGTACCTATTGGTAGACTGTTTACTATCCTATCGCCCAATAAAGGTAACGAGAATAATTTCCTAATAAGGATTCTTTTGTAATATTATATTGATACAAATTAAAAAAATAGGAAGAAGACATGATTATGAATTTATGAAAATTTCAGAAGGGATCAGAAATAAATAACCAATTTATTTTTTAAAAATACTTGAGAAATATTGGAATTTACGTAATTGTTACAGGATTATTTTTAATTGGAATCTTTGGAGGATCACAGATTGTAATGGCAGAGCTGGTAAGTTTATCAGCCGAGAAGGATAACACAATTTTTGAAGAGGATGATGCAAAAAGCTGCGGTGCATGTGATACCTTTATTGTTGGAGTAAATGGAGGAGACAATGTTCGTCGAGCTTTAATTGAATTTGATGTGTCAAGCATTCCTGCAAATTCTACAATTACAAATGTAGAGTTTGAATTTGTTGTTTCAAAGGCCAACGCACTTGCATCTGTAGAGGTTATGGATATCCATAAAGTAATGGAAGAATGGGGTGAGGCAGGTTCAATTGCAGTCGGAGGAGGTTCCGGTGATGGAACTGGAGGTCCTGCTTTCACAGGTGATGCAACATGGACTGATGCAATCTATGATGATACAGTAAACTGGATTTCAGCTGGGGGAGATTTTGAAGCCTCACCAAGTGCAAGTGTGACTCTATCAGCTGGTTTGGGAACTTTTACTACTATTTCAACTGCTTCAATGGTTTCAGACGTGCAAGGATGGGTAAATGGGACAAATGCAAATCACGGTTGGTTACTAAAACTTGACTTTGATGGTGAAGGCGATAGCAGTACTGCTAGAGCTATTGATTCAAGAACTGTTGACGTGGGGACACCACCAATTCTTCGAGTAAATTATACCAGTCCAAATCCAGATACTGATATGGATGGAATTCCAGATGACGCTGATAACTGTCCTGTAACACACAATCCTGGTCAAGAAGATAACTATGGAACTACAGCTGGTGATGCATGTGAAGACACTGATGTAGATACAGTATTAGATGATACTGATAACTGTCCAACAACACACAATCCTGGTCAAGAAGACAACTATGGAACTACAGCTGGTGATGCATGTGAAGACACTGATGTAGATACAGTACTAGATGACGCTGATAACTGTCCTGTAACACACAATCCTGGTCAAGAAGACAACTATGGAACTACAGCTGGTGATGCATGTGAAGACACTGATGTAGATTCAGTATTAGATGATACTGATAACTGTCCAACAATATCAAATTTAGATCAGTACAATCTTGATAATGATGCTTTCGGAAATGTATGTGACAGCTTAACTAGTGTTGGGTCTTCACAGACGATAAGTGATTGTATGGAATTCGGTGGAGATTTGTCAGTTACTGGTGGAGTGCTGTTGACTTTTACCGCCAATGGTAAGGCAATCATTCCTTTGGGTTCAAATTTTAGCGTCTTATCAACAAGTGGGGCTTTACTGACTGTTGGCAGTTCAATACACATTAGTAATTCCGTAGAGTGTTAGACTATTTTTAATCACAATTTCAAATAGGGCCAAATTTCTTTTTATCTAATTCTCAACAGCAAGATCTGGACCTTCAATACTTGCAGCAAATACATCTTGAGCAGAAATCAGAAAAATGAATAAAACCTGCACAACTAACTGAAGACTGTATACTACTACCTATCACCCAATAGAATTCACGGGGAAAAATTCCAAATTAGGACTCTTTTGTAATTTTGTTTTGATACAAATTAGAAAAATAGAAATAAGTTATGATTATGAATTTATGAAAATTTCAGAAGGGATCAGAAATAAATAATGTAATACTTTTTCTACATTACTTGAGATATATTGGGATTTACATAATTGTTACAGGATTATTCTTATTCGGAATTCTTGGAATGTCACAAAATGCAATGGCAGATCAGGTTGTGTTACCAGCAGAAAAGGATAATACAATTTTTGAAGAAGATGGGACAAAAAGCTGCGGTGCATGTAGCCAATTCGTTGTTGGGAGGACGTTCGTTGAAGAAGTTGTTCGTCGATCCTTAATTGAGTTTGATGTGTCAGGTATTCCACCAAATTCCACAGTTACAAATGTAGAGTTTGATTTTACTGTAAGCAGGACATTTGACAGTGCTATCGTAGTTATGGATATCCATAAAGTAAATAATGAATGGGGCGAGGCAGGCTCAACAGCTGTACCTCCAGTCGGTGGAGGAGGAGGTGAAGGAAATGGCGGTCCTGCCTTGACAGGTGATGCAACATGGTCTCATAGATTATTTAGCACTGATGCATGGAGTTCTCCTGGAGGGGATTTTGCAGTATCGCCAAGTGTCAGTGTGATTCTACACACTAACTTTCCAGTAAACTATACTACTCCTTCAAATGCTGCAATGGTAGCTGATGTGCAAGGATGGGTAGATGATGCAAATACTAATCACGGTTGGGAACTAAAGCTAAATTCTATTGATGAAGGATTTTTTGGCACTACAAGAGCTATTGATTCAAGGACTACTACCACTGGGACACCACCAGCACTTCGAGTAATCTATACACCACCGGTTACAGATTCGGATGGTGATGGAGTCCCTGATAATACAGATAATTGTATAAACATTCAGAATACAAATCAATATAATCTTGATAATGATGCTTTCGGAAATGTATGCGACGACTCAACTGATGTGGTAGCATCACAAACAATTGATGATTGCATGAAGTTTGGGGGGCACCTAAATGTAACGGGCGGGGCCTTGTTAACTTTCACCTCAATTAGTAAGGCCATCATTCCTTCTGGTTCCAATTTTAGCGTCTCATCGACAAGTGGAGCTTTACTTACTGCTGGCAGTTCAATCCATATTAGTAATTCAGTAGAGTGTTAACCTAGTTTTTAAAAATAAGGAGTTTTGTAAGAATTAAAAATTACACTCAACAAAGATTATAAAGAAATATCAGAATTTATTTTCTACCTTTGAAGTTAAAAAATCAAAATATCAAGATTAGTTTTGCAGTTTTATCAGTGATTACCGTATCTTTCTTTTTGATACCTTTTGGAAGTTTTGACAATTCCTCAGACCAAGGAATATTTTCTACTCTTTTTGCTTTAGCAGATAATCCCAAAACCCATTTTATTGAGATGAATGCATCAGCTCTTCCCAATGGACAGCTAGCATATCAAATGATTAGCCATGAAGTGGACTATAAAAATGGAAAAATTAGAGATATTACAGTTTCCAGATACGGTAATAATCCTACTCCATCAATTCCCGGACCTGCCATAATAATTAACCAAGGTGACGAAGTTTTTCTAAAATTGATAAATAACTTGGGAGAAGATTGCGTGAGTGTTCATGTTCATGGTGTTCATTATTCAATTGAAGATGATGGTACTTTAGCTGTAACCAATAAGGTCGAAGACTCTTGTGCAACACCAGAAAAATCTAAAACCTATCATTGGGTTGCTGCCAAGGGAACTGTTGGTACTTGGCCATATCATGATCATACATTTGGTGGAGAAACAGGTGCGGAAGATAAGGGCCTTTTCGGAATTGTTATAGTTAATGACTCACAAACTGAAGCATTTATTGATGGTAACCTAAATAATATTCCTGTAAATCATTTAGACAAAGAATATGTTCTATACATGGTAAGAACAAGTTTTTGGGGTTTAGAAATTGATCACAAAAATGGTGGATTACAAACTCCCTTATGGGAAAACCCAACTCTTTCAGCTAAACTAAATGATGAGGTAAGATTTCATGTGGTAGGACTTGGAACCGAGTTTCATACATTTCACATGCACGCCCATCGATGGGTTGATCAAGGAACAACTGATGTGATTGACACAAAAAACATTGGACCTCTTGCTAGACATGTTTTTGTTGTTAAAGCTGGTGAGGGTGTGGGACCTGGTGATTGGATGTATCATTGCCATGTCTTTAGACATATGGAATTAGGAATGACTGGAATGTTCAAAGTTTCAACAGATGGAGGGCCAAGTATCCCAGGGTATTCGCCCTTAGTTTGAGGATGATGATGTAAATGAAAAAAATAATACTAGCTTCGCTTCTTGTTTTATTCACTATACCAATAGGAATAGCCTTAGCACAAGGACATCCATGTGAGAATCCGTTTACAAGTGGAAATGATAAAATAATTGGAGATGAATCAGATAATACCCTATGTGGACAAAAGGGTAATGACAAAATTATTGGTGCTGGGGGAGATGATCTTATGATTGGAGGGCCTGGTAATGATATGATAATTGGAGGGCCTGGTAATGATATTTTCATTGATGGTCCAGGAAAAGATGTCCTAATTGGGGGTGGAGGAGACGATGTGTTTAACTTGACGCATCCAAACGATGGGACAGACAGAGTGAATTGTGGCGGTGGAGAAGATACTGTCTACATAAAAAGTCTACAAGAGTTAGATAAGAATATAATTTCAAAAAACTGTGAAAAAATAAAACTTGTTTGAATTCGTTTAGATGGTATGAAAACCAATTAATTTTAGATTCTAAAACTCAAAAAAACTTTTTCTGTTTAAAATTAGGATTACTTAGATGAATGAGATATTATTTTCCGATAAGTATGTCCACAAAGGTAACATGAAATTCTGATCGACTTTACTGATGCTCTACCCAATCTAATTCTTGAATTAATTCCCGGTGCGATAAAGGATTTACATTTTTTACAAAATACCATTCGAAGATCATAAGGCATTCGAATGTTATGTCTTGTGCTAATTCTTCGTGCAAGTTGTGCTTGTCTTTGAGAGAGTTCAGGATTTGTTCTTGCATTTGATATTGCATTGGAAATGAGAATCTCCATTCTCTCAAGGGCAATTTTTCTAATAGCTGGTTTCACAATTAGAATTTATGGTTCACCTAAAAATTGGTTCTCATTTGAAAAAATGCAGTCAGCGGGATTCGAACCCGCGTCACAGGGTTGGAAACCCCGAATACTAACCAGGCTATACTATGACTGCACAAAAAAGAAAACAAAATTTCCTACATAAAAATGGTTTTTTCGTATTCATATAGCATTCTTGCTACCACTACATGAGCCTCAAGAGAAGCCTCATCTATTGATATTAGTTGATCGATTTTGTTTAGTATTGCATCAGAGAAATGTCCTTTTTGAAATCCTCCAATTACCAAACAGGAATTTTCAGTTAATCTAGAGGCAGAATTTTCAAAGGAATGTTTCTCTCCTTTGGTAGAGAAGCCAATCACTTTTGATGGTTTTATTTCATCAATTAAATCTGAAAACGATTTATTTTTGATTTCTAATAATACCTCTCCATTTGATTCAATAGTTTTTTCTAAAAGTAATTTTTCAATCAAACCAGCAAATCTATGATATGATTTTGGAATATGGACGTTATCTCCAAAATAAATTACTTTATCATCAATGGTATGAATGTAAATTTTGATTTCATTTTTTTGGTACAATGGGATAGTTGTTGCCTCTAAGATACAAAAATGAACAAGATCTGGTCTTCCACGTTTTATTTCATTTTTTATTCCCTTCATTGCAGCAAAATGCCAAGAATTATCAAGTAAAATTTCAAAGGGTGTTTTCCCGAGTTTTTTTCCATGTGAAATTACCGAAGGATGTGATTGCAATTCTTTAGGTACAAGTTCTAAGGAAGATTCGGTCAAAATTAGAGAAATCATCTTAATTGATCAATTCGATTTGATTTTTAAATTCGTTCCATCCAGACTTTGGAGTTCCATTGACATCAACTAGACCTGCATTACATATGTAGTGATTTAGTCTTTCAATTACATACTCACTGCTACCCAAACCAGAACCTCCTCCAACACTAATGCTCGTCTCTCCAATTTCTTGCTGTTCTGTAACACAGCTGCCCTCTGGTCTATCATACTGCCTATACCAGGTTAAAAATTCAATATCATCCTCATTTTCTGAATAAAACGAAAATAATTCCCCCAAGAAACCTTTCTGAGTAGAAGAATTACCACCAACAAAATTTGATGTACTCCAACTTATCTCGAAAAATCCTATTTTTTTGTTTGAAGCAATTTCAAATACCTTCTGTAAATCTCCTTTGGCTTCTTGAGGAGTTTTTACAATATCATTCAAGGCATCAACCGGAAAGTATGAAAAGGCAACAAAATCACCTATTGCCAAATCTTCAACAATATGTCCCAAGTTTTTGTTCAATACATTATGCAATGCAAACGAATTTCCAAACTTTACATCAGGATGTTTCTCTTTTAGTTTTTCATAAACTTCAGAAAATAGCTCCTTGTATACTGGAATGTTGAGTTCTGAATAGCGAAATTGAGATTCTGTTTCGCCTGCAATAATTACAGAATCTATGATATGATATCGGCTGAGAATTTCATCAAGAACATTTACGAGTCGTTCTTCACCAATAGAGTTTAGAGATGGCTTTCCAATCCAATCAGGAAATGGACCTAGAGTTTCTCCATTGATTACCGAAAAGAAAAGTGTAACTTTGAGGTCATTTTTTTCATTTAATCCCATCAAAACATCTGATTGACTCCAATCAAATTCTCCTCGTTGTGGTTCGATAATATTCCAAAAGAGATACACATTACTCCTACCTATTCCAGTTGATGATGCATCTGAAAAGAATTCATCAACTTGTTGTAATGAAACTGACTGATTTGGTGAATTAATTACTAGACCAATTTTCTCATTAGTTTTTTGAGGGGTGTTAATTTCGGAACCTGGAAATGTGAAAACTACTGCAATTACAGCTAAAATTACTACTATGCCTGCGGTCACGCCTAAAATTTTCTTATCCACGTTAATTGAAAAAGAAAAGAAAGTAAAAAAGTTGTGATTGTATTATCTATCCAGAAGTACAACCACTGTATCCGCATTCGATGCAGATGCTACAACCCTCTACAAAGACTAGGTTGTTCCGACATGTTGGACACAAACGATCTTCAGATATTTCTTCTTGTCTTTGTGGTTCATCTGGAATTTCTTCCTCATGTACTTTGATTTCCAAGGCAGCGTTGACCTGAGTTTTGATATATGGATTTGTAATTGTGGTACTTACATAGTCAGTAACATGTTGACTAGGGACTACATCAAATGTTTTTTCTGCATTTGCACTAGTCATGTGAAGTACCTGTTTATGCCTAGAACCATCACGATATACGGTAATTCCTTTGAGTCCCAACTCATGGGCCAACAAGTACGCTGACTTTACATCTTCTGCAGTAACATCGTATGGCATGTTAATTGTCTTGGCAATAGCATTTCCAATCCAGTCTTGCCATACTCCTTGTGCCATAAGGTGATCGGCCCAATGAATATCCATTGCAGTTACAAAGACCTCTTGCATCCATTGTGGAATTTCGGGAATTCCTTTCAATGAACCATAGTTGTCTGCAATCTTTGCCAAAATTTCATCACTATACAATCCAGCTTCCTTGAGGGCTTGCTCCACAATCTTGTTGGTATAGAAGAATCGACCTACAGTTACTCGTTTTTCAAATACAAGTGCAAATGCTGGCTCCATTCCATTTGAACAATCAGCTATCATAGAAAGTGTTCCTGTTGGTGCTACTGTTGTAGTTAGAACATTTCTAATTCCATGGTTTTTGATTTTCTCAATTAAAGCATCCCATTCATAGGAGTGTGACTCTTTTGGTTTTTCAAAGTATCCAGCAACTGGAATCTTTCCTTCAGGGTATTCAGTTTTAGAGCATAGTGGGAATTCGCCACGGGTTTTTGCAAGGGCGACACTTTCCTCCATTGAATAGTATGTTAGTGCTTCAGATAGTTTTGATTGAAGATCATAACCTTCAGGTGAATTGTATGGAATCTTTAATTTGTATAACAAATCTGCAACACCCATTACACCTAATCCAATTCTACGAGATTCTTTTGATGCAACATCTATCTCCGGTACCGGATAATGATTTACATCGATGATATTATCCAAGAATCGTGTTGTTTTTCTAATTGTTTCTTCATATCTTTGCCAATCAAATTCATACTCACCATCTGCTTTTCTTTTTACAAGATTTGCAAGATTGATAGAACCTAGGTTACAGGATTCGTATGGATAAAGACTCTGTTCACCACATGGATTTGTTGCTCTTAGTGGAGCTTGTCTGGCTTTAGCAAATACATTGTACTTGTTAATTTGATCAAAAAAGATCAAACCAGGCTCTGCGCTCTTCCATGCAGACAGTGCTATTAGATCAATTAATTGATGTGCGTTGATTTCCTTTACTGGTTTCTTATCACGGGGACTGCGCAGCATGTAATTGCCGTCTTGTGTATTTACAAGTGAATGCCAAAAGTCTTCCCAGATTCCAACACTAACATTAAAGTTCTCAAGAATTCCGGGTTGTGTTTTGTTTGTAATGAATTTTTCAACATCTGGATGCCATGCCTCAATAATTCCCATGTTAGCACCTCTTCTCTTTCCACCCTGTTTTACAACTTCAGTGACAGTGTTTATGATATTCATAAATGATACTGGTCCTGAGGCAACACCTGATGTGGAGGCAACAATATCACCTTCTTCTCGAAGATCAGAATAGTTGATTCCAACTCCACCTCCAGATTTGAAAATTAACGCTGCATCAGAGGTAGATTTCATTATTTGTTCCATTCCATCTTCCATCCCAAGCACAAAACATGCAGATAGTTGTCCTAATCTACCTCCTGCATTCATCATTGTAGGAGAGTTTGGAAGGAAATCCTGAGATTTCATCATCTCAAAGTATTCTGTGATTCTATCTGCATAGGAATCTAATTTCTTTGCTGCAAGCAAGGTAAGTATTTCCTTAAAGCTTACCTTCATCTGACCATTGTTTGCAAGTGTAATGTAGTGGTTTATCAGAGATCTGAAATGCCATTTGTTGAGAAAGTACTCTCCAACCTTGAATTTATAATCAAAGTTGTCTAGTTTTTCAAGATAGGCTTTTGCTTCTTCAATATTTTGAGTTTTGTTTCCTGATTTATCAAAGACTTGGCTGTCATAAAGAACATCGCCAATTCCAACCAAAATTGCAACTCTCTCAAACATTTGAGTGGGAGTCTCAGTAATCTCGTTTTTTCCATTTCTGAAAAGATATCTAGATGCCAAAACTCTAAGACAGTTTAAATCAAATTTCTTTGAAACTGGATCCAAAGCTTTAGAGTTTAATACTTTCATCTTTTCATCTCTAAGTTTTCTTCTTTCGTGTCGATAAACGATATAGGCTTTTGCGATATCACTATTACCACTGTCAATTAAAGTAGATTCTACAATATCCTGAATATCCTCTACGCTTGGTGTAGTGGTATCTGTGAACCCTTGCTCAACTAATTTTTGCACAACTTTATTTGCAAGTTGATCTGCCAGCGCACGATCGGGCTTAGATGTGGCTGATAATGCCTTAAAGATAGCATTTGAAATTTTATTTTCATTGAAGGCCGTTACTGCGCCACTGCGCTTACGGATCTCATTGATAGTACTTTCAATTTGTGAATTATCCAATAATAATCTCCCTGCAGGGGTTAGAATGAATGTGGATATAACTTGTGTGCTCGAAAAATTTTGATCTTGTCCCCTTTACTTGTCAATTTTTTTAATACCGCTACTATGAATTTCATACTGGCACAACTTATTCAACACAATGATGATCGTATAATTATAAATAACCATAATTATTTGGAAATTAATCGTAAGCAGTTTTGAAACAGCGAATTTCAGACTATGTAAGGTGACTTACACTGGGGACATTTGTCGGTAATCGGCTCATCCTTAAAACCACACTCACCGCAGATTGCTGTGCTTCGTACTGGTTTGAAGGAATTCGTCAACTCTGATGTCTTTTCTATTGATTTTTTGATATCTGCAATTTTAGCATCATTGTCAATTTTTAGAATAACTGAAAGACCTCCATTTAGAATCTTTGATAACTTGTTACACTCTACGATTTCCTCACTTTTGATAGTATAGTCACCAACTTCTGGTGAATTAAGGACTATACCTTGTGAATAAGAGTCAGCATCGGATGTATTTAGGGCTGAATTCTTACCGTATTTTTCACCATCAAGGCTTGCGAATCTGGTAGATCCATCAGTTTCCGTCATGGATATATGAACTGGATCGCCTAATTCCTTACCTTTTTTGGCACCAACGTCAACTGCTGTTTCTATTACTTTATGAAGTACTGCACGTCCGTCTTTGTTGTCTTTGTAACCTAGAATGTTAAAGACTGCTTCTTTTAGACCTACAAGATTTACAACAAGGGAAACAGAACTTCTTTGCATATATTGTGTGTTCTTTGCAAGAATTGGATTTAGTCCTCTTCGTGTAAGATCAGAAATGTCTTTCTTTCTTAATGCCATAGAGGATAATGCTGGTTTCATAAGTAATGCAAGTCTTGCTCTAAAGTATGTTTCATCTTTGTTTGATTCAAATGCAAGTCGTGGAAGATTTATTGAAACTGATTGCAAAGTAATTGCAAGTGGTCCTGTATTTTTAGTTGTACCATTTGTAATTCCATAACTTGAAATTTGATTCTTTGCAAACGATACTTTTCCTCCATTTAAAATTATTTCAGCTGTTTGTTCTGAGACATCAGTAATCTTACCTTTTGAATAATCTATAATCAAACCAATTTTTGGAATTGGTGTTATCTTTGTATAATTTTTGTATGCTTTAATTATTGAATTAATAATTTTGGTATCTGATCCTAAAGCAAGTCTAATTGAAACATTGGTACCTATTTTGTTATAATTTGATGTTGTAGATGCAGTAGCAAATGCATTTGTTAATTTTTGCTCGAGTTCTGGAAGACTCTTTGAATGTTTACTAAACAATGAAACGAGTCCATCAAGTACAATTTCTTGTGACGCTTCTTTTGAAAGTAGAGATATTATTACTGACAGTGAAGATGTAACATCATCAAGTGATTTTGTTGCGGGAACTCTTGATACATCCAGATATTTTCCACCAAGAACAATTCCATCTTCAATGAGTTCTTTAACGTTTACAAAAATTGTATCTGGAATAATGGACCAAATACCTGGATTTGAAATGTGTAAATCCCCAGAAAGATGAGAATCGGCAACATCTTTTGGCAAAATATTGGTCAGTAGGTGTTCTGCAAATACTCGCTGACCGGTGGTAAATAACAAGCCATCTGCTCCGTTTCCGGCATTGTCAAGGTTTGAGAGCATTTCTTGGATATCATACACAGGCAAGCCTAGGCGTGCAAGTTTATTGCGATACTCCTCATGTCCGTGCTCCAAGAGAACAGAATTGACCATCTCTCGAATTAGAGAGCCAGTCAGATATGTTGTCTGATATTTGTATATTCTATTTTCAACTTCTTCAGTAATTTTTTGAGCCAACTCTAATGGCAGACTTCCTTCCCTAACAAGAGATTGAATAATTTTGTGTGAATTAAATTCCTCAATGGATTCATGTGATGTTCTAACATACATTTTTCCACTTTCAATAATTGATCTTTCTTCAATTTGTCTTGCCAAGCTTAAAACAAGTTTTCCGAGATTTGTGATAGTGTAACGTCTTTCAGATTTATTTAATGCAACAAGGGATTGTCTTAATAATTTTCTTAGGTGATATGCAAACTTGCCACTTTCTTTTTTTGATTTGAATCCTGCAAGTGACTTTAATTCAGAGTAGGTTAAAGGACCCTTTGAATTTAAAATTCTCAAGATATCAATTCTGTTAGGACTTGCCATTACAGAAAAGATCATTCTTACTCGCTTTGATGTAGATTGAAGGATGCTACCTTTCTTTGGTTCTTCTAGTTCTTCGCTCATATCCATGATCTTGACTAAAAAAAGACCTAATTAAGACTTGTTACTTGATAATTTTTTAAGAAGTTTGATCAAATTTTTGACTTTAGTTTATTTTTTTAAAAATTAGATCATTTTTTGATCCATTTAGATCATTTTTTGATCTGTTTGGATCTTTTTTTTAAAAAAATTTGATCAATTTTCTTGAACGTCAAGGGAAAATTCTGATGTTGATAATGTTTGTCCACATGAAGGGCATTTTCCATTGTATGGATTTAGTACATCTTTTAGAGCTTTGAGCATTTTCATGTTTGTGATCTTTTCACCACATTTTCCACATGTAACTTCTACAGACATGAAGATGATCAGAAATGCAAAATAATTAAGAATCGATTATGATTTTATTTTATAACTTTACTAAATTATTTTACTGCTTTTCTATGATAATTCCACGTTCATCAAAACCAGCTATTTTTGCTCTGGTTCCAACAGGTAGATCTTCAGGGGTAGAAATTCCTGCCATAAATCCTGAAATTCTTAATTTAGCATTATCCAAAAGCATCACTACAAAGGCGTATGGGGTATATTTTTCAAAACCTGCAGGAGCGACTGTAATTATGGTATAGGTAGCAATTGAGCCTGTACCCTCTAAAAGGACATCCTCAAACCCCTTACTGCCACATTTTAGGCAATAATAGGCAGTTGATAAATGGAGATAACCACAGTTTGTACATTTGTGAGTTAGGAGTTTACCTTGTTTAGCATTTTCAATAACTTGCTCTTCAACAGACATTTTACACACTCTGGAATATATGAACAGCACAACTTGCACCAGTTGCACCAAAGTTATGAGTTAGACCAACTTTCGCATCTTTAACAGTCCGTTCACCAGCTTTTCCCGTTAATTGATCATATACTTCGACTACTTGTCCAATACCAGTAGCTCCAATTGGATGTCCTTTTGATTTAAGACCACCTGAAGGGTTAATTGAAATGTCAGAATTTAATTTTGTTCTATCTTCACGAACAGCTTGCACACCTTTTCCTTTCTCAAAGAATCCCAAGTCTTCAGTATCAACTACTTCTGCAATTGTAAAACAATCATGAACTTCAGCAAAATCTACATCTTTGGAAGTAATACCTGCCATTTTGTATGCTGCTTCAGATGCGATCTTTGTACTTGGTATAGTTGTTAAATGTTCACGGCCTTGTAATGCAGCAGGCGATCCACCTCTACCTGAACCAATTACTTCAACATAGTCACCCCCATGTTCTTTTGCAAACTTTTCAGAACATAGAATGACAGAGCTTGCACCATCAGAGAATGGGCAGCAATCGTAAAGCTTTAGAGGACTTGCAACTACTGCTGAGTTCATTACATCATCAACTGTAATTTTCTTTTGCATGTGAGCCTTTGGATTTAATACACCATTATCATGATTCTTTACTGCAACTTTTGCAAAATCTTCTTCAGTTGCATCAAACTCTGTTAGATACGCTCTTGCCATAGAGGCAAACAATCCAGGAAATGATGCACCTGCTTGTCCTTCATAGAAAAAGTCTGAACAATATGCAAAATAAGTTGTTGTCCATTCAGTTCCGGTATGAGTTACTTTTTCAACTCCAGTTGCAATAAGGCAATCGTAAAATCCAGCTGCAATATTTGCATAAGCCTCTCTAAAAGATACAGAGCCACTTCCGCAGGCAGATTCTATTGTTAATGATGGTTTATCTGGAATTCCTAATCTGCTCATTAAAACAGGTCCAATGTGTACCTGCTTGTCTGCAACTCCGAAGACATTTGAAATATAGGATGCTCCGATCTCTTTTGGGTCAATTCCTGCACTTTCTATGGCTGAAACTGATGCTTGAGTAGTAATATCTGCAATACTATCTGCTAATTTTCCATATTTGGTGCTCCCAGCACCAAGAACACAAACCTTTTCCACTAACAAGACTGACAACATTCCCTATAAAAATCGTTTTAGTAAAATCAATAGAAAAAATGCGTGCAAAAAAAAATCAGCTTCAAACTATCCAAGTAAAAGAGAAGAAACAAAGACACACCGTAAGAAACACAAAGTCCAAAATATTGATCTTCAAAAAAGAGATCGCGCAATATTTTGATAGTAATGGATTTCTTTCTTGGTCATCAAAAGAAAGAAAGTACATTATTTTAGGAACCAATGCTCCAAAGAAAGGACTGGTGTCATGTCCCGAATGTAAGCTAGGTGAATTAATGGTAATTCGATCAAGAACAACTAGAAAAAGATTCATGGGTTGTTCAAACTTTTATGGTGGGTGCAAAGCATCAACTCCCCTTTTACAAAAGGCAAGACTGAGAGCCACTAAAGTGGCATGTGAGGAATGCAAATGGCCTATGATAATTTTTCGTTACTCACGAAACCAAAAATGGACTAGACAGTGCTCAAATTTTAAATGTGAAACCAGAAAACCTAAACCTTCAAGTTAGGATAAACATCTATTCTTCGGTTTTTAAGTAAAGGTAAGACTTTGCGAATATTTTTTATCTTTTTTAATTCAATGTTAACAAAACCTATTCCTTGTTTCTTTTTCATATCAAGTAAAATTTTTCCATAAGGATCCACCACAACACTCCGTCCACAGTAAATGTTACCCACTTGATCAGGTGAGATTACATAACAACCATTTTCAATAGCACGAGTTTTGTTTATTGTTAACCAATGTTCTTCTTTCATGTCACCTTTTACCCATGCAGAGGGAACAACTAAAACTTCAGAGCCTGAAACTGCAAGTGATCTTGACATTTCGGGAAACCTCAAGTCATAACAAATCATCATACCAACTGTACCAATTGATGTCTTAACAGGTTTTGAAATCCTCGATCCCGAGATCATTTTGTCGGATTCTTTAAATCCCAAGGCATCATAGAGATGAATTTTTCGATAAGTAGAGATTACTTTGCCTGATTTATCAATTACAAAGGAAGTGTCATAGACCCGGTTTTTTTTTGTGCTCTTTTCATAAAACGAACCTATTACCTGAATTTGATGTTCTTTTGCTGATTTTGCTATGGTATTTACAAAATTTCCGTTTATTGTTTCAGCCAAATTTGCCAGTTGTTTTGGAGATTGAGAAGAATTTGTGTAAAACATCATAAATTCTGGAAATGCCACTAGCGTTGCCTGGTTTTTTGCAGCCTTTGAAATGTAATTAAGTATTTTTTTTAGATTAGTTTCTTTGTTGGTAGAGGTTTTAAACTGAACAACTGCGGCTTTCATAGAAGTTGTATTTATAATGAGAATAAAAGAATTAAGAAATTTGAATTCCTTTAGACTACCATAAATAGGTGAATTGTATAGTAATACCATGTCACAAGAAAGTAAATGTCCCTACTGTGAATCGATATTTGAGGATAATAATCAACTGTCAAAACACATTGATAAAATTCACAACAACGAAGATGCAATAGGCACTCAAGGATTGTAAATTTTATTTTAGGATGGTACATTTATCTAATGTACCATTTGATTATTATGCAAATTTTTCCCAAGTTAACCATTAGACCGTTGTGTGTATGTGCATATCAACGACATGCTGGAATTTTCCAGTTTTTTTAAAAAAAATTAAAGTTGGTTTCCTGCCAAAAACCAGTTTTCCTTTGGGTTATCTTCAAAAACTACAATTACGTGGTTCTCTTTTGTTTTTAAAATCTCTACAGCTGACTTTGTGATTGCCTTTGCATATTCATCTTTTTGTTCTTGAGATCGTCCAGGATACATTGATACCGTAATCAAGGGCATAAATTGTTTGAAATAATTCTTTGATTTATTCTTTGATTTAGTAATCAGGTCTATACCCATAGCGAGTTCCATAAGTAAAATCAGATTTGTGTGTTTTCTTGAAAAGGTAGCCTGATGCTAACCCAACTAAAAATCCTCCAATGTGGGCAAGATATGCTACACCTCCTCCTGCGACACCGAAACCACCTATGAAAAATGGGAGTAAGTTTTGAAAAATAAACCAAAATGGTAAGAACCATCTTGCTTGAATATGCATCATTCTCCAAAAGAAACCCAACATCAAAAAGGTCTGAATTCTAGTCTTGGGGAACATAATCAAATACGCTCCTAATATTCCAGATATTGCACCAGAAGCTCCAACGGCAGGGATTGCGCTTGTTGAATCACCCATTACGTGTATCAAGCCTGCAAGGATTCCCCAAATTAAATAAATTCCAAGATATTTTATTTTACCAAACTTTGCCTCTATGTTATCTCCAAATATCCACAAAAATAACATATTGCCACCAAGATGCATAGCCCCACCATGCAAGAAAATAGAACTAAGAAGAGAAATGTATGGTTGAGAAGGACATTGAATAATTTCTGGCCCTGCACCAAAGTCAATGGTTGATGCAGTTGCACCTGTAACACAATTAGGAACTGCTCCCCAATTGTAAAATAATGAAAAGGCATTTTCATTGGTAAAATCGATAAATTGACCTGTGTAAATTACTTCAATAAAAAATACAATTACATTCGCTACAATTAAGGCATAAGTTACTATTGGTTTGAATCCAGGTGGATGTGGATTTTCATCACGTATAGGAAGCATTAGATATTAAATTTGATAGAAATTTGTATAATAAGATTATTCTTAATATTTAGCGGTTTAGGCTACCATATCAATTGAAAAAATTTATCATAATTGGAATTATTGTAGTTTCATTATCTGCGTACTTTGCAATGACTGTTTTTGTTTTACCTGAGAAATTTCTTGGTAAAGATCAGTTTACTCCAACACCCTATTTGGAAGCTGAAGTTTCAAGCACACAAATCAATTTAGGTGAATCGTTTAGATTAAGCACAATTTCAGAAAATATAGGTGATTATGGAGACATTCACATAGTATCAGCTGCCTTTCCTACCTTGACAAAAACAGATGGAATTGTAAGAATGGTTAGTTATGATTTTTCAAATTCTCCTATTTACATCGAATCTGGAGATGAGATTGGAGCAAAATACAGCGGTGGATTGGAGACTGTTTATGCCCAGTATCCTTCTATTGAGGCTATGAGCAGACCTATTCATCCAGGAACAAAATATACTATGGACCTTCAAATCACACCTGATGAGTTGGGGCCATTTACTGTTTATGTAAAATCAATTGATATTCCTCATACTAGCTCTCTTTCTCACTTTCCAACAGAAGGTCAACTTGACCACCAAGGAGAATATGTTTTGGTATATACAGTAAATGTTAATCCCTAATATTCTAAGGACATTCTAAGAAGATCAAATTGGAAATAAGACAAACACAGTTTCATAGTTCTTTGCAGAAAAATTCTCCAAAGATTTTTCTAATTGGAAGTATTCTTGCAAGTCTTGGAATTTTGCTTGTAACAGTTGGTGGTAGTTGGGATATTACAAATCATCTCTTAAACAAACCTGAATCATTTTTTTCTCCACCACATGCATTGATGTATTCTGGTGTTGCAATTGGATTAATTGGTGCGGCAATTTCTTTTCTAGGTTATAGAAATTTACAAGAATCTAAAGATGTGTTTAGGTTACCTCTACAACTAAAGTTTATTGGAATTTTTCTGCTTGTCGGAGCTGGTCCTTTTGATTATGTTTGGCATTCAAATTTTGGTTTAGATGGATTACTTAGTCCACCTCACTTTACTTTGCTTGGAGGAATGTTATTTTGTAGTTTAGGTGGGATGTTTGGAATTTCTAGATTTTTAAAAACACGTGAATTAAAAAATAATTTTGCAAACTATTTACTAGTTTTAGCAACTTTACCTGTTTGGCTTGCAGGCTCTGGAGTAATTTCTTCATTGTCTCTACCATTTTCAAATACAGATTATTTTGAATTTAATCCTGAACCAACTTTTGCCTTTGTAATTGCAACAGTTGCATATCCATTTTTTATTTCGTTGATTTGTATTGTTACTGCAAAACTATCAAATTTCAAACCTGGAGTAATTACAATTCTTGGAGGATTATTTTTGTTAATCTATGGGATGACTGCAATCGTGCCTAATTTTGCATTACTAGAGTCTGTAGAATTCTATTCGATGAATATGATTCCAATTGTAATGGCAGACTTGATTGTTTCATTTAGGAAAACCAAGAAAGTATCATTTGTGGCTGGAGGGATTTTAGGTTCTGGCTTTTACATGGTGTATTATCCGTACATAATGTACACGTATAATGAATTTCTTCTTGGGAAATTGGTCTCACCCAGTATGATTTACCATACGTACTTTGAGTTAATGCCACAAGTCATACAATTTACAATAATTCCCGCAGTAATTATGGGAGTAATTGGTGCCTTGGTGGCATTTAGATTTTCAAATAAGATTTTGGTAAAAAATTAGATGAGAACCAGATAAACTAAGATTAACCAGTATGACTCCTCCATTTCTCATTCGGTTATGATCGGTTAAATTTTAGTTAGTGATATTAGATAAAAACAAAATTGGTACCTTCGGAAAATATAACAAAGAAAAAAGGTTGTGATTAATCACAAGCATTTGGATTTGGAATTATTTGACCTCGAAGGCCTCCAGGAGCATGCTCAGCAGTATGTACATTCAAGTACAAATTTCCCAAACATAATTCATCAATAGGAATTTTTCCAGTCAATTCATCCTCATCAGTAAATGCCACTGAATCACCACTATCTCGTACTCCATCAGTACAACTCCCACATGGTGCATTGAGATTTTCATCACCATCGTCATATTTTCCAGAGATAGTTCTTGCTTCTGTATCAATTACAAGATCACTATCATCTTCTGATGGACCTCCAAATACATTTAACACGTGTGGACCTTGAATCCCTTTTTCATTCATATGAATATGGATTTTGATGATTGCGTCCGTTGCTCCTTTGTATTCAGCATCTTCTAAAAGATAATCAGAAAAGTCTGATTCCAAATTTAGGTGGTTATAGTGAAATTGGTAATACAATCCACTTTTGTCGTCATTCCACCAGAATTTAGCTATTGCTCCTGCCGTGTTTCCCTTTTCAAAAGGTACAGTTTGCTTCCAATTAAGGTGGGAAATAAAATCAGGCTTTCCTATTTGATCTGGTTTCTTTGCTTCTGCTTCTTGCAAACTAACTGCAGCAAATAAGGAAATGGCAAAAATTGCTCCAATAGATATTCCTAGAAGTTGTTTTGTATTCATTGAGATCGGGTGGGGATTTTTTACTTATAATGGATCTAGGTCATTCGTAGAATGTACCACTTTAAATTATTATTATTTCTCTCGCAACAAGATTTTCAATTGCATATAGAAAATCATCATCTGAGATTTTCTCTTCAGACCACCAACCTACCGTTGTCTTGTACCAAAAGGGAATCTCCCAGTTTGTTGGTGCAATAACTTCTTTTGAAGGAACAGAAACAATTTGCTTCTCAACCAAAAAGTCAATGCCCTCTAGAAATTCTGAATCAGAGATTTGATCAGTCACCCACCAATCTGCACTGAGTCTAATCCATTGTGGGATTTTGGGTAATTCAGGTGGGAATCCTTTCTCAAAACCAGATATTGTTACAACATCCTGAGTTGTTGGACCTACACCATATGCAATATGCCAAAAACCCATCTCATCAATGCTCTGAATAAAATCAATTGGTTCACCATTTATTGTCACATGAAATTTTTCATTACCCGAAATTGGAGGAAATTCAAAGTTTGCATATGTTTCAAGAGGATAGCTGTTGTATCCACGAATTGTTAGCGTAGTTCCTTCTTCGTCAAATTTTGCATCATAATACCATGCACCAGAATCGTATCTAAAGTCAAATTCACCATCGTGTTTCTTCGTAGTTATTGGAACCACGGTAGTATCTACTGGAGCAAAGCAGCTATAGTAAAAAACCTCTTCTGTAATTGAAGGATCAGGATACATCGAAAACTCTGCCACCTCTCCTGGCTCAATTTTCTCAATAAATTCAATATTTTGCACAGTATCCAAAACTCTCTCATATCCATGAACTACGGCAAATATTTTTGGAAAATAGATAGTTTCTTCTCCAGTATTTTGTATTCTACCTGTTAGATGACCATCTTGATGTTTTACTAGAGTGTTATCATAAAGAATTTCAATGGGAACATTTTTGGTTTTAGATACTTCAAATGAAATTTTTGCAGGTATTAAAATTGGAGAATTTCCTGAAACTTCGGGGAATTTTATCTTAAAGGGTATTTCTTTATCTGATGCAATTGCAACATGTTTTATGGTTTTAGAAAATGTTTCATTTCCATCCTCTATTGAAACTGTTATTGTTGGAATTATAGTGTCTCTATTTTCATTTTTTATGTTACCAACCACTGTATAGATTCCTTCTGAATCAAAATATCCCAAATATTCATGAGATGGGATATAGACTTCAGCAAAAGCTAGTGGAATAAGAAATATTGAAAATAAAAATCCAATTCCAAGTATTGAAGAAATAAATTTTAGGAAACTAAAAGGAGTTGAAGATATCTTCAAACCCTGAGGTTGGTTTCTCAAGAAAGCTTGGTCTATAGTCTTCAATTAACTGATCAATTAGCTCTCTTGCTTTAATATAATATCTCTTTTTTAGATTTTCAAACTTTATCTCAACTAGTCCATCATGTACTATTCGTGAAAGATAAAGGGAAACAGTAGAAGGGGATTTATTTACTTCCTTTACAAGCTCTGCAAACTCTAAACCGTCTTGTTTTACAAGAGCTAAAAGTAAATCTCTTGGAGTTTGTTTTCGTAGTGCTTTAATTACAATTGATTCATCTTTAGTAATCTTTGGTGAGAAAAATCGAGTTTGTCTTGGTTCCCGAGTTACTTTGATGATTCCATTTTTTTCTAGCTTTCCAAGATAGTGACTCAAAACTCCATTTTTTAGTCCAGACGAGCGCATAATTTCTCGGAATTGGATACCTGGGTTGTTTTCAATAATTTCTTGTAGTTGTAAATTTCTATCAGTCATTTCTAAACACTCCTATTGCCAACAATCCCAATGTAGTAAAGGTAAGCAAGTGTCCAACCTCTAATAAAGGTAAGTCACCCAAATTGTAAATGTTGGGCCAGGTTGCATCGACTAATAATACGGATTCAGCTACAATGAAATTTGCAAATGCAATTGCACCAAGTAAAAGTCGTTTTGTTCGTAGTCTAAAGTAAGCTATTGTTGCAAGAAGAGTAATGAATACTGCAAGTGTTATTCCTCCAATATGTAAAAAAATATGCACGATATGTAAACCATGTAAAAGGTGAGGCATAATTACCGGAATTGCCAATATGGCAACAACACCCGCAACTACAATGGAAAATAAAGTAGATTTTCTTTCAAGTAAGATTTCAGGTCTAAGCAAAGCATTGAAAATTATGTTTTTTCTCATTTAAAGCGACTGGTTCAATTATCGAATCAATTTTCAATTAAACCCGTAAGATTCCATTTTGTATCAAGTATTGCAATCCTTGAACAAATGTTTCATCATCAATTTGTCCTTCTGCCCACCAAGCAGCATTGTTTTTTATCCATGGGGGGATTTCCTGAGAATTTGAAGATCCCTGTTGTGTTTTTGGAATTAGTAAAATGTCATTTTGTATCAAATATTGAATTCCTTGAATGAATGTTCCATCATCAATTTGTCCTTCTGCCCACCAAGCTGCATTGTTTCGAATCCATTCCGGAATAGAGATTTCATTATGTTGATCTCCTATTCTGTCAATTACTATCGGAATTGATGTTCGTGCAAGATCATTGCCATTGAGATTTTTAAAATTAAGATAAACAATTCCGGAAACATCGTTTGGAATGGTAACTTCTATAGCATCATATTGATCTTTAACATCTGTGCTTGTGCCGCTCTGTTGATGAATAGTTTTTCCAATTGTTGTCATGGAAAAGTCATATGGTACCGCAATTGGTCTGTTTTTAAGAAAGATATCCATAATGTTAAAATTAATTTTTGCCTTAGAGTTGGATTGCAAGTTCTCAGGTTCAGAAGATACAAGTACACGGAACTGCCCATTTGCTGTTATTGAGCTTAGTTGAATTTCATCTGAATTTGGTCTTACAAGGAAAGCCATCCCATCTTGGTTTTCATTTTCATTGTAAATATTCCACAACTCATTTTGATTTATTATAAAATGAACTATTCTTTCATCGGGAGAAAAATCATCAATTGTAATAATATTATCAGAAAGTTTTATGTTGTTAATATCCATGGAAAATCCCGAAACTAACAAGTCTCCAAAAGTTTTTGGAATTACCAATTCCTCATGGACCACTGATGTTTGATTAATGTTATCAACACTCCAATCAAAGGGCATTGAAAAAGAGATTTCTCTTTTATCAGGATTGTATTGAAAATCCTCTATTTCATCATAATATGTAATGGATTGAATGATCTGAGTGCCAAAATTTGGATCATTTATCTCGTGAGATTTTGTTTGTGCAATAGAAATGCCGGATTTAAAAATTATTGGCTCATCTAAATTCTTTGAATATCCATCTGCAGTAAGAATACTGATGTCAAACTTGTAAAGACCTCCCTGGCTTAATTTAGGACCTTTAACATTTATCATTCTGCTTTCTAATCCTAATAAAGAACCAAAGAAATTTCCAGATTCCTCTTCAATTATTTGGATTGAATCAGTATCCTCTGAAACAAAATTAAAAACCAAAAATCCATTATCAGCTTTGAACTCTTTTTCAAATAGAAATTGGGTTCCAAGTTCAGATTTAATTAAAAATGTTACATCTCTTAAGGTAACTCTAGAATTAAAATCAATTAAGGAAATAGAAATTTGTTGATCATTATTTTCTTCTGGTGCGTTAGTTGATGAGGCAACTTCTAATGTCACAAGTTTTCCATTCAAGTCTACCGGTGGAAAAGTTTCGGCACCTAGCCCGTGACCATAAACATTCAGGATTATTGGAGTAACTGTAGATGCAGCTAACAATATTACTAGAATGGATAATTTATTGTCCAAGATTGTTTTTAATCCTATTACAGTCTATTTAAAAATCTAGACTAAATTATTCTCAAGTCCATTTTTTTGGATCTTTTTTCCAAATTTGTTTGCCATCTATTGTAACGTTGTCTTTTTCTTCAAAGACTGTATGCCATTTTCCGTTGTCTGGAAATATTTTGTTCATCTCTTTTACTTTTTTATTAGTTGGAGCTTTATTCATTAAAGCACCCCACCTCATGTTTGGGACTTTGGGCATGAAATCATTGATGTCTTTCAATACTATTGCTTTACCTAGTTAATTTAAAAACCTATGACTCTATCTTCATTATCCCTTCTTTGATAAGGAATTGGATTCCTTGAACGAATGAGTTATCATCAATGTCACCGTTAGCCCACCAACCTGCATTATTTTTGATCCATTCAGGGATTTCGTTTCCGCCTGATCCTGTACCTTGAGTGGTGGGTGGAATTTTCATTATCCCTTCTTTGATAAGGAATTGGATTCCTTGAACGAATGAGTTATCATCAATGTCACCGTTAGCCCACCAACCTGCATTATTTTTGATCCATTCCGGAATCGCAGCTGGTGGCGTTACATCAGGTATTGTTATTGTAGTATCCTTTGGCAGGCTAGGTCCTATCTCTATAATTGCTGAACCAATTCCTGAATACGTTGGATCATAATCAAGACCCGTGCCATACACTAGAATGTCAAGTCTGTATTGTCCTTCAGAGGGAACATAGATTTGTGGAATGTCAATCCCTTCTATAGCAACAATTCCAGGATTATTGGGATCCTCACCAGAGTTTCTCTCTACTTCTACATCATTCTCATCAATTAACGAATAGGCATATTTTACATCTTTAATGAGATTTCGATTTTCATCAAAGAAGGTTATCTCAAATGGAATTTCATCGGTTGCACCATATCTTCCATCCCAAGAAATATTGACAGTAGTTGGAACTTCCTCAAAGTTTGTAGTATCAACTAGATAAAATTCAGTAGAGGTTCTTGATACCTCACTTTGTGGAACTAGTTTTAATTTCATAATATCTTTATCCTGATCTGCCACTATCGATTCACTGATGTTTTTTAGCTCCTTGTTTGTAATTAGAAAATGTACAATGTTTGTATCCTCATAGGAATATGGATCATTTAGAAGTGCTCTCTGATCTATTTCTACTCCGTTGACATATCCTTTGAATTGTTTTCCCTCTGCATATGGTGCAAAGTCTTTTGGTACTCTGACTTCCTCGTGAACCACCTGAACCAAATCAACATATTCAGGACTCCAATCAAATGGCATATCAAAGTATATTGAATTATCAGATGAATCAAATTGAAAATTATCAACTTCATCATAGTAAGTTTTTACAATTACTGGAATTTCTTCTGCATTTGCTGTTTGTATGAAAAAGTCTTGCTCCTGTGCAATACTTACAAAAGTGTCATAACTAAGCAAGGTAGCAAGAACTGTTTTAGGACTAGTTGCACCTTCAATGTCAACTCTAATGTTGTATAGTCCTCCCTGTACAAATATCGGGCCTGTTATTGACGGCCTTCCTTCACCCTGCACAAAAAGCGCTCCTGGTGCACTGACATGTTCAGAGCCGCCATAAATGGTACATTTCCATAAATCTATCTCCTTACAATCAGATTCGGGTTTGATTTTTATATTCAAGACTCCATCGGTATCATAAAATAGATTTCTAGCCAAAAGTTCTCCAGCTTGCCAAACCTCAATTCTGTAAGTTACTTTTTCAAGAGTTGTATCGGTCAAAGTATCAAAGAAGCGTATTTTCATGTTTACATCGTCAACCTCTCCAACAGTAATGTCTGATGGAGTTAGGTCAGTTCGAACTGTAACCTCCATATCTCCAAAAGTAAGAGGTTCTGCCTGATCACCTCCTAGTCCATGTCCAAACGCGTTAGATGCTAAAGCTGGAATTGTAAAGATCCCAATAATAGCAAAAATTAGTGCAAACTTGTAAGACAATAATTTTATTGTGAGAATTCCATATTTAAAGATGGCATAGAATTCTCACGTAAATAAATTTCTCAGATTGATTCTTAGTGTAATTTTTATTTATGGAGGGGAAAAAGGGGTTACATGAAAATTCTATTTGCATTGTTATTAATTTCTCTGATAATTTCTCCAGTTTTTGCTCAAACAAATACCCAAATTTTACCAACCGACAAAGGAACATTGGATGTGAAATTATCATATGATGAAATTGTTCTCGGAGAACTAACAACTTTGAGAACTGATTTTATTAATCCTCAAACACAAAATATACAAGAACATATTGATTGGAGATTTTCGGTTTCAAAAGATGGTGAAACTATTTGGGGGCCAACCCAATTATCTCATACGTCTGAAGGCTTTTTAAAAAATTTAAAGTATGAATTTCAAGAAGATGGCCTATACAATTTAGAATTCGAAATTGAAGGAATTTTATTCCAGCCAATTCCGCTTGAAAAAGTTTCATTTCTTATCCAAGTGGGAGAAGCAAATGCACAACCAGATACTCCACCACCAGAAAATGATAATGGTGGAGGATGCTTAATTGCAACTGCAGCATTTGGATCCGAACTTTCTCCTCAAGTTCAGCAACTCAGAGAATTAAGAGATAATACAATTCTTCAAACCAAATCTGGAAATTCATTTATGACAGCATTTAACGAATTTTATTATTCATTTTCACCCGGAATTGCTGATTTGGAAAGAGAGAGTCCAGTTTTCAAAGAATTTGTAAAAGTAAGCCTTACTCCAATGTTAACATCACTTTCCATTCTAAATCATGTCAATATTGACTCTGAACAGGAGATGTTGGGATATGGTATCTCTTTGATTGTGCTAAATATTGGAATGTATGCTGGAATTCCAGCCTTTGGAATTCTAAAATTGTACCAGTTTAGGAAAAATTAAAAACAAAATTTGGAAATCCTAGAGAGGTTTTTATGTATGCCACCATTTATTTCCTTTAATGAAGACTATAGCTATAGGCTCTTTCTTCGTATTGTTTGCTATTGCAGCTGGCATGTTTGCAAGTCCTGTATTTGCAGATCATGCAACTGCTAGTGTTAGTACTCCACAAGGAACCTCAGTTCCAGGATGTGAAACAACAAACGAATGTTACATTCCATATGAGGTAACAGTCGATGTTGGAGGAGAGGTAACATGGTCAAATGATGATTCTGCAGCCCACACTGTTACTGGTGGAAGCGCAGCAGATGGACCATCTGGCGTATTTGATAGCAGTTTGTTTATGGCAGGTACAACTTTCTCACATAAGTTTGAGGCAGTCGGTGAATTCCCATACTTTTGTATGGTTCACCCATGGATGGAAGGAATTGTAGTTGTTCAGGAAGCAGACGCAATGGACGATGATGCAATGAAAGATGATGCAATGGACGATGAGGTTCACATGGAAGGCGCTGCATCTGCAACCGGAATGATGTCTGATGGAACAGTAGTTTCTATTTGGGCTTCAGAACCAATGGCAGGTGAAAGAATGGAGATTTCCATTGAATTCGCAGACTCTGAACATGTTAATCATGACATTATGGTAACCCAAAATGGTGAAACAGTTCTTGATGATAGCAGTGCACACCACCATGAAGGAAAAGGGATGCACGAAACAGCTCCACTAAACTCTGCTGATCCAGTTGACATTACTATTACCTTTACAGGTTATGGTATCGACGAGATGACTGGACCAGTTGGTGAAGAAGTAGTATTTTCAAATGTTGTTCCTGAATTTGGAACAGTAGCAATGATGATACTAGCTGTCGCAATCATAAGCATCGTTGCAGTTACTGCAAAATCTAGAGTAATTCCAAGACTTTAGGAATCCACTCTTTTTCTATTTTCTTTTTACTAGAGCAATTACTGCCAAGATAATAGCTGCTGCTGCAATAGACAATCCAAGAATGGCAAAGTCATATGCTGCACCTTCAGATGAACCATCAGTTCCAGAATCAGATTTTAAAGAGGAAATATCTTTTTGAAGTGAAGATACTGCACTTTTCAGAGCAACAATGTCCTGATCAGAGCCTGTCCCACTAGTTGGCGGAAAGTCTAGAACAGCTGTAGACTCTACATCTTCGATTCGAATATCTTCATCGATAGGAACTCCGTTAATGTCTCCTTGAATTTGGACTGAATATGAGCCTGTTTTGGTTGGAATTACATGAGAAAAGTAGTGACCTGGTCTTGGATCAGATCCTATATCTAATACTTTAGTCACACCACCAAACTTTGCAGTAACCTCTAGATTTTGGAATGCATTTTTGATTCCAACTTTAACTCCAGGGTTATCCCCTGGTTCACTAATATCAAAAACAAAATCATTTCTGAACCCAACAATCGGTGGTTCTATTCCCCAACCAACTTCAATCTCATATGGCTCAACTTCTACCGTAGTATGAGCAAATGCTTGAGATGTTAAACCAACAGAAAGCAATAATGCAATAAAACTCAAAGTAACAGCTTTCATGACTATGATCTTGATTTGACATGTTATTATCTTTACGTGGATTGGTACAAATTCCGAACTAAATGAAAACTGTTTAAATTATCAGTATTAATTTGAAGATTAAATGAGAAAACTACTAATTGTTACCCTACTAGTTTTATCAATTTCTTTGCCATATGCTTCAGCTCATCCATTTACAGAAGAAACTAATCCCAATCCTGCAGTAAACGCTCCTGTTGGAATAACTGAGGTAACTGTAATTTATTCAGAGCCAATTGAAATAGACTTTAGCTCCTTGAGAGTTCTTGACAGCACTGGAGATCAAATCGATAACAAAGACTCTCAATATTATCAAGGAGAAAACTCACTAATTGTTACTACACCTCCACTTGAAGATGGATCTTATACGGTAACAAGCAAAGTTCTTTCTAAAGTTGATGGTCATTTGGTTGATGACGCATTTATTTTTGGAGTTGGAGATGCAATAATTAGCGTTGATGAATCACCAAAAAAGGATATTTTTGATATCTTATTTTTTCCTGAAGCAGGTGCTAGATTTCCGGGACTTGTGGGACAAACAATTGTTTTAGGTGCAGTTATTGCGTCAATGTTAATTTGGGGAACTCAAAACAAAATTTTAATCAAAAAAGAAATTGAAAAAGTAAATTCTTTTCATCATGGAAAATTCATGACCCTAACAGGTATTGGATTGATGGCAGTTTTTGCATCAAATATTGCAATGCTTGCAGTACAAACCTTACGGTTAGAGACCTCAGCATTTGATGCTATACAGACCACCTTCGGAACATCATGGCTAATCAGAATGATAATTACCATAATTCTTTTGGGAATATGGTTCTGGATGGATAGAAAAAAACAGATTACAAAAAAGAATCAAATTCCTATTTTAGTATTATCCCTTGCTCTAATCGGAACAACAACTATGATCGGGCATGGTGCTGCAAGTGGAGAGATAGCAGCAGTTGCTCTAGATTATGTGCATAATTTAGTGGCAGCAATTTGGATCGGAGGCATTATTTATTTTGTGTTTTCCTTACTCCCAACTCTTTCAAACCTTGACCAAACAGTTAGAGAAAAAATGTCCCTTGTTATGATCCCAAGATTTTCAATTGCCTTTATCATTGCAGTAGGAATTGTAATTATAACTGGCCCAACCTTAATGTGGCTTTTAGAAAGTGATGTTGGATTAATTACTGAATCAATTTATGGAAAGTTAATCATCGCAAAAATTGCTATTGCAGCTATTATGGTTGGTTTGGGTGGATTTTTTCAGTTTAGGGTTCAAAAGTCCGGTGAGAAGGACATCAGGTCAAATTCTATTTCAGTTCATAAGAAATTAAAAAAATCATTAAAGGTAGATGCTACTCTGGGAATAATATTACTTGGTGTAGTGGCTCTTCTTGCAAATGGAACCTTACCTGCAGGAGAAATTCAAAAAGTTGATGCACAAGAGGTATTGTATGGTTTTAGAACAATAGAGTTTTCTGAAAATGCAAAATTTGATATTGAAATCTCACCGTTTTCTAGTGGAGTTAATACAGTTCTAGTAAAAATTAGTGATTTAGATAATAATCAATTAAAAGATGCAGAGGAAATTAAAGTAAAAATTTCCAATCCCCAAAGAAATATCTCACCAATTGAAGTTCCTATGACCAAGACTATTCAAGATGAGGAAGTTCCAACAAAGTTTCAAGGAGAACTGACATTTGGATTTTCAGGACAATGGCAAACAGAAATTGAGATTCAAAGAGTACAAAACGCTAATGAATCAATAATGATGAATTTACTTGTAAAACCAAGGCTATCGGATTTCAAAACAGAAATTATCGAGTATGATTTCCCTGAAGATACTAAGCCGTTGTTCCCCTTGTATGATGGAAAAGATTCTATCTGGATTAGTGATCCGGGTGCTCCAAGAATTTGGCAATTTTCCTTAGATACTAACGAATTTACTTCACATTCATTTGATGGTGTAGTTTCAGCATATCTAACAAAAGATCCTGATGGAAAAATTTGGTTTAATGATCCACCAAGGAATCAGATAGGATTCTTTGATCCAAGTAATGAAGAAATTACAACAATTACTTTGCCAAAAATTGCACCCGTGATAGATGATAGCAGAACAATGATGATTCAGGCTGATTTTGATGGCAACATTTGGATAGTTATAAACAATAAACATAAGATTTTGAAGTATATCCCAGATTCAAACACCTTTGAAGAAATTCAATTAGAAAAAGGATCCTTGCCCTTTGCATTAACTATTGATGATGAAGGGAAAATTTGGTTCTCTGAAACCAATCCTGGAACAATTGGATTCATAAATCCAAAAAATTTTGAAATTACCAAATTTTCTGATGGACTACCCATTAAGGGGCCTGAAGCATTAATCTTTGATAAAAAAGGAAATCTTTGGGTTACAGAGCATACAGGTTCAGGAATTATAAAATTCAATCCAATTTTGGAGACATTTGATAGAATTCAGGTTCCAAATCCAGATGCACTTCCATTTGGAATGGCCTTTGATAGGTATGACAACATTTGGTTTGGACAACACGTTGATGATAACATTGCAGCATACGATCCACACAATAATAATTTTATAGAAGTTCCAGTTCCAACTGCATCGTCTTGGGTGCTTTACATGACATCAGATGAAAAAAATAACATTTGGTTTGTTGAAAATCAAGGAAACAAGCTGGGAATGGTTACAATTACAGAAGTTCCTCTTTCAGCCTCTCAGATACAAAGAACTGAAAATATCGAAATGAAATATACAGAAATTGCTTCACCACTAATTGCAATGGGAATAATTGCAACATCGTTATTTTTTGTAAAAAGTGTTAAAGATAAAAGAAGAATAAACGCGTTAATTAATTCTTAGATAATAAACCAGAAGATTTTATTCCCATTGTTCCAGCTAAGAGTCCAATTGATAGTAAAACAATTGTTCCAGCAGGGGTAATATCAAAAATATAAGAAACTAAAATTCCAATAACAACAGAAAATATTGAAAAGGAAATTGAAAGAATGGCTGTTTGTTTGAAACCTTTTCCATACATAATTGCAGTTACATTTGGAATTACGAATAAAGCTGAGATCAACAAGACACCAACCAGTTGGATGGATGTTACAACAGTTAAACCAGCCATAAAGACAATTAGATAATTTATCTTCTCGACTGGAATACCGCTTACTTTGGCTTGCTCTTCGTTAAATGTAGAATAAAGTAGTTGCCTGTACCACAATAAAACAACAATTAGGATGATTCCTGTCAAAAATAAAATAAGAATTGTATCATTAACGCTTACCAGAAGGATGCTTCCGAAAAGAAAGCTAAAAATGTCAATGGTAAATCCACCTGAAAATCCAATAATTACAAGCCCAATAGCAATACCTGAGGATAAAAGAACAGCAACTGAGGCATCCCCTGAGATATTGTATTTTTCTTTGATCCTAGTAATTATCAATGCACTAACCAAAGAAACCCCGTACGCAGTCCATAAAGGATAAACTCCAGCCATTAAACCTAAAGCAATTCCACCAAAAGAAGAGTGAGCAATCGCATCACCAAACAATGAATATCGTCTTAGGACAAGAAATAAGCCTATTACCGAACACAAGATTGCAATGGCTACCCCTGAAATGAGTGCTCTATGCATAAAGGCAAAGGTAAGAATTTCAAATGACATGATTAGTGATGATGCATGTGTTCCTGCATTGATGCTTCAGAATACTGTTTGACAAGCTCGTCATTTTCAAAAAATTTCTCAGATTCTCCATGAAAAAATAAAGTTCTATTAAGACATGCTACATGATTTGCAAGCTGGTTTACTGCATCCAAATCATGGGATGACCAAATTATTGTAATTTTTTGTTTGGAGTTTAATTCACGTAAAATGCTATAGAATAAATCGATACTTTGTCGATCTATTCCGGTTACGGGCTCATCTAGAATCAAAATTTGTGGGTCATTTACAAGTGCTTTTGCAATAAATACTCGTTGTTGTTGTCCTCCTGATAGTTCTCCAATTCTTCTATTACCTAATTCGTGAATCCATAGTTGTTGTAAGATTTCATCAATTTTGTTTTTGTTTGATTCTTTTCTCAAGCTCATGTGAACAATGTCTTTTACAGTTGCGGGAAAATTTTTTTCAAAGATTGGTTTTTGAGGAACGTAGCCAATTTGTTTAAGATAGTCTTTGGATTTTCGAATATCTTGGCCAAAAAATTTTATGGTTCCTTCGTATTTGGTAGTCAATCCAAGCATAGAGGCAAATAGAGTACTTTTTCCGGCACCATTAGGGCCAATTATGCCTAAAAAATCGCCTTTGTTGACTGAAAAAGTGACATCATCTAAGGCTTTTACATCAGGATACTTGAATGTCAGATGATCAATTTCAACTATTTTCAACACAAAGCCTCCTTGAGATTCTCAAAATTCTGAATCATTCTTGAAATGTAATTTTCATCATCTCCAATTTCAATTGGGGATAAAACTAAAATTTTACCTCCTATTTCGTTTGCTATAACCTTTGAAACTCTGGTATCAACAGTCTCTTCGGTGAAAATTATTTTTATTTGCAATTCTCTAGCAGTATTAATCACATTTTCCAAAGTTTTTGCAGTCGGTTCTCCATGGGGATCGTTTGATGAAATAATTGTATGCTGATGTAAATCATATTCATTGGCGAAATAGGAAAATGCATCATGAAACGCAATAAAATCTCTACTACATGTTGATAACTCCTTTCGAATTTTATTATCCAAACTATCTAATTTTACGATATAGTTTTTAGCATTTGTTTGATAGAATTGTCGATTTTCAGGGTCTTGTTTTGAGAAAGCATCAGCAATATTTTTAACTTGAATTTTTGCTAAAACAGGATTTAACCATATGTGTGGATCTCCAGATTCGTGAATATGTTCATCTAGCTCATGTTCATCTGGTTCATGTTCATCTGTTTCATGTTCATCAATAATTTCTGAATCTGGAATAATAATACCATCACTGGTATCAACAATATTTCCAGAATAATTCAATTCCTCTAAGCTATCAACCCAATTTTCAAATCCAATCCCATTGATTATTATCAAATTAGATTTTTGCATTAGTTGTACATCTTGAATTGTAGGTTCCCAATCATGAGGTTCAACACCTTTCGGAACAAGTAATTGAACATCTACTTTGTCTTGACCTACTTGTTTTGAAAAATCGTATAATGGATAAAATGATGCAATTGCCTGAATCTTGGTAGAATCCCCCATCGGGGTAACTTGAAAATTAGAGTCTGTTGCCCAAACTGAAAAGGAGGCAAGTGGGATTACTATCATAATAGCCAAAATTGCCAATTTCACTTGATTATTCACAATCAAAAATCATCTGAATTATTAATAAATTTATAAATTCTTAATAACTTTAATTGCTAAACTTATAAGATAATTAATAACATTAGGCGTATGCCAATCGTTTCAATCTCACTTAATGACGAAATTTTGACCGAGTTGGACAAGCTTCAAAAATCCATGGGTTTTTCAGGACGTTCAGAAGCAATAAGGGCAGGAATTAGATCATTTGTTTCAGACGAAAAACAAAAATCAGATTTGTCTGGAAACATTCATGCAATTTTACTAGTAGTTCACAATGACAATTTTGATCATATTGTTTCTGGAATTACTCATAATTTTGAAGATCTTATCACTACCCATCTTCATAGTAAAATTGAGAAAGAAAATTGTATGGAGTTGTTTGTAATTGATGGTGATGCTGAAAAAATCTCTACCATGACAAAAGATTTTCAAAAAAACAAAAACATGGATACCGTAAAATTAGTTGCGTTGTAATTAGAATTTCTGAGTAAATGGAATTTTTTTGGATACAATGATTACTGTCATTATAGATACTACAAGAATCAATGCAACAACTGAGCCAAATTCAGGTACAACTACAATTCCAAATTCAGTTTCTTGGCCTGTATTTCTAATGTTTTCAAATCGAATAATTGTAGGTCCTGTTTGATCTTCAGTAAAGTAATAGTCTTCTGATTCTCCACCAACTTGTGCCAAACCAGTTGTTCTGTGAATTTCTTTTCCGCCTTGTACTATTACAAATGTATAATCAGAATTACGTAGAGGGGAATTAGTTACACCATCTCTTATTGTAAAGACAAACTTTGTTTTTTGATCTGGCTCAATGGTTATTGGATCCCATGATAGATTTACTAAAAACTCCTCACTTTTAGTGTAAGCTGTAAGAGGGAAGTCAATTTTTTCAGTCGTAGACAGTGTAAATACCATATTGTTGGGTAGAGGTTCACCTGATTTTTTCATTTGGTTTTTTAAGAATATCAGGTGATCCTGCAATAATACAAAATGAACTATTCTTTCATCCTCTTCAGTATAATCATCGACAGTAACTGAGGATTTGAACAAGTCGATTCCATTTACTTGTCCGGTATAACCTGGTGATGTGAATTCAGTGAATTCAATCGGGAAATGAACCTCTTCATGGACCACAGGAATGTGAGACATTTGCTTTTCGCTCCAATCAAAAGGCATCTCAAAGGTTACCTGTTTATTTTTGGAATTATATTCAAAATTAGAAATTTTATCAAAATATGACTTTAATCTAAAGGAAACATCTCGGTTTTGAGCATCCTTTTGCAAGTATTGAGTTATTTCTGCTATGCTCAAATCTGCATTATATACCTCAGAGTTCTCTATGATATTTTTAGGATCATCAATTGTTCTAACTTCGATTTCAAAATTGTAAAGACCTCCAGAATTAAAGATTGGACCAGTTATCTCAAGTGGATTTGATTCTGTTCCATACCATGCTCCCAACAGGTTGTCTTGCTCTCCATTAATGGAAATTTCTCCTTGTTGAGTCGGTTTTACATTAATAGGAAGAATACCATCAGATGTGAAAAAATAATTTCGAAATATTATTTCACCTTCATGGAATAGACCTATTAGAAAAGTGACATTTTTTGCATTTTCCTTTGTTTCATCTTCAGTTGCAGTAATTGTGATCTGTTTTTCCTCTTGATTATCAAAAGATAATGGAAGTTCAACAGTAATTGAGATCTCTTTACCCTGAATGTCTACTGAAGAAATTGTATCAATTCCTAAACCATGACCATAAACACTACTTATTGGAAATATCAAGACTGCACCAAGTAAAAAAATTGTTATTTTTGTTATTGACAATACCAGATTGACATGACGGGGTTATTTTATTGTCAGTAATTCCTCAACTTTTTGAATTAATTCTTCCATTGAATTGGCCTCTAAAATGGGCTGTAAATCATTTGGATCCTGAGCACCAAGAGCTGCCAAAGAGTAGACATAGTCAATAGTTGGGGTATCAGTTGTAAGATAGTATTGAGTTAAAATTTGATCAAGGGCAGCTGGCTCAATTTTTTGGGGAAGAGCTTGTTTTACAGTTTTTTTCTTCCACAAGTCAACTAAATGCTCCCACTGATTCAGTGAAATATTATCATCAATTTCTGCGATAAATTCTACTTCCGCTCTGATGTACATTTTTTCATCATTGTGTGATTTTTCATCTATATCTGATATGGCTTGGTGACCTTCAATTGAATATGGATCGTAATTTTCAGGAAGTTCAATTGAGGGTGGAATTATTTTTTTTATCTTAAATTTACTACGACCCATTGTTAGGATACTCAATTGCATTCCATCAAGTTCAATGTCTTCACATTTTGTAATTTTCGCAATTGTTCCAATTATTTTTGGTCCGTTCCAGCCAGAAATTAAATTATTTGAATCAACCAAACATACGCCAAATTGTCCATCACCCAACATACAGTCATCAACAAGCTGCTTGTATCGTGGCTCAAAAATTCGAAGAGGTAATTCTTGCCTTGGGAATAAAACTAGGTCCAATGGGAAAATTGGTATGATTTTTGTTTGAGTCAAACTATTTTCTTTTGAATCCTCTTTAGATATATGGAATACGGATTTTGTTATATTACCTGATTTTAGAATCCATTCTCGTTGAGAGTTAAACCCAACAACGCTGCACGAGTATGTTTCCCATATTCGGCTTGCTGAAAGTATCTAGCATTTTTTGTTTTATCAACATCAGTTGAGATTTCATCTAGTCTTGGTAATGGATGTAAAATTATGGAATCCTCTCTCATTTTTTGTAGTAAATCAAGTCCGATTACATAGCTTCCCTTTACCTTGAGATATTCTTCCTCATCTGGGAATCTTTCTTTTTGGATTCTTGTCACATACACTACATCAAGATCGTCAATGTATTCTTCAATGTCAGTAGATTCAGTAAAGGATAGTTTTTTTCTTATCTCATAAATAGAGTCTGATCTTATGCGAAGTGATTCTGGAGAAATCAAATGAACATCAACGTCATAGTTTACAAGACCAGATAAAAGTGAGTAAACAGTTCTGCCATATTTTAAATCTCCAACAATTCCAATTTTTAATCCATCAATCTTTTTCTTTTCTTTTTTAATTGTAAACAAATCTTGTATTGCTTGTGTTGGATGTTCTTCAGTTCCGCTGCCTGCATTAATTACAGGCTTTGATGAGACTTCAGATGCAAATCTGCTTGATCCATCCAGGGGATGTCTTAATACCAGTATATCTGAATAAATTGACATTATTTTTACAGTATCTGCTAAACTCTCCCCCTTCTGAGCCGAGGATGATAAGATATCAGAAATACCTAAAGAATTTCCACCAATTGAAGCCATAGCAGATTCAAAACTAAGGCGAGTCCTAGTGCTTGGTTCATAAAACAAATAACTTAGGGTTTTTCCTTTGCAGATTTCTCGTCTCGCTGCAAGATCCAAATTCATTATCTTTTCAGTATACTCAAAGATCTTCTCAAATTGTTCTCGATTATAGTCTTTAATTGATATGATGTCTTTGTTGTAGAAATCGTTCACTCTTTCAATAATATATACAGGTGACTATACAAAGTATTCTGATGCAAGAGTCCGAACTAATGGTTCGACGAATTAAGGAAGGAACTGTAATTGACCATATTGATGAAGGAAAAGGACTTCAAGTACTTGGAGCCCTTCAAATTGATGGTGGAGATGGAAGCCTCATTACTATTGCTCTGAATGTACCAAGTGGAAAATTTAAGAAAAAAGATATCATTAAGGTAGAAAACAAATTCCTAGCAGACGATGACACCAATAAATTGGCAGTAATTGCCCCAAAGGCTACAATCAACATTATCAAAAATTACAAGCTAGTAGAAAAGAGAAGAGTTTCACTTCCAAATGAAATAGACAGAATCTTTCGTTGTTCCAACCCTGATTGTATTACCAATAGTTTTGAACATATTGAATCTGTTATGGATGTAATTGACAAAGAAGGAAGAGTTCTAAAGTGTAGATATTGCGGACGAGTGCTTGATGTCAATCAGCTAAAATATAATTAAAAATTTTAGAATATTTTTTTGGTTTTACTGTCCAAGGATGATAAACATCATGACAATACCGTAGATAGCGATTGATTCTACCATTCCTACGAATATAAACACTTTAGACTGTAAGGCTGGATTCTCACTAATTACTGCAAGACCAGCTGCACCTACCATGCCTAAACCAATACCTGCGCCACCTGCTGCAATTCCAAATGCTATTCCAGCACCTAGTAGTTTGAGACCATCACTACTTCCAGCACCTTCTTCTTGAGCAAAAGCTACATCTGTAAGACCAGCAGTTACTAAAGCAATGGCTGCAAATGATAATAATAAAACAATAGGTTTCATATGTTTGAATCCCTCATAATTCCATATTTAAATCATGATGAAGTTTTAGAGTTAAATTTGATCAAGAGTTTTCTTCTTGAATGATTGAAGATCATTTTGAATAGATTTTACGAAATTATCGTGATCGTTATCTAATTCTTTCTTTGAATTTTCCAGTAATTTTTTGATCTCCTCTTTTGCCATTAGTTCCTACTTTCCATCTTTGCCTTGACTTTTTTTAACTTTGCGAAATCTTCTCTTTCCCTTTCTTCTAGCGTGGCTAGAATAAATCGAATTTTTTCTTTATATTGTGGAATAATCACGTTTTCCAAGGCGTTCAGTAATTTTTGGGTTTTCTCAAGTGCCTTTGCGAGACTAAAAATAGAATTTTCATATTCTGCCGCTTTACAGATTTTTGGAAGTAATACTTTGATTTGTTTTGCCGCTCTGTCTATTGAGGAATTGGTATCTGCAAAACCGTAAGGCATTGTTTTTGTGTCAGTTTCAGTTACAGTTAGTGCGGGAATTTTTACATCTACAACTCTTCGAATGTGGATGTCAACTTCCATTACAGGTGGTGTAGATTCAGCAACAGAATCAACTGTTCCTGTTCCCAATGCCAGATAAGCTTCATTGACAGATTTGTAAATATCTTGCAATGGATCCCAAATTCCACCACGTGCCTTTGAAGCTTCTTGAATCATTTCTTCAATATTTTTTAAAAGAACTTTACGCTTGTCATCTAAAATTTTTTGAACCATTATTGCAACTTGGCTTGATTTTTTGTATTTTAAGAGTTCAATTTTTGTGGCAGCTACATTCTGTCCAAATGACATTTTGCTACTTTTCCTGATAGTATTGATCTATGAACTTGTCTTTGATTTTGGTAATCTCATTCTTTGGAAGTTTAGAGACAATTTTCCATAAAATGGTAAGAGTTTCTTCAATTGTTCTATTTTCATCAGTTGCTTGAGTTAGGAATTCTTTCTCAAAGACGTCTCCAACATCCATGTATTTCAAATCAATCTCAGTTAATCCTGCCTTACCTACAATTCCTGCAAGAGCCCTTACTTCTTGTGCTCTAGAATATGCATCATATACTTGATTGGAAATTTCTCCATGATCTGCTCTTGTACTTCCCTCACCAATTCCGTCTTTCATCAGTCTACTAAGACTCATCAAGATATTTACAGGTGGATAAACTCCCTGTCTGAATAAATCTCTACCAAGTACAACCTGACCTTCGGTGATGTACCCTGTAAGATCTGGGATTGGGTGAGTAATATCATCTGAAGGCATTGATAAAATTGGGACCTGAGTAACACTTCCTTTTCTTCCGTTTAGTTTTCCTGCTCTTTCATAAATTGTGGACAAATCAGTGTAAAGATAACCTGGGTAACCTTTTCTTCCTGGTACTTCTTCTCTTGCTGCACTGATTTCCCTTAGTGCCTCAGCATAGTTTGTCATATCAGTCAGAATAACTAGAACATGCATTCCAAGCTCAAAGGCCAGATATTCTGCAACAGTTAAGGCAACTCTAGGAGTAATGATTCTTTCAATTGCAGGATCATCTGCTGTATTTAGGAAAAGAACACTTCGTTTTAGTGCACCAGATTCTTCAAGACTTCTTCTAAAGTATTCTGCTTCACTGTATTGCACACCGATTGCTGCAAATACCACAGCAAAATCATCCTGGGTACCAACAACACTTGCTTGTCTTGCAATTTGTGCTGCGACAAGATTATGGGACATTCCTGAGCCAGAAAAGATTGGTAGTTTTTGTCCCCTTACCAAAGTAATCATTCCATCAATTACTGAAATACCGGTCTGAATGAAGTCTTTAGGATATTCTCTTTGTTCTGGATTCATTGGTTCACCGTTAATATCAATAAATTTATCAGCAATTGGATCTGGTAATCCATCTTTTGGTCTACCTAAACCATCAAAGACTCTTCCTAGTACTTCTTTTGACACGGGCATCTCCATTAGTTTTCCAACAAATTTTGCTTTGGTACCCGAGATGGATAATCCAGTTGTTCCTTCGAATACCTGAACTATAGCTTTGCCATTTCCAACTTCAAGAACTTTGCCCAATCTACGTTCTCCTTCTTTGGTTTCAATCTCTACGAGTTCATCAAATGCTGCATTTGAAACATCATCAACGACAACTAGTGGACCTTTTATTTCTGCAATCTTACTGTATTGAACTCCACCTTCAGCGCTCAATTTCGAACCTTCACTCCTGTAATACTTTTGAATTGTTCTTGCATATCTACATCTAACTGATCAAGTTTTGCCATCTCGTCGTCTTTGACGTCCATTCTTGCTTTTAGCATGGAACCAACAACTGACATTGCTCTAATATCTGCTAATGCTGCTCCCTCTTTGAGTGATTGTTGTCCTCTCTTGTAAAAGTCAACAAGAAGTTTTAGTAATTTGTATTGTTTTTCTGGACTACAATAAGTATCAACATCATCGAAAGAGTTTTGTTGTAACAAACCAATCTTTACCATTCTAGCCACTTCCAGAATTAATTTTTCTTCATCAGGTAATGCTTCTGGTCCTAAGAGTCTAACAATTTCTTTTAGTGTATCTTCTCTTTGTAAAACACCATATGCGTCACTTCTAAGACTAAGCCAATCATCACTGATGTTTTCGCCCCACCATTTTGCAATGTCTGCCAAATAACCAGAATAACTGTTCATCCAGTTAATGGAAGGGTAATGTCTAGAATACGCAAGCTTTGCATCCAAAGCCCAGAAAGTTTTGATAAATCTCATGGTGTGAGTTGTAACTGGTTCAGTAAAGTCACCACCTGATGGGGATACTGCTCCAACCAAAGTAACTGATCCATCACGGTCTGGACTACCAGAGGCGCGTACACGACCTGCTCTTTCATAAAATTCTGCTAATCTTGATGCAAGGTATGATGGATATCCCTCTTCTGCGGGCATCTCTTCTAAACGTCCACTCATTTCTCTGAGAGATTCTGCCCATCTGCTAGTTGAATCAGCTACCAGTACAACGTCTTTACCCATATCTCTATAATATTCAGCAATGGTTACACCAGTGTAGATACTTGCCTCCCTTGCAGCTACTGGCATGTTACTTGTATTTGCAACCAAAACTGTTCTATCCATTAGTGGTTTTCCACTTCTTGGATCTTTAAGGTGTGGAAATTCGACAAGCACTTCTGTCATTTCATTTCCTCTCTCACCACATCCAATGTAAACTACAACCTGAGAATCTGCCCATTTTGCAATCTGGTGTAAGGTTACGGTTTTTCCAGTTCCAAATGCACCAGGAATAGAACCAGTACCTCCCTTTGCAATTGGGAAGAAGGTATCAATAACACGTTGTCCGGTTAAAAGTGGAACCGTTGGATCATATCTTTTTAAGAATGGTCGTGGTTTTCTAACAGGCCATTTGTGATACATCTTTAGTGGAATACTTTGACCATCTTTTTCAGTCGTTGCTACTTCAGTTTCTAAGTCGTAATCTCCTTCACTTACAATTTTTGTAATTTTTCCACCTTTGTGGTCAGGTGGAACCATAATAGAATTCTCGATTAATTCTGATTCTTGAACAGTACCAAGTACACTTCCAGCGGAAACTTCATCACCGTTACTTACCGTTGGGACAAAGTGATATTTTTTTGCCATATCTACCGGAGTTGTTGTAATTCCTCTACCAATATAGGAACCTGATGCTTTTGATAATTCTTTTAGTGGTCTTTGAATTCCATCATAAATTTGTCCAATAATTCCTGGACCTAATAAAACACTAAGTGGGTTTCCAGTTCCAACTACTGGTTCTCCCGGTTTTAGTCCGGCTGTTGACTCGTAAACTTGAATAAATGCGACATCACCTGTAAGTCGAATAACTTCACCGACAAGCTTATCATTTCCAACCGTCACAGTCTCGTACATTTTTGCTTCAGACATTCCGTCTGCTTTAACAGCAGGACCGCTTATCCAAACTATTCTTCCCTCTGCTGCCATACTAATTACTTACTCCGAATTGGGTTGCAATGTCTTTCCTAATTAAAGGCTTTAATCTTTCAATTTTAGCATCAAGAGTATTGTCAAAGGTCATTGCACCATCTTTTGACTTAACTTTAACCCCCCCAAGACATTCAATTGTTTCTGATGAAAGTTCAGCTCCAGAATACTGAGATAGAGCAGATTGAACTGTATCCCTATCTTTGGAGTTTGTAAAAACAATTACGTCTGTAGTTCCTAAGGTTTTAGTTGACTCTTCTAAAAGAGATTTAATTAAATTTGAATAATCACCACTGCGATCAGTATTTGCAATTTCGTCCAAAGCTTTTGTAAACACCTTATCAATTGATTCCTCTACGGTGGTTAACTGCTTGTTTCTAGCCTCTAGATCAGAACTTCCAGTAATCTGTTTTTCAATTTTGTCAGCCTCTTTTTTTCCATTAGAGATAATTTGGTCATATTCCTGCTCTAGTATAGGAAGTGAATCATCCAGTGTTTTTTTGGATGTTGATGCTGAATTTTCGAGATCTGATAGAATTTCTTTCTCTGTTTTCTCAAGAATTTTGTCTATAGCCTGTTCTAATGACGAATTAGATACCAATATGAGATTCTCATTCCATAATAGATTTTAATGTTTGGGAAAAATTGAAAAAATTCCAAAATAAATTATATTTTCTATTTCGGCTTAGAAAGATATTATAATGTAATAATGGTCGTGGGAAGTATGACTGTTGCAGAGCTTTTGATGGGCAGTGTTATACTTCCAAGAACTGATTCTCCAAAGGCCATTTCGCGTCTAGCAGAATTTGAATGGTTTCATAAAATGGAAATGGAAAATGAAACAGTTACTCCTGAAATTGATGATCTCCTTTTACGGGCACAAAAAACTCATCAATTTTTTGAAGGGATAATCAAAGGATTGAATATTCCTCTACGGGTTGGAATCATGGAAATTCTCTTCAAAGGTACTGTGTTTAAAAAGAAAACTTATGATTTTAACGAAATTACAGATATGTTAGCAGACCTGGAGAAAACTCCAGAAGACATCACTAAGGCTGCTAAACTATTAGAAGAAAATTCAAATGTAAATCACTCTTTAGAAGAATTCAATTCGTTTAAAGAAACATTGCAAGTAGCAAATAAGCTTAAAGTTGATTTGAGTGGTTTTGGATCCTTGAAATATTTTTATGTAAATTTATTTATCATTAAATCTTCTGATTTCGGCGAGATCGAACGATCGTTGGAAGGGTCATCGATTTTCAAATATGATTTGGAATCAAAAGAGAAGGCAGCCATAATAATTATTTCTGACATTGAAGACTCTGAAAAAATTCTCAAAGTTATGCGAGCCCTTAATTCTAATCCATTTAGTATACCTAAAGAATTTCCTCAAATTCCAGGTGAAGCATATGCTTTGGCCGAATCAAAAATAAAGGAGTTAACGGAAAAACAAAAATCAATTTCAAAAGAACTATCTTCGGTAACCAAAAAAATTCGTGGTAAAATTCTAACGATGCATGAAAATGCCTTTGTAGCAAAAGAGGTTCTAGAAACATTACGAAAACCAGGTGGTACGAAAAATTTTGCAGTAATTCAGGGTTATATACCAAAGAAAATGGAAAAGAAATTCAACGAGGTAACCAGCCAATGGACTTCCATTACTGAGGAGATTAACGATAAAGAAACTCTTTCTAATCTTCCAGTGTATTTGGATAATCCCAAGTGGGTTAGAACCTATGAGGTAATCACAACCAGTCAAGGAATTCCAAGGAGAGGAGAGTTTGATCCCACATGGATGATTGCATTAATGTGGCCAATATTTTACGGATTAATGTTTGCGGATTTAGGTCATGGATTATTACTAATGGGATTAGGTCTGTTATTCAAATTCAAAGGACAAGGAGGCTTATCTCGGTGGGGAATGTTATTAGCAATGTCCGGAGCTGCAGGTGCCGTTGCGGGTGTTTTTCAAGGAGAAATCTTTGGTTTTCATATCGAACACTTTGCAGGATTTGAAGCGCTTTTGCACGAAGGAGGCCCACTCCATTCGATAGAGTGGTTGATAGGAGCCATTAGTGTTGCAGAATTAACAATTGACCAAGTAATCCTTATTCTTAAAGTTTCAATTTTCTTGGGAGTTATTCATCTAGGATGGGCTTTTCTTTTACGTATCAGTAACTATGTCAAAAATGGCGATAAAGATGCGATGATCTTTGAGGCCATTCCCAATTTGTTCATGTGGTTGGGAGTTTTTGGAGTGATGATGGGAGCAATAGGTTCAGGATATGATGTAATGAATATGTATTCTAGAATTCACGCAGAAGCCGTTCCCTGGGTAAGTGTTCTTGTTGGAGATTGGGCTGTTGTATGGTTGGTAGTTAGAGTTTCAATTGTAATAATACTTGCTTGTATTGTTTTGATGATCATTGGAGGAATAAAACACAACAAAAAACATCCAGAGTTTGGCGGAGATATGGTAAGTGTCATAATGGAAGTCTTACTTGGAAAAACCATTGAATGTCTGGCGCATACGATTAGTTATGCTCGAATAGGAATTATGCTTCTAGTTCATGCTGCTCTTTTGCTTACAGTTAACAATGCCTATAAATCGATGGGTGGACTTGACTCCCCCACTGCTCTTGTGCTTATCGTAGGTGGGCAAATAGGAATCATGTTGATTGAAGGTTTGATTGTTTACATACAGTCTTTGAGGCTTCATCTCTACGAGTTTTTTACCAAATGGTATGATGGTGGTTCTCTGCCATTCAAACAATTAGTTCCAGAGATGGTTTACAACAAATATTCTTGGAAGAAAACAAATTAGTAGATTTTTTTAGAAAAAATAATTTTGTTTAAAAGAAATATTAACAATTAAAACCAAGCACAAAATAGAAAGACCATGTCAAAAGAAGCCGTAATAACTACAATTCCAGCTCTGATTATGCTTGGATTTGCTATTTTTGGAGTTATGATAATTAGTCATTAGTTTTTTTAAAATTTCATCATTCCCAAAAAATAATTTCAAATTAAAAATCTGCAATATCCTTATCTCCATAAAATATCAGAAGAATCATGGATAAAGGTGATGAGAAAGTATTAGAAAATCCAAAAAATCTCACGATAACCTACAGAAACAAAGAAGTGAAAATTGGAGATTTAACCGAAAAAGAAAAAATTGATCTTATATCCCAATTATGGCATTACAAACAGGATGTAGAAGGTGAAAGAGGAGCACTACAAGAAATGATTCAAAAAATGTACTTTTTTGGAAAAATGGGAAAAATTATAGAAGATGACGAAGAAAAAAATGATTAAATTCGTATTTTGAATTAGGAAATTCATGAATTTCAATTGTGTGTTTCCTTCTTGTAGTTTCAAACGTAACGGCATTGAAGAAGAAGAATTTTTAAATCATTTGAAAAAAGAACACCATTCAGAAATGTTAGATATTTCTAAAAAAGAAAATTTACCAATTTCCATGATAGAGATGATAACTTCATCAAACTCTAAGGTATTCATTAATTCTTAGATTCTATCTCATCTTTTTCTTTTCTTTATTCCAAAAAAATATTCAAATTTTTTAATTCACTTGTGCAAACGTCGTTTTGTAAATATCTGATGCTTCATCGATTGTTTCTTTGACATTATGAATTGTTCCAGATTTGGTGGAAGATGCGACAGTTACTTTTAATTCCATCATTAGATCTTTGAGGGATACAAACATTTCCTTAGTAGCAATACTCACTTCGCGAAGATCTTGACCATTTATGCTGTCCCCATCACCAAATGAATTAATTTTTCCTTTAGCAGATTTTATTAGATCTGTAGATTCGTTAATTACGCCTGTTTCGTGTAGTTGTTGCATGGTATTTTGCATTTTTGCGGAGGCTTCATTCATGTTTTCTGAAATCAAGCGAAAATTTTCAATGTTCCTTACCATTTCGGGTGTTTTGAGACTTTGAATAATATCGTTAACTGATGTGGCAGTCTCTTTTACCTTGTTCAATGATTCCTGTACTCCAGGGGTGCCAATTTGTCGTATTATTTCTACTGCATCAGAAGCAGTTTCCTTGATTTCATGTAACTTGCTGGTTTTTTTCTCTTCCATATTATTTCAACTCTCTAATTTCTACCGCACTCAACTTATCGATTTTATTGTAATTGGAATGGTATTCAAAAGAATGTGCTTTACGACTTTGGTGTAACTGTACAAGAGAAATAAAACCACCAACGGCAAACATTGAATTTAAAATGGCAAAATTGATACTATTTGAAAGAAAGTCATTTGCGGCCAACAAAAGGTTTAGACCTGCCAACGAGAGAATGATGATTGGAAAATGTTTTCCAACTTTAATTGTAAATCCTAGTAAGTAAATTAATCCCTCAATTTTTGTTGAATCAGAAATAGAAGGTATGGATAGGATGGGATTAGGTCCTATTTTCTCCATATCAGCGATGTTTGTCATCTTGCGCCTACTTTGGTTTTGACTTCTCTCAACACTTTTTCAGATACTTGACTGGTTTCTTTTTTAACCCTGTCAATACCTTCTTGAACTGCTTTTGTTGTGTTTGGTGATGCATTTCCAGCATCAGTCGTAATTTCTTTTACAGTTTTTACAGATTCCTCTGCAGATTTCAAAGTGTTTTCCACCGCACTGGCTGTATCAACAACGACACCATTTTTCTTCAGTTCTTGTGTTGCTTCGTTAATGTCTTTTGCAGTATCACGAACAGCAAAAGATGCTTCTCGTATTGCTTCGGCCATCTCGGGGATTGCGCCGCTTTCGCGAAGTGTGCCCACGGTTTCCCTCATTCTAAGGGAATACTCTCTGATGTTTTTGGAAATATTTTGGATACTTCCAACAGTTTGTTTTGCAGTCAATGACTGTCCCATAACTTCTCTTGAAGATGGATTTGAGATATTGGTATTTTTCATATTATGGGTTATACTAAATTTGTTAATAACAGTCACGAATAATTTATTCATATCAATGATCTTTTTTTGAAAGGTAAAATCTCAAATTAAATTGAGACTAATCTAGTTTTTATTTTCTTATTCCTCCAAAAAATAAATTCAGATAAACTATTTTCAGATGAAAATCTGTACTAATTTTTTTAAGAGGTTTATTGGCCTGGAATAAATTTTATAGTTCCATTTGCTAATAGTGTGACTAGTACTACTGGTATTGCAACTCCCCCAATAATTAGAGCCATTACCAAAATATCTCTTTTATCCATTATATGAAAAAATTAATTCTAATGTTGGTTTAATATCTTCTTTTAATTTCTCTCGTTTACACCTAAAGTTACACTTTGGTTAGATAATTTCAGAAGTGGTTGTCGTTTGGAAATTAAAGTCCCTGGTAATTGTCTCTAAAATTTCGTTAAGATCCTTTGCATTTTTCAAACAACCACTAATGCCATCCCTTTTTACCAAATCCTTAATCTGGTTATTATGACCAAAGGTTGCAGGCAAAATAAAAATATTCTGATTATCAAGGATTTCATCGGTTGCTAGCATTTTAATGATTTGCAGCCCACTAAATTCTGGCATGTAAATTTCCAAAAGAATGACATCAAATTTTTCCTCTTGAATTAACTTGAATCCCTCCCATGAGTCATGTGTCACTGTAGTTTGAAAGCCCTTGGAATTGAAAAATTTTGAGAGCATAGCTGTAGTCTCCGGTTGATCATCAATTATGAGTATCTTCAAAGATTGTGGCATAATTTTTCTACCATTTTGGGATACATCCTTATGCAAAGTTTCTAATTGTTGAAAGTTTGAAGGTTTTTTCTCAACTGAATGAATTCCAAATCTCATTAGTTCTTTAGCTTGGGTTTCATTAAACTCGAGCATACTTGTGACAACTATTTTTTTTAATTCTGAAGGTCTTTGTTCTTTCAAATCCTTAAGAAAATCCATTCCACTATATTTTGGCATACGTATATCCAGAAGAATTAGATCATAATCGTTTTCGGTTACGAGTTGCAGTCCAGTTTTTCCATCATTGACGCTTTCGATTGTATTATCATCGGCCAAAAACATGTCTGCATACATATCACAAATTTGTGGAGAGTCGTCAATCTGGAGTACTTTCACAAATATTTCTCTGAATTAAAAATCATTATAACAAATGTGTGTCCAAAATAAACAAAATCTGTAATATATGTTAGAAACAGTTGTTACAGGTACTTTATTAAAAATTATTTAAATCCATTCAAAAATTTTGTTGATTTAGTTCAGAATTTCTCAAAATACCCTCAATTCAACTGAAAACACATTATTTTTCTACAGGCAATTCTAGCTTATTTCCCCATTCTCCCCAGGAGCCCAAATATACACGGACATTTTTAAAACCAAGTTGTTTTAATGCCAAAAAGGTGTTAGCAGCACGATAAGCACCCTGACAATAAGTCACTATAAAAGAATCCCGGGGTATTTTGTAAAGTTTGGATAGTTCCTCATTAGACTTGAAAGTTCCATCTTGATTCAAATTGAGATTCCAATCGATGTTGATAGATTTTGGAATATGTCCTACTTGCGCTGCTCTTACCATGTTCCCATTATATTCTTCATCGGATCTAGCATCAATAATTTCTATGTTTTCCCTATTGTTTACAATGAATTCATAACTGGAAATGATTTTAGGATTAATTTTCCCTGAAAATTTTGAGGGTTGAAAAGGATTCGATTTTATTTCTACTGGTCGGTTTTCTTTTATCCATTTTGTCATTCCACCATCTAAAATAGATACGTCAGGATGTGAAAAATATTCTAACATCCAAACACCTCTGGCTGCCAGCATTCCAGAGACATTGTCATAAAAAATAACCTTTTTTTCAGAATTTATCCCTACAAAAGAAAAAATCATCTCTGTTTGATTGTTAAAATTTTGTATTCCTTGTTTTGTAGTATCTATCCAATGAAATGCAAAAAGGTCTAAATTAACAGATCCTGGAATGTGTCCTTCTGAATATTCCTTAAATGAACGGGTGTCAATTATGAGCAAATTAGATTGTCCAAGTTTTGATTCGAGTTCTGATGTATTGATAATCATATTATTAATCTAAAATGTGGCAACGCGTAATTTAAAATATTTTAAAAATAAAAGAAAAGAAAATAGAGGTTTTCTATTCGTTTACGTATGCTCTTTCTCCGTGCTGTGCCAAATCGAGACCAATCTCCTCTTCTTTAGGAGTGACTCTGATTCCGCCGGGCCAAACGGCATCCATCACTTTCAGGATTACAATTGTAACACCAAATGCATAAGCGATTGATACTGCTGCACCAATGATGCTGATTGCTTGCTGTTCCATTCCTTCTGCGGTACCAGTCCATGCGCCAATACCGTCTCCGGTATCCCAAACGTGTGGACTAGCTAATGTACCTGTCAGGATTGCACCTGTAAGACCACCCATTCCGTGTACTCCCCATACATCGAGAGCGTCGTCCCATTTTCGTGCATTCTTGAATGCGATACTTGCATAACAAATTGTACCAGCTGCAATACCAATAATTATTGCTGCCATAGGACCTACCCAACCAGAAGCCGGAGTAATCGCTACTAATCCTGCTACTGCGCCAGATGCGGCTCCTACTATGCTTGGCTTTCCTGTATGAGCCCATGAAACAAGTACCCATGTTACTACAGCCATACCGGTTGCAGTGTTAGTTACTGTCCATGCGCTTACTGTAATGCCATCTACCATTACTTCGCTTCCTGCGTTGAAACCAAACCAACCAAACCATAGAATGGATGCACCAAGTACAACCAAAGGAATGTTGTGTGGCTCCATTGGAACTTTGCCATATCCTAATCTTCTGCCAAGGATCATGGCACCTGCCAATGCAGAGAATCCCGAAGAAATGTGTACAACAGTACCACCTGCAAAGTCTAATGCATATGACGGTGATAGTTCTGGATCGAGGTCTAATCCACCTCCTCCTATGAAACCACCTCCCCAGACCCAATGTGCTATTGGATCATACACGAAGGTTCCCCATAAGAGTACGAATATTACAATGGCACTAAACTTCATTCTGTCAATTAATCCACCAATAATTAGAACTGGTGTAATAATTGCGAATGTGCCTTGGAACATTGCAAACAATTGATGTGGAACAGTACCAGGCCAACTCAGGCTACAAACGTCGCCTTCCTTAAACTCATTCATTTGGTACGCTGCCGACCATGTGTCATGACAAGGACCTACTTCACCTAATGGTGCCCAGGCCGATACCATGTTGAATCCGGCATAATCAAGACTTCCCATAAACATATTGGCGCCTTCATCTGCGTTTGGAGCAAAGGCTAACGAGTATCCCCAAAGAATCCATTGTACTGACATTAATCCCATAACGACTAGGGTCATACCAAGTACATTGACTACATTCTTTGATCTGGCTAAACCACCATAAAAGAATGCGACTCCTGGAGACATGAAAAGTACAAATGACGTAGCTGTTAGCATCCATGCCATATCACCTGTATCTACCATACAAGGGAGCATGCCACCTTCGCCGTCATCAAACCAACATTCGTTAGGATTTCCTGTGTAAATTCCACTGGTTCCTTTTACATATCCGTCCATACCATCGTCAACACTTTGGGCAAATGCTTGTGACATTGCCCCAGTTGCTGTAATGGCTACTGCGGCCACAAGTAATAGAGCATACTTGTGGTTCCTAGAATTCATTAAATTTATCGAAATTCAAAATTATTTAAGGGTTGAGACCAAAAATTTGGTAAAATTGTAAATTATTATATTTTAGGTTATTTAGATAATATCATAGAATATGGAATTTGTGATATGGTGTAATTAAATGAAAGTAAAATCAAGCACAAAACTATCAATATTTGATACCTTTAAGACCAAAGACAATAGTCTTACAGGCGAGGCCAATCGACAAAGATCTATTATTCGAATTTTATCTAGTAAGGCCAATCCAGCAGAAAGGACTAGGACAGGTATATCTCAAGAAATTGCTAAAGGTCAAGGAATTGTTTGGAAAAATATCTATTCTGGTATTTTTAGGGATCTTGATGAAATTTTGCTTCCAATGGGCATTGCAGAAGAAGATGGAAGATTGCCCCTAAAACGTGGTCCCAAAGCATTACAAGAAAAAGGAATCCCATTTTATCATTTGACTAGAAAGGGTATTTTAATTGCATTATCTATAAAGGAAATTGGAAATAAGGAAAGATTACTAAAGGAGTTTTTCTCAAAGTCGGAAACTAAAGAAAAGGAATTCGAAAAAATACTGACAAATCTTTCTAAAACAAGCCCAAATTTTACCTATTCAATTTTTCAAAAATACGTTAAAGGGTTTTGTGATGATAAAGTCAAAGATCTTCTTCCATTTGATCTCTCTAAACTACAAAATATATCAGATGATTCTTTAGTTATTCAAAAAGAAATTCTAGAGGCTTTTTTAAAACTATCAAAATCAGATAAGGATGAGGCAATAAAATTCCTCAATGAAATTACTCAAAAATTTTGATTACTTTAGAAGGAATCGCCAAACATTAAAATCAGTTATCTAGCAAGATTCTTTGAAATGGGCGCCAATAATGTCTATGCAACTGTAAAATCATACAGCAAAAGAGGAAGATTACTAAAAAAAGCTGACTTTCAAACATTGTCTGAATCTAGGGATTTAGAAGAATTGATGACTCGAATCAAAAATACAATTTATGGAGAATCAGTTTCAGAAGTTCAAAAACCATATACTTCTCTAAAAATTGAAAATGCCCTAAGGGGATATCTAGCAGATGTTCATTATTCAATTGCCAAAATGGCAGGGGATAAAAGTATCTTTAATGCATATTACATGAAATTCATTATTTCTAATTTAAAATCAGTACTAAAGGGAAAGATTCTTGGAAAATCCCAAGAAGAAATTGAATCACATATCAATCTTCGTGCAGAAGAATTAATCAAGCAAAGAGATATTGTCCTCAAAGCACTTGTCGCAAAAGATTTGGAAGAAGCCGTTGCAAGTTTAAGTTCAGGACCATTTGGCGAAGAAATTGCCAAAGCAGCTGCTCTTTACAATGATAAAAAGAATATTCAAATATTTGATCTTTACTTTGATAAAATTTTATTTCAAAACCTAGGTAAGGCAATGAAAAAGACAGATGTTTCTAAATTAGTCGGAATGGATATAGATTTTTACAACTTGTTAAGTGTTATACGTGGAAAATTTTGGGGTTTAGAGGAAGAACAAATTAATGATTTGATTGTGGCCGCTACCACTGGGGCTTCAAGGGAATTACTTGGACGAATGATAAGTGCAGGTTCTGTAAGAGATGCATTCAATGAGTTGGCTAGTTCAAAGTACAAGAATTTAATTCCAGAATCGGAAAATGAATTGGATGCAATAGCAGAATTTGAAAGAACATTTGAATTAGAAATTTATCAATCTTCACTTAGATCTTTTAGTAAAATGTTCAATTTTGCAACCATAATTGGCATTACCAAATTAACTGCATATGAGGTAAGAAATTTGGGAGCTATTGCTTATGCTGTGGAACAAAAAATCCCCACAGAAATTACAATGTCAAAATTGATTCTTGAAGAAGATTAAGCCTAAAAATGGCAAACTTTCCATCAAAAAAAAAGAAAATTCCAGCCAAGGTGATTATTAATACAATTTGGATAAGCACATTTTTGGCAATGATTTTCACCTTGCCTTCTCTGGCAATATTTCTTGGGATTTACTATGGTACGGGGAATCTTATATTGGGAGCAGTGTTAGGTTTTGGTGTTCATATAATAGCTCTGGTCTTCTCTGATAAAATTTCAAAATTTCTTATAAAAATAATGAATTAACCTATAAGGATGAGATTACTAGGTGATTTATCATGATGGGCGATAAGGACTATAGAAGTATAATTAAAAATGCAATTGATTCTATCGGTCGAGAATTAGAAACTGAAATTGATGGGAACGATTTTAAAACTATTCATTTACAAGAGGCAATCCAATGTTTAAGACGCTCCTATTATGATAGAACAGACGCAAAAGAGATTGAAAGGCGAGGATTCAATGATCTGCTCAGCGGATTACTTCGAAAATTGGAATATGGAAGCGAATCAAAAGAATTTACCATTGATGATATTAAATTAAGAGGACAGGCAGACATGATAGTTGATGATGCTATCATCCTGTTTAGGGCTGCTCAAACCACTCCAGAATCTCCTCATGCTAATGATCTACTTTATCTAAATGCCTGTTTGTGGATTTATGATAAAACCGAGGGAATGATAATTTACATTACCAGCGATCGAGAAGAATTTACTTTTTCGTTAACTAGGGATAAAAAAATGTTTGAAGAAGTAATTAGACGAGTACGAGTTTTAAGCGATCTACTAAATGAGAGAAAAACCCCAATTCTAGAACCCTCTCAAAATTGCCTTGATTGCCAATACTATCAAAGGTGTTATATCATCAAAAAAAACTCCAAACAATTCTCACTTTCTGAAATGCTAGGACTATCTAAAGAAAATTAAATTAAAAATATTGTAAAGGAATAATGTCCTTTGTTTAATCGAGTGGTTCTGGATGTCCTTTACCACGCAATGCAAAGCATACAACTGCTAAAGCAATTGCAACCCCTGCTGCTGCACCAAATGCTGCCATACCTGCTTCTGCCATTTGATAAAAAACCACTGTACGGGCTTTTATAACTTTGCCAATATATTTGGCCTAAAAACAAACTATCATAATTTTCCAATATTATGATACATTATTGATAGAGTTTGATTATTTAGTGGATTCAAAACGAATTTCATTTTCTTGGCCGCTAGTCATGGAACTTAGATTAAAGAAAACAGTACCTTCTGCCTTCCAAGTAGGATCATTACTTTCAAGAACTGTCATCAAATCGGGAGAGTTTCCGGGATAATCAAGAACAATCTTATCTTTGAGTATGACAGAACTGTTACTTAGTAAGGTGTAGTAATTTGATCCATCAACCATTCCTTCAGGTCTGCTTCCTATTTCCCCAGAAGCTATTTTTAATTCACCAGAGTCATTTGATGCGAATAGAGAATATTGTAACACTTGAGCAATTACGGAACGAGAATTGGGGTTATTAAGTTTGAATTGTATTTCTATAGTAGCTGCTCTCTCCGAGACTTGTAAAATTGAAACCTCTTCTAATTCAACTGTAATTGACTCTACTTGGTTTTGAGTTTCTTGAGTGGAACCATCTTCGGATGTATCAATATTTGAGGTTGAAATAAAAATGACTCCTAAAATTCCAACCAAAACTGCAATTGCAGCAACAACGAAGATCTTAGGATTCAATAAAATCACTTACCCTCATGATATCTTAAATGTTGAGATAGTTATTATACCATTATAAAGAAAAGTGATTGTGCAGTATTTTCAGGCAGTACAAGAAGGAAAAATTAGATCCGGTAAATCACAAATGAAATTATTTGAAATCGCAGGATTTGGAATGCTTACCTTGACTACAAAAAAAATTGATGGCAAATTTTTTCCGGTTGGTGATGAAGATTTTACTGCGGTTATACAATCAGAAGATGGATTCGTAACGGTAATTGTTGATAAAGACGGATTTACAAAAGCCCAGTCAAAATCAGTAGGAAAAAAAGATGCGTTAGAAATTTTTAAAAAATTAAGGGATTCAGGAACCCCTGAATATCCTAAACCACGTATCCAAATATGGACCGAAGACCGTCCTACAATTCAACATGAATTAGAAGAGTAATTATTTTGATGGAAGAACGATTTTTGTTCCTACGTCTGCGCCTTTAATGGCTTTTTCAATAATTTTAGGATCTGCTTTTAAAATTCGAGTATTAATTTTTGATCGTTCAATAATTTTTAAAGCAACGATATCCATCAAATCATATCCTCCTGCAATAGAATCTTCATGAACTAACATGCTTTTGAGATTTCTTAATTCAATTCGCTTGAATTTTTTTGCCCGTTTGTATTTGTTAGGATCCATATCATAGACTCCGTTAACATCTGTCGCGTTAAGAAATTGTTCTGCTTGGATTTTTTCGGCAATTAGGGCTGCTGTTCCATTTGTACTTTGGCCTGGATGTAAACCTCCAGCGACAACAATTAGACCGTCATCAACTGCATGTTTAACTTCTTGTAGAGTCGTAGGTGGATGGGAATATGCTTTATTTTTTAGGGTATAAATCAAAAGTTTTGCATTTAATCTAGAGATTTCTATTCCAAGTTCATCTAAGGTAGATTCATCAGCCCCCGAAGACCTTGCATGTGAGATGTAGTGTCGAGCAATATTTCCACCACCGGCTACCACTATAGGTTGACAAATTTTACTTATCTTAACTAGAAATGAAGCATAATCTTTTAGAACTTTAACATTATCCATTCCAAAAATTCTTCCTGAAAGCTTGATTACAATTTTTTTTTTCATTATTTTAGCTCACCCAAGATTGATTTTGCGGCAATTTCAACTTTTTTTCTGTTTTTTTGAGGTGTGTATACTCTTAAAATATTCATAAACCCAGAAATAGCAGAGACAACCGGAATTTTCGATATAGATAATTCTTGGGCGTGTGCTTTTCCATTTTCATTGGTAATTAAAATAATTTCTTGGGACTCATTTTTAGATGGAGCCAGAGGAATTGAGGGCGTAACTGAACTATCAACAAAGATCTCATTTTCATCAATTTTTGACTTTTTAGAAATGGAGGATCTAATTTCATTTGTTTTAGTTTTTTCTAATAGTTTTTTGCTTGTTAAAATTCTCTCATAAACGCATTTTAACAATTTTCTATTTTGATAGTCTTCAGCGAATTTTCTAGCTCTTTTCAGTTTTGGTGATTTTGAAGAAAGGAGAATTGATAAAACATATTCGTCTGTAAGTTTTACAAATTCTTTTATTTTAAAAGAGGTAAAACCGAACTCATCGTCAGATAATCTTAATGCTTCCAACAACATTACTTCTGCTGCCCTTACTGTTTTATGAAAATAAACTGCTTTGAACATTTGATATCTAGAATGCATCATAGATTCAAAGGAGTAAAGTGCAGATTTTTCTAAAGCGAGTTTTTTCTTATGAACATCTAGTGATTGTGTTATTCTTTTGTGATCAATTTTTGCATGCTCTGCTCCCGTAAAATATCCATCTCGTAACAGATAATCCATCATATCAGCACTTAGAGCACCTGAGACTATTTCATTCAAGTATTGAAATTTTGAATCACCAAAAGCAATTTTGGTAATTAATTTTTTATCAAATCCATTTTTGGATAATGTATCGCTTATTTCTGATTTAAGAATAAGCTCTCTGCCAAAATCTTCATGAGACATTTTTTTTTGTTGAATTATTTCTTCAAAAAGATGGGAGAATGGTCCATGTCCAATATCATGTAAAAGTCCTGCAACTCTTAAAATTTCTATATCGTCTGATTTTAGAAGTCCCTTTTCTTTTAGTGCTTCTCCCGCTTGACTTGCAATATGCATTACTCCTAAGGAATGCTCAAATCTCGTATGTTGAGCTCCTGGATAGGTGAGATGTGCCCCGGAAAGTTGTCTAATTCTTCTTAATCTTTGAAAAATTGGATTATCGATAATTTCTAGTTCATGATCATAAACACGAATAAAATCATGAATAGGATCAATAATATCTAGATAATTTTTTTTCATATTCCTATTTTTTTAGAAAAAATTTTCAAAACAGCCTGGTGTACTTCTTCTTTTGATTGAGAGGCATCAATAATTTTCCATCCTTTTTTCTTTCCAATATCTCGGTAAATTTTGGAAATTTTCCTTAAAAATTTCTCATTTTTTTCAAACTTATCCCGTTTTGTTTTCTTTCGGTGAAAGGATTCTTTTTGCGACACATCTAGTAAAATGACAAGATCAGCTTTTGGAAGCCCTGTATCCAAATTTTCTAACCAATTTTGTTTCATTCCATTTGCTAACCCATAAATTAAATTCGATTGATAGTATCTGTTCATTATTAAAACAGAATTTCTTGTTTGTGCTTCTAAAATTTGGTTTAATTTTTCCCACCTATTTGCTGCTAAAAGACAGTGAATCGTTTGAGGTGGAAATTTTCTTTTACCATTAAGATATTGGCTAATTTCCTTTCCTACAGGCGTGGAATAGTCAGGAAAACTAAAAGTTTTAGTCTTGATTTTACGTTTTTTCAAAGCCTTGGATAAAAGTTCAGTTTGGGTTTTTTTTCCTGCCTGATCACCACCTTCAATTACTACAATCATAATTACCAATTCAAAGGGATTAATTGATTAAAAATCTATCAATATTTTCAAACAGTTGGCAAATAAAGAATTTTTAAAAATTTTTAAACAAATTAATGATATTTCAAAATGACTTTGAATAGACTTTCTTTATTTTCATTATTTTTGTTGATTTTAGTCCCTACGTCTGTTTTTGGAGTCGCAGATATTGAAAATAAAGACATAGTCGCAGAATCAAAAGATGGAGATATTGTTTTGTCTTTAGAATTTGGTGAAAGTCTTATCTCGAAATTTGATAGGATAATTCCAACCTTACAATCAGGCTGGCTTGTAGTGGGAGACAGTATAGTGGAAATTGAAAATGCTAGAACAAAGATTATGGGAAATTCTTTTGTAGTGCATTCTGAAAATATCTTAATTTATGCAAAAGGTTTAGGTAACGATAATTATTTAATTAATAGCTATTTGCTTGGAAGTAACCAATTAGATCCCGTTAGATTATTGACTGTTCCCACTCAGGATATTTCAAGTGAAGTAGAAGATGATTCAATGCCACTAGAGATAATTGTATTGGTTCAACAAGACATCAAAACTTATTGGAATGATAGTTATAATATTGAAATTAAGATATTTGACCGAGCCATAAATTCCAATCCTCAATTCTATCAAAGCCTTGGAGCAATTAATCAGGCAATGATTGTTGTAACCTTGAAAGATTTGGAAGGAGAAGAATTAACCAAACTTACGGGACAAACAAATTCCAAAGGATTTTGGGATGGAGATTTCTTTATATCTCAAAACCTGGTTACAGGTGGCACCTATCTTGTAGAAGTAAATGTTACATATTTGGATTCCAATAATTTTCAACAATTTGAAACTTTTATAATTTCAGATACCAAAGATGGAAAATCTTCCAATTAAAATTAATGAAGTTTATTTAATGTAAAAATAATTAATTAAAAAAATTATGAATTTGAGTTCAAATTATCCTATAAAATAAAATAACCCCCGTCAAGGTTTATAACCAAAAATTAAGCATAAATTTCACATTGGGACTGGTCAAATCCATGGCAAAAGAAATGATGAAAGAAATTGGAAATAAATCAAGAGAGTTTTACGAATTTGTTTTACCTCCCGTGGATATGCATCTTGACGAAAATAAGTTAACCTTATTGATTGACATTCCTGGATTTGAGAAAAAAAACATAAAACTCTCCCTTGATGGGAATATTTTATCTATTCAAGCATGCAAGGAAACCTCCGACAAAGAAGAAGAAAATATGATATGTAATCAAAGACCCAACATTATTGATAAAAAAATCAGGATACCAGTTGATGTTAAAGATGAAGAAAATGCTGTAAGTTCAGCAAAATATTCACAAGGAGTTTTAACAATTACAATTCCCGTTCAAAAACATGGTAAAGATATCAAAATAGAATGATTATTTTTTCCTAAATATTGTAAAAATTCCCATTATTATTAATGAGCCTACCATTCCGGTAATACCGATTCCCTCATTTGAAGAAAACAAAACTGCAGATCCTACAAAGATTGCAGCTGAAAGAATACTGCCTGGAAGAAGGATGTTTGTTTTGGGTTTTGCATTTAATAGTTGAATTGATTTATTATCGTCAATGAATTTTTTTAGTTCAGGTGCAATGGAGATAGTGGCATCTATTGATTTTGCAAATCTTTGAAATGAATATTTTAATTCTTCAATATATGCATCTTTAATTAAACTTTCTTCTTCTAATATTTCTCTTAATACTTTAACAAATTTAAATTCCACCTTGTGTTGTTTGTAAATTCCTTCAATTATCGATGCCATTCGCATGTACAACGCAAGGTTCTTTGGAAGAACAAATGGGAACTTACTCATGGTTTTATTTGCAAGTTCCATTAAACTTTGAACTTCCATTTCATCCGGTTTTTTTCCGTGCATAGCTTGAACAGTAAGTTCAATTCCTTTTTCAATTACTGACCGATTAAAATCAGGAGTTAGCATTCCAAGATCATTCATTGCATTCACCGTTCTTGGTGGATCTTTTTCCACTAGTGCAAGATAAAGCCGAATTAATCGCAATCTTGTTTCATTGTCTAGTTTTCCCACCATTCCATAGTCATAAAGAATTAGTTTTCCATCATCAGTAACTGAAATATTCCCAGGATGCGGATCAGCATGAAACAAGGAATGACGTAGTAACATCGTAAAAAATACCTTATGAACATCAATCACTAATTGTTGTCTGTCTATTCCTTTCTCGTCTAGAGCCTCAACATTTGTTATTTTTATTCCGGGAAGATATTCCATTGTTAGTACATTTTTAGAGGAATAATCATCATATACTGAAGGGATAACTACTTTTTTGCTTTTTTCTAAGTCATGTTTGATCCTTTTAAGATTGGAAGATTCTTTTGTATAATCCATTTCCTCATGAATAGTTTCAATAAATTGGGCAAGCATTGCTTTTGCAGAAAAACGCAAGTTTGGGTCCACGAATCGTAATGCAAGGGGAAGAATTTTTTTTAAAACTTCAAGATCTTCTGCTACTACTTTTTCAATTCCAGGTCTTTTTACTTTAACAACAATTTGTTGGCCAGAGATAGATCCTCGATAAACCTGACCTAATGATGCTCCAGATACGGGAACCGGATTAATTTTATCAAAATTTTCATTAATTGGTCCAATATCAGTTTCAATTATTGGTTTTACTTGTTCAAAAGGAGCTGAAGGAACTTTATCTTGAAGTTTGGCTAGTTCTTCCAAATAAGGCTGGGGTAAAATATCAGCTCTTGATGAAAGCCATTGTCCAAGTTTAATATAAACAGGACCTAAAGCAATGAAAGTGTTTAACACTTTTCGAGCATTTTTTCGATATTTTTCAGTATCAATATCTTTTCCTTCTTGTTTAACCCATGTTCTTCTATCTTTCCGTAATGCTAGAATGGAGGGAAATAATTTGATTAGAACTTTTATGGTTCGAACATTTGACATACGAATTACTCCAAATATTTTTTGATTTTCTTTGTAGTAGCGTATCCTAAATATCCCAAGATTATAGAAGAAAGAATACCGGAGGATAGAGTAGATTTTTTTGATTTGTTTTTATTAAATTGTAATTTTCCAGTTTGTAATCCTCCCAAAAATGCACAACCTAAACCAACTAAAACTTCGGGTGCATCATAAAGTAAATGTCCCACGGGATCTTTTCGAGGATCAATCTTATCGGTATGAACTAGAAAATTATCATCATATTCTCTAATGTGTAAGTTACCATATCGGTATTGTTTTTTTGCACCGTTTTTTTGTCCAAGGAAAGTCTCTTCTGCTCCATTAATCATAAATTCCCGTAATTCCTTTGGAACCTCAATCTCATTCCTAAACATGATCGCAAGATCGAGTAATTGCTTATAATCTTAGTTATAGGAATAGCCACAATTGAAATTTAGGTAGAACGAGTTGGAGATAAAAAATGTAGGCTTATTTTTTATCGGATTAATCATTTTGATTGTCGGAACATTTATTGTAATTTTTGATTATCCTCAAATTCAGTATTTTGAAAATATTGAGGATGAATCTTATTTTTTACTTGAAAATGACAAAAAGGATATCCATCAACGATTAAAATTAGAAATTTTGATAGGAATAATGATTTTAATTTGCGGGATTGTGTTGATTGTTTTTTCTCTGGTGAGGGAACCCATATCAAAAAATTAAATAATTTCATAAATTTAATACTAAAGCAACAAAATGCCCATAACTTTTAAACATTAATTTTTGTAGAAATAATTGAATTATGGATTATCACGTTATGGATTACCATACAGTAATTAAAAGAATGGAAACCTTCATGAGTAAATTTGATGGGGATTATTCTGATTGGTATATTGGAATAACAAAAGATCTTAACGAAGGATTATTTCAGGTACATAACGTTGAGGAAACTGGTATTTGGATTTCCTTTGGAGCCGATACAGATGAGGTGGCCAAAAAAGTTGAAAAATATTTTCTTGATAAAAAAACGGATGGGAATCCGAAAGAGTTGGAGGAAAATACTAGAATTGTATATATTTACAAAAAAAAATTCAATACAACTCCTTGATTAAAATAAAAAATAATTAAAATTCAAGATTTAATTTTGGACAGGAAAAGTCTTCTGATATAATTATTAATTAATGAATTATTTTTAATTTTGAATAATTAATTTATTTTTTAGAATCTTTGAGTTTTTCTTTGTTAAATAATAAAAAACTTGCAGAGAACGCAATTAGCATGGCTATTCCTGTTACATAAGCATAGTTGAATCCAATCCCTGAATGATCTTGTTCATGATAAAAATGGATCATAAAGGTGGCAATCAATAAAATCACGCCTAAAATTGTTAGTTTTTGATGTAATTCCATAAACTTTGATCTCTCGCTATGTATATGAATTTAAAAATCATGAAATCATAAAATAGAATTATTTTAAATCTAAAATTTCATTTAACTATTCTGAATTTCTTCTTTTTTACGCCTACGCAATATGAAAATTGTAACTGCTATTGCAATGACAATTGGGATGACTATCAAAAGGGTGTTATCCTCAGATTCATCGTTATTTGATGGCTCTTCTACCATGATTGTAGTTTCATAGGGGAGAAAAATTTCATCTCTTACATTATCTTTGTATCTAACGATGATTTTAATTTCATGTTCTCCATATTCTGGTTCTCCGTCAAATTCTATAGGTATGTTAAATGGAACAGGCGCATCTATTTCTATTTCATCAATAAATTGTGTTTGTGGTTTAATGTTAGAATTGCCAAGAGGCTCTAGTGTTACAAAACTAAATAATGCATCTTCATTTCCTTCATTGATAATTTCTCCTACTATCATTTGAGTGTCTGCTAATTCAATTACTCCAATTCCATAAACTGAAAGATCAATGAGTCCCTTTATGTAGAAATCAACAATTTTGTCTACTATGTGTGAATCACCATGTGCATTATAGTAGGAAATGGATAATGGAATTCGTAAAGTGTCACCCTTTAGATTTTCCGGGACGTATACTGTTGCAGTTAGTTGTCTAGAAGATTTGGGTTCAATATTTCCTACATCCCAATTAGATTCTAAAATTACTACATTTTCTACATTAGTTGTAGAAGAGGTGGTTGACGCCATTTCTGTTTGAGTATTTGTTGAAACAATATCTACACCAGAAATTGGGGCTGTTCCGTCATTAGAAATTTCAATAATTACGTTATTGGTTTTAAGAGAAGTTAGGAATGGGTCTTTGGCTTTAACATTAATTATACTGTCCCCTGTGACTTTGAAGGAAAAATCAGAGAATGATGTTCTTACACCAGATTCCCTTAATCTGGAATAATCAACCTTGACAGTGCCAGGATATTGTTGAATTTGTGCATTTGGATCAATATTTACAAAAAATGTCAGGTGAAAATTATCTCCTGCAAGAGAATTTGAATCACTATCGGCTAGTATTATCGAGTTTGGACCGTCAGAACCCGAAAAACCATACGGTAAAGATAGTTGACCTCTAATTCCTGTGATATCTTGAGTACCTACATTGGCTAGTACCACGGTAAATGGAACATTTGCATCACCAGGTTCCACCTCTATTTTTTGATTTAAAGTTCCAAAATATGCATCCAAAAATTTCACATCTGCAAAGTCTCGTTCAAATGGAGATTTTCCAAATCCACCTGAGCTGATTTGAGCAAATGAATTATCGATTAGGAATGGAGCTAATAGTAAAACTGCAAAAGAAAACAGTAATTTTGAATTAATCATGCAATTATCTCCTCTTCACGTAAATGATTTCCTTCAAGGGCCCTACCATCTTTGATTGTAATTATTTTGTCTACATCACCAAAATGTTCTGGCTCATGTGTTACAATGATGAATGTTTGATTAAGTTTTTTTGCCATCGATTTCATCAATTGAATAATTATTCCAGAGGTTACTGAATCCAAGTTTCCGGTTGGTTCGTCGGCTAAAACAACTGATGGATGATTAATTAGTCCTCTTGCTATTGCTACACGTTGAGCTTGTCCACCAGAAATTTTGTTTGCTCTTTTATTCAGTTGAGATTCTAATCCAACACTTTTTAGAAGTTCTCGAGCATCTTTTTCAGAAGAACCGTTTGTCCCACCAATTTGTCTTGGTAGTAAAACATTCTCTAAAACGGTAAGATCTGTAAGTAAATTTGAAAATTGGAAAATAAATCCCAATTTCTTATTTCTAAATGATGAAATTTTATTATCATCAAGTTTGGTGGTATCGATTCCATCAATGAAGACTTTTCCTTTTGTTGGTCTGTCCAATAATCCTATCATGTTTAGAAGTGTTGATTTTCCTGATCCAGAACTTCCAACAATTAATACAAATTCTCCTTGTCCAATAGAAAATGTAGCATCATCTAAGGCCTTTACTTGGTTTTCACCTATTCCATAAATTTTAGTCAAATTACTGACTTCAAGGACCTTAGACAGTTCTCATCGCCTCCACTGGTAATAGCTTTGTAGCTCTGTAGGATGGATAAAGAGATGCAATAATTGCTAAGGTGAATGATAACAAAGCAGTTTGAATTATTTTCTCCCAGTTGTAATTCACCTCTAAGGGAATACTGTTCATGAAGGACATCTTGGTTTCCTTGGCATAAATTGTGTATCCCAAACCAGCAGCTGTACCTACCCCAGCACCAATTGCGCCAATTATCATTCCTTGGAAAATAAAGATGATTAGAATATCCTTCCGTTTTGCACCAATTGATCTCATAACTCCAATTTCTCTTGTTTTTCCATTTACAAGCATCATCTGAATTGTAACTATTGCAAAGGCCGAGGACATCATACCAAAGTATCCAATTAAATTTATCATTGCAATTCCAGATCTAAAACCTGCTAATTGTTCTTCGGCTGATTCTTCTATTGTTTCAGCAATAAAATCATCATTTGGATATGCAGCTAAAAAGAATTCCTTAACTTCAAATGCTTTGGTGGGATCATTTAGCTTTACCATAAAGGAACCAGATTCCCCTTCTCTTGCCATCATATCACGTAAAGTATCAATGTGCATTACCACGCTATAATCCAAACCTTGACCACCAGGAGATTTTACAATTCCTGCTACTGTAAATCTTCTAACTTGATCCTCACCGTATCTGTCAACTATAAGCATCTTAAGACTTTCACCAACTTGTGCATTACCAAGATCACTTGCAACGTTATTCCCTAAAACTACAGAATTACGATTAAGAATATAGGTTCCTTCAGCAACAGTTTCATGTGCGGTAGATGCTTTTACATCACGGTATGGATCAACTCCAACAACAGGAACTCTGGTTTCTTCAATCAATTTTCCATTTTTTGTCATATTAATTTCGGCGGAGGACGATAACCTCGGTGTTGCCCCCTGAACAAATGGAATTCGCTCAAACCAATTTGCCAAAGCTAAATCAGACTTGTCGATGTAGTCTGCCTCATCTGTCACAAGAATATCTCCATTACGATAATTGCTAATGTCACGTACAATGGCATCAAACAAACCCTGAAAAATTACAAAATTAACATGAATTACTAAAATTCCAATTGTAACAGCTAAAACGGCTCCAATAAGACTTCCTTTTTTATTAAAAAGCATTCTTTTAGCCAATCTCAATCTGTATTCCATGGACATCCTAATTATTGTCTGATATTTAATGTATTTGTTGTCTAGTGCTAACAGTACAGACAGTTTTATAAGGAAATAGGTATTTTTGTATTGTATCAAACAATAAAAGGAGAGACTTTGGACAATTTAGATATCAAAATACTTGGTAGACTATTGAATAATTGTAGAGAATCTGATAGACAAATTGGCAAGGAACTAGGCATTTCAGGGGGCTCAGTTAGAGCCCGAATTCGAAAAATGGAAGCTGGTAAAATTATTGAGAATTTTACCATTAAGGTTGATCCTCCTGTATTAGGACAAGGAGTTTTGTATATTGTTGTATCAGGCCAAAACATCAAAGAAATTTCAGAGCAAATTAGTCTAGTAGGCAAACCATTTTTTGTTATTCCTTGTGTGGGTGGTGTTACCGTTTGTGGTATTGTTGTAAAGGGAAATTTAGAAGACAAAATTGAACTTGCAAAAAAATTAATGAAAGACGTAAGGGTGTTATCAATTTTTGAGGCGGAAAATCCTGGATTTGATTCTAATTTAACCAAAACTGATCTAGAGATTTTAGAACAGTTGATGAAAAATCCGCGACAAAAAATTGAAAGCATTTCAAAAAAAACTAATTTTTCTACTAAAACTGTTACAAGATGTATTGAGAAATTAAATGAAAATGAAGGAATTCAGTTTACATTGGTTTATGATCCTACAAAAATTAAAGGGTTTATTTCACATGCAGTTCTGGCTTGGATTGATGGTGACATTAAAGAAACTCTACAAAAATTGGAACAGAAATTTTCTGATTCTTTTCTACAACTTCCATTTATTGCCAAAAATCAAGTTGTTTTATTTATGTATAGTAAGGACATTTATGAAATGGATGAATTGACCCAACAGGTTAGAAATATAGATAATGTCCAATCAGCTGATTTATTTATTCCAAAAAAAATAACTTTTCTTCATAAATGGCTTGAATTAGCAATAGCTGAATCAAAAAATTCATCTACACTGCATCTTTTATATCAAACAAATTAAATATTATTAAAAAATTTAGCTTTACATGAACAAGAAAAAGATTTTTGAAGGTAAAATTTTAGGTCTTAGTGTTTATGATGGGATGATTGAAGGAAGAAAAGTTAAACGAGAAATGATTGAACATAGAGGTGCAGCTGCAATGCTTGCATTTGATGAGAATAAAAAAGTAATTCTTGTCAAACAACATCGATATTCACATGGATTTGTTTTGGAAATACCTGCAGGGACTTTAGAAAAACGTGAAAAACCTATCAAATGTGCCTTTAGAGAATTAGAGGAAGAAACTGGGTATAGAGCAAAAAAAATGTCACCATTAATCACCTTCTACCCCTCTATAGGCTACAATACTGAGGTAATTCACTGCTTTGTAGCCTCGGGACTAAAAAAAATTGCTGATTTGAATTTAGACGATGATGAAATTTTGTCTGTAGAGAAAGTGGATTTTAAGAAACTTCTTGGAATGATTAAAAATGGAAAGATTCAAGATTCTAAAACCATTTGTGCAGTTTTAACGTATGCTGCAAAGAAAAAATTATTCTAGTTATTCATTGTAAATAGGTTTTATTAGATCTACCACATCAGCCCATGACTTGGCAATTCGTTCAAACATATACACTAAATCAAGAAAATCAATGGGAATTTGTTTTTTATTTCCAATTGTGATTCTAAGTTTTAAAAGCTTTTCTTGAAATTCTTTGTGTGATGTTATAGCCTCTATTGCTAATTTTCTATCGGGTTTTGTAAATGCATCAATAGATTTTTCAGCTATGCCATTAAAATTTTGGACAGATAAAAATATTTTTTTTAAAAGTTCTTTGGATAAGGATGAATCATAAACGAAATTTGCAAGTTCTACTATGGTATCTCCTGCATTTTCTAAAAGATTTGCTGCAACTCTATAATCTAAAATATCAATATTTTCAAGATTAAATACATTTGCTAATCTTTTATCCACAAGTGTACTTCTAATCAAACGTACTAGAAGAAAATATTGACGATTGACTTCAACATCTCTTTTAGATAAGGTTTGTAAATTTGATTTATCATCGGAAATTAAACCGTTTGATACATCATCATACATTCCAAGTGCAATAGAACTCATTCTTTTTAGGATTTTTTCTGGATTTAATGTAGTAGTATCTAAAAGAAATTGCATGTTAATTTTAGAAGCATCCTCTTCGATGATTTCCATTCCAACCAATCCTCTCATTGAATTTCGAATTTTTTCTCGGTCTTCTCCTGGGATAATAGATTTGGAATTTATTTGTATAATATCATATCCCAGAAGGTAGGCCCCAGTGATATTTGCAATTATGTTTTCCTCTTTAGCTAGAGGATATGAAATTACCAATTCTTTTGCTGGACGAGTTTCTTTGTTTGCAGAAATCGAAATACTGTCTTGTCCAGTCTCAATTTCAACTTGGCTGCTTTTATCTAGATTATTTGCATCTACCCATTCTTTTGGGAGAGAAACTAAAATGCTGCTTCCAATTTTTTGTAGGCGTCGAATGAATTTAGTCAATTTATACTAATTTAATTAATTTAAGCCATATTCTTATATTTTATGCATAGTTTAAATTCAGATCAATGAAGGCGATAGCATTTTGTCCCGCACATATTACTGGATTTTTCAAAGCACATATGGATGAAAATAAAATAGATTCAGAAAAATTTGGTTCCATGGGTGCTGGATTTTCTATCAAAGAAGGAGTTACGACCAAGGTAATCATTTCACCAAAAACTAATCAGATTTCAAATTGTAAAATATCAACGAAGGGATTTCAATCGGACAAAACAGATGTTTCTGAATTTGTATTAAATGAATTTCTAAAATTGGGAGATTTTGACGATGTTTTCTTTGACATTGAACATGACATTTCAATTCCTGTTGGATATGGTTTAGGATCTAGTGGTGCAGTTGCTTTATCTCTTTCATATGCACTAGATCAAGTTCTTAATACAAAATTAGATAATGATAAAATTGGAAAAATTGCACACATTGCTGAAGTCAATTGTAAAACAGGATTAGGTGATGTTTTGGCATCCTTTCACGGAGGTTTTGAAATACGACTAAAACCAGGAGCACCCGGAATTGGTGAAGTACAAAAAATAGGTGTTGAAAATATTTCAATTATAATGATTTGTTTTTCCCCTATTTCTACAAACCAATTTCTCCAAGAAAAACTCTCAAAAATAAACGGTCTTGGAGGAAAAATGGTAAATAAGTTACTTGAATCAAAAGATTATAATAATTTTCAAGATATGTCTTTAGAATTCGCCAAATATGTAGATGTAATGACTCCAAGAATGGAAAAATTAATTGAAGAACTAACTCTTAATGGAATTAAATGTGGTGTGGCACTTTTTGGTGAAACTGTTTTTTCAATGGTACCTAAGGAACATGAAAGTAAAGTATTAAAAATTTTCAAGAAATATCCTGAGGGGAAAATTATTACATCTCAATTAGACGTACAGGGTGCAAGAGTTCTTACAAATTAAAAAAAACTAAATGTCTTTAATTCCAAAATCTCATCCAAGAGCGAAATCACTTTTAATTCGTGAAAGACTTGTATCAGGATTTGATAATGGGTTGGTTGCAAAAGAAGGCCTTCTTGCTCAGGGAAGAGCTGAGGCCTTTGATTATTTACTTGGTGAAAAAACAGGAAAATCCGCCAAATCAGCAATTAAAGCAGCAGCTGCACAAATTCTGTTGGCAAAGATTCCTGTAATATCAGTAAATGGAAATATTGCTGCCTTGTGTCCACGGGAAGTAATAAAATTTGCCAAGCAAACAGGCTCAAAAATTGAGGTAAATTTGTTTTATTCTAATGAAAAAAGAAAGAAGGCAATCGTAAAGGAGCTAAAAAAGAATGGCGCCAAGGAAATTTTAGGCACAAATATTACCAAACAAGCCAATCTTTCTGGTATAGATTCAGCAAGAAGAATTGTTGATAAAAATGGAATATTTGTGGCAGATGTTGTTGTGGTTCCCCTTGAAGATGGAGATAGAACCTTGGCCTTGAGAAGAGCTGGTAAGAAAGTAATCACTTTTGATCTAAATCCACTTTCTAGGACTTCACAGACTGCAAATATTACAATAGTTGACAATGTAACTCGTGCAATGAATCTGTTAATTGAAAATTGTAAAAAATTATCTAAAAAAAATAAAAAAACACTTGAAACGATTGTAAAAAATTTTGATAATAAAAAAAATCTTGCAGGTAATATTATCGAGATAAAAAATAATTTAACCAAGAGGTCTCAAATTGCATAAAACCGTTCAAGATATAATAAATATGAAAAAGAATGAAAAGAAAATTTCTGTTATAACTAGCTATGATTATACTATTGCATCGTTATGCGATAGAGCGGGAATTGACGTACTTCTTGTAGGTGATAGTGCTGGAATGGTAATGCTTGGATATGAAAATACTGTTCCAGTGACAATGGATCAAATGTGCATGTTTACAGAATCTGTAAGTAGAGCTAGGCAAAATTCACTACTTGTAGCTGATTTGCCCTTTATGTCATATCAGGCAAATATTGACGATGCTATAAAAAATTCTGGGAGATTAATTAAAGCCGGAGCAGACGCAGTAAAATTGGAAGGTGGAATTCCAATGGCTGAAACAATAAGTGCTATTGTGGATGTTGGAATTCCCGTTATGGGTCATATTGGTTTTCAACCGCAGACTACAACGTTGTCTCAAGGATACAAAGTTCAAGGGAAAACCAAAGATTCAGCCTTAAAATTAATTGATGATGCAAAAGAACTTGAAGAAGCCGGTGTGTTTAGTATTGCATTAGAAATGGTAAGCCATGAAGTAGCGAAGATAATTTCAGAAACCATTAGTGTACCAACGATTGGAATAGGCTCAGGAGTTGGATGTAATGGTCAAGTCCTTGTAGTTCAGGACCTACTTGGAATGTATGATAAACTCAAACCAAAATTTGTGAAGCGATACATGAATTTGTCTGAAGATATTGTAAAAGCAGTGGAAAATTACAAAGAGGACATAGAATCAGGCGTGTTTCCAGCCTCAGAAAATTGGTTTTCAATGGATGAAAATGAATTGAAAAAGTTACGAGACGAAATTGGTAGATAAAAAGAAAACAAGGAAGAAAAAGGATCATCCTTCTTTGGATATTGTAAGTTCCTATGGAGTTGAATTATCTGGTAAAAAAATTGTCCTTTGTGTTGCAGGAAGTGTAGCAGCTTACAAAGCTATTGAATTAGCTCGATTGCTAATGCGACATGGAGCTGATGTAACTTGTGTGGCAAGTAATGCTGTAACTAAACTTGTACAACCTGATTATTTCAAATGGGCAACGGGGAATGAAGTAATTACAAAACTTACAGGAGAACTTGAGCATATTAGATTAGCAGACTATAAACAATCAAATTTGATTATTGTATATCCAGGAACTGCAAATACTCTAGGTAAATTAGCAAATGGTATTGACGATACTCCAGTATCCACAATACTTACAGTAGGATTTGGATCAAAAATTCCTATTTTGATGTGCCTTGCTATGCATGCATCAATGTATGATAATTTGGCAGTAAAGAAAAATATGGAATTTTTAAAAAATAAAATTGAATTTTTTTCTCCTCAAATGATTGAAGGAAAAGCAAAAGCACCAGAACCCGAAGATGTTTTGGAGTATGTTTTGAAAAATTTTGGCTTTTCATCTATTTTAAAAAATAAAAAAATTCTAATGACTGCTGGGCCAACGATTGAGTATATTGATCCCGTACGAGTCATCACAAATCAAAGCTCAGGGAAAACTGGAGTTTTATTAGCTTCAGAGTTAATTTCAGCAGGATCAAAGGTAACACTTGTCTATGGTCCAGGAATGGAAAAACCACCGAAAGGAGCTAAAGTAATCAGAGTTTCTACTAGTAAAGAGATGCATGAAGCAGTAAAAAAAGAAATGAAAACAAAGTTCGATATAGTCATAATGGCGGCAGCTGCCGCAGATTACATTCCTGAAAATCCTAGTAAGAAAAAAATCAAGAGTACACAAAATAGGATCAAAATTAGCCTCAAAAAAGCACCAAAAATTATTGATCAGATAAAAAAAATCCAAAAAAATGTAATTTTAATTGGTTTCAAGGCAGAAGCAAATATCGGGGAAAAACAATTGATAAGTTTGGCTAAAAAGAAACTACACGAATCAAATGCTGATATGATTATTGCAAATGATATTGGCTCACCTAGATATAAAAAAAATCCAGATAATAACGAAGTTTTTGCTGTTGATTCAGGAAAAGTAAAATCATCAGGGTGGAAAAAGAAACAAAAAATTGTGAAATTTATCAAAAAAGAGATTGAAAATAAACTAAAATGAAAAAATCTGAACTTCGACTACTTGTAGCTCAATATAGAGAAATTAAAAACAAATTGAAAAAATTACCAAATAAAAAATTAAAAGAAAAATTAGGAGAAATTGAACATAGGTATTTCCATGAGACAGGAAGAGTTCTTGAATCTGAAATTAAAGAGATTAAATAAAATATACACAAAATAATTGAGAATTAAAAATGAAATTAAATCATACAGAATACAAACAACGGAATATTTCCATATGGAATGAAGTAGCTCCACGTTACCATAAAAGATGGGCTAGTGTTAATCAAGGACCATTTGCAAGTACGTCAAAATTGGTTCAATTATTAGATATTCAAAAAGATGATAGCGTATTTGACCTTGCTTGTGGTACAGGAGTAGTTACAAAAAAAATTAGTCAAAAAATAGATAAATCAGGTTTTGTGATTGGAGGTGATACCTCAGTTACTGCAATAAAGATTGCAAAAAAATGGAACAGTTCTAAATCTAATTTAGATTTTGTAAATGTTGATGCTGAAAATTTTTACTTTTCAAAAAAATTCGATATTATTACTTGTCAGTACGCCCTGTTCTTTTTTCCTAATGCTCAAAAGGCGTTAAGAAATATGAAAAAAAATCTCAAAAAAGGGGGTAAAATAGGCATAACCGTTCATGGTGCTTCAAAAAAAGTCCCTTTTTTTAGCAGTATTTTTGATGCGGTAACAGAATTTATTCCAGATTATGTTCCCCCTGGTTCTCCTGATTTAGATAGATTTGGAACTAAATCTTCTCTTAAAAATGAAGTAAAAAAAGGAGGATTTTCTAAAATTTCAGTGAAGAATTTTGTTTTTAATTTTAATCCTGGGTCTTTTGAGGTTTATTGGAGAAATTATCTAAGATATGTTGCAAAACCACTGAAGAAAAAACTTGACACACTAAATAGAGAAGAGAGAAAAGAATTGAAAAATTTAATTAAAGAAAACGTAAAACCATACACTAAGAAAAATAAAACAATAGAATTTCCTTGGGAAGTTTTAATTTTAACTGCACAAAACTAGGATTGAGAAAAAATGGTAAAAGATTTAAAAAAGGGGGATAAAAAACCAAAAGAACCTCAATTTAAACAATTTATTAAAAAACGTGCTCCAATTTACCTTGCAGTTATTGCTATAGTAATTATCTTCATTGTACCAGAAATAACAAAAGGGACTTTACAGGATAGTTTTCCCAAAAACCTTTCAGAAGAAGAATTAAGAGTACTTGAAACTCTGATGGCATACGACGGTCCCAATGAAGAAGGATTAACTGTAATGGATGCAATTTCAAATGAAATAGATGAAGAGTACCCCAGCGAGAAAATTTTTGATGATAGAAAAACCCAAGTAAATGTGATAGTTTCAAAATTAGAAAAAGAAAATTATCAAGTTGTTTTTGATTTTGAATCATACAAGGATGATTTTCATTATAACTGGAATATCAATATGGTGACAGGAGATGTTGAAGGAAATGACGAAGATTCAAAATACCTTATTGAATTAGTTGATTTTTATGATTAAATCATTTTTGAGGCTAAATTTGGTAAAAAGAAGCCTAAATCGTAAGCAAATCTTTTGTAAATTTATGCATAACAATTGGTTTTTGTTTTACAATTAGAGAGTCCTCAATTCTAATTCCAAACTTATTTTGTATGTAAATTCCTGGTTCTACAGTTATTGCCATGTTTTCTTCAAGTTTAGTTTCACTCCTATAGGAAACATTTGGAACTTCATGGACTTCTAATCCTATACCATGTCCAGTAGAGTGAATAAAATATTTTCCATAATTTTTATCATCAATAAATTTTCGACATGCAAAATCAACATCTTTACAATTTACTTTTGGTTTTACAGCTCTTAATCCAAGCTCTTGTGATTCCTTTACAATTTCGTAGGCATCATTTGCTTGTTGGGAAATTTTGCCCATGGCAAAAGTTCTTGTTGAATCTGACACATATCCTTTGTATCTTAAAGTTAGATCCACTACAACAAGATCTCCTTTTTTGAATTTTCTTTGAGTAACTTGTGCATGAGGTAAGGCACCATTTGGACCACCTGCTATGATAAGCGGATTAAGGGTTGATTTGTAACCAGTATCAAACATTTGCTGATTTAGGGCATATGACATTAAGATTGTTTGAAGTTCTGACTCTTTTTGACCTATTTTCATCTTCTTTGAACAAATATCAAACATTTCATCGATTATTTTTGAACCTTTCTTGAGAATTTGGATTTCTTTTTCATCTTTTATTATTCGGGAATTATAAAATGGTTCAGTGGATGATTTGATTTTAGGAATAGATTTTTTCAAGCTAGTCATAATAGAAAAATCATTACAATCCGTGCATATTTTGTTTTTTTTTATTTTTGATACTAATGAGGAAATTAACCCAACACCTCTTTCCCCTGTTATAACATCACAATTTTCCGATTCTTCTTTTGCTCGTCCTACTTCGAGCTCTGGTGCAATAATCGTGGTATTTCCACCCTTTTCCAATATTCCAATTGCTTCACCCCAAAATCCAGTCATGTAGAATAGATTTTCAGGCTCAAAGGTAACTAAAGTGTCACAGTCGATCTGTTTGCCAAATTTTAGCAGATTTTTCCTTCGTTGCTTCACAAAAAATCACCTACTTTTCTTAATTTATGTATGATGCAAAGTTTGTATATTGAATTAAATGGAAAAAATTATGGTAGAGGAAAAGAAAAAAGTCGTTGCCTTACTTTCAGGTGGTTTGGATAGTCAGCTTGCCGTAAGAATGATGCAAGAACAAGGTTTCGATGTTTCAGCTGTTGCAATAAAAACTCCATTTTGTGACTTTGATTGTGGTAGAGGGTGTGGATTTGAAATTAGAGAAAGAGCAGATGATCTAAATGTAAATCTAAAAACAGTTTATCTTGGAGATGAATATATTGAAATGTTAAAGCACCCAAAATATGGTAGGGGGGCAGGTTTCAATCCATGCGTAGATTGCAGATCTATGATGTTTAAGGCAGCAGAAAAACACATGGAAGAAATCGGAGCAGAATTTATTATTTCTGGAGAAGTTCTAGGACAAAGACCAATGAGTCAACATGCTCCAGCCTTGAGAACAATTGAAAAAGAAACCGGACTTCTCGGAAAAATTGTAAGACCCTTATCTGCTGCATTACTTCCTGAAACAGATCCTGAAAAAGATGGGTTGATCAAAAGAGAAAATCTTGGAATGATTAAAGGAAGAACTAGAAGATCACAAATAGAAATGGCAAAAAAATATGGAATTGAAAATCCCCCTAATGCAGGTGGAGGTTGTCTTTTAACTGATCCAGCTTTTGGTTTACGAGCTAAAGATTTGTTTGAACATATTGAAACACCTACAATAAATGATATTGATCTGTTAAAAGTGGGAAGACAATTTAGATTGGATAGTGAAACAAAGCTAGTAGTGGGAAGAAACAAAGATGAAAATGAAATAATAAAGGCAATTGCGTTGCCCAAAGATATTTTGTTAGAGTCACGAGATCATATGGGACCTATCTCTATTCTACGGGGAGAAAATGTAGACAATCACATTGAATTTGCATCTTCAATTACTCTGAGATATTCAGATGCACCTAGAGAAGAGAAAAGTTATGTTACAATAAACAAAGGTACCGAAAAAGATGAGATGATTGGAGAGCCTGCCATAGAAGAATCTTACATTAAATTTAGAATCTAGGCATGAAATTTTGCTCAAATTAGTTAAAACTAAGGAAGAGTTTTTGAGGAAGTAGATCGCATTTTCTTCAAGGATGCAAAAACAAGAAAATCCCACATACTTGAAGGCAATTACTATCCGCGATGCAAGTGATGTTCATTCAATTAAGGAGGATATCAAAAAAGGGATGATTCTGATATTACGAGTAACGCCTTTAGCTCAAAAAGATGTAGAACAACTTCGTAAAGTAGTAGAAGATTTGTATTCTATTGCAAAAACAGCTGGTGCAGATATTGCAAGGTTGGGAGAAGAAAGAATTATTGTGGCACCTTCAAGAATAAAAATCTGGAAACCTGAATACGATTTAAAATAATTTTATAGCTTCTTGTATTTGAGGATAATGAGCTGGGATTCTATACATTCTTCTTATATTCATCGCAAGATTTTCAGACTTTTTTCTTTCACCATGATTAACAAGTACCCTACGAAGTTTTGGTCTTAATCTTTGAACAAATGACATTAATTGATTATAATCACTATGTCCACTAAAGCCATCTAATTTTTCTACACCACAATTTATGGTTACAACTTCTACTTTCCCCTCTTTTCCAAGCATAGAAACTTGTTTTGAACCATCTAAGACTCTTCTTCCTAAAGTTCCATTTACTTGGTAAGAGACAAACAACACTTTACTCTTTTTGTCAGGAGCAATATTTTTAAAATATTCCAAAACAGGTCCCCCTTCAAGCATTCCAGATGTTGCTAAAATAATACAGGGAGAATCTTCTCGTAGAGGTTCTTCTCTCGCATCTGCATGTTCAATATTAGTGAAATATTCTGAATCAAATGGATTGTCATCAGTTTGAAGAATTTTTTGTTTAAGTTCTCTTGCAAGATATTCTGGGTACGATTCATGAATTGCCGATGCTTCTGAAATCATTCCCTCTGTAAAAACAGGTGCTTCCACCATTTCTCCGGATTTCATATAATGATCAATTACCATCATAATTTCTTGAGCGCGACCTACTGCAGGAATAGGAATCAAGACTTTACCCCCGTCTGCAAGGGTATTGTTTACGGCATTAATGAAAGAAGATTCAACCTCTTGTCTAGTTGGTTGTATGTCTTCTTTTAGACCGTATGTGCTTTCAATTAACAAGGTTTCAACTCTAGGAAAATTCCAACTTGCTGCTTCAAACAAAATACTTTTTCCAAATTTTATATCCCCAGAATAAACAAAGTTATGATCTCCATTTCCAATATGGAAATGGCATAACGCTGAGCCGAGAATATGTCCAGCATTTGCCAGCACTAATTTAATGTCAGGTGAGATATCAGTTACTGTTCCATAGGGAAGAGTTATGGTTTGTCTCATTATTTGTTTAACATCTCTTTCTGAATAAATTGGATTTCTTCCTTGAGCAGCGGCAACTTTTATGGCATCGAGTTGAATTAGATTCATCATAGGAAGAGTGGGTTCAGTACAATAAATTGGACCCTTGTATCCATACTTGCATAAAGTAGGCAGGAAACCAGTATGGTCTAAATGGGCATGTCCAATAACTACTGCATCAAGGTCATCTAAGGTGATATTGAGTGAATCTAGTCTGGGATAAGCATCCATTGGTGATTTAGCTCCAGGATTGACTCCACAATCGATTAAAATTTTACTTTCAGGAGTAGACAATACCATAGAAGATCTACCTACTTGACCAAATCCTCCCAAGGTAAATAGAGAAACTTCGGATCTTTGGGATAGTCGTGGTCTGAAAATTTCGTCGCCAATCTCCCTTAGTTGTCTACTTCTTTCTGTTGCTGATTGCTTGAGAGTTGCTTTGATTGTTTGAATTGTACGGGATTGAATTGTAGTTGCTTTTCTAATGCGAATTTTCCAGCCTATTTTTTCTGTCACATCAGCATGATTGAATTCTTTTGCATTTCTTTGAAGTAACCACGGCCTTTTGGCCTCTATTGAAATTTCACCTGTAGCAGTATCAAAAACAGTCCCTTGAAGTTTAGCTTCTTCGGGAACATATTCTGATATTATTCGTCTAGATTCATCTTCTGGTTTTCTTATCGATTCATCAGTTCTAATTACAATACGTTTTTTGATAATATTTACAAGATTTGAAATTGTGTCATTATGTTCTAATAGATAACGTGGTGAATTTGTATAAAGAGCAATCCGAGGTCCCTCGTATTCTATTTTTGTTAGACATGCTTCTTTGGGAATACTTTGCAGTATGGTGGCCATTATATTTTGGCTCGCAGGTAATTCTTTTTCTTGTAGTTTCCTTTGCATTAAATCACGAAAGTATGATTGAGTTATTTTTTCTGTAAATTTCTAAAGTTCAATGATTGCTTTTTTTTGTTCATCCGTTATAAGACGGAATCCATCTTTATCCATAACTGCAATGTTAATTCCATCACCAGTCCCAATATTTCTAACAATTGCAGCTTTTACTGCCCTCAAAGCAATTTTTTTTGCCTCTTCCACTGTTAAATCATCACGGTATTCTTCTTCTAGTAAACCATATGCAACAGGAGAACCACTTCCAGTTGTGACATAGGTTTTTTCCTCAACTGAACCAAACATGTCAACGTTAAACAATGCTGGACCGTTTGCATCATATCCCCCTATTAGAATATCAGCCATAAACGGATAACCACGATTTTGGTGAAATATTAACGAACAAAGTCTGCTAAGAGAATGAATTGAAATTGGTCCATGTTTTTCTACTCTATGAAGATTTGAATGATATCTTAAAACATCAACTATATTCTGAGCATCTGCCACGCCTCCGGCTAAAGTCAAGCCTGCGTGGAGGTCAATTTTTTGTATCTTCATAGTGTTGTTATTTGCAATAAAGTAACCAGCACTGGCTCTCATATCAGCACACAATACGACACCGTCTTTGGCCTTGATACCTACAGTGGTAGTTCCGTGCAGAATTTTTTCTTGAACATTATTTGACAAAAGATACACCTTTAGAGATAATGTAAGTGGCATTCACCCTTTTAAATAACTTTTTGATCTCTTCAAATGATAAATAGTGACAAAAAAGGAAAAACGCATGCATTCACACACCATGGAATTACCAAGGCTAATTGTGGTTGGTGAAAATAACATTAATGAGTTTGGAGAATTTCTTTTTTCTTTGAATAAACCTAAAAAAATTTCATTGATTTCCGGGATTAATGTGAAAAGAATTCTCAAGGAAAAAATTGAAAAGTCCTTAAAATTAAAAAAAATCAAATTTATTTGGCATAATTCAAAGGATAATCAAATCAAGACATTAAATCAGATTCAAAAAGATGTTAAAAAAGATGGAAGTGATATAATAGCAGGGATTGGAGGGGGTCGTTCTGTAGATTCGGCTAAAATGGTTTCCTTTAATTTAGATATCCCATTTGTTAGTGTCCCAACTGCTGCCTCTCATGACGGGATGGCAAGTCCTTTTGTTTCTGTAAAAAGTGATAAACCTCATTCAATTGTTGCAACTGCTCCATTAGGGGTTTTTGTGGATATAGATGTGATTAAAAAGGCTCCAGCGAAGCTTTTGGCAAGTGGATGTGGGGATCTAATAGCAAATATTATAGCTGTAAAAGATTGGCAACTGGGTCATGAAAAAACAGGGGAATATTATGGAATGTATTCAGCAGATTTGGCCATGATGAGTGCCAAAATAGTAATGGAGAACTCTCGCAAATATTCCAAAAAGGGATTAGATGCCAGAGTAATTGTTGAGGCATTGATTAGTGCAGGTGTTGCATCATGTATCGCAGGTAGTAGTAGACCTTGTTCTGGAGCGGAACATCTTTTCTCACATGCATTGGATAAAATTGCTCCAGGAAAAGGCCTCCATGGCGAACAATGTGGGATTGGTTCTATAATGATGGCAAAGTTACAAGGTCAAGATTGGAAAAAAATTGTTAAAACATTAAAAGAAGTTGGAGCTCCTACCACGGCAAAACAAATTGGATTAAAAGAAAAGGACATTATAGATGCTTTAATGATTGCTCAAGAATTACGACCTGAGCGATATACAATTCTAAAAGAAGTTGAGATGACTGAACGAAAAGCTATGAATTTAGCAAAAAGTACAAAAGTTATTTGATTTAGGCTACCTTTGGTTCAGGAGCCTTTTTTTCTTTTGTTTCGGCTTTCTTTGCTTGGGTTTGTTTGTTTTGATAAGTTTCAATAAAGTTAGTTTTTTCTAAAGAGGGTATAAACTTGAAAATATCTAGCTGGATGAAATGTTTCATTATTTGAAGACCATCTGCTCTAACTATTTCTTCTGGAATGGTAATGTTGGCTTCTTTTTCTTTAATGGTAAATTCAATTTTGGAATTTTCCACTGGTAACCGATTTTTTAAAATTCCTTCAATTTTATCATTATCTGAATCTAGTGATTGTATGATATTTACATCGTAGAGAATAGTTTTACCAGCATATCTGTGATTATAATCAATTTGAACTCTTCCTGAACCAATGAATCGAATAATTCCTCTCTTGTTATCGATTTCAATTGTATCCCCAACAGAAACTTTTTCGGCGTCTTCACCTAGTTTTCTAATTGGAATCATTCTAACCTTGGTTGAATCTCTTTCTCCGAATCCTTTGTCTGGGGTTACTTCAACAGTAAGTTTGTCTCCTACTGCTGTTTTACTTAGGGCTTCGTCTAATCCTTTTAGAACTGGATAAGAAACTTCTCCTACGGAAACAAGTTTTGGTTGGTATTTTACATCGGTTTCATGAATAGAGTATTTTTTTGCCTCTTCTTCTATTGTCGTGTCAAAAACTTCTTCAGTGTCTTTAACTTTGGCAACATAATCAATAAGAATCAAAGAACCTTTGTTGAAAGTCAATGTGATCGATCTTGAATTTCCTTATATTAAGTTACCATGAATTAAAGATCTTTGAGTTTCTCTTCTGCAGTTTTGAGTCCTGCTTGAGCATTAGTTTCGTATCCCATCATAGCTAGCGTTGAAGAAATCGCAGAAATTGTTCTCATTACATGGTAAGGACTTACTTCGCCCATACATCCAACTCTAAACACTTTACCTTTTAGGTCTCCAAATCCTCCAGCAACTAGGACTTTGAATTTTTGAGCTAACGTATCTCTAAATGTTTTGTCTTGTAATCCCTCCAAATAGTTTAATGCAACAATTGAAATGGAACGGTCTTCTTCTTTTGCAAATGGTGTAAGTCCAATTGCACTTAGTCCAGAATAAAGAGCATCAGAACAAACTTTGTGACGTTTGTAGACAGTCTCTAACCCTTCTTCCAACATTATGGTTAATGCCTCTCTATATGCATAAAGCAAAGGTAAGGCTGGAGTAAAGGGCGTATGTTTTGACTCTTCATAATAGTGGAAGTATCTTGCAAGGTTAAAGTACATTGTAGGTGGTGGATTTTCAATCATGTATTTTTTAGCTTTTGCGCTAACTGATATTGGAGAAATTCCTGGTGGAGCCGCTAGAGCCTTTTGTGCTCCGGTCATACAAACATCAATATTCCATTTATCGACTGGAAGTGAAACGCCACCCAATAGGGAAACAGAATCTACAACATAAAATGCATCGTTACGTGACGTTAAATCTGACACCCTATCCAGATAATTTACCATCGTACCTGTAGAAGTCTCGTTGTGAACAACATAGAATGCCTTTACGTCATTATTATTATCAAATGCCTCTTTTACCTGGTCAAATGTAGCATTTTGGCCAGGTGGAGTTTCAAGTTTTATTACGTTTGCTCCTTGGCCAGCAATTAACTGTGAAAGTCGGTTACTGAATTCACCATTGACAGGAATTATTACTTTATCATCTTTTTTTATTAAATTGATTACTCCAGCTTCAACTGCGCCGGTCCCCGAGGCAGAAAGAGCAACTATATCATTTTGGGTTTGAAAAACTTGTTGTGTTTTTTCAACCACGTCACTGTACAATTCTACAAAGTCATCACTTCGATGATTGATAATTGGAGCAAGCATTGCCCGCATTACTCTATTGGGCACATTTGTGGGACCGGGGAGCATTGATAGATATTCCAATCTTATCTCAATTGGAAAACCATATGGGCTTTATTTATAATTAGAGATTTTTTAGTCGCTCTCTGGCATTAATTTCATTCAAAAATTTTTTGGTACCTTCTGGTACATATTCTTCCCATGGTTGATCGCTAATCATTAGATCTCGAATATTTGTCCCAGATAGAACATCTCTTCTAGTGAAAGGGATTGCAAGAACTCTGGTTCCTCTTTTGGAATAGAGATATTTGGTCATCTCATCATTAGTAAAAACGATATCAAATTTTGGAATTATGGTATCAATATTTTCTACCCATTTTTTATGATCTTCAAAATCTGGGATATAACAAATTTCAATTTTATTTCTAATTGAATCATCTATTGAAGATAGGATCATTTTTTTTCTTTCCTCTGCAGAAAATGGATTATTTTTTAGGAGGGGTTTGTTTGAGCTGCCTAAGCCTACGAATAGGTTGTCTACCTTTGATAAGGCAAAATGTAAGGCATCCAGATGACCTAGATGAAAGGGTTGGAATCTTCCAATTAAAAGACCATTCATACAGTACTCATAGAAAATTCTTTTTAAAAAACTATCAGAAAGAAAGGAAGCGTGAAAAAATTGAAATTTCTTGAAATAGATGGATCATTTGGAGAAGGAGGAGGACAAATTCTTCGAACTGCAATCACATTATCATGTATAATGAAACAGCCCATAAATATAGAAAATATAAGGAAAAACAGAAAAAAACCAGGTCTAAAACCTCAACATCTTACATCTCTATCAATTCTAAAAAAAATTTGTAATGCGGATGTAGGTCAAATAAAAATTGGAGATACAAGCTTGAAATTTATTCCTGGGCATGTAAAAAGTATAAACCTTAAAGAGAATGTTGGAACTGCTGGTAGTATTTCATTAATATTTCAAGTTTTAATTCCAGTAATTGCTTTTTGTCAAAAAAAATTAAAACTTACAATAATTGGCGGGACAAGTGTCCTTTGGAGTCCCACAATAGACTATACCCAAATTGTTTTGAGGGAAGTATATTTGCGAATGGGAATTAATTGTTCAATCAATATAATTAAAAGAGGTTATTATCCCAAAGGAGGAGGAATAGTAGAACTAGAAGTTTTACCCACAAAAAAAATTAATTCTATTGCTCTAAATACACGGAAAACAAAAAATGCCAAATTAATATGCACTTTTTCTAAATTGCCATTTGAATTAATAAATAATCAAATTAAAAATATTAAAAAAAAATTAATTGAGAATAATTTTATTGTAGAAACTAAATTTAATGAAGAACCTACGCTTGATTCAGGTTCTTCCCTAATGATTAGTAGTATAGATAATGATTCAATTATTGGGATTGATTCTTTATTTAATATAAAAACAAAAACTTTTGATTTAGATTTAGACAAATTTATTGACAACAACTTAAGTGTTGACGAATATCTTGCTGACATGCTTGTTTTACCAGCAAGTCTCGCAAGGGGAACAACAATATTTCAAGTTCCTAATATTTCAAAACATTTAGAGACAAACCTGTTTGTTGCTTCTAAAATCACTGGTTGTAAATATGGAATTGGAAAATTAAAAAATGGCTATGAAATTAGAATTGAAGGAATTTCATACACCAACATCAAGTAATGCTGCAAAGAAAAGAATTGTGATGGATAATACTACTGTAATCTCACCTAATATGATTATTTTTTTTCTTAATTTTTGGATTTGTTTAATTGGCATTTGTTTGGACATGATTTGATCTTCCACCTCTTTTCGAATTACTCTAACATGGACAGCATATGTTATGACTAAAGCAATTACTAAAATAATTTTAACAGTAAGGAAGACACCATAACTTGTGGCCATTAACAAGTCTGGTTTGCTTAAGAGCAAATGAGAATTATACAGTCCTGTAATCATTAGAATAAATAATGATGGAACTGCAATTTTGTTGAATCTTTTACCAACTTTAATCATTATTTGAATTCTTTCTTCCATTGAAGTTGTGATTGTTTTTAGTATTGGTGAAAATACAATTCCAATGAAAATAGAACCACCAACCCAAATTGCAGCTGCAACAAGATGAATCCATGTAAGAATCACCTGTTCTATAGCCACAAAAATTGATAAGTTAAATCAAATATTATGTATTTGGATCTTGACAACCTTTTTTAGTTGATAAAGATGTGCAATCGTTGATTTGGCACTTCAAAGTAAACTTTTAGTTTATGCTGCAATTGTAGCGTTACTAGGTTTACTGGGAGCAATTTTTTGGTTTGGTAGTCTTGATATTCCAGATTTAGAGGAGGTAGGGATCGAATTAACAGATATAGAAATTTTAAGTGTAAACAAAGTAGAAAACACTGCAAAGTTAACTGTGACATTTTTGGTAACAAATCCAAGTGAAAAAACGTTTACAGTTCCATTGATTGGTTATCAATTATATGCAGATGACGAATTGTTGGGTTCTGGACAATATTCGACAGTAGATATTGCAATGCCTGGAAGAGCAATTTTTAGTTCTGGAGCGGAAATTCCTTTGAATAATACATTTGAGATAAGCCTTTCAGATGTGGATAAAGAAATCTACCAAGCAATTTTAGATGAAAAAATCATTAGCTTCAGAGCTGAAGGTGTGATTACAACAGAAAGTGCTTGGAGCACAGTTGAAAAGGAATTTAATAGTTCTACATAAAAAAGTGGGCCGAGTGAGATTCGAACTCACGATCACCGCCGTGTCGAGGCGGTATCCTAACCAACTAGACTACCGGCCCATTGAAAAACAAGACTAGGTGCAGACATTATTAACGTTTAACAAATGAAAGAGGAATAATAGGAAAGATGACTAAAGGATTCACAGATGATGAGAAAAAAGGGTTGTACAAGGCAATTCATTCTAGAAGGGATGTTAGATCACATTTTTCATCTAGGTTAATAGACGAAGAGGTGTTGTCTAGAATCCTCAATGCTGGACACCATGCACCATCTGTAGGTTTCTCACAACCTTGGAATTTTATTTTGATTAAAGATCCTCTTACAAAGAAGAAAATCAAAGAATCCTTCGAAGTAGAAAAAGAGAATTCTTCACGATTAATTGAAGAACCCAAAAAATCGAAATATCTATCCTTTAAACTGGAGGGAATTTTGGAATCCCCTGTAAACCTTTGTGTAACTTATGATCCTTCTAAATTTGGCCCTTTTGTTATAGGAAGATCAAGTATTCCTGAGGCTGGGTTGTACAGTGTATGTTGTGCGATTCAAAATCTTTGGCTGGCCGCAAGAACCGAAGATGTAGGAGTTGGTTGGGTTAGTATACTATCAAATGATGTTCTCCGAGAAGTATTGGATTTACCAAACCACATAGTACCAGTTGCATACTTGTGTTTAGGATATGTTGACGAGTTTGCACCAAAACCAGATCTTGAAACTGCTGGTTGGCTTCGAAGACTTGCATTAAAAGACGTAATTTATTTTGAAAGATGGGATGATAAAGAAAATCCAAGTTGGGAAAACATACAAGAAATTATCAAAACTAATCTCGATTACGCTTAAATATTTACAAGTATTTTTTTTGCTGGGCTTGTGGCGCAGAGTCAATTTGACGCGAAACATGGATAGCGTGGTAGCCTCCTAAGTTACAGGTCGAGGGATCGAAGCCCTCCAAGCCCGTTTTAAATTTAAAAAAAAGATTCATTGCGGTTTAAATAGAAAGATAAATTTGGAATGTTATGAAAGTTGTTGTGATTTCAGCTAGTCCCAGAAAAAATGCGAATACTCAGCTAGCAATGAAATATGTTTTTGAATATACAAAATCTAAAGATGTAGATGTTAAATTCATTAATCTTTCTGAAGGCCAAATTGAATGTTACCGAGGTCCGGATGAAAATTACAATGAAGCAACAAAAAATGCAGCAAACGACATTATGGAAGCAGATGTGTGGTTAATTGGAACGCCTATTTACAATTCCTTTTTTAGTTCAGCGTTAAAAAACTTGTTTGAATATGTAAATTATAAAAAAACAGAGGGGAAGATTGCAGGAATGGTAATAATGGCTGCAGGTAATATTGGATTTATTGATGTTCAAACTCTAATTACCCAATTGTTATCATATTTTCGAGTAATTGCTAATCCTAAAGCAGTTTTTTTAACGGTTGATTCTATTTCTGAAAATTCCTTATCAGACGATTCTGCAAAAGAAAGACTAAGAGAGTTGGTAGAGGGAACCTTAGAAATGGCATTGAAATTATACCGATAAAATCAAGATTTACTATCAAGAAAATTTTTTGAAGTATTTTTTTCAACGTGATTTAGAGTATGTTTGATTTTAAGGGGCAAAATGGATTTGGTTTATCTTTATAATTTTGGATTGAAAAATTTAATATCTCTTTTAGTTTACTTGAACTTTTTTACAATCCTAATAGAGTTTAGAAGTTACTAAATAGATTAAAGGAAAAATACTATTTAGAAAAAATAATTATTTAGATGTAATTGGTGATTTTCACATATTAAATTAAAAAGAATTTCTAATTTTGGAAAAAAAGTGTAAGAGTAAAATATTAACAAGGTATAGAAATTATGTCATAGAAATTGGAAAAAGATCTAACTGAATTATGTTCATGCAAGTGTCATTTTGGTGGTGCCGTTAGTTGTCCGGGGTGTAAAGAAAATCATGGAATATCGTGCAGTTATTGTAAGGATTAAATCTAATTTTTTGATTTAGATGCTAACATCTTTAGATTTGCAAGTTCAGTTTTTAACGATTCAATTTGGACCAACGTTTGTAAATTAGCAATTTCTTGGTTTAGTCTCTCAATTTCATCATCTTGAATTTTTACAGTTTCTTTCAGAGAATTTAGATCTTCAGTTAATTCTGTTTTTGCTTCTTTAATTTCACTTTGACTTGCTTGTTTTCCCTCTGCAGTGTATAGTTGGGTAGTTTGATGAGATTTATTCAAGCTTTTTTTTTCATGTACTGTGTAAGATGAATGTTTATGGGCATAGTCTGTACTCTTTTGAGAAGCCCAGCACATGAGAGTCAAGAACCAAGTTATTGGGACTGCCATGATAAACACGAAATCAAGAATTGGTGCAAAGTCAATAAAGATCGGCCATAACCCTGTTAGCACTGCTGCAAAAACGCCTGTCACTACAGTAGCTAAATGGTTTCCTAAATAGCCCATTATTTAGTCAAAAAATTTCATCGTTTATAACAGTAATGCTAGAATTCAACAGATGGTATTAATTAAAAAGAAAAAAGAGCCGAATTTCTTAGTCTTCTTCAGGAGTAGTTTTAGGCATATCAGATTGCAAGATCTGAATTTTTTGTAATAATTCAGTTCGGAGATCTCTTGCGACTCTTCTAACAGTTGGTCGTGGAACTCCAAGTTCATCTACAACTTTGGAATAGATATCTTGTTTGTCAGTTACCCCTTTGTCTAGATAAGAATTAATTGCTTCCTTAATGATCGTGCTCTGATTTGTACGATTCAACGAATTTTAGTTTTATTCGTTCTATATAACACTATAACTTTTTGACATGGTTTTATTTTGTTATAAATCTATTTTTGGTAAATTATGATTTTACAAATTTTTTAATTCAAGTACTATTCAAAATAAAGATTTTAATTTTTTTAACGAATTACGTATTAACATTTGAAAAATTTTCATTTTTAAATAACCATCTTTAATAATTTTTAAAAATTCTTGTACAAAAAGACTCTTAAGGTGATTTGGTGAGATCTCTGTAATGAGTAACGTTATAATTGATACAAACTTTGGAAAAATTTCCTTTAAATTACTTCCGGAGTTGGCTCCTGAGACAGTTAGGAATTTTGAAAAATTAGCAAAAGATGGATTCTACGATGGCACTCTCTTTCATAGGGTTATTCCCGGATTTATGATTCAAGGAGGAGATCCCAATACCAAAGGGGGGGATAAAAATTCTTGGGGAACAGGTGGTCCAGGTTATTCTATAAAAGCTGAATTTAATTCAAGATCTCATTTGCGTGGAATAGTTTCAATGGCCAGATCACAAGATCCAGATAGTGCTGGTTCACAATTTTTTATCGTTACTAGTGATAGTACTTTTTTGGATAGACAATATACTGTCTTTGGAGAAGTATTTGAGGGAATTGAAGTTGCAGACAAAATAGTTAATTTGCAGAGGAATGATAATGATTGTCCTTTGGAAGAGGCTAAAATGCTTCATGTGACTGTGGAATAAATGAAATTTCCGTTAATTGTTTTTTTAATTATTTCAGTACTAATCATTTTCCCAACAGCTAGCGGTCAAATTTCAAATGAAGAATCAAAGCAAAAATCCATCGAAGTAAGAATAAATTCAGCAGGAGATGTTCAGGTAATACATGTAATTAATCCCATGGATTCACCTACAGAAATAAAATTGATTGATGGGGAAAAATCAAACCTCAAAGTAAAAGGCGAATTAGGAAATGACGTAAAATATGACTCGATTGGCAAAAATGAATCTTTAATGATCTCCCCCTCTGATGAATTTGTAATTGTAGGATATGATATAGAAGACCAATTGCGCTTAATAGATAATGTGTGGACATGGGATTTTCGTTATCTTGAATCTACAATTTTTGTATTTCCTGAACAGGTAGATCTAGTTTTTGTAAATAATAGACCAGCATACTTAGGGGAGGCAAGGGGAATTACATGTCATGGGTGTCAAATGATTTTAGAATATTCGTTGGATGAACCGAAATTAATGGAGGAGGTAAAAATACAAGATATGAAATTTTTGATTGAAACTAGGACTTGGGGCGAAAAAAACCCAATTAGTTTTGATCCTATATCCAAGGAAATCAATTTTGAGGTATTAGAAAAAAATCGAATGGTTACAACCATAATTCCCGTTGCCTTGATGTCAGAGCCATATCAGGTATTTTTAGACGGAGAAAAAATATTTTTTCAAGAATATTTTAGCAATGGAACTCATGTTTGGTTAAACATGAGACCTCAAAATTCAGGTGAGATTTCAATTACCGGTCTCATATCTCCTGAAATTACCTTAGATCCCCCAGAAACTGAACTTCCTATTGAATATGTAATATTTGGATTAATTATCATTGGAATAATCATTATCAGTGTAATTTTCATTAAACAAAAAAAATGACTTAATCTCCGCTTGATCCGCAAGAACAAAAACCATATTCATCTATTCTAATATTACAGACTGGGCATTTTTCTCCATATTCTACTTCCCATGGTTCTTTTCCAAAGAGCTTAAAATGATCATCAATTTCGAGAGGTATTTCTCGTTTTTTTTCCAATAATCTCTTTATGTGTAAGAACTATACATACATTATTGGGTCGGATAGATTATGAAAATTGAATGTGGATGTCACTGTATTAAATGTGGTAGTAAAGATTTGGATTCAAATAAAATAAGTAAAGTTGAAGAAGATGGGTATTTTGATATGCATCATACTTGCAAAAATTGTAATACCCACTTTGACCATCTGGAAGGAGAAATTTTTGATACTTGTAAAAAATGCGGATTTAAAACTAATTAGTTAACATGGCTTCTTGAACAAAGTAATGTGTTCTATTCTCTGTAGAATTCCTAGAAATTTCTCTGTTTGAGGCCATATTGACTAATGCTTTTGACACATCTAATGGACTTGCAACCCAGCCATATTCACGTAACTGCTGTACAGTTTCGGTAACTGTTCTTGGAACGTTAAAGAAGGTATTTTTCTCTAAAATTTGCAATTTATCTTTAATTTCCGTAGAGGAAATTGGCTTTGGTTCATTAAACTCTGGTTCGAAAATTTCAACATCTTCTAAAGAATTCAAACTTTCATAGTTTGGTTCATTATTATTCGGAATATCTGCTGGAGTGCTAATTGTTGGTTTAGTTTGATTTTCTTCAATTAGTTTGGCAAGATTTTCAATAACCTCACCTATAGTTTGATTATCAAAATAGAAATCTCTTGAATCTACTTCGATTTCATTTTCTCCAAATTTCAATTTTATTTTTGCCATCTATTCATCAATTAGAGAGTTTTAATTTATCCTGTTAGCTCTAAGGAGCTTTAAGACTAGATCAAAAATTTTACACACGTTATTGGGATTTTTTCCCTTTTAGATTAAAAAGGAATTTTTTGAGCATTAGGCATGAATAAACCAAGGAAGGCTCTAATCATTGCCTTTGTTATTGGCATGAGTATTTTTGGATTTTCACAGTACGCTTCAGCCTCACAAATAGGAGTGACAATCACCGAAAGCGATCTAATAGAAAAAACTGATCAAGGTTCATCATACAACGTAATCTTAGAATTTGAAAACCCTTCTTTATTGATTTTGGCAGCAGGAGAAACTGATTTTTTGGTAATAGCAGATGGTAAAACAATAGGTGAAGGAAAATTAAAACCATTTACCTTACCTTCATTAGGAAGTAGTTCAACTAGTGGAACATTCCAAACAGAATCTAATACCGAATCAGATGAAGTTCCAGTAGTAATGATTAGTGGAATTACAAAGTATGACGTTTTATTTTCAACTATAGATGTCCCTTTTGTATTCTATCCAACTGAAGATCAAGCAAGAGAATTTATACATCCAGAATAATTTTTTATAAAATGCTTACTGTTTTTGGATCTACAGCGTTAGACACTATAAGAACTCCAAATAAAATTTTAAAAAATGTCTTAGGAGGGGCAGCAACGTTTGCTGCAATATCTGCAAGTAATTTTGTAAAAACTGGTTTAATCGCAGTTGTTGGAAAGGATTTTCCGAAAGAGCATCAAAAAATTTTATCCGAGCGTCTAGATCTAAGTGGATTTACCATTAAAGAAGGTAAAACATTTCGGTATGATGGAAAATTTGATGATACTCTAAGTACCAGAGAGACTTTAAAAACTGAACTTAATGTTCTAGAGAATTTTAAACCTATAGTACCAGAGGAGTATAAAAAATCTCAATTTGTATATTTAGCTAATAACGATCCTGACCAAAATACAAATCTCATAAAGGAATTTGATAAAGTGAAATTTTCCATGTGTGATACTATTGATTTCTGGATTTCAACGAAAAGAGAATCTGTGATAAAGATGATAAAATCAGTAGATGCAGTGGTAATAAATGATGAAGAGGCAAAACTTCTAACCAAAGAATTCAATCTGATAAAATGTGCCAAAAAAATGATGGATTGGGGTGCAAAATACGTAATAATAAAGAAAGGAGAGCATGGATCTTTGATGTTTTTCGATGATGTGATTTTTCCTTCGGCCGGATTTTCATTGGAAGATGTGGTTGATCCCACTGGTGCAGGAGATTCCTTTGCTGGGGCTATGATTGGATATTTGGCTAGTAAAAAATCCACCAGTCTTTCAGAAATTAAAAAAGCTGTAGTTTATGGAAATGTTTTAGGATCTTTTGCTGTTGAAAGATTTGGGTTAGAAGGTCTTCTTCATTTAAAAAAATCTGATATTACCAAACGAGTAAATTTATACGAAAAAATGATTCGCTTCTAAAAAGATTTAAGTTAAATCATTTGTGTTAAAATATTCATTGTCTCAAGAAACTTCTGAAAAAATAGACGATCAACTTGATATCATATTTAAATTACAGAAAGGGTTGTCAGAGATGATGAATTTGGATAGATACCCAAAAGATTCTGAAGGGAGAATTTCTGCATTATCTACTGCAATAATGCACGAAGCCGTAGAATTACAAAGAACTACTAATTGGAAATGGTGGAAAACTCCAACTCAATTTAATGAGGCAGAAGCAAGAGAAGAATTAATTGATATTTGGCATTTTGTTGTCCAAGCATCATTAGAACTAAATTTAACTCCAAAGGATATTGTTGAGGAATATAAACGAAAAAATGAAATCAATAGAGAACGACAAAGAACAGGTTACTAAATTATTTTCTGTTTAATTTTGTTAAAATCTGTTTCATTAATCATATTTACAAGACTAATTTCATTTTGAAAATATTTTACTTGTGATTCAGTAACTGTAAGAAAAGGATCCGGACTAGTTGAACCAATAATTCTTCCCTTATTTTCAATGCCATTTTGGTATAATTTAAACAAAGAATGCCCTGCTTTGTGTCCTGAGACTTCTTTACCACATACAATTATTGTTCTAATTTTTTTATTCTGATTTACATGACGTATTATTGCATCAATTCCTTTGTTTTCTGAGAGTAATCTTCCTACAATTGAAATATGTTCTAATATACCAGAATTAGTCATTTTTCTAAGTAAATTCAGGCTTGAAAGGGTACAAACTGCAATACTAGAATTATTGTTTCCTTGATACGATTCTTCATTTATGGGTAAAATTACCTTACAGATTTCCCCGATCATATTTCCTAGACTATTCATTAAGGATATCACCTAAGGTTTTTGCAATAAATTCAATATTTTTTGAAGTGACTCTAGGATGAATTGGTAGGGATAAAACATGTGACGAAGCCCAATCGGTGACCGGGAGTGATATTTTTTGTTTGTAAAATGGAGTTTTATGAACTGGAGTCGTGTAGTATGACGCGGCTCCAATTCCTTTAGAGTTTAGTTTGTTTAAAATTTTATTTCTCTTTGATGTAGAAATTGTATAAAGATACCAATTTACTGATTCATTTTTTCTTTCTATTGGAATTTTAATTTTCAAATCCGAAATTAATTGAGATAATAAATTAGCATTTTTTTTGCGAATTTTTAAAAATTTAGGAAGTTTTTTCATCTGCATTGTTGCTATTGCCGCACTAATTTCTGGCAATCTTAGATTTAGTCCGAAAGTCCTTGTATCATATCCATGAAGCATTCCATGATTTCTGATCATCAATAATTTGTCATGTAATTTCTTGTTGTTTGTTACAATAAAACCACCTTCTCCTGCAGTCATAACTTTGGCTGGATACATACTGTAACATCCCAAATCAGAGAATGTTCCAGTATGTTTTCCCTTGAATGTAGAACCTAACGATTGAGCAGAATCTTCGATTATTCTTATGTTATATTTTTTTGAAATTTCTAAAATTTTATCAAGAAAAGCAACATTCCCATATAGATGAACGGGCATTATTGCTTTGGTCTTTTTAGAGATTTTATTTTTCATGTCTTTGGGATCCATTGTATAATTGTCTTTTAAGATATCAACAAAAACAGGTTTAGCTCCTGTAGACATTACAGCATTTGCGGTTGCAACAAATGTAAAAGAGGGTATTAGGACTTCATCTCCTTTTTTAATATCTAGTGCGTATAGGGCTGCTTGAAGGGCAGCTGTACCAGAATTAACTGCAATGGCATATTTTGATTTTACAAATGATGATGCTAACTTTTCAAATTCACGAACATTTTTTCCTCCCTCATTTGCAGCTGATGTTAACGTTCCTTCTTTTAGGATTGAAACAACGGCAGAAATCTCCTCTTTCCCTACAAATGGAACATTAATTGGTATTTTCAATAATATTTTACTGCCTAACTAGTCTATAAATTTCCTTGAATAGCTATGAATTTTTATATTTAAAAAATTGGCAAACGGCATAATGAAACCAAAACATCTTGAGAAATCAGATCCAGGTTACAAAGTTTTTTTGTACATATTTTACATTTGTGGATTTATCATGGTTTCTTCGCTTGTCTTTGGTGTGTATGTTACTATGGTTGAATGGATTGAAAAAGGAAGTTATGTAATGGGCGAAGCCATACACAACACGGTAATTCCATTTGAGAACTTTGCAAGAGTTTCGACTTGGATATTTTTTTCTACCATTATTGGTTGGTATTGTTGTTCAAGAATAGGTTGGAAGAATACTGCTGGAAATAAAATTGTTGGATTGAAAATGGCATTACTTCAGCTGATGTTGTTAGGATTTGCAATTATTACCTTGTATGAGGTGTTGTATAATTTTACAGTTTTAAATGCAAAAATTGCGGCTGGGGTGATGAATGGCATTGTTCCAGATATTGATAATCTCTCTGTTGCATATCCCGATCCCGATAGACCGTGGAATTTAGTTTTTGCTACGAAGATTTTTCTGGCAGCATTTATCATTAGTGCCCATGCATTTTATCTTAGTACAAAACCAAGAAAAAATTTAGATATTGAATCTTAATTTTTAACCTTTATTTCAAAAGGTTAAACTACTTTTTCTTATATCTAATAATTGTTAAAATGGGATTATTTGGATCAAGTAAAAAAGAATTAAAATGTAAGAAATGTGGGACAGTGTTATCCGATCCAGAGAGACTAAAAAAACATCAAGAAAAAGCCCATAATAAAAAGAAAGAAAAATGCCGAGCGTGCGGAGCAGAATTCGATTTTTCTGAAGAATTAAGAAAACATAAGAAAAACTGCAAATAATTTTTTTAAAACAATTTATCCTAATTTTTCTTGGGATTATTTTTTTAAAAAATTGTCAGAATCTTTATAGGTTTATCTTTTAGAAGCTGTTTTGGTTTGGATATTACTGAAAAAGTCAAATTAATTGAAAGACCTCCAACAGAAGAAGTTGTTACACATGAGGAATTAATTGAGTTATTCAAAACTAATTCTTCACCTAAACATTACATAGGCTTAGAAATTTCTGGGTTTTTACATTTAGGTAGTTTAATCAGCACAGGTTTTAAAATTAATGACTTTGTCAAGGCTGGCGTAAATTGTACCATATTTCTCGCAGATTGGCATACAATGATTAATGATAAACTTGGTGGAGATTGGGACACAATTACCAAAGTTTCAAAATATTATTCAGATGCATTCAAACTAGTTTGCCCGGAGGCTAATATTGTACTCGGTTCTGATCTTTATGATTCAAGAAAAGAATATTGGAAAGAATTTATGAAATTTACAAAACACATGTCATTGAAACGGACTATGAGAACTCTAACGATAATGGGAAGATCAGAAGATGAATCAAAAATTGATCTTGCAAAATTACTTTATCCCCCAATGCAAGCAGTTGATATCCATTCTCTTGATTTAGATATTGTACATTCAGGAATGGATCAGCGAAAAATACACATGTTAGTGAGAGAAATTTTTCCCAAAATGAATTGGAAGGTTCCTATAGCGGTTCATCATAAATTATTGCCAGGTCTTTCAAAACCTTCTGATTCAAATGAATCCCAAATGTTAGGGAAAATGAGTAAGTCTGATCCAAATTCAGGTATTTTTATTCATGATGCTGATGAGGATATTACCACAAAAATCAAAAAAGCTTGGTGTGAAGAGGGTAACATTCAGAACAATCCCCTGTTAGATTTTTCAAAAGATGTAATTCTTCATGAATTTAATGAAATGAAAGTAGAAAGACCAGAAAAATTTGGCGGAAATGTAGATTATACTGATTATAATCAACTTGAATCAGATTTTGCTGCAAAGAAATTACATCCAACAGATCTAAAACAAACTGTAGGAAATTATCTAATTAAAGTGGTCGCGCCAATTCGTGATAAATTGAATCTAAGTGACGAATTATTTAAGGTAATAAAGAAAAACTTCTAAATTTTTAGATCTGGATTTGTTTGTTCCTCTAAATTATATTTCGATTTGTAACCTCTAGGATTTATCATTAAATCTTTGTAATTGTATGTTGAAGAATTTCCCACAATTACGGTACTAATCATTCCTAATTGGTCTGAATAATTGGGTAGATCTTGCAAATTAGTCATAACAATTGTTTGAGAATTTCTAAATGCTCCTTTGATAATTGCGACTGGAGTCGTCGGTTTTCTGTACTTGAGAAGAATTTTCCTTGTATCTTGTAGTTGATGTATTCGTTTCTTACTTGAAGGATTATAAATTACAATTACAAAATCACCTTGCGCTGCAGCTTCAACTCTTTTTTGAATTATTTCCCATGGTACCAACAAGTCACTCATACTTACAACTGCAAAATCTGTCATTAAAGGTGAGCCAATAATTGATGCACAGGAGTTCAATGCAGAAACTCCTGGTACTATTTCAACTTGCAAACCATCTTTAGGATTCCATCCAGATTCTGCAAGAGTTTCATAGATTAATCCGGCCATTCCATAAATTCCTGGATCACCGCTTGAAACAAGTGAAACTATCTTTCCAGATTTTGCCAAATCAATACATTGATGAGCACGTTCAACCTCTTGTGTCATAGCATATCGATGTACTTCTTTGCCTTCAATAAGATCTCCTACAAGGTTAACATAAGTTTCGTATCCAACTATTGTATTGCTATCAGCAATTGCTTCTTTGGCTCTAAATGTCATATGATCATGATGGCCAGGTCCAACACCTACAATGTAGAGTTTACCAATCAATTTCACAATAAATTTTATTTCAAGTAATTTATCCCTTTAGTGAAATGAATTTTTATTGGAAAGGATCAATAAAGGGACAATTTACCAAATGATCACTATTCATTGGCCGAGCAATGCTTACCGTTAATAGATCTTCTTCGCTAGATGAATCAATATCATATCTTGTCTCAAGGATTTTTGCATTTTGTGGGTTATTCCATTCTACATTATAGATTCTCCAAATTGGGCTATAGCTTTCATCCCCCAGTGCTGCAGAAGCAATTCCAGGTTGGAACCCCATAGGACCTGAACCTTTGATTCCATTTTGGAATTGAAACAAGTCTACTGCAGCAGAATTTGCGATTAATTCTGCATTGAGAGGAGAGTATGTAACTCCCATCATTTCCGCTGGTCCACGGGGAGTAGCATCAGTTACAATATAATAGATAGTTCTTCCATCGGGCCCCCAACCTCTATGAGCAATGAAAGTTACAGTCATTTCTTCTTCATTGATTTCCGTAATTTGACCCCCAATGTACTGCATATCATCGGTAATTTCTCGATCATCTCTAACAGTCATTTGACCTTCAGACCAAATTATTTGTGGAGTGTTAATTACAATATCAGTTTCTTTGAATTCAATTCTACCTCCTTCTTCTGCTTCTAAAATTTCCTCCGCGGATTCAAGGATTGTTTTATTTTGTCCTTTTTTCCAGGTAACCTCCACAATCGAACTTAGCGGACTATATTCTAATTCTTGAGCTGGTGTGCTTGAAAATACATTTGATTGATATCCATAAATTCCATCGCCAGTAATTCCATTGGTAAAAACAAAAATTTTCTGAAGAGCTGATTCTGGTGTGTTGGCTAGAGGGAGTGCAAGTTCTACCTTCCAATCTTGTTTTTCAGTTATTAGTTCTGCTAAATCCTTGTCACTTGAATCTGTAATAATATAAAAAGTAGAATTTGAATTAAAAATTCCTTTGTGCATAGGTATTATTACTGGAATATTTGTTTTTGATAATTCCAAAGATGATTCTTCTTTCTCGACTTCTATTTGTTGTGTTATAATTTCTGTTGGTTGTCCTCTTATCCAACCATCAACACTAACAGTTGCTGTAAATTCTCGAGAATTTGTCGTGTGTAGAGCTAAAGCAGCTCCTGTAAATTCAAAGGAATCTGAATTTGTACCTTTATCGATTAATGATAACCCATAGATTTTCTTTCCGTCAATCGTCCAGGTTGGTTGCCCTTTGGCATCATTTTCATTTATCTCGTGCAATACTACAATCTGAACAGGTTCACTTGCTGTAAAGGTCAATGAACCATCATAAATTGTACCCTCACTTGGAGATAGAATTAGGGATAATTGATGACTATCATGTCCTTGGCCAGGATCTTGTAAGGAAGTCAGAGTTTGAGTAAAATGGATTTTTTTCCTAGAATTTGCATCAGCAAATTGATCAGAGGTTAATGAAATAGATAAAATACCTGTTACAAAAATTCCTGCAATAAAAATAATAATGTATTTGTTCAATGAAATCCTCTAATTTTGTTCCTTAAATTATTTTATTTTAAGTTAATTTTAGAAAGTTCAAATTCATTATGTAATGCCTGAACTGCAGTGTTGGCGTCAGAATTTTTTACGACAAATGCGAGATTGAGCTCTGAGGAGCCTTGGGTAATCATTGACACATTTACCTTATTTTTTGCCAAAGATCCAAACACCTTAGATGCAACACCAACTGTTCCACGCATGCCAGATCCAATTAGGGCAATTATCGCCATATCAGTTGTTATCTCAAGTTTTTTAATTATTTTTCCAAGAAGTTCCGTCTCCAAGATATTTACTGCTTTATCAAGATCTGCATTTTTTACAACAATAGTAATGCTTGATTCGGATGGATTTTGAGAAATCATCATGACATTAATGCTCGCGTCAGCTAAAGTAGAAAAAATCTTGCCGGCAGTTCCAGGTGTTCCAACCATACTTCCTCCACGAATATCAATTAATCCATTATGGGAAACGTTACTGACACATTTTACACTATTTTTTGCAGTTAATGATGGAGAAGAGGTAACTAAAGTACCCTCATTTTTTACATTAAACGAGCTTCTTATTTTCATTGGTATTTTTTTTGTTAGTAAGGGTTCAAAAGTTCTAGGATGAATTTGTTTTGCTCCAAACATCGCCATTTCTATTGCTTCTACATACGAAACTTCGTTGAGTAATCTGGCGTTTTTAACAATTTTTGGATCAGCTGTCATTAGACCATCAACATCGCTCATTAACCAAATTTCATCAGCTTTAACACACGAACCAATTATTGTAGCTGAATAATCTGAACCTCCTCTACCAAATGTGGTTACATGTCCATGTTGATCGGCTCCTACAAATCCCCCAATTACAGGAATTGTTTTCTTTAAAAATAAAGATTCTAAAGCTTTTGACACCCTAAGTCTGGTTGTATCCATTAGAGGTTTAGATTCACCAAAATTGGAATCGGTAACGATTCCTACTTCTTTACCAGTAAGTGATATCGATTTTTTTCCTATATCGTTAATTGCAGTTGAGATTAATTTTATTGAAAGCCGTTCTCCAAATGAAAATAGATAATCCATTGATCTTGGAGTTACTTCTCCTAAAAGGACCATTCCATCAATTAAAGCGATTAATTCAGAAACATATCCATCAAATGTTTGTAATAATTTTTTTCGAACCTGAGACTTTTTGATTGTTTGTGATGCAAGTTGTTGATGTCTATTTGCAATTTTTTTTGCCAATTGTTCTGCTTTTTTCTTGTTTTCTTTCTTTATGGATTGAGCTATTTCAATTAAATCATCTGTAGTATCACTAATTGCAGAGCAGACTATTACAAGCTGGTTTTGTTTGGATAATGATTGGATATGTTTAGCAACATTCTGTATGTCTTTTGCCGATGAAATGGATGTTCCACCATATTTCAGTACAAGTTTCAATTCAAAATAACTGAACTGTTTTATCTTTAAATGCTTTAACTTTCTACGCGTGGAGCCAAATAGAAGTGAATTCTACCAATGTTTGCAACCTTAAATTCAATTCTTAGGGGTTTTGCAGTAGAAAATTCACAAGTGATCAAGCCTGCTGTTGTACCCACTGCCTTAACTACTGGATTTAGATATTCTAGGCTATACGTGCCAATACTATCTTCTGTTGATGATATTTCATCAATATCATCTGGTTCTTTTTCAAGATCAATTATAACCTCACCTGAATCCCCTTTGCCAGAAAAATCTGCCTTTGAGTTAGATGTGTGAATTGTTAGATAATCAGAAACTACTTGGACATCACCTAAAATTTTATCGAATTTGGAAGAAGATAATGTTATTTTAGAATTGTATGGAATTTTTGGTAATGGTGTATCAGTGGCAGAACTTTCGATTAAACGTATTTTGTATTTCTTGTTTTTTCCGACGGTAACAAGTAACATGTTTTGTTCAGAAATGCTAATCTCAATGCTGTCTTTTTTATCTGCTCTTTTGATAAGTTTAGAAAATTCATCAATTCTAACACCGAATTTAATATCGCTATCGCATTCATATTTTTCAAAAGCAGAATTGGGCCATGATATATCGATTAGAGCTACATGCGAAGGATCCATTCCTCTAAATGTTATTCCCTCTGCAGTTGCAACAAATGTAGCTTCTTCTACTAGTGTGGATATTGCTGAGATGATCGCTTTTAGATCATCAGAGCCACTTGTTCTTGCTCCAAAAGTCAAACTAATTTTCAGTTGCCTAAGGTCAAGTTAAACGTTATGCGTAATTACGCCAAGTGTTTCTACACTTTACACATCTATAAAATTGTGTAGTGGGTTCATCAGCACTTCGAGTTTGTAACATCCACCAAACCGCTTCATCATGACCACAACTTTCACACTCAATTTTAATAGTTGGCAATGATTCCTCACCTTCGTTTTCTTCAAAAACATTGAATGGTTCATTTGATTTTTCTTGCACTACTTTTTTTTGTGGTGTAGAAACTTCTCCTTCAACATAACCACATTTTGAACATTTGAGGTCTCTACCATCTTTTTTTAATTTGACCTCACATTTGGGGCAAAATTTCATTTAATTTCCCTTAATTTTAGAATTAAATAGTTTTTTAAGATCTTCTGCGGTTTTAATCGCCGTTTGTGTAGAGCTTTTTATTTCTGAGATGGGTTTATTCTTTGAGTTAACTTTCATCCAGCATTCATTGGTTAAGGGGTGTTTTACAATAACTCCGGCAAAATCAATATTAGACGTCTTTAATAGTTCATGTTGAATTATATACAAAATTCCTACATCAGTATTTTTGATAGATAGATTGATTTCTTTTGGTGCGGAGCTAACTATCTGTGCGTGCATGTATTCAGAAAACGCACTTATTGTGGATATAAATCATTATGGTTGATAAGAATGGGAAATAGTAAGATTTCAGAGATTTTATTAGTTGATGGTAAAGACCAGTATTCTTCTAATGATACAATCGAGATTAACGTCCAATTTTCAATCGAAGGGGATATTCGGAACTCCTTCAATGAAGCAAACTGGACAAAGGCATACAACAACAACGACGTGTCATTCAAGCTAAAATATGGTGTAAAGTTGACTGCGGGAGGTTTTAGGAAAAAAGAAGTTGGAAAAACTATAGATACCTATAGAAAAGCAGCAATTTTTTGGACAAGAAATCCAAAATTAGTTAATCCAATGAAGGATAGAAGAATATGGGTCCAAGTAGCCAAAAATTTTGAACCATTTATTCGGCTTTCAGAAGAAGAAGTAAGACAGGAATTGTTTGATTTTAATGAAAAATTTATCATCAAAGCCTCTGATCTAGGACCAGGAAAACACAAGATTGAAGCTGAAGTTTTTGCTTCTTGGCAAAAACATGATTATACAGAATCAGATAGCATTAAAAATAATTCAAAAGAAATTGAAATAACTATAGGTTAATTTTTAAAAAAATTCTTGAATTTTTTCTTCTAGTTTACGATTTGTCTTTTTTGTTAAAAAAGAATTCGCCTTTATCCTCCAAGCTTTCAACATAGGAATCCATATCTAGTTTAAACTCCTCCTCATCAGCATACGCTCGTTCCGCATGTTCACTAATATCTAATCCTGCATCTTCTACTTCGGGGGATACTCTTACTCCTATTAAGAAGTCTAAGATTTTCATGATTATGAAAGTCCCACCAAAGCCCAAAGCAGCTGCAACTCCAACACCGATTGCTTGAATTCCTAATTGTTCGGGATTTCCAAAGAGCAATCCGTCAGGTCCTCCTGGATTAACTGCCTGACTTGCAAAAATTCCAATTGATAGTGCTCCAATAATACCGGCGGTTCCGTGAATTGAGCTTACATCTAATGCATCGTCTATCTTCAATTTCTCCTTAAAGATAATAATTGTCGAGTATGATGCAAGTCCAATTGCAATTCCAATAATAAAGGAGTGTTCTACACTGACAAATCCTGATGCAGGGGTAATTCCTGCTAAACCTGCAATGGCTCCATTAATGGCTGCAACAACTGAAGGTTTTCCTGTTCTCATCCAAGACAATCCTACCCAAATTAATGCAGAAACAGAAGATGCCATATGAGTTACAATAACTGTATTTCCAGCAAGAGAACCTGAAGCTAATGCACTCCCTGCATTAAATCCGAACCACCCTAACCAGAGAAGGGAGGAACCCACTACAGCTAATGGTATACTATGGGGAATTTCAATTGCAGGACCAAAGAATCTTCTACGACCAAGTACAATTGCGGCAGCTAGCGCACCCATTCCAACACTGGTATGGATTACTATACCACCTGCAAAATCGACTACTCCAATTGCGGCTAACCATCCTCCTCCCCATACCCAATGCACTAACGGATAGTAGATTAGTATGGACCATGTTGCGATGAATATGATAAAGGAACTGAATTTCATTCGTTCTGCTATAGTACCTGTAAGAAGCAAAGGCGTAATTGCTGCAAACATTAACTGGAACTTGACAAACAAAACACCTGGGATAGTAGGTGCATAATCAAGGGCTTCATCCCACGGGACACCCTTTAGGAATACCCAATCCAGGTTACCTATTAAACCAAGATCTGTATCGTCAGGACCAAACGATAAACTAAAGCCAAATATGAACCACATCACACTAAGTAATGCTAAACCAAAGAAAATTTGCATAAAAACAGAAACCGTATTTTTCTTTCTTAACAGACCTGATTCGAAAAGACCAAGTGCAGGGATCATTAAAAGTACTAGACTTCCTGCTACAAGCATCCATGCGGTATCACCTGTATCTATTGGCAACGGTTTTCAAAAGTCTGTGAAACTAAATAATAATAACGAAATTTGATAACTGTTGGATTATCACTTGATTATCAAAATCTGAAACTATTATTTGTGAAAAACCTTGTAAATTTATCAAATGTTAAAAATTGAAGCCTTTCTTGGAAATAATGATGTAATGGCCATTAGCGAGGCATTAAAAAAAGTTGAGATTGGTGGCTTAACCGTAAGCAAAGTAAGAGGTCGTGGAAAGAGACCTCCCCCCGAAATTCATGCTTCAAAAGGGAGTGCGATATTTCAACCACAGTTCAGTCAAAAATATGTCATAGAGTTAGTTATTTCAGAAAGTAAGGAAGAGCAGGTGGTTAATATCATAAAAAATAAAGCAAGCATAGGCAAAATCTTTGTCTCACCAGTTCTTCGATCAATAGATATAGGGACTGGGAATGAGGGAGAAGAAGTAATCTAAAATTCTTTAAAATTATTTCCATATACAACTGTAGGATGTTTTAGTTGTTTTTCAAATGAGGGAAGATATCCCATAATACAATGATTTACAAAATCACTAAATGATTTTATTCTATGATCTGAAACTAGGGTTTCATAGTTTTCATCATAAACATTTTGAAGGCGAAGTAAGGTGTATTTCTGAAGTGGAACCAATCTACTTCGTTTGATTTTTGGTTTTTGTACAATTTTAATTTCGTCAAGCTCCAAGTCCTGAGTACTTTCAAGAGTATTGATTTCTACCACTTCCTCCATTTCAGATACAAAGATTTTTCCGACCTTGTTGGATTTGAAACCTGATTTTTTTGAAATAAGATCGATTACTTTTCTAGCATCTTTTTCTGTTACAACCAACTCAATTTTTGAAAGAGGGATTGCTTTTAGACTAAGTTTTCCGTTTGTTTCAGATTCTCTTTGCTTATCAAAAATTGGATTGTCCTCTAAATTTCGTTTATCGATAATCGTATATCCCATGGTGTTTAATTTTTCAGCAATTAGAGTATAACTCGATCTTTTTATTATCGCCTCGATTTTCTTCATATCGGTGATCAAAAATTTGGTTTTGGTTATTTATTATACTATCTAATTATCAGTTGTGATAGTGTAATATTCTCTTCCTATACTAGGAATTTATTCAATTTTTAAGAAAATAATGATGTTTGAATTTCAAAAATTATTATTTTTTTGACTTTTTCTTACCTTTTCTTGAATCTTCAGCTCTTGATTCTTTACGTTCTTTACGAATAGTAACCACTGCTTTAATCATCACTGCTACTGCTATTCCAAGATGGATCATAATAATTTCTTGAGGAATCGTGTACAGAATTTCTGTTGTTGATTCTTCCGGATTTTCAGGGGTTGCAATAGACTGCATAATGATGTATGGAATAAACCAGACGCATAATCCTAAAATTAACCAATAAAGTCCTTTCAACACTTTTTGACTTTTTTACTACTTTATAATTTAAGAATCAAGTTTAGAAAGTACAAAATCAATAATTTTTATATAATTTGCTTTTGGTTCTGTGCTAATCAAAAATAGTTCATGAGAATTCAAGGGAAGGGTAATCATCGTAACTTTTTCAAATTCTGTAATAGAAGATTTTTCATGACCAAGCTTGTAGGCTAAATTAGTATAAAGTTCTCGTTTTTGGAATGCATAGTGAATCGACATACTTACATCTTCATCACCTAGTAATTTTTCAATATTTTCTTTTTGTCCTCCTGCAATCATTATACCTTTGATATTTGCAACACCTGCAAATCTTACCTGCGGATCAAGCTCTAAAACTTTTTGACATAATTCATTGTGATCCATTACTAGATTCTTTAAAAAAATTCCCCTATTATGTGTATAAATTGAGAACCACACATAAATTATAAAAAAATAATCGGTACGGAAAATTAACCTCAATTAGGGATATATGGAACTTTTATTATGATTCTATATGGCAAAATATGATGGTCTTCTGGGACAAATAGTTCTTGAAGTTGAAGAACCAGATAAGGAAGGAGGGATTACGTTTATCTTTAAAGACAACAGGTTTTTATTCATTAAGGCTGTCGATGGAAAGATTGAAACGGTATCAATTCCAGAATAGGTGAGAAATATGGAAAAGTTTGATCAAATCAAAATGCAAGAACTGGTGAAAGTTGAAGATTCTGACGATGAGTTGATATTAGTATTTCAAGAAAATAAAAAATTGCGTATAAAAATTGTTGATGGAAGCCTAGTTTCAGAATTTATTTAATTTTCTATATGTTTTTGATAAAAAGTAATTGCTAATTCTTGGGTTTCAGATTGAATAGATCCAGGTCTTTCTTCTCGTATTTTCTTAATCGCATCTTTTGACGAATATTTCTGATATTTTACTAGGTAACATGCTAAAATGGTCCCTGCTCGTCCCATACCCGCTGCACAATGAACCATCACCGCTTGATTACCTGTAATTTTTTCGTGAATAAAGTCAACTGCTGTATCAATTTTTTCCATATCAGGAGCAGTTAGATCAGGTGTAGGAACGTGCAAATATCCAATTTCACTTACCCAATTATCTGGCAAGGCATCTTCAGTCATGGTAACAATTGATTTTACACCTTGCTTTAGGATCCAATCTAACTCATCAAAACTGGTGGGCATTCCAGATCCTGCTAGTTTTTCTTCAATTAACCAAGAGAAATTAGTTGGTCTTTTGGTAATTTTACCGTGAACTTTTCTCCATGCATTTCCTGGTTTGCTCATGTGTATTGATTGAATATTGTATATTTTTAGCATTGCGAAAAATGCATTCACCTTATATTTGAAAAACGTATAGTGTATGGTAATATGGGAAAAGAAGCAATTCTTTATGAAAAACTACCTAATAACAAGGTGCGGTGTACTGCCTGTGCAAGATATTGTGAAATGGCAGAAGGACAAATTGGACTTTGTGGAATTAGAGGAAATCAACAGGGAAAATTAAACTTGTTTGTATATGGTAAAGTAATCGCAGGACATGTTGATCCCATTGAAAAAAAACCTGTAACGCATTATCATCCAGGTTCAAAAGTTTATTCTATTGCTACAACTGGATGTAACTGGCTTTGCAAATATTGTCAAAATTATGATATTAGTCAAAGGCGAAAAATTGAAGGTACCGACATGACTCCACAAGAAGTCGTACAAACTGCTGTGGATAATGGTGCGGATGGAATTGCCTATACCTACAATGAACCTTCAATTTTCATAGAATTTGCTAGGGATTGTGGGGTAATAGCACATCAAAAAAATCTTTACAACATTTTTGTTTCAAATGGATATGATACTCCAGAATCAGTGAAAATGATGGGGGAATTTTTGGATTCTATTACAGTTGATTTTAAAGGTAATGCAGAACCAGATTTTACAAGAAAATACATTGGAGTTCCAGATCCTCAACCGGTCTTCGATACCCTTTTAGAAATTCGAGACAAAACCAAGATTCATGTAGAAATAACTGACTTGGTCGTTCCAAAAGTTGGTGATAGTTTGGATTATGCAGAAAAATTATGTAGATTTGTTTATGATGAATTTGGACCAGAAATGCCTATTCACTTTTTGCGTTTTCATCCTGATTATAAAATGATGGAGTTTGATTCTACTCCAGTGAAAACCTTGGAAAAACATCATGCGATAGCCAAGAAGATTGGACTAAAGTATGCCTATATTGGAAATGTTCCTGGTCACCCTCTAGAACACACATACTGTCCTGAATGCAAAAACATTGTAATTAAGAGATTTAGTTTTGATATAGAGTCATGGAAACTTGATGAAAAGAATCAATGCCAATTTTGTGGAAATCAAATTCCAATTGTGGGTAAATTATCGAAAAATTATAAAAAAAATCGATTTCACTTTTTGCAGTAGGCAATGGCTCTAACAGGGGATCCAGTAGAATCTTTTAGTTTCAAAGGTAAAATAATAAAATCAAACTTTAAAGAAGGAATTTTTTCTAGATTAGAAAGATTTTCAACTATTAAGATATTATTTTTTGCAAAAATTTTATGGACTATAAAATTTTTGTTAGTTCCCACATCAATGCTTGGAGAATCAATTCCAATTAAATTGATTTTTTTTGAAACAAGGTAATTAGCAGCTGATTTTGATAAACCTGGATTATTTGTAAAGTAGAATTTTTTATTCAAATTTTTTTGCCAGTGAGTAAAGAAAATGATTGAAGAAAAAGTTTTAATTTTGCCATTTTTTTGTTCAAATTCAAGTAAATCTTTTTTTGTAATCTCCTGATCTTTTGTTTTTTTTATTTTAATTAATAGTGCTTCACCAGTAAGCCGTGATAAAGGAATTTGATGTATTTTTTCTCCTTTTTTGGTAAAGTGGTAAGGTGCATCAAGATGGGTTCCAGTATGAGTGCTTAAAAATAATAATTCTAGATTGTAACCATCATCTTCTATTGTAGACCAAGGAATGAATTGAGGAGAGGGTGAACCAGGAAAGTTTGGAATGGATTTAGAAATTGTTAAAGTAAGATCTAGATGATCCACATCTGGGGATATTGAAGATAGTTAATCAGTCTTTTATGTTCACTAAAGGTTAAATACTGTTCATGAAAATCTGCAACATGCCTACTGCATACGTTTTATTGAATTCTGATCTAGGTTCAGATAGCTCAATTATCGAGGAAATAAAACCAATTCTCAAAGATGAAGATATTCAGTTTGAAATTCAAGGTGTATATGGAGTATATGACATAGTATTGAAATTATCTTCTGATAATGCTGAAAATCTACGCTCAATAATTACAAATAAAATTAGGAAAATAGGTAAGGTACAATCAACTCTAACCATGATGGTTATAGAGGAACAAGAGAATCTATAATTTCTTGATTGCATCAATAACTTGAAGAATCTCGGATTCAGTATTAAAAAAATGTGGAGAAGCTCGAATAATTTTCTTATCGTAAATCTCTCGGACCGCTAAAATAATGCCTTGTTTTTCTAATTTTTTAACTACAGTTTGTGGCTCGTGACCATCTATGGTAAATGAAATAATGCTGGTACGTTCCTGTGCATTTTTTGGACCGTAAAAAATTATTTTTTTATTTTTAGTCAATTCTTCTCGAAGCATATTTGAGAGATGCATATTTTTTTTATGGATATTTTTCATTCCGTACTTGTAAAGATAATTTGCTGAGGATTCTAATCCAACCATTCCAACATAATTCCGGAATCCTGTTTGAAATTTTTCCGGTAACTCTTTGAAAACTAAGTTTGATTTCTCGTTTAATATTGCAGATTCTCCTCCAATAGAGTTAGGTTCAAGTAATTCACTAGAACTTCGATCACAATAAAATAATCCTGTGCCCATAGGGCCACAGAGCCATTTAGATCCGTTAAAAGCCATAAAATTACATTTTAGATTTTTTACATCAATATCACCTATACACCCCACAGTTTGTGCACTATCAAGGAAAAATGGGGTCTCATTTTCGAGAATTTCTCCAATTTTTTCTATTGGTAAAATGGAACCAGTGTTGTACAACGCATGACTAAGCGAAACTAATTTGGTGTTAGAATCAAGAAATTTATTAAATTCGTCAAAATTAAAAAATCCATTTTCATCTATTGAAAGATTTTTAATTTCTAGTTTATTTTTTAGTCGGATCCAAGGATAAAAATTTGCATGATGTTCATGAGACATTCCACGAATTATAATATTCGAGTTTGAATTAAAAGAAAGACCGTTAGATACAATATTTACACCATCTGTGGTACTTTGAGTTAAAATTATTTCATCAGGCTGACAATTTACAATCTTTGCTATGATTTTTCTTGTTTTCTCTAATATTTCTGTTACAAATGGTTCAGAATCAATGGAGTCAGGCCCCTTTGAATTATATGAAATTAAAAAATCTTTCATGGCTTCAATGCTTTGGGTAGGCATTAAAGAAACAGATGCATTATTTAGATAGATTTTATTTGTTTGAAAATCCTCAGATATGTCTTTGGAATCTAAATTCATTATTATATCTGTAGGTTGCTAAATTGTTGTTGGATAAAAATCCTAAGCAGTTTTTAGATGATGATTTTACGCAGATTAAAAATGAATTTTTAGATAAAAACCCTAACATTATTTTATGTTCTAAACCTTTTCTAAAATCTAAATTTTTGGATAGATTAGTAAATTCAAATAATTTTCCAGTGATTTTTTTAGATTTTGATTTGATGTATAGTGGTTATTTTGTTTCTGGAATGATTAAAAAAAATGATAATTTAAGAATTTTTCAAATTAGTAGAACTCATTGGGAAAAAGATCTAAAAGAGGTAGCTAAACAAATTTCAAGGGAAAAGATACTTGTCATTTTAGATTCTTTAAATGGAGTTTATAATATGTTTGATGAGTTAGAATCTGCGAGAGTTATCAATACCACCATAATGTTGTTATCCTCTGTTGCAAAATACACTAATTCTTTAATTGTGGTCATGGGTATTGGGACGAAAAATGATAATGGGGAATGGATTCTTTCTCCAAGTGGACGGCATTTGATGGATTCAAAAAAATCTGGAATTTATTATCTTAGTTTGACTGAAACAGGAATAATCCTAAAATCAATAAAAAATAGTCATGAAAATCAGAGATTATTTGAAATAAAAAAGTAAATTTGAAAAAGCGATCAGATTTTCAAACGCCGTTATAAAACTTCAAACGGTGTTATAATCCAGATTTTCTTGGTAAATTATATAAAGATCAAAAGACGAAAAAATTTCGTTATGCCAGTAGGAATTATTCCAGACATCAGCGAACAAATGTGTATCGGATGTGCACTATGTGTAGAAATCTGTACAACTCTTGGTCCAGATGTCCTTAGAGTAAAACCAGTTGAAGGCTGGAAGAGAGGAAAGGCATTTGTCTTTTATCCAGAGAGATGTATTTCTGATGGTGCATGCATTGGTGTATGCCCAACAAAAGCAATCTTTTGGATGAGACCAATGGACTTTACAGTTGGACAACCAGTTCCACTCCACAAAGATTCAGTCTTCGTAAAAGGTTGGACCGAACTAGTAGACTAGTCGAATTCAATCATTTTCAATTTATTTTTATATTTTTAAAATCAAACTGCACTTGATTTTCCTTCAGGGATTTTGGGTGTTCTCTTCATCCAAATTACCAATCCAATAAACATAACTGCAGGAATTAAAATAATTGCAATAGTCATTTCATAATAGAGTTCTAGTCTTTGTGCAGGTTGTACATGATAGGCTTCATGTGTAGTCTTTTCTGGATTATCATAAACTACACCAGTAAAATCAACTGACCTCTGAACTTTATTCTCAACTTCTCCTTTTACGGTTACACTTTCTTCAGCTAAAATAGATAAAGCTTCAATTCCATGTATTCGGATAATTATTGAACCAGACTCATCAAAAACAAAATTCCGATAATCACCACCAATTTGATTTAATCCTTCATCACGGAAAATTTCTTTCCCATTTTGAAAAATTATAAAGTCATATTTCATTTTTGCCAAATTGGAATTGGTAGAGGGATCATAAAATTGATAAACGAATTGAATTTTTTCGTGAGTTTTAATGATTGGTGGATCCCAGGAAAGATTAACTTCTATCTGCCTGTCGGGAGTATATTGTAAGAGAGGAAACTCTAATTCTTGTCCTGTGGCATCGTGAGGATAATCTGGAATTTCTTTTTCAACAAGAACTATTCCCTCCATCCATGGATGAATAGTACAAAAATAGGAAAAGGTGCCAGACTCTTCAAATTTATTAGTCCATGATTCACCTGGCATGAATCGTTCACTATCAAAATTTCCATCAGGAGTTCCAAAATTATCGCTCATCCAACCAAATCTTCCAGATCCCTCACCGCTGGTAACTGTGTGACCTTCCCTGTCATCATTATACCAAGTAATTGAGTCACCTACTGTAATAGAGATAACAGGTGGCTCATACCAAACCTCTGCAGGTGTGTTTAGTTCCGGATTAAACGCACCATATGGGATATCTATTATGTAATCATCAGCAAATGCCGGTGAAATCAAGGGGATTAACCCAACTACAAGGATAGATAATAGCCTATACAAGATAAGATAATTTTCACTTCAAAATTATTTAAGCATGGGAAGATTTTCTTTACTGATATTCACAAATGATAATGAAAATTATTTAGATATTTTTAAATTGCAACTTTTCTCAAAAACCCTATGAAACGAATTGAAGCAGTTGTGCAAAGTGAGATTTCAAGAAATGTGGTGACTGCAATTAGAAATAAGGGGGTAGGTGGTGTTACCTTGATCGAGTCTCTAGGACAAGGGGCAGGAGATAGACCTGAAATTGGAGGAAAACAAATTGAATTTAATTCAACTGATGTAATTATTACAGTTGTAAATGATTCACAATTAGATTCTGTCGTAGAAGCTATTATGGAAACTGCTCATACTGGTGAAAAGGGAGATGGAAAAATCTTTGTCACAAATGTAGAAGAATCCTATGATATTTCTACAAAACAAAAATCATCAGATTTAATTTAAAATTAGTTCTCATTTATATAATTTCAATTTTTCATTTAGACTATTTTTTTTGTTTTCTAGAAACGATATATCCGACAAAACCGTGTTCGGGTGAAACGATATCACTACCTACTTTTTTAAACTCAAAACCATCAAGATTTTTTGCATTTTCATAGAAGTCTTCTCCTATAATTAATCCATTTGCAGGGGCAGTTCTGTTTATTTTTGCACATCTATTAACAGTGGATCCAAAAATATCATTAACCGATGATGTGGAGGTTCTAGCTATTCTTACCATTCCAAAAGTAGCACTAACTCTATAATCAACACTAGGAAGGTTTTCATTTTGTAATTTTGTTTCTAAATCTTTATGGGATTCACCTAAAGTCAAACAACAATTTAGGCATTTGGTCATAGTAATTTCTTTTTCTGCTTGCAGGATAGGAAAATAAAATAATAAAGCATCGCCAATATTTTTTATTACTATTCCCCCAAAATTTCGAACTATTATTGCTAAGGAGTTTAGGAAAATTCTATAGAATTCGCTTGTTTGTGAATCTGATAGTTGAGCAGTAATTTTTGTGGAATTAATAATGTCTATCATACAAACACAGTATTTTTCACTGTAATCAGAAAACTGTAAAAGAATGTCTTCTTGTTGTTTAATTACGTCCTCCTTTTCTTTAATTTCCAGTAATGATTCTTGGAGTTTTTGAGCCATAGAATCAAAGGCCTGTGAGAGTTCGCCTATTTCATCTGTCGTTGTAATCTTGGTTCTTACTTCAAAATTGCCCTTTGCAATAGTATTTGCAGCATTTTTCAATTTAATTAATGGCTTCGAGAGTGTTCTTGAAATAATAAATGCTATAATTGCCATTCCGGTAGTAATTACTAGACCCGTTTGGAATATCCTTTCTTGCAGAATTAGAATTGGTTGAATGGTTTCAGCTTCATCAATTTCTGCAAGCAATACAAATCCCAAATCATTTGCACAGTAAGATGAACCGTAAATTAAAATTCCTCGATAGTCGGGATACAATCCTTCATAGTCTATTCCTTCATTAAAACATTTTTGAACCCCAAGGGTATCCACTTTTTGTTTAAAAATTGTATTTTCAATAAATCGAGATTCAGATAACATCAAAAAATTATTATTAACAATATAGATTTCTCCGGATTCTCCAAGACCACTTCTATTTAGTAAAATACTATCTATCGCAGCAGTTCTCATTCTAGATATTAAAACTCCAATGGCCTCATCTCCTATTTTACTATCTTCTGCAAAAATTGGGGATACTACAATCATCTTTTTACTATCTTGAAATGGCTCAAAGTCTACAAATGAAGATTGTAAACCTTTCTGGAATAAAGGATCGGTTAGAAATTTATCGTTCTCGGTTCTTCCGAGAGAAAAGAAAAGATCTCCATTCTTTCCAATAATTTTTACATCTTCAAAACCAATAGAAAATCCAATAAGTGTTTGAAATGCTTGAATTTGTGTTAAGAAGTCTCTACGTTTTCCTTCTTTTGTGTCATGAAGTTCCTCTTCTGGAGTTTTGTTTAACTCTGTGACTAGAATTTGAATCATAGGATCAGTTGCCAAAATCTGATTTTGTTCAATTCGTGATTCAAACATTATCCTTATTGTGTCTCCTCGAATGCTGGATTCTCCAAATAGTTGTTCGCCAGTTCTTTCTTTTAGAATCTGCTCTGCATAATTAAAACTCAGAAATGCAGTGATTGATAAGGCAATAATTGAAACGCTCATTACTAAAAGAATTAATTTTTTATCTAATGCAAAAGATATTGCCAACCCAATTTTCTTTTGATCTTATATGAATATCAATTCTTTGTTTAGGTGATTAAATATCTTAATTCTAAAATGGGGATTTAGGCAGGAAAATTGTCAAATGTATGATTAGAATCCCATTCTCCATCGGGATTTGCTAGGTTTTTTTTCCAGATTTTCCAGCATTTGGTAGGTAATGGTAAACCCTTTTCCTATCATTGTGTCATCTTTATTGAAATTAATTTGATTGGGTACAAATTCCTCAGCTAAATCTTTTATCTTTTTGGTTTTAATGTCAAATAATCGAATTTCTTTGCCACCTTCTAACCGGATTTTTGCATCATTGCTGATTCCCTGGACTGAAAAATTTTCAAAAAATCTGATTATCCCATCTTTTTTTAAATTAATTATTACATCATATGTTATTTTATTTCCATAAAGTAGAATCTCCCTACCGCTTATTGTGACATCATCTTCAAGATTCAGCGCAATAATGGTATCTGCTTCAAGGGAAACTGTATTGACTGCATTCTCTAGAATAATTTTTCCCTTTGGTGCTAAAATTTGTGTTCTATGTTCTTGGGTAAGGTATATTCCAACTCTACCCTCTGGATCTTGTACCTTGTACTTTCTACCAAAAACATTTCCTATTACGGCATTTCCATTATCTACCACTATTTTTGCTCCATTTTCAATTTTGTACTTGTTTTCAATAGGATCAACAAATTTGAAATCCCCCTTTGTGAGATGTATTTTTGTTCTAAATTCTTCTGTCCATGAGGGACTTGTGATACTCCCCTGCATTATGATGGACCCATCATAAGATAGTTCTCCTGCCATAAAATTCCCTTTGATTGAAAGAGCTCCATTGGCTTTTCTTTCAAGTTCTATTTCTCCTAGAGTTTTTGATCCGAATAATCTTGAAGCAGTCGTTTTAGTTCTATTCAATGCTGCTGCCCATTCTTGAGCAGTTTTCATTTCTTTTGATAATTCTTGACCTAAAATTCTATTTTTTCTTCGAATATCTTCCTCAGAATCTCCAGAGTATACTCTGGATTTTCTTAATTTTTCGATATCCGTTTCCGGGTATTTTTTTCCGATTTTTAGGTCTTCATAAGCTTGTTTAATTTTTATAAATTGTTCGTTTTCACCTCCTCTATCTGAGTGAAATTGAAGAGCTAACCGTCTAAATCCATCTCGGATTTCTTTTTCTGTGGAATCCTCGGCAATTCCTAATATATCATAATTATTTTCTACCATGTATACACCAGATTTTTAGTTAATCTAATCATAACTATACTTCTATCTTTTTCTTTACAAAATATGAAGTATACTTAATTTAATGAACAAATTTTTGTTGTTTAGGATTTAATTTTAAAATATTAAACAAAAATAAAATCTTAGAAAAGTAGGATATTCCTGTGTTTACTTTACCACTAAAACAGGAATCTTTGTTTTATGCATTACATAGTTAGAGGTACTTCCAAGGAATGTTTCTTTAGCACCGCCCACTCCTCTAGCTCCAATAACGATCATATCATATTTTCCCTTTTGAGCAAATTTTACAATCTCAGACCCTGTATGTCCACCACCAGTTTTGTACTTGAAAGATGCTCCTGCTTTTTGAGCCTTTTTCATTGCAGGTCCAATCGCTTTGACGGCTTTTTCCTGAGCCTCGTCTTTCATTTTTTGAGTATATTTAATGCCTGCTAAAAGTGGCAAATGAAATACATAAAATCCAGTTATTTCGGCATTGCTTTCTTTTGCAATTTCAATAGCTCGATCTAATCCTCTATTTGCGTTATTAGAACCATCAAGTGGTACAAGGATTTTGTTGAATTTTGCCATGATGTTTCTAATAATTCTTCAAATATATAAAAAGACTATGATTCCCAACATTGAAATTTCAATTTTACAAAATTTTGAATTTACATTCAGGAATGAAAATTATATCTGATCTTTTTATAGAAATCAAATTTGGTTAATTTGTTGTCAATTAACGAAATTAGTAACAAACCAATTACCATCCTAAAAAATTCCACAATATCAGATATTATCAAAAAATTATTAGAATCTAGGCTAAGTAGGTTAATTGTTGTAGAAGCCGGTAAACCGGTAGGAATTATCACTGAAAAAGATGTCGGATTGTTCCTTTTTTCAGAGACATCCAAACAAGGATTAGATGATATTCCAATTAGTAAGATAATGAAGCCAATTTTATTTGTTGAAGAGGGATTAACTCCGAAAGATTCGGCAAAAATTATGATTGAAAAGGGAACAAGTTCTCTTACAATTGGCTCAAATGAAGATATTAAGGGAATAGTTACAAAAACAGATCTTGTAAAATATTATCTAGAAAATTCCTCAGAGAAAAAAGTAGTTGATTATATGACACCAAACTATGTGTATACTCATTCTGCAGCACCATTATTCAAAGTAGTAAGAAAAATGCTCGAAAATAAAGTATCAAGAATAATTGTAAAAAATCAAAATGAAGAACCCATTGGTATAATTTCCTTCAGAGATCTATTTAGAATATCAATTGAGTTAGGTAGTGAGGAAGACGATTCAGGATTTACAATTTCAGATCAAATTAGAAGGGGTTTTCTTTCTGAAGAAGGATTTGGTAATATTTCCTTAGCTAGAGAAGTGATGACGAAGGGTATTGTTTCGATAAAATTTAATGAAAAAATATCAGAGGCCTGCAAGTTAATTTTAGAAAATAATGTAAGTGGATTGGTTGTTCTAGATGGAAATGGCTCAATTGCAGGAATAATTAGCAAGACAGACATCACAAGAGCTATAATTGATTGAAAAATTTTTGAGAATATTTTTATCAAGATAAAATTGTAACTTATAATCATGAAATGGCATTTTGATGATTTTATTTATGGCTCAATTGATGGAGCTGTTACAACTTTTGCAATAGTAGCAGGAGTGGTGGGAGCCTCCTTGTCGCCAGGAATTATTTTGATTTTAGGTTTTGCCAATTTGTTTGCTGATGGGTTCTCAATGGCTGCTGCAAATTATCAGGCTTCAAAGGCTAGAAATGAGTATATCGAAATGAAACGTAAGCAGGAAGAATGGGAAATTGAGAATTTAGAAGAACAAGAAATCGACGAGATTAGAGAAATCTATAGCAAAAAAGGATTCAAAGATGAGTTACTTGAGGAAGTAGTTCGAATAATCACATCAAGACGTAAAGTTTGGATTGATACCATGATGAAAGAAGAATTAGGATTAATTGAAGACGATAAACGTCCCATAGATAGTTCAATTAGCACATTTGTCGGATTTAACCTGATTGGGTTAATTCCTCTATTACCATTTATAATATTCATTTCATTGGGAATTGATCCAAATTCTGAGGCTTTTATTTTTTCAACAATATTTGTTGTATCAGCCTTTTTTCTAGTGGGAATAATCAAAGGAAAGATTGTTAAAAAATCAAAATTAAAGTCAGGATTGTATACATTAATTATTGGAGGAACTGCAGCTATGGTGGCATATCTGATAGGTTACGGGTTGAATTTCCTGGTTCAATAATTGCTAGACCGATTTTATATTATTCCTGATAGTTTGAGCTGATTTTTTGAATAATTCTTGCTCAGATTTATCAAAATCCACAGATTGGATTTCTATTTTTCCTTGAGATGTAATTTTTATGGGAACACCCATACAGACATCTTTTTCATCAAATTCTCCCTCAAGTAAAATAGAGGCAGGAATGGACAAAGTTTGATTTTTAATAATTGATTCAATTATATCGTATGTATTTTTAGCAATACCAAATTGGGATCTACTTTTAAAATTTCTTAGAACCTTCCAATAATCTTGTATTTGTTTTGTAATATCCTCTTTTTGCTTAGAATTAATTGTTTCAAGCACGTTTTTTCCATTAATTTTAGCGTTCGAAAATATTGGAATCATTGAATCGCCATGTTCTCCCAGGACAAGTGCATCAGATATTTGAGTTTGCTTAACTCTGAGTTCTTTGGAAAGAAAATATCTAAATCTACTAGAATCTAAACTGGATGCAATTCCTAATACATTGTTTCTAGAGAAATTAGTTTCCTTTTGAAAAAAATATGTCAAAACATCTATAGGATTTGAAATTATCAAAATTTTTGCACTGGGACAATATCTCTTTATTTCTTTTCCTATATCTTTAATCATTTCAACTTGAGATGAAATAATTTCATTTCTATTTTTCAAATAAATTCCCGTACTTGCCGTGATGACAACTACATCCGAATTTTTTATTTCTGAAAAATCATTGGTTCCATGAATAGTATTATCAGAATTTTTAGGAATTGCATTTGAAATATCTAATGCTACTCCAAGCGCCTTATTTTTGGTACGATTAAGTAAAATAATATCATCTAGGGAATTTGATGCACATAGAAATGCTATTGAAGAACCGACCAAACCACTTCCTATAATGGAGATCAGAAAAATCCCACCTCATCTATTTTAATAAAAGAACTGGACAGCTAATTTTTTGAATAACACCGTTTGCAACACTACCAAGCATTAACTTGTCAAGCCCTGTCCTTCCATGAGAACTAATAACAACCAGATCTATCTTTTTTGATTTTGCAAATGTTGTAATATCCTTAACAACAGATGTGGATTTTAAAATCGTTAATTTTATATCTACTCCAGCTTTGTTTGCTGCTGCCTCCAGCTTTTCCATGTATTTTTCTGCAACTTTTTTTTGCTGTTTTAACAATTTATTGTCAGCTCTGGCATCGTAAAAATAATGGCGCCAAGTATCTCTTTCAATACAGGTTAATAGAGTGATTTTAGAATCATATTTTTTTGCTATATCTAATGCTGTCTTGAAGGCCTGATGAGATGGGCTAGACAGATCAAAAGGGACAAGTATATTCTTGAACAACATTAGAAAAAATAGTCATATTGTCCAATTTAAAGCTCGTACAAGAAATTCTAGACACAAAATATGGTTTGTAGTGCAGTGTAGTGCAGTGTAAACTGATCTATTAAATCTAAAATTGGCCTAGTTTCAGCATGCAAGCGTTAATTTCAGGAAGAAAAGTTGAAGATGACTCGAGAAAAGATGCTATCCTTGAGGTAATGTCTGACAAGTACTGCCGAGCCATCTTAGAGATTTCCATGGAAAAACCAAAATCTGCTATGGAGATTAGTGCTGAGAGTAAAATTCCCATTAGCACTGTATATAGAAGATTACAGACTCTCCATGATAACAAACTTTTAGGAATTTCAGGCTCCATCAGTGATGATGGTAAAAAATACTTCCTTTACAAGAGTAAAGTCAAAGCCATTGCTACATCATTTAATGGAAGCAATGTAGAAATTGAAGTTGTGCCCAATATTTCCTAAAATCTATTTTTTATCTTTTATTGAAATCAGATTTGAGAATCAATGATCCATTTTAAATTGAAAAATTAATTATATAAATGTGGAAAAACTTTATTCTGCTCCTGTATTTTCGGTTAGTCCAGATTCGTCAGTTTTTGAGGCATTACAAACAATGCAATCTAAGTTTGTAAAACGATTAGTGATTACTGAAGGATCTAAACCATTAGGAATCATTACAGAGCGTGATATCAATAAATTTCTTGAAGAAGATAAAACAGTACGAGTATTAGATGAAATACCAATAAAACATCTTATGCAAAAAAATATTGTATTAATTACAGATGGATTGGAAGATGATTTTTATCAATGTTCTTCAAAAATGGAGAATTTAAAAATTGGATCTATAATCCTGGTAGATAAAAATGGGGATTTATCAGGAATAATTTCCCGAACAGATATTGTAAAATCATATGCCAATATTTTTGGTGGAAAATATCTTGTAAAAGATTTTATGAGTTCAAAAATCGTTACCTGTAGAAAATCAGATTCTTTAAAATTTGCATTAAATTTAATGAATCAGAACAAAGTTTCAAGATTGGTAGTAACTGATGAAAATGGAATAGCAGTTGGTCTAATTTCAACAAATACCTTATTGACTCATAGTGATTATTTTACAAAAGGTAATACACGTTCTCGAGATTACTTACTTCCATTAAATAATGAAATAACTGTAAATGATTTACTTGAAGAAAAACTTGTAACTATTGGAAAAGATGAAGATTTAGCAAAGGCAGCGAGTTTAATGATAAAACACAAAATTAGTGGAATTCCTGTTTTAGATTCTAATCAAAATTTAATTGGACTAGTGAGTAAAACCGATATAGTTAGGGCTTTTTCTGATGTAATTCCACATGAACGACTAAAAATGAAATATAAAGAAATGTACTAAAACCTAAAATTTTTCCAATAAAATTTAAAATTTTTAAAATTATTACAATTCAAATTATCAAATATGAAAATTATGATTGCTCGTTAAATAAATTAAAAACAATAATGAGTGTTGCGAGGGTGGCATAAATCTAGCATTATTGTGTGTAGTGTTTTACTGTTAGGTTCGATGATTTTTTATTCAACAGCTTCTGCAGAAAGTATCCCACCCTGGATTAAAAATACCGCCTTATGGTATGGTGAAGGTTCAATTTCTGAAACTGAATTTCTAAGTGCAATAAAATTTCTAATAGAAAATGACCTAATTGACCTGGAGGAGGTTGAAACAGAAGGTATTGTGTCTGAAAATCTTACTTCAAGTGTATTAATTCCAAATGGAAATTTTGATATTGCAAATACTGGATTTTACATGCCATTAAATCTTGAAGTGACTCCTGGCACAACAGTTGTTTGGATTAATGATGATTCTGTTCCTCATACAATACAAAGTCAAGACGAACAAGGAAACATAATTGGTTTGTTCAATAGTGCACCTCTTATGACAGGGGAAACATTTGAGAACACATTTAATGAAACCGGAGTATACAATTATTATTGTTCGTTACATCCCTGGAGAGTTGGAATAATTACAGTAAGATAAATTTAAATCCAATCTTAGTTTAAAAACTAAAAATTTTTCCTTGAATTAAAAGTAGTCAAAATTTTCTTTGTAGCTTGAAAGTACCTCTCCTAATTTGAAGTAAAATTCGTATTAAGAAAAAAAGCCATATTATCATAAGAAAAAAATAAAAAAAATCTCTTTCGGGTATATCAGAACTTGGTTCATCTGGAACTGTAATACTTTCAGAATGTTCTTCAGGGAGATCAAATGGTGGAACAACAACTATTCCCAATATTATAGGAATCACTATTACAACAACTAGCTGAAAAACCATACTGATTAAATCATTTATGATAATTTAGATGTATGTTAAATTCCTAGAAATGCTTTGGTAAAATAATGACAGTTTTAACAAATTCAATTAAAATTCATTCAAAAGGTGAAAATGATTTGATTGATTTGACCTCACAAACTTCAGATTTTGTTAAAAAATCTGGCATTTCAAAAGGTATTATCACCATTTTTGTTTCAGGTTCTACTGGGTCAATTACTACTATTGAATATGAGCCTGGATTAGTCCAAGATTTTCCTGAAATGCTTAGCCGAATAGCTCCCGAAAATCTTGATTATGGTCATGAACAAATGTGGCATGATGGTAATGGTCATTCGCATGTAAAGGCGTCCTTAGTTGGTCCTTCTCTTACTGTCCCATTTATTGATGGAAAGTTATGTTTAGGGAGATGGCAACAAATTGTATTTTTGGAGTTGGATACAAGAAGTAGGACAAGAAATTTAGTTTTGCAGATTTTAGGAGAATAAATGACCTCGCTTAGTCGACATATAGGATTATTTCATCTCACAATGTACGGTGTTGGATTAATTCTCGGTGCCGGAATTTATGTATTAATTGGTGAGGCCGCAGGATTTGCAGGTAATGCACTTTGGATCTCTTTTATTTTAGGAGGAATAGTTGCAACGTTTGCTGGTTTAAGTTATTCAGAATTGACAGCTTTGTTTCCAAGAGCTGCAGCAGAATATGTATTCGTAAAAGAGGGATTTCGCAGTAATTTCATTGGATTTATTGTTGGTTGGTTAACAATTTTGACATCAATTATTGTGGCAGCAACAGTTGCATTAGGTTTTGGTGGATACATGGAAGAATTAACAAATGTTCCAATTTTAGTTTCAGCTCTTGCAATTCTAGGGATTTTATCATTTGTAAATTTTATTGGAATAAAGGAATCGGCATGGGCAAATACAATTTTTGCAATTGTTACCATAGGTGGATTGGCAATAATAATTGTAATTGGATTTTCTTTTCCAGTAGAAGCTGAAATTGACTACTTTGAAAATCCATTGGGAATTAACGGCATAGTTTTAGCTTTTGTACTGGTGTTTTTTGCATTTATTGGATTCGAAGACATGGCAAATGTGGCTGAAGAAGTAAAAAAACCACGAAAGACAATTCCTCGGGGTATTATGCTTTCAGTGCTGATCACCACAATAATCTATATTCTTGTTTCTTTGGCTTCGATCAGAATTGTAGGATGGGAACAACTTGCAGAATCTTCAGCTCCTCTTGCCTTTGTTGCAGAGCAAAGGCTTGGTAGTCAAGGACATTTTGTTTTATCAATAATTGCATTATTTGCTACAGCAAGCACAATTTTGATAACTTTGGTTGCTGGTGCAAGAATATTTTATGGAATGGCAAGAGATGGTTCTTTACCATCCAAACTTGCTTTAATCCATCACAAAACAAAAACGCCTTGGCTTGCAGTAATTCTTATTTTTGTCACAGCAATTGGGTTTTCTTTTATTGGAGATATTGTGATTGTTGCAAATATTGTAGTTTTTGCAGTAGTAGTTACCTTTGCAATGATTAACTTGGCTGTGATTCTTTTAAGATATACCAGACCAGAATTAGAAAGACCGTATAGAGTACCTGTCAATGTAGGTAAATTCCCCATTCTGCCACTGTTTGGATTGGGGGCCACAATATACATGGGATTTCAGTTTGAATTAGAAATAGTTTTAGCAGGTTTGGGGATTCTTGTCTCAGGAGTAGTTTTCTATTTTATTTATAACAAAAGAAAATAATTATTTTTTAGATTTTGCTAGTGCAATACCTGCAATTACTAACGCAATTATTCCAAGACCAATTCCGACATATCCAATGTTATTTTGTGAATTTGGTTGTTCAAGTATAGCTACTGATTCTTTTAAATCATTTACTTCTCCAACAATTGCGGTATGTCCATCTATTAGTTGATTCAATGTTAAATCAGATGACTCTGGGAATTCAATGTATGTTCTTTCATCCACCTTTGGTGGATGCATTGAAAGACTAACTTTTGTATCGCCAATGTTTCCTAAGACATTTGCTTGGTAAAATCCTGATACTGTTGGATTTACAAATGCATAGTATTTTCCAGGAACATAATGATCAGCAGATAAAGGAAGCGTGATTTTATCTTCCTTTAGGATTAATTGCATTTTCAGCGATTTTTCAAGCCCGGATACGCCATTTTTGAATTCTTGCTCTTCTAAGGACAAATCAGGTTCGAGTGGACTTACAAATAGTTCAATTCCGTTGGTTTCACCTGATACTACCGGTTCATTCATCCATCCAATTTCTAACCTGTATTCACCTACCGAATCAACTGTATGCGCAAATGCAATACCAAAAAATCCAGGAATTATTAATAAAATTAAGGTTAATCGGCTAAAATTCAATAGTTAAAAAATAAAATTTCAATTTAAAAATGTTATAGTGTTTTTCCTAAAATGAATTTAAATTTTGAAATTTTCGTCAGATTTTACGCATCAGCATACATTGATACTTCCCAAGCAGTTGGGGTTTGAGCAAATGCTGTATATTCTTTGTATTTTAATTCGGAATATTTGTCCAGAAAATCTTTTGTAAATACTTCTTCTAGGAATTTTTGATCACTACCCAGTGAATCTAGTGCACCTTTTAATGACACTGGAAGTGATCCAATTTTGTATTCTCTTTTCTTTTCGGAACTTAATTTGTAAACGTTTTCTTCAACAGGGTCTCCAGGATCAATTTTATTTTTAATCCCATCCAGTCCCGCTAACAACAAAGCAGCTTCAAGAAGGTAAATGTTTGCAGTAGGATCAGGTACACGATATTCTATTCTCTTACTTTTTTCCTGATTTCGATAGTACATTGGAACACGGATAGCAGCAGAACGGTTTCCCATACCCCAGCACACATTAACTGGTGCTTCAAATCCAGGAACCAATCGTTTATAGGAGTTTGTTGTTGGATTTGTGATTGCACAAAGTGCAGAAGCATGATTCAAGATTCCACCGATGTAATATCTACCAATTTGACTCATTTGTGCAACGTCATCTGCCGGGTCAAACATGACGTTGACTGTATCGTTCCATAAACTTTGATGAGTATGCATAGCAGATGCATTATCACCAAAAATTGGTTTTGGCATAAAGGTAGCAACTTTATTTTTTCTCTTCGCTTTGACTTTAACAATATTTTTAACTGCGACCACACTATCGGCCATAGCAATCATTTCATCATATACAAGGTTAATCTCACATTGTCCGGAGGTGGCAACTTCGTGGTGTTCTGCCTCTATTTTTATTCCAAAATTTTTGTAAAGATCGTCACAGATGTCTTTTCTAAAAGTTTCAAGTGTATCTTTTGGTTGGGATGGGTAATATCCCTCTTTGATATCTATTGCAGTACTGACATTTCCCTTTGACCAAGGAGATTCTTTTGATTCTATTGAATATCCAGATCCTCCACCGGAATGAGTTGCAGCATAGGGTGAAGGATAGACATTGATGGCATCAAACACGAAAAATTCTATCTCAGGACCCCAGTTAGTATGAGTAACCCCAAAATTTTTTAATTGTTCAGAAGCCTTGAAGGCAATTCCTCGTGAATCTCTATTGTATCTTGTTTCCTCTACTGTATTTCCTTCATAAAGGTCACAAAACAAAATTGCATTTTTTCTATTTCCTTGATCATAATCGCTAGGTAAAATTCTAAAAGATTTGGGATCTGGTTTTAAAATCATATCAGAATTGTTTACAGATTTAAATCCAACGATGGAACTAGCATCTAATTTTTCTAATCCATTTTCAAAACTGCTTTTATCAATGGCATAACTTGGCATTCCAAGTCTGTGTAACTCTCCAAAAATATCAACAAACCAGAAATTTAGAAATGTAACATCTTCATCCTTTATTCTTTGTAGTACTTGATCTACGTTCAACTGCTTTTTTTTAGAAAACCAATTTACTAATGTTAGCTAGTAAGAATGTTTTAGCTATATTGTAAAGAGTAAAAAAATTTCTCTAATGAGAGATTTTTTTGGTATATTTCTGTTCTAATTCTTCTTCAAAGAAGAATTTTTCTTCAAAAGCTGGTTTTAGGTCATCTAACCAAATAGCATTTTCATCGTATTTTGCAAAAAATGGTCGCTGTACCCAATCTGGATTCCTGCCTTGCAAGAATCGTAAAGCAAGAACTTTTTCTCCTTTTACAGTAACAACACCATCTACTTGGACTTTGCCAGGAGTAGCAGACATACTAGGACCTCTTACTGTTCTTCCAAGTCCACTGACTTTTTTGTAAGCATCTCTAAAGATTTCCTGAGCTTTTAACAGAGAAATTCCAAAATAATGTTGAGCACCAGTATCTCTTACGACAAACATGTAGTAAGGGATACATCCTAATTGGACTTGTTTTGTCCACATTTTTGCCCACATTTCTGCATCATCATTAATGTGAGCCAAAATTGGAGATTGAGTTCGAATCTGAGCCCCTGTTGCTCTGACTTCTTGGATTGCTCGTTTTACAGAATCCGTTGATAATTCAACTAGATGGTTAAAATGTCCCATAAAGGCAAGATGAAGACCATTTCTCGTAACTTTTCTAAAAATTTCCAACATTTGTTCTGAATCTTCATCTGTTAGGAATTTGTAAGGCCAATAAGAGAGAGATTTTGTTCCAATCCTAATTGTTTTCAAATTTGGAAGTTTTGCCTCAATTAAAGTATCAATATATTTTGAAAATATTTTGGCCTTCATTATCATTGGATCACCGCCCGTAAATAATACATCGGTGATTTCTGGATGTTCTATTAAATATTGGACTAGTTGTTCTCCTTCTTTCATTGCAAATTTCATTTCATCCATTCCGACAAATTGTGGCCATCTAAAACAAAAACTACAATATGCATGACAAGTTTGACTTTGACTGGGGAAAAATAGACATGTCTCTTTGTATTTATGTTGCATGCCATACAGTTTTGTTCCATCTTTTAAAGTAGGAACGTTGAGCTCCATTTGTCCTGCCGGATGTGGATTTAGTTGTAAACGAATTTCATTTGCAACATTTGCAATTTCTTTTTTATCAGAAGTATTTTTTAAAGTGTTTGACATTTGTTCAAAATGTTTTGGCTTAAGCATTCCTTTTTGTGGAAATGTTAGAACGTACATGGGATCATTTGGAATATTATCCCAATCAATTAATTGCTCAATGACATAGTTATTTGCTTTGAATGGTAACACGTTTCCAACAACCTCCATATCAAATTGTGTTTCTTCAGAAAGTTTCTGTATTTGCGGAATATCCCGAAAATTTGCTAAAGTATATGATTTTAATGAAGGAGATTCATCCCAAACTGTCTCTTGGTAAGTCACTTAGTATAATAGCTAAATACCCTTGTTAAAGGTTACAGGATTTTTAGGCACAAAAAAACAATAAAATTTTGAATTTCATTGCAAACTGCTATGATAATATGGCCTAACCTTTGTATTCCAGAAAATTACCTAAATTAGAAGGGAAAAATCATGGGTGTTGAGGAAAATTCAGAAATTTCAATTGGAGAATTTGAAACTGTATCACAACTACTAACCTCATCTGAATCCTTGCAATTTGCCTTTATCTTAATGATTGTGGGTATTATTGCCATAGCTATTGCATATAGTAAATTTTCTGGTATAGTCAAATCTCGTAAAATTTTCTATACAAGACCACATTTGTCCAGATTTATTCGTAGGGCAGTTTTACCATTTTTTGCAATTGCCCTTATCACCTCAACTAATGCATACATCCAAACATCTGCCATTTTTGAGCAGGAAATAGCAATTGAAGGTGAATCATCTCCTGAGGCAACTTTTGCAAAAATTCTCAACACTTTCAATATTTTAGTAATAGGATATACAATTTCTCATTTGATTCCCATTGCACTTATTAAACGAGAAAAATCAAATCTCGAAAAAGAGGATTTTGATAATTGGTTTGATTATAGAGGATTCTCAGATGATGATGGAGACCTATTCCATAAATTATACAAATGGATGCCACCTAAAGTAACTGTAGATGAAATACCAGAGGAAGAATTTACAAAACATCTGGAAACCCAAGAAGGTTTACAATTTTTAGAACAATTCCGCACTACCAAAGGTAATCCAATTGGGAGTTATGAAAAATTAGTAAAAGATCCTTTTGAGGAATGGAAAAAATCAGAGAGGGCAAAATATCAAAAATATTATAACAATTGTATTACAGGAAACAATCAATCGGGAAGAAAATTAAAGCCAGGTGCAAAACCTGATGAAATTTTTCCAATAGATATATGGAGAGAAGAAAAGCGATCTCATAGTTTTGAACCATTAATTCCAAGTTCAAGACCTCCAGGTTATGCCAGAAAAAAAAGAGAGGGCCTTCCAAAATCTGCAAAACAAGTTTTACCGGTGGGAATTTTTGTAGCTACAATTCTTGGAGTTATTGCTTGGTGGGGAGTAGATTTGTTTGTATTAGCGACTGCAACTGGTGGATTTTCAATCGGTTTAGGACTAGCATTACAAGAGACAATGCAAAACTATTTTGCATATTTGGTCATTAGAAAAGACAAGATTTTCCAAGAGGGAGATAGAGTTCAACTTGATACAGGGTATAATGGATACGTGCATAAAATTACGCCTAGAGTTACCTATGTGAGAGATGCATTGCATGAATCTATTGCGGTAATTCCTACAAGACATTTGGTTACTGCTCAGATTGTAAACTATACAAAAGAAAACAAGTTAGTCCCCGCTGTCGTAAAGGTTGGAGTTTCATATTTGAATAACCCTCAACAAGTTGCTTCAATTCTTGTTAAAGTTGGAAAACGTGGTATGAAGGAAATTGTAAATGTAAAAGGACAACATCTAGTTAGACAAAATAGATGTCCTTATCTCGATAAAAATAAACCAAGTTGTGGATGTGATAAAGACCTCCACGTGGATATTAGTCAACCCGTTGTTAGGTTTAGTGATTTTAATGATTCTTCATTAGATTTTACAATGTGGGTTTATGTTAAAAATTATGGAGCTCAATTCAAAACTAAAACAGATCTTAGAATGATCATGTATGAAGAATTCAAGAGATATGATATTAGAATTCCATGGCCAATCCGAACGGTTTACCAGGGTGATGAAAAGAAAGAATATGAAGAAATTAGTCAAAAAGATCCTGATAGGGAACAAGTAATTGACAAATATGGTCTTGGAGATATTGGTCGTGGAGAAGGAGAAGAATAATTTCTATTTCTCAAAACTTAAGAATCCCCTTACAACACGATCATTTGTTGATTAATCTTATCGCTGGTAATTCTTCAGCGGATTTAGCTAAAAAAATATCAAAAAAACTACAAGCAAACCTAATCAAATCAGAAGTAAAAATATTTCCAGATGGGGAAAGCAAAATCACCCTCAAAGGAAAGCTGTCAAAGAGTAAATCAATCGTAGTTCAATCAATATATCCTCCCGTGGATTCAAATCTGCTCCATGCCTTGTCATTGATCTCAAAGGCAAAAGATTGCTCTAATGAGGTAATGGTGGTGATTCCCTACTTAGGATATGCTAGGCAGGATAGAGAATTTTTACCAGGAGAAATTGTAACAATGAAAGTTCTTGGAAGGTTGTTCAAAGGCGCAGGTGCTTCTAAAGTAATAGTCGTTGATATTCATAGTAAAATTGGCTTTAAACATTTTAAAATTAAATCTGAAAATATATCTGCCATTCCTGATTTGGTCAGATATTTTAAAAAATTAGTTCTAAAAAAACCCCTAGTTGTTTCCCCTGACCAAGGAGGAAAGCTAAGAGCAAAGGAATTTGCCGATAAATTTGGAACAGAGTTTATCGCATTGAAAAAACAACGTAATCGAAAAACAGGCAAAGTCCAAATTAAAACTGAGGGTCTTGATGAGGTAAGAAATAGAGACATAATTTTGGTGGATGATATGATTAGTACTGGAGGAAGTATTATCAAAGCTACAGAATTTCTCAAGAAACAAAAGTGTAATCGAGTGTTTGTTGCATGTACTCATGCTCTTTTAATGAATAATGCTGAAAAGAAAATTAAAAAATCGGGAGTTTCTAGAATAATTAGTACTAATACGATACCAGGTAAAACCTCTATTGTTGATATTTCAAGTACCATTGTAAAGGCAATAAAATAATGCCAGAAAATTTTTTTATTTTATCTAAAGATCATTTAGAAATTGCCAAAGATGAAGTAATAGCTATTGCAAAAACTTATGATAGATTTGCTAAATCAAAATCGTTTTCAAATTTAGTGATAATACAATCAAATACGAGTTGGGAGAAAATTGCAAGGCGTGCAACCTTTGTAAAAATTTCTGGTCAAATTTTACGTAAAATGTCAGGATTATTTTTAGGAGAGGAAAATTTTGAAGTATTAAAAAATGCAAAAACTTTTGCATGTAGAATTGAAAATTTATCTTCAAAGCAATTTAACATTCCAGAATTAGAAAGCTCGATGGGAGATATGATTTCAAAGCTTTCACAGGCTCAAGTAAATTTAAAAAATCCTGATATTGTAATTTATTTGATTTTCACAAATCAAGAAAACTTTTTTGGTTTTTCCAGACCACAAAAATTTGCAGACAGGCCTAAAAAAGTGAGAAAGCATCCACATGAATTAGATTGGAAACTAGCACGAGTAATGATAAATTTGATTGGCCTAAAAGAAGGAGAAACTTTATGCGATCCATTTTGTGGAACTGGTACTACCCTTCTGGAGGCAGAGTCAATGGGAATAAAGGCCATTGGGTTAGATTTTGATAAAAAAATGTATGAGATTTCAAAAGAAAATATGGAAGCAAATGAATTCAAATCGAAAATAATCAAGGCAGATTTTAGTGAATTTACAAAAATGCAAGATAAATTTGATGGTATTGTAACAGACCTTCCTTACGGAACTGCCTCTAAAGTATCAGAAAATCCACAAGAATTAATTAAAAAATTTGTGTCAATGCTCCCTAGAAGGAAAAAGATTGCAATAATGTGTAAAAAGGGTTTTGAAAAAAAATTGAATATGAATCCATCCAAAACCTATGACATTTTTAGGCATAAAAGCTTGACCAGGACAATTTTGATAAAATGAAACTAGTTTTTTTGGGAACATCAGCTGCACAGCCAACTGAAAAAAGAGGTTTGTCGTGTATCTGCCTTGTAAGAGAGGGAGAAATTCTAATGTTTGATGCAGGGGAATCTGCGCAAATTTCTTTTTTTAAATCAGGTTTAGGATGGAATAAAAAAATGAAAATTTTTGTAACACACCTTCATGGTGATCACTGTATCGGAATTTTAGGACTTCTTCAAACAATGACTATGCAACATAGAACTGAATCTCTAGAAATTTATGGACCAAAAGGAATTGATGAATTCATTGCAGCCAATATCAAGGTATTAAATTTTGGATTGTCATTTCCAATAATGATTTCAATAATAGATGAAGGAAAAGTTTTGGATTCCAAATTTTATTCTATTCATGCAAGCAAAGCTAGCCATTCAATTTCTGCATTTTCATATCGGTTTGATGAAAAAGACAAGCCTGGAAGATTTAATCTTGAGAAAGCAAAAGCACTGGGAATTCCTGAAGGTAATCTGTGGAATAAATTACAAAATGGAGAACAGATTAAATTTGGAGGAGAAATTATTTCATCAGACCAAGTTCTAGGAGAAAAAAGACCTGGGATAAAGATAGGAATTTCAGGAGATACAATGCCAACCGGAGAACTAGAAAAATTCTTTGAGAATTGCGATTATCTGGTTTTTGATTCTACCTTTTTAGATGAACTAAAGGAAAAAGCAATTGAAACACGTCATTCTACTGCCAAACAAGCTGCAACCTTAGGGAAAAAAGCAAATGTGAAAAATCTTATTCTAACTCATTTTTCTGCACGATACAAGGATGAAACTCAACATCTAGAAGAAGCGAAAAAATTTCATGATTCTGTAATTACCGCAAGAGATCTTTTAGAAGTTGAAATAAAACAAGATGATTAATTCAATTTCAGAAAAATTAAGGGCTGCTAGGAAAGTTGTTTTTGTAACTGGTGCGGGGATTTCACAAGAAAGTGGAATTCCAACATTTAGAGGCAAGGATGGAATGTGGAGAAATTATGATGCGATGAAATTAGCTACAATTGAGGCCTTTTATGACGATCCAAAACTTGTTTGGGAGTGGTATAATGAAAGGAGACACAACATTTTTGCAGCCGAACCTAATCTTGGCCACAAGGCTATCGCGGAGTTGGAAAAATATTCTGAAGTAGTAATTCTTACTCAGAATATTGATGGATTACATCAAAGAGCTGGTAGCTCTCAAGTCTTAGAATTGCATGGAAGTATTGTAAAAATAAAATGTACAGTCTGTGATTTTAAAGATGAAATGTATTCTGAATTCTCAGAAAACCCTCCTTTATGTACATGTGGAAATATTTTAAGACCTGATGTTGTATGGTTTGGTGAAGGTTTACCTCAGGATGTTTGGCAGAAAGCAATAATTCATGCAAATAATTGCGATGTAATGATTATTGCAGGTACTTCACTTGTTGTATCTCCTGCAAATACACTTCCAATCTATGCCAAACAAAATGACGCCACCTTAATAGAAATAAATCCAGATAACACAATAATGACAGAAGATATGGATTTATCAATTAGATCAACTTCTGCCATTGCTTTACCAGAATTGGTCTCTATTTTTAAATAACAAAATTGGAAGTAATCAAAAATGGTTCTATTCCCCAATGATTTTATCTTAACAATACTAGGGGGAAAAGAGGGAACATGACAAAACTACATACGATAGCAAATCACGTCCAGTTTCCCAATAATTATGGAATAAATAATGAATTTAAGTAATTCTGAATGTCATATTTTTTTGGAACAATTTATAAATAAAAACTTGGACCAGTAACAATTTTTTTAATTCTTATTTTTTCAAAAAAATAAATTCAAAATCAATTAAATTTGAAAAAAATATTTAGACAATAATAATACCTTGTTCTACTAAATATTGGATACCTTTTACAAAGTCATCATCTGTGATTAATCCCTTAGCCCACCATTCAGCATTGTTCTTAATCCACGTTGGGACCATTGCTGAATCTGCAATATTTACATTAAATGTAGAGATAGGTATCAGATCACCCTTAATTTCAGCAAATACCTGATATATTCCTAGAAGCGATTCATCAGTTAATTCCATTGTTGTCACAAAGTTCCCATCTCGCGAAAAGGTTGTGAGTGTTTCTTCGGATTTGTCTGGCTGTATGATTGTTAAAGTCACGGCACCTTGATGTTTTTCTAACAGACTTCCAACAATTTCCACATATTCTGTAGAATATTTAGATGGGCGAGAATATGTGGTGGTAAATTGTGGTAGATTTTCATTTTCATTGATGGAAATCGTCATTATTTCATTTTTTATCAAATATTCAATTGCTCGTAGAAATTCAGGCTCAGATATCTTATCATTTGCCCACCATCCAGCATTGGTTTTTACCCATTCAGGAATGTTTTGAAAAGTTTGATCACTTGACCCAGAATCTAATTCCAATGAGGGTGGGTCAATCTGTGTTTGTGATTCTTGGTCATCTTGAGATTCAAAAATAGAAAAATTAGTAGTAGCAGTTTGTATACCAAATTCTGTTCTGATATGTATTTCAAATTCTCCAAATAACATCTGATTTCCAACTTTGATGTCAGAATCCAAAATAGGATAAGCAATTGGAACTGCCCACAAATCATCTTCGGAGGGTTTTGGAAAAATCCGGAAATCTTTTAGAACTTTGTTTGTAGGAACATGAGTTACTTTCATAAAATATCCTCCATCGCTGGGAATATAGTTTTCAATTTCTACAGTTGCACGAATAATTTTATTTTGTGAATCAAGATAGAAAACGGTATCTTCCATTTTAATTGTAATCCGTTTTTTTGGCGGTCCTGTGTTCTGTTCTGGTGATTTTTCCTCTATTTCGTAACTTCCAACATTAAATGTTGTTTCTCCGACACTACCATGATGTGCTGCTCTAGCAACATAGGTTCCCTGAGTCCAGGATGGACCTTCAGCGATTGTAATATAAGAATAAGATACCTCAGTATCTCCGGTAAACGTTACTTCTCCTTGATTCACATCAATCATATCCCCATCTTTCCAAATTTGGATTGAAATAGCTCCTCCATAATACTCTGATACTTGAACCGAAATTGCGATTATCTCACCTTCGTTATAGCTACCATTATCAGTTGTTACCCTCAAATTATGATCAATGCTTTCATGAGCAAAAGAAGAAGAAACCATAGAAATTAAAAATAAGCTCAGAATACAGCCAACAAGAATCTTCATCAACAATATTTTAGCATTCTGAAATATTAAGATAATTACTCTTGTAATTTTTTTAAAAATTAATCAAGATTCCTCAGAATCTTTTTTTGCTATTTTTTTATACTCTTCTAATTGGGATTCAACGTACTTGTTATCCTTTAGGGTGAAAGACCCATTGGCCATCAAAGATTTTTTTATTTTTTCTAATTTCTCATAATCGCCAATATTATTTTCTTGCAGTTTTGAAATTAACCGAATCTTATTTTCTATAAACTGTTTTGGGCTTGGAATATTTCCTTTATCTGGATTTGTTTTAGTTTTCATTTCTTGAAATTTTTCTGACATGGGAATTATTTCATATTCCATATCTTTTTCCTTGTTTTTAACCACAGAGGGATCGCGTTCCTTTCTACTGTTCCTCATTGCTATTACAATAACTATTCCAATAATCACAGCTACTGCTATGCCAATTATAGGCAAATTAGGATTCAAATCCTCCATGAATTCTTCATCTTTCTCGATGGAAATTCCAAAATCTAGGAAATCCTTTTCTTCACTTTCTTCAATAATTTCTGGCTTGGACTCTGCAGGGTTGATAGATGACTCTACTGGAGTAGGAATTGGTTCTATGGGTGCTAGGTTTGAGGGAGCTGGTGAGTTCTCGGAAATTTGGTCAGGTGAAAATGCACACTTTGGAGTCTTTGTTGTCCATGTTACACTGTTATCTAAACCATCGTTAATCTTGGAAGTGGAATCTACAATGGTTCCAGTATTGTCATAAAGAATTAGTGATTCATTTTCGTTGTCAATAAACTCACCTGGAAATTTTATCAATTTATCAGTACATGGTCCAATGTTTCCCGACAATTTGAAAGATTTTATATCTGCGTGAGTTGAGTTAATTATCCACCCAGACAAAGTTACTGATTCATTTTCAGAATTAAACAATCTGGCCCACTCGTTTCCTGAATCGCTTCCTTCGGGATTTGGCTCTACTTCAATTATTACAATATCTTCAGCATAAACTGGAACAATCAATGGGACAAGTAATAACAAAAGAAAAAGAATTTTCATTATCTTCTACAATCCGCCACCAGAAACCTGACCCAATTCTAACTCATAGCCACTTGGGTCTACAATGTATACCGATTTTGATTTTTCCCAATCAATTTCGCCCCCATAAAGTATTTGGATATCTAGTTCCTTGCATTTTTCAATTATTTCATCAAAATTGATAATATTGAATCCAAAGTGAGCAATTCCACCTTCTGGAGACATTTCAGGGACTTCATAAAGGCAAAGTTTGATAGTATCATTTCCAATTATTTTTGAGGGAACATCTGCCTTGTTTGGGTTTTCTTCTTGCTTTATTTCAAATCCAAAAAGACTTTTGTAAAACTCTACTGATTTCTCCAAGTTCTTGACTTTCATATTTACATGATCAATTGATGTTGCCTTGAGATTACTCATAAGATTTCTTGTAGACAAGTGCCATTTAGTTTTTTATGAATTTTTGTGCCTTTCCCTCGCGGGATAATTTTTTTAAAAATTATTTTTTCTAGATAAATTAAAAAAATATCAAATAAATATTGAATTTTGCTGGCTAATTTTATTCCTATTCCAAAATTAACCAATCGATAATTCTATCAATAGTTGCAGAAGTTAACACCACTTTGATTGGTCCTAGGGGAGACTCGTCTGATTTTTCACAAAGAGCTATTTTTCCGGCAAATGCTGCTTGCTTGTTCAGATAGAACCAGGTAGAGTCATTATCTAAATTTTTTTGTAATGCTCGACGATAACTTCTTTGAGATTGCATAGAATGTATGGCCTCATGAATTTTTTCAAACAAATGTAAATCATTTGAATCTCCCTTGATAGAGAATTTCTCAATTTTAATGTCACAGTTTGGAAAAATGTTTAAAATGGCAGATTCAACCTTGTGAGGATCTTCTGATGGATTAATTGAAGATAATATTTCAATTTTGCATTTAAGGGAAGGAACGTTCATTTCTTCCATTTTTCAATTTTTTTTATCGATGCCTCTATCAATTCTTCTTTTGTAAGATTATTGTTGGAAATGGCGTCATCTGATAATGCAATTGGGTTACTTATTCCCACACCTAATTCACGATCATCTCGTTCTTCAAAATTTTCTTTTGTTTTGGGATCATCTGATCTCCCTCGTTGTTGTAGGAATTCAAATCGAGTGTCAGTAGAGGCATGTATAGCTAGAAGTTTTACTGTTCCATACTTTCTGAGAACTTCGATTTCAGGTGAGGATCTTATTCCATCAATAATTATTACGTTTGACTTTGAATTTTCAATTTCTGGTTTTACCAACTCTGCTATTGCTCCGGGGCCATTTTTTTCTCGAAGTTCAAGCATTAATTTTCCAAGATTAGGTCCGGTAGGTTCAAGACTTCTCTTTTTTGCCTCTGTTCTAACTGCATTTCCCATATTGATGATTTCATATCCTCTGGATTTTAGACCATCAGCGATGGTAGATTTACCTGCTCCAGGCATGCCAGTTAGGCAGACAATTAGTTTTGTCATTAGTTAAAGAACAAATCGGGTAATCTATGAAGCTACCGGAAATTATTATAAAGATACTTGAAAGAAAATTGTGATGCGAACTTTTGTTGCAGTTGAAATTTCTAACCATGAGGTAATTAGTTCAATTAAAAAATTTCAGTCAGAGATTAACATGAAGGCAAAGCCTGTAGAACCTCAAAATTTACATTTTACACTTCAGTTCTTGGGTGAAATTTCGGAGGAAATATCTCAAAAAATTAAGCAATCTCTGAGGACAATTCAATTTTCATCTTTCACAGTTAATTTCAAAGGAGTTGGAGCTTTTCCAAAAATGAAGTTTCCTAGAGTTATATGGATTGGAACTGATAATGTTGGTGGAAATGCTTTAGTAGATTTGGCAAAAAAGGTTGAAAATGTGTTATCTCCTTTGGGCTTTTCTTCAGATAAGCCGTTTAAATCTCACATTACCATATTTAGAATTAAAAACAAGATAGGGGACATTAGTAAGGAGATGGAGAAATTTAGATCATTTGAATTTGGATCACAAGAAATATCAAATATTAAACTCAAGCAAAGTGTTCTAACTCCACAAGGTCCGGTGTACTCTGATTTAGAGGAGATAAAAGCAACAATATGAAAGAAATAATTTCCAAAGTTCGAAAGTCAGCTATTCCTACCAAATCTTTAGAAATTTCAAAAAAACAGATTGCAGATTTGGCCTTTAAACTAGTTGAAGAACAAATAAAAAAATATCCAGATGTGATTGGTTTAGAATTTGGAGGTTCTTTTGCAAAAGGGACTTGGTTATCTAAAGATGCAGATGTGGATATTTTCATAAAATTCAAAAAAGAAACTTCTGATGCTAAATTTATTGAAATTTCCCAAAAAATTGGATTTTCCTCTATGAAGAAACATAATCCATATGTTCGATACTCAGAGCATCCCTATGTTGAGGCTAAAATTAAGAATACAAAGATCAACGTTGTTCCTTGTTTTGATGTAAAATTAGGCAACTGGAAGAGCGCTGCAGACAGGTCTCCATTTCATACCATACACATGAAAAAAGCTCTTACACAAAAAATGAGAGATGAAGTAAGATTACTCAAAACATTTCTTAAATTTACTGGTATTTACGGTGCAGAAATGGCCAAGCAAGGATTTAGTGGATACGTATCTGAAGTTTTAATTTTAAATTTTGGCAGTTTTGAAAATGTAATAAAATCAATAGCCAAAGTAAAGGAAAATCAAATAATCGGAAAAACGACAGAAAAATTTGAAACCCTCATTGTAATTGTGGATCCCATTGATAGTAACAGAAATCTGGCAGCGGCCATTTCTGAGGAAAATATTGGAAAGTTTATTTTAAGTTGTAGAGCATTTCAAATTAAACCAACTCTGAATTTCTTTAAACCCAAAAAATCAAAAAGTTCAAAGAATAATTTAGAAAATGTTCTAGTAGTAAAATTTAATTTTAAAATTCGAAGTCCAGACATTATTTGGGGTCAAATAAAGAGAGCCACTAATTCTTTAAGTACACAATTAGAGATAGGAGGATTCAAAGTTTTACGAAGTAGCTCTTTTACAGATGAGAGAAAAGAAGCCTATCTGTTTTTCTTGCTAGAATCCCCTGTAATTCCAAAAAAATATTCAAAAATGGGACCTGAATTCTTTAGAGAAAAAGATTCTAGGAGTTTTATTTCAAAAAATATCTCAAATACAGAGTTGATGTGGATAAATGACGAAAGAAAGATTGTTTCCCTAGAAAAACGGAAAAATTTTCAAGCTGTAAAATTTTTATCAGATTTTTTGAAAAAAAATCTCCAAACAGGTATACCAAAAGGTCTTCAAGGTGATTTTAAGAAAGGATTTAAGGTATTTTTAGGCACAAAAAATCTAACCAAATCCATTAAAGAGGTAACACAGGAGTTAACCTCAACTGATGATACAATCTTTTATTTCAATTAAGAAATTAGTCAAAGAGCCCTATTCTACAATTCTTGGATATCCAAAAGCCACAAAACGTCAGCTAAACTCTAGAATGTTAGAGCTAGAAAAATTAAAAATTAAATCGATTTCATTTTCAGGACCAACAACTATAGGTAAATTAGAAATTTTAGGAAAAGGGTATGTCGGATTAGTGGTTTTAGCAAAAAGACGAAACAAAATAGTAGCATTGAAAATTAGAAGACTAGATTCGCAGAGAAACGAGATGAAAAGCGAAGCAAACCTACTCAAAATAGTAAATACAATAAATGTAGGTCCTAAACTGGTTGATTTTAGTAAAAATTTTCTTGTTATGGAATTTTTAGAGGGAGAAAAAATTAGTAAATGGATAAGCTCACTTGAGGGTCACGGTAGTTCTAAAAAATTAAAATCAATCATTAAATCTGTTTTAGAGGATTGTTTTAGGTTAGATCAGATAGGACTTGATCATGGTGAGTTAAGCAGTATTTCAAAACATGTTATAGTTGGAAAAACAAAACCTACTTTGATTGATTTTGAAAGCTCTAGTACAAAGAGAAGAGTATCAAATGTAACCTCTATTACTCAAGCATTTTTTATAGGCTCTGGATTAGGAAAAAAAATTAAGAGAATTTACAAAATTCCTGCCAAAGAGGAAATTATAACAGTTTTAAGAATTTACAAACAAGAACAATCAAGAGAAAGTTTTGAGAATATTTTAAAAATATTGAAGTTATAATGTGATCAAAAAGATCCTTCGTATTTGTAAAAAATCTATTTTTACTAACCCAAGAGGTGAGTTTTTTTGTGAGAGAATTGTTAAAACCAAATTTTTTGAGATACTAACATGCAAACTACAGAAATTACCGTTATTTTGTCTATGATTGTACTAATAGGATCAATTTTTGGAATTTCTGAATCTTTTGCTGAGGAAGAATGGCAAGAATATAGACTGGTAGGAAATTTCTATCTTCCCAATGGAGAATTAGCCTATCAGGCTCAGGAAATACCATATAAAATCGAAAATGGAAAAATTTCTAATGTTAAAATTTTGGTCTCTGGAACTCAATTAGCCTTTAAAATCAATGCTTATGGAGACGGTGTTTTAGAACTACAAATTCCTAGAAATGTTGTTGATGTTACAATTGGTAGCATTGATGACCAAATTGTAGTACTTCATGATGGGGTTGAGAAAAAATTTACTGAAAAAAGCCTAACTCAAAGTGACTTGGTTTGTTCTCGTCATATTATTATTCCATTTACTAAAGACACGTCAAATATTGAAATTGTTTCCTTTTTCTTAAAAGAGGAACCATTCCGTAAAGGTTTAGGCGCATTATATTCAATTGATTGTCTGATAGATCCTTCACCAAAATTGCAAATCAAAAGTGGAGTCAAACCTGAAAACGTTTCTTGTAAGGAAGACCTTGAACTAATCTTCAAGTCAACTACTGGTTCTCCTGCATGTGTAAAATCTGAAACTTCTGCTATTCTTATTAAAAGAGGTTGGGCCTCAGAAAATCCATTTTAATTTCATTTTTTATTCACATTCTTCCTAGAAATAATTTAATTATTGACCCCAACCTCGTTGGACCAATATAGATAAGCTATTTGGTTTAACACAAGCACCAATCTCTTTTGAAATCTTTAGAATCAAATCAAACCCAATTTTACATTGAATGTCTTCAGGGTTTATTCCATCCTTCATTTGCTTTAATGGAGAAATTATGTTTTCAGAGATATCCCTTGGATTTGTTTTTTCTTCACCCAAAACTGCAACTGTACCAGTCATCCAAGGATGAACCACGCAGAAATAATCAAAATTTCCAGAACTATTGAATTGAAAAGAAAATGATTCTGAAGGACCAAACAATCCACTATCAAATTTTCCCTTTTCAAGGCTGGTTACCGTATGAAATGCATCATCTTGGTTTTTCCAAATAATGGTATCTGCAGTATTTATCGAAAGATTTGATGGAATATAATATTCCTCTACCGTTTGAAGGGCAGAACCCTGTGGAATTGTTACCTCTGCAACAGTAGATTCAGGGGTTGACTCGGTTGGCGGTTGAGTGTCTTGAGATAAATCTTCAGGGATTGAGGATAAAGTTGGCTCAGGGGGAGGTGGTGTAGGTTGGCTTGGAGAGGAAGAATCTGCTTCATTTACTACAACTTTGCCAGTCATCCAAGGATGCACCAAACAAAAGTAATCAAATGTTCCAAGAGATGTAAATTGATGAGAAAAAGTTTCTCCAGGACCAAACAATCCACTATCAAATAACCCATCAGAAGATCCTACTCCACTAGTAACAGTATGAAATCCAATGTCTGAATTTTGCCAGAGAACAGAATCAAAAGCTTGAATAGTAATTGAGTTTGGCAAATAAAATTCTGTAATAGTTTGTTCTGCTGCACCAGTTGGAATATTCACTGTAAATTGTGAAGAACTTGGTTGTGTGGGGGGAGCTGAAACTGGATCGGTGGCAGGATCTGGAGGAGGTTGTGGTATTGGTTCAGGTGAAGGGACATTACCACCCATTCCTGCAATTACTGTTCCAGTCATCCAAGGGTGAAGCTGACAAAAGTATTCGAAGGTGCCATCTACAGTAAATTTATGTGAGAATGATTGATTTGTTCCAAATAACCCACTGTCAAAAATTCCACTTGGTTTGCTTGTGACTGTGTGTTCTGTATCATCTTCGTTTTTCCAGGTAATTGTTTCAGACAAATTAACAGAGATTGTACTTGGTACATAAAATTCAGACACATCTTTGTCCTTTGCTCCAAATGGTATGATTACATTTGTTGTTGCAACTGGATCAGACTCTGGTGGTGGGCTTAAACTGGGATCCAGAGTGATTTCATTTCCAATCAATTTGCCTGAGAGTGCTACATTTCCGTCTGAATCAATTACTTGTACCCAACTTCCCGAGGTTACAGGTGGTATGGTATCTCCATCTCTGCTATCCAGATTAAAATCTGCAAATCCGGAATCATCAGTTGTAAAAACTGCCAATCTTGAATCATCCACCCGTATTTCAAAGATAGAATTTGATTTTTGGTCCTCAATTTCTACTGTAAGAGTTGTTCTATCTGATCTTTGTTCAAATTTGGCCTTTCCATCATCTTTTCCTGTTGAGGGATTTGTCAGTTCGGCTTCAAGTTTTGTCCTATCCTCGCCTGCCTCGACCATTGGAAATCCAATAAAGCTAAAAATTACAAAAATTGTAAGGATTGAAAAATATATTTTATAACTTTTCATTTGGTTAAACCTAGATGCTAAAATGATAAAAGACTTGGCGGTAATTTGATCGAAATGTTTTTTACAAAATTGTGACATCTTTCAGTTTTCTATTTTCATGATAGTTTTAAACCACCTTTAGATTATCAAACATAAGATTTCCTTTAAGATTAAATTCTTAAACTCTGTTTAAGTTCCAACATTCTTAATTACAAGTTTTACAAATAAACTAAATCCTAAGAGAAAATGACCAAAGATAATCTAAAAATATTATGTGTACTGTATGATGATCCCGTTGATGGATTTCCACCAAATTATGCAAGAGAAGATGTTCCAAAAATTTCCAGTTACCCAGGTGGCCAGAGAACTCCCACGCCTGAAAATATTGATTTTAACCCAGGAGAACTCTTAGGATGTGTTTCAGGAGAACTGGGTCTAAGAAAGTTTCTTGAAAGTAGAGGTCATAGATTTGTTGTAACATCAGACAAGGATGGACCAAATTCAGTTTTTGAAAAAGAGCTTGTGGATTCAGACATTGTAATATCTCAACCTTTTTGGCCAGCTTATCTAACTTCTGAAAGAATTGCAAAGGCACCAAAGCTAAAATTGGCAATTACGGCTGGTATTGGATCAGACCATGTAGACTTGCAGGCAGCCATGGATAATGACATTACTGTAACTGAGGTAACATATTCGAATAGTATCAGCGTATCAGAGCACGTTGTAATGATGATTCTAGGATTGGTGAGAAACTATATTCCATCATACAATTGGGTAATAAAAAACGGCTGGAATATTGCAGACTGTGTGTCAAGGTCTTATGATGTAGAGGGAATGAATGTTGGAACAGTCGCTGCTGGAAGAATTGGATTGGCAGTCTTGAGGAGAATGAAACCATTTGATGTAAAGCTTCACTATTATGATAAACACCGATTGCCAGAAGAAACTGAAAAAGAGCTTGGTTTGACATTCCACCAAAGTGTAGAGGAGATGGTAAAGGTCTGTGATGTTATTACAATTAATGCTCCACTTCATCCAGAGACTGAAAATCTTTTTGATGAAGAAATGATTGGCAAGATGAAACATGGAGCTTATTTGGTAAATACTGCACGAGGGAAAATTTGCAATCGAAAGGCCATAGCCAGAGCCCTAGAGACAGGGAAGCTTGCAGGGTATGCAGGAGATGTTTGGTTTCCCCAACCTCCTCCAAAGGATCATCCATGGAGATCTATGCCAAACCATGGTATGACACCACATACATCTGGAACATCACTTTCTGCACAGACAAGATATGCATCAGGCGTAAGAGAGATTTTGGAATGTTGGCTAGATGAAAAACCAATACGAGATGAATATCTTATAGTAAAGGGCGGAAGCCTAGCAGGAGCTGGTGCACATTCCTACAGCAAAGGTAATGCAACTGGTGGTTCTGATGAGGCTGCCAGATTCAAAGAAAATTAAATTTATTAGAGAAAATTATGACTATATGGAATAAATTACAAAATTATAGTTTCAAGAAAATGGGAATAATCTTTCTGATATTGGTGGCAGCCACCTTTCTAATGATTTATGCAATGTGTGAAACCCTCTACAAGGTTGACTGTCATGAGGTAATTTTACGAAAAATTCCGAGAGGATTTTAAATTTCATATTTGTTCAAAGATAAATTCAAAACCTGACAATCGAGATCAAAGTTAAGTAAAAGAAAATAATTCCTTCTAGTGTAAAATGGCAAAGTGGGCAGACTATGTAATTTCTCAAGCTAATCATGGTTCAAATAATAAAATCGGAGATTTGAAACAACATGTAGATAATGGAAAAAATCTTGGTTTGGGAGAAATTGTACCTCGCTCTACTGTAATTACGAACATTAAGAAAGGAAAATCCTATGTTACAGCTTTTAATGGCCTGTCAACTATGAAAAAAGGTCAAATTATTAGAGTACATAATGTTGATGATGATTTTTACCTTCGTGTAGATAAGAACAAGGTAGGGCTAGATTATCTAGGTTCGATACCAGAGATCTCATAATTTAAAAAAATTAATTATTTTTTGGAAAGGAGGTGAATTGAAAATTGTAACATTTGTCACAGACAAGTATGACAACTTAATAATCATAATTAGGCAAAAATAAAATGAAATCGGCGATAGTTATTATTTTATTATTAGGAATTTCAGCTATCATTTTTCCAGACGTGTTTGCACACAATACGGATCTTTTGGTATCAGCTGAAAATTCACAATTTAAAAATCATTTTGCAGGTCCAATGATAATTGAGGTCATGGTTAATGGTTCAAATATTGATGAAAAAATCGAAGAGCTAGATGTATCAGTTAATGGAAAAACTCTACAAATGGAAAAAGCAGAAGATGCCAACTGGTATGGATATTTTGCAAGCAAATTAGACAGTTTAACTGTAGATGGATTGCAAGGCTCTCAGATTGGAAAAGGATTAGATTTTGGAATGGGATTAACAACATCTTGTAGTTTTCACTTAGGAATAAACAAAACAGAAGCATCAGGGGTATTTGTCCCTAATGTCATGGCAAACTTGGATTCTGTAGCTCCTGGTTTTCTTACCAATTGTGATTCAAAAGAAGATTACAAACCAGGAAAGCAGAGCATGAACGTACTAAAAAATGTCGAGAAAATATCATCCGATAACTTAGAGGGAAAGTGGCCATTTATTCAGCTTTTTGATTTTAATCGTGGTGAAAATGTAATTGTTCAATACAATAAAGACGGAACGACTTTAGGCGTAAACTTAACCTTTGAAGCATTACCTCATCTGAATTTCACAAAATTAGAATTAGATGGAAATGGAAACTATCCTGAATCACATGTATATCTTAATGTAACTGATTTTCAACTAAACATTGACCCTACATCTAAAGATTCTTGGACGTGGGCAATGGCTGAGCCTGGTGGTTTGTTTTATCAAGTTTTTGATGAGGAAGGAAATCCAGATGAAGATGGGATATCTGGTGCTGTAGATATTTCTTCAGGATTAACTGATGTAATGTTTGGAGACCACGGAAATTTAGTTCTCGATAAAAATAGGATAAACTTTCAGTCCACAGTAAATTTTACGGATAATGGTCTTCAAAAAATTACTCCAGTTGATGCTGGTTTTCAACCTATTACCTTTATCGAATCAGAAGAAAATTCTGGAATTTTTCGCAATTTTGATGGAAAAAATAATTCCAATCTAGTCATTTTACCTGATGCCATTCCAACAGGAAAAGATGGATTTGCAGATACGTTAGTTTACAATGGGGAATTGCATTTAATTTTAATTTTACATAGTAATGTAACGATGAGTTGGGATAAACCAGAATATTCAATGAACGAGAGTGCTATTCTATCAATGAAGGGCATAGGTCTGAATAAAAATTCCACTGAAATTGATTCATTTTATGTTAATGTAACTTCTGGAGCGAATAAGGAGGGCATTGCACTATGGTTAAAAGAAACAAATGAAAATTCCGGGGATTTTAAGGGTAATATCAAATTTGTAAACTCTACATCAAAAAATGAATTATTTGTTTTTGATGGTGACACTGTACTTGCCTCGTTTTTTGATATGGGATTAGATGGGTCTTCAATTGAAAAAACAACATCAATCACTAAATGGGATTTAAAAGGACCAAAAGAAAAACTTGAGAGTTGTGGAATTACAATTGATTTTCCTGAAAATATTGATGACGATTTTTCCGTCATTGGAAAAATAGAAGATCAACTTGAGAGAATGGGTTTTGATTCGGATAGAGTCGAAACAGAATATGATCCCATAGTTTCTGATGACAACTGCACGGAATTGGTTCTTACCAAAACAATCTCCATTGAAATTAATGATAAAAAAGAATATAATCAAATTTTCAAAAACAGAGATCCTTTTTCACATCCAATCCAATTGGATAATGAACAGGATAAATCCATTGTAACTGGAACTTACATTAAGGAACAAATACAAAAGTTTTGTAAAGAAAATGAAGAAGAGCAAATTTGTGAAGAGCTAGCAACACAGGGAATGAATTCACTTATTGACGGAATATTAAATAAAATGGGAAATCATACTGTTTCTGAAAAGCTGATTCTTGGCCCAAATATTTTCAATAGTACAAATGATAAAACTGAATCGTCTGTTGGTGATAAAAAAACAAATTCTACCGTAAAGATAAATGGTATTTCGGAGATGACTTTTGAAAAACCTTTACCCGTACTTTATGTTCCTGATGTAAATCTTAAAGACAGCCTAATTCCATATGCCATGGCACAATCAAACGATGTAATGACGAGTAATTCGAAACAAAATCCTGATAATTGGATACCACTAGGAAAAGATTTTCGTTTTCTTAATGGAGAAACTTATGGTTACGGAACTGGAAAAACTTGGTCATATGGGTATGAAGCATGGGGGTTGGAAGTATTTTTTGTAGAAGCACATGTTGAGGCTGGATTAGGAATCGGGTTGAGAATTCCCATCGATTTAACGGTAGAATTACCACAAAATGCAACTTCTGGTTTAACTAAGGAGACACAAAGGAATGCAACTTTCATAGTAAACACGGCAAATCTGACTGAAGCCGAATATGGAGACTTGGGTTTGGATTGGTTAAAGACCTTTGAAGGAAAAGAATTTAAAATCTATTTGGGACCAAAAGCCAGTTTAGAGGGGAAACTTTTTGGCGCATCCCTATCATGGGAACCGCCAATCCCTTCGATTCCTACACCAGAGGGAAGTGATTTCATACCTCCTCTTGGAGGAGAAAAAGTGAGATTTACTGAATTAAATATCAATCTTTTGTGTGAAATTACAAAATTTTGTGTACCAGAATACATTGGGACAATTGAAATCACTGTGGGGGTAGATGGTAAATTGGAAGGAAAAGAAATAACAATGGAAAGTATTTCCATTAATGATTCTCTAAATTCTCCGCCAATAATTTTTAAAAAAATTAACGAGGCAAGAAATTCAACCGTATCCTCCTCAGGTAATATTATTGAGAATTTAAAATATAATTCTACGTTACATTTTACACCCCAATTCAATGTTACATTAGGATCATATCTTATTCCATATTCCATAGATTATGGGTTGGAGCTAGAAGGTGTGGAAATTAGAAATGTCATCTTAAATTCACATTCAAACACAATAAATTATTACACGATACCGCAAGATATGGGATCAGGAAAATGTAGAGATGGTGAGGTAAACCAGTCTAATGAACAATGTGATGATGGGAATGACACAAATGGAGATGGGTGTAGTATAGTGTGCCAGATAGAATCACCAGTATGTGGAGATTTGTCAGTAACTTTACCTGAGGAGTGTGATGATGGGAATAAGATAAATGATGATGTTTGTTCTAATTCTTGTAAATTTACACCAGGAGGAGAATGTGGAGATGGTGAGGTAAACACGGTTGGTGAAGAGTGTGACGATGGGAATGATGTAGATGGTGATGTTTGTTCTAATTCTTGTAAATTTACACCAGGAGGAGAATGTGGAGATGGTGAGGTAAACACGGTTGGTGAAGAGTGTGACGATGGGAATGATGTAGATGGTGATGTTTGTTCTAATTCTTGT
>Ga0224508_10000038_pt1 | contig 160755 bp, 122 predicted proteins | sample SF_Jan12_sed_USG_4_FD_170157 | JGI IMG/M metagenome (GOLD analysis project Ga0224508, IMG submission 170157) | Sediment microbial communities from San Francisco Bay, California, United States - SF_Jan12_sed_USGS_21 | ecosystem: Environmental > Aquatic > Marine > Sediment | place: USA... | reverse complement strand
TGATCTTGGACGACGAGCCGTTCGTGAACCAGATCTTGTGTTCGAGAACGGAGTTACACGACATGTTGCCCGTGTGTACGACGTTGTCGAAAATGATGAGCCAGCGCTCATTGGTCTGTCCCGGCTGCGTAAAGAAAGTGAAGTTGGTGTTGATCGGGTTGCTGGCCGGATAGTTGCGAATCGTACAGTTGCGATCGATCTGCAGCTGCGACGGAGCGACAACACCTAAGAAACCGTCGAGTGTGCCGTTAGGGTAATCGGAACAGTCCTGCGCCTGTGCCGGCAAGGCCGCCAGCGACAACAAAGCGACCGCAAACAACGCGACGGCCCGCCGCGCCGATTTCAATCGTTGCGCCAACGAGCCATTGCCGCGCAACGCTCGCGAGTTGTTACTAAGTTGCACCATAGCCAGTCGCTACATATCCCTGTGCGCTTACCTCACCGGCGCAGACCACTCGATAAAATACTGAAATTCGAGCGGTCCCCGCCGCCGTAGAGCCTGCTGATCCTTCAGGCCGGCGACATTGCACCGCCACCTCGCGGCGGCGCTGCTTTTGTCGGTACCGAAACGAAACTATCCTCCATTGCCTGCGCCCATTAGGTGAACTGGATCACAGCTTCGATAGCCCGCAGCAAATGATCTGCAGACCAGTGTTTTGGCGGCCTGCAGGCCGCCACAGCCGGGGCCTCCACGCAGCCCTTATGTAAGGCCTGCGAACCTGCTATCGACAGCGCATCCGCGCGCGAGCGCGCCGGGCACGAATTCGTGATTATGTTGAATAAAAGTGTAGTCAGGCGGCCGGCAGAAAGTCGATCGGATAGATAATCGTCATCGCAACGATGTCTTCCTTGGCACCAAAGTCGAATGTCAGTACACGATCGACGACTTGTTGCGCGAGTGTCGGGGCTTCCATATCGGACGAGTGCAGCTGGCACAGCGATACCGTCCCGTCGGGCTCGATCGTTAGCCGCAGTACAAGCTGCCCTCGCAACGTGGGATCTTTTCGTAGTTCGCGATTGTAAAGCCGGTACAACGCCGCTTTATAACGATCGAACACGATTTGTATTTCTTCGTCGGTGCGTCCGGCCAACGCGCCCCCGCTCAAAGGCCGGTTTGGTCCGTTACCGCCTCCTATCGAACTGGCGACGCGCGTCAGCGCGACCCCATCCATACCACCGCCGCCGCCGCCGACGTCGCGACTGATGTCGGACAGATTGATGCCACCGCTCGAACCCGGCGCCAACGAGGCGACCATAAGACGTTCGGGACGCCCGACGGCATCCGCTCCGGTGTTCCTTACCCGAGCCTGGGAACCAAGCTGAGCGCTTGGCCTTAGATTCGCGCGGTTGGCGAAGCTTTCACGAAACGCCAGGATACCCTTCGACTTAACCTGTTCTTTGGTCTCCGGCTGCTCAACATTCGCAAGGACCGGTGTGTCGGGAGGCTGTTCTTCGGCGACTTCCGGATCGGGCTCGGGCAGCTCTTCTTCTGGAGCAGGCAGTTCTTCAACCGGCGGAGCCGGCTTGGGAATTTCCTTGCGAACAAGTTTGGCGACCCGCTCTGGTAGTTGGTCGACTGTCGTGCGTTCAACTATCGGCAGAGCGATTATCCCGGCAAGAAAGGCAATCGCGAGTGATGCCGCAAGCGATGTGCCAAGCGACTTGCGGAAACGTTTATCCTCCTCGCATCCCCGGGCCCATGGCATGACCTGAGCTCGATAGGGCAGTTCGTCGATCTCGCGCTCGACCAGCCACTCTTTCCTTTGATCTTCCGCGTGCTCCATAGCATCGCGGAGATCGTAATGGAGGTAATCGAGAGCGTCGTTCTGATCGCCGATCTTGTCCATAATCGACTGGCGCCATTCTTCGACCCGGGCGATCTCCGCGCCGAATTCGTCTATCTTCTGGCGGGCGTTGCGAAGATGCTCGATCGGATTGTCGGGGCCGGTCCGCTCGTCCCAGAATAGGTGCGTAGCGCCAAGACCATCCAGTTCCTCGAGCGCGCAACAGGCCCGCTCCAGGACATCATAATTATGCATTCTTTGTTGGAGCGCCTCGAGTTCGACATCGACCGACTGAAGTTCGAGTTCCAGATCCTCGAGCACGGACTCGGACTGCCCGACTTTCTCCCAGAGCGTCTGCTCTTCTCTAGAATGTTTTGCGCTCACAGTGTCACCCTGGTCCCTCAGGTACTAGCCTGCTGCTACTTGCGTCGGTTTTTGAATGACAGCCAGGGAGACGTTTTCATATCCTTCGTCAGTGCAAGTAGACATGATCCTCCTGATCACGACGAACGGCACGGATTTGTCAGCCAATATCGTAACTTCCTGGCTGTCCGCAACGGCCATCGTACTCGGCCCCACGATGTTCTCTTTGAGTTCCGCAAGACGTAAGGTGATAAGGTCGGTCGTCCCCGCCTCTCCCCGCAGGATGTCGTCGACGCGTGCTACGAGTTCGCCCTGCACAAGCACATCTTCCTGGCTCACAAAGATCACAACCGTTTCGCGTGGCTTGGTTTCGATGCGGGATTCGGGCAGTTTGACGTTTTTCGGCGCCTCGACCAGCTCGACGGAACCGGAATTAACCAACAGGAAGAACACGAGAATCGTGAAGACATCCATCAGTGATGTCAGATTCATCTTCGTGATCTTGAGGCGGTTGCGCGACATTCGCTTGATTCGACGCGAGTTTCTCATGGCGCATCTCCGACGGAAATCTCCGAGAACAGGGCGAACAGTTCAAACTGCTCTCCAATTGGCTCTTCGCCTTGCTCTTCACCTTGCTCTTCATCTTCGACGCGCACTTCCACACTCCTGACCACGTCCATCACCTGAATGAGGTAATCGTAGGGTATCTGCGCTTCCATCAGCACGGATGCGGCATCCTGTTCCGGGTATGCCTGCTTTAGCTCAACCATGAAGTCGGACAGTGTCTGCAAATCGAACTCGTCGTCCTTCTTCGGTATGGACGCGATAATGCTCTTGCCGTTGGTGATCTCGATACCGGCCTCCCTGACGATTACCTCGACGCGGAAACCGTCCGCTTTATCGGTCGCTCCTCCAGCCGAACTCGGCAGATTGAGTTCGACGATCGTAAGCCTCGAAAACACCGCTGTAATCAGCAGAAACGGCACAAGCACCACCATGAGATTCAGAAAGGTGGTTACATCGAGTTCGTGCGCGGGTTTGGTACGACGCTTGTAGTGATGGCGTCTGGCCATGTCGGCTAAGCCTCAACCATTCGCTTCGTCCTTCTGGAAAACACATTGAGGGACTTGACTGTCGCCATCTCGAGGCTGTCGACGATATCGCCGGTCTTGCTCGTCAATACGGCGTGCGTGATCAGCAGCGGTATCGCGACCATGAGGCCAAACGCCGTTGTGTTCATCGCAACGGAAATACTCGCCGACAGCAGGTCAGCCTTTTCCGCAGGATTTGCATTGGCAACGGCCGTGAATGCCTGGATCAGGCCCATGATCGTACCGAGCAGACCCAGCAGCGTGGCAATGCTCGAAGAGAGCGCAACGTAGGGCGTCCGTTTTTCCAGGCGCGGCACGATTTCCATCATGCTCTCCTCCATCGCGATTTCTATGTCTTCGCGACGTCGCACTGCACCTTGCAGCGACAAGCCCATATTCAGGACTTGGGAGATCGTGGATTCGTCCTTACTGGTCAATTCACGCGCTTCGTCGAACTCGCCATTGGCGAGCAGTGGCTGTACTTTGTCCCATACCGCCTGGTTCTTGTTCGTCACCAGCGTCAGTGTGGTGTAGCGTTCGACTGCAACCGCGAAGCCGACGGCGAACACGACCAATATCGGATACATGAATACGCCACCTGACACGAAGAAACCTAAAATCGAATAGAAGAAGTCCATTACCAATTCCTCATTTGACAAAATGTCCTGAGTTGTTCCCAGAACGGGAACAAGAATAGAGGTCGATCACGGTCTTGAATGTGACGCAGCGCACGTTCAGCCGCTATGTTTGCTGGCAACTGCCGCTGATTTGACGTGCCTCACAGATCTACCCGTGTCAGGGGCGCCGAATTCGCAGATATACCGCCTATTCGGCGGTCCGGGGCTCGCGTTCAGCGGAGCGAATTTCGTAGAAACTCAGTTCCCGCTGGAAAACTTCCTTGTCCACAGGTCGGGCGCGATCGTCGAGCGTGTCAGAAAGACTGATATCGTCGCCGAGCTCAGATGATTTCCAGGGGATGATTACGAGTGCCTTGGGCGCTTCCTCGTTGCCGAGAATCGACATTCCCGACATCGTTTTTGGCTTCTCGATTCCATCTCCCTGCTGTTCTGCCGCCGCCTCCGTCTCGGTTTCTTGTGCCTCGTCCTCGGCTTCTTCACCGACGGCTGTGAAACTGACGAGCGCCAGCGCAGCACTGATCATGAGTAGTCTCAGCATTATTCCTCCGGTAGGCCGATTCGATAGCGGATGTCCGTTATCCACATCGCGGCCTCATCATCGCTAGGGACCGTCGCCATATACGCTTCATAATTCTGCAGCGCACAGTTCAGGTCAGCGAGATACAAATCACAAAGAACAGCCAGATTGCGTCTGGCGAAGTGGTAGCCGGGATAAATAGCCAGTGCGGCTTCGTAACTCTGCCTCGCTTCAGCGAAACGTCCCGTCTTGCGATAAACGATTCCGAGCTCATTGCGGGCGATGGGATGATCCGGGTTCGACTCGAGTGCAAGCCGTAGGTTGTCTTCGGCGGCGTCGAGATTACCGCCGCGATGATAGGCGATGCCGAGGTCGATACGCGGCGCGCTCAGATCAGGCGCCGCTGCGACGACTGCCTCGAGCAATTGAATGCCCTGCTCGAGTTCGCCCCGCTCGAGAAATTTAACGGCCTTATCGTATTCGATCCGAACGTCGCTGCCGATGCGCGCCTCTTCGGTGATTGTAAATCCGACTTCTTCCTGGATTTCGATACGCGCCGGTGAGCGTGATGATTCTGATGTAGCGCATGCGGAAACAGTGACTGTTGCTACTAACAAAAGTACTGCACGGGTCCTGAATGAGTACTTTTGATCTGGATTGAATACGTCCATATTGACATCCCTCGCCGCTAGTTCCGCTTGCTACCCGGGCCATCGGTCATCTGTGCGGCGACTTCCGGCGTGTCTTCCGTTTCGCTCAACTCCGGAACATCGCCATCATTCTCAGCGTCGATGCCGATCTTCGGCGCGATCGGCATGCGGTACGCATACGTATCGATCGACCCCAGGAAACCGCCGCTTATCTCGTTCTTGGCGTAGCGCCCGGGCATGAGAACAGCCAGTTGATCGAGACTCTTCTGCACCCACGGGTTGTAGATGCCTCCGGCGAGCAACTCAAAATTCTCTCCGTGTACCTCGATCGCCCGCTCCTCGAAAGGATAGGCCTCCTCTTCGATGATCAACTCATAATCGACCCTCTCTGCTTCAGTCAGGCCTGCCGGGCGCTCTGACTCCATCAGGGCTGTACTGAACTCCATGTAGATCTCGGCAATATAAAATGTTGCCGCCGCCGTGACCTCTGCAGCCTCATAGGCAACAAGATTTTCGAACGCCTCCATCGCCGCGTCCATGCGTTGTTGTTTTTGCGCGAGACTCTCTTCAAACGGCTGCACAAGCTCAAGACTGGCGAAATGCGCATAGCTCTGCTCGGCGAGTACGAGGGCGGCCCGGCCCGCGAGATACCTGCTGCGGTCCGTCCGCTCTGTTCCCGCGTTGCGGTCGACGGCGACAATCTCGTTCAGCTCTTCGTGATAGCGCGTGTAGTCGAGCTCGCCTTTGAATATTTCCGCGAGCCGTGTTCGGGTTTCCATCGCAATATCGAGCGGCCGCGGATACTCGGTAACGTACTGTTCGTACACTCGAATCGCGTCCGCAAGAACATTAACCTGGTCGTACAATTCCCCGGCCGTCAGAAGCGCCTCGCGGCTTAGCTCCGCATCGGTGGACTCCATGGCAATTCTTTCATGCTCGGCGGCAGATCGTTCGATCTGTCCGTCCTCGCGGTAGATGAACGCGAGCTGTTTCGTTGCCTCTGCGTACAGTTCGTGTTCGGGATGGGTCGCCCGAAATTGCTCCAGTACGTTGGATGCCATGGTCCAGTCCTGGAGCTTCATCAAGGCGGCCGCCGCATCGTATTCGGCCGCGGTACGTATGTCCGACGTTGGCGCGGCGTCCTTGATTCTCAGGAAGTGATTTGCTGCTGCGCGGTAGTCTTCGAGGAGATTCGCCTGCTCGCCCTGCTTGTAGATGGCCGCAGCCAGACCGTCGACAACCGCGGACCGTAACTCATCGTCAGCAGGCGTGAGCGCGAGCACATTCATGTAGGCGTGCTCGGCATTCTGATACTCGGCCAGGTCGATCGACGAGTGCGCTATAACGGCCCAGGCAGAGCGCAGTAAAGAGCCGTCCGCAGCCGGATATCGGTCGATGAGTTTTTGCGCCGACTCTATAGCAGGATGAAAATCTTTCATCTCATAAAGGTTGTCTGCGGCAGCGCCCAGCACCACCGGTGCCTGCTCATGCTCTGCGAAAGTGTCTGCGAACCTGAGAGAACTCGTCACAGTCGATTTCTTGACCTCGAGCTGGCGCGCGCCGGTTGCCACCTCAAGATTCTGCCGGTGCGCAAACACCGCGGCGTAGCCGGCTGCCGATGACTGTTCATGCTGATCGTACTCATACGCAGTTCGTTCGTACTCTATCGCCGCCTCGCCATAATCCTCGTGCTCGAGCAGCAGGTCTGCAAGCCGATAATTGACCTGCGGCGATTGGCCATCCGCAGGAAACGAATAGAGAAACTGACGGTACCAGCGTTGCGCCTCGTTGAAGCTCGCCGGCTTCCCGTCGATGAGGTTCTCGCTCTGATAGAGCGCGTGGTAGTGACCTGCGAGGTCTGTCAGATTCGTCTTGAGAAAACCGACGACCTCTGGCGAGTCACCGAGTTTGAAGTGGTTCCAATAATCCGCATCCAGTGCATAGATTGTTGCGAACTCTTTCTTGGCCTCCACGACAAGCTGCGGAAATCCGGCTTCGCCGTATATTTCCACGACGCGCATGCTGAAGTGCGGTGCAACCTTGTCGAACGGATTGAGATTGACAAAGGACTTGTACACGGACGCCGCATCATCATAGCGGAGCTTGCTGAAATAGAACTCGCCAAGATTACCGTAGATCTTGTCGGCATAGCTGCGATGACCGTTTGCCGAGAAGTACTCGTCCAGGAATTCGGGGCCACCGAGGTTGGAGAAACTCAGGCTGATGACGCGAAGGGTATCGGCGACGCGGTGTTCATTTTCTTCTGCATAGTCTTCATCGAAGTCATAGCCTATCGATTGTCGATAGTCGAGCATGGCCATGTAATTGTGCAAAGCCTCCTCGTAAAGCTCCTGTTTGTATAAAGTCCATCCCAGTTTGTACAAAGCCAGTTCGTAATACGACGAAGTCGTACCCATACTGATGATCGAACCGTATGCCTCTTCCGCGGCAATGTACTTTTTCCTGACGAAGAAGTACTCGCCCCGCCGGAAGTGGACTTCGTCCACGTACTTCGAATAAGGGTACTCGGCGATGAACCGGTCCATGACCGCCATCGCGTCGTCGGGCTGACCGATTTCGTCATATGCCCGTGACATTTGATAGAGCACTTTGTCGTTGCGCTCATAGTTCGGGTATTGCTCGAGAATTTGCTGATACGTTTTGATGGCTTCGCGCGGTCCGGCTGGCACCGATCCCGCCTCGGCGCCTGGCAGAACCGTATCGAACTGCGCCGTATCGGCAAGCAGCTCTTCGCGCTGCGTTGCCCGCCGCTCGAACTCCTGTTCGGATTCCGAGGGCTCGACGCGGCCCGTCGGTTCTTTCTCGGCGACGATCGAACCAGCTTGCGCTGCGGCTTCGGGCGCCGCCATCTCGACCAGCTCCCCGCTGCCAAGGACGCCGTATGCCTGCTCGATCTGCAGGTCGGCAAGGCGTCGCATCGCCTCGGGAGTCCGTGCGCTTTCCGCCGTCCCTTCGAGATAGCGGCGGTAACTTTGTGCCGCGCGCTCGAGGCTATCGTCGAGGTACACCTCATCGATATTTGCCGAAACCTGTTCCAGCTCGGCGAGCGTACCCTGGTTGCTAGTCGTCGCGCAGGCGACTATGCCTGAGCAGCTTAGCGACAGGAGGATTGCACGCCGTTTCATCATTGTTCATCCATGTTGGCTTGCGCCTGTGTTGCGCGGTCATAGCTGTCTGCCAGAGCAAAGCGTGCCTTATCGCCATAGTTTTCGAGGCGGCTACGGCGCGCGATCAGCTCCTCGACTGCCACGACCTCGAGCAGGTGTCCCTGACGAACCATCAGCAGCTCGATCTTCGTGACGGAATTTCGCACTTGCGCCCGGAGGCGCTTGATCGGCTTCTGATATCCGACATAGCTGTGCGTCGCGGCCTGCCGTGCGCGGACATACTGGTCGTACTGTTCCTGCACGACTGCCATTGCGTGGTCGAGCCCACGCAGATTGCGATCGAACTCCGTCAGGCGTTCGTGATACTTCGTTTCAAGCGTCCAGGTCAGCATGCCCTTGAGTCGCCGGAGGCGCTGCAACGAAGACACGGCAAACGCGGATTCAGACCCCTGCAACTGCGTCTCGATATGCTCTATGCGCCCCAGGATGGCCTGCTCCTCCGGTGTTGCCAGAAATTCGGGCCGCGGAGTCGTGAGCATGTGGTCGCGGCGTTTCACAAGCATCTTGTGCTGCTCGATACGCAGCCGAATCCTCGAGTCGAGCTCGCGGAACAGGGTGTCGATATCGGGCAGCAGCGGATCGTAATGAGCGTGACGTATGTCCACCATTTCATCGAAAGAATCGAAACTCGTCTCCCAGGCAAGGAGTTTTCTGCGCAAGTCGGCAAGGTCCAGATAGTTTTGCAGACCCGTCTGGAAATCGTGCGAGGCGAGCAGCTCCATCAGGTAATACGTTTCCGGTGTCTCGGGCAATGACCGAAGCCGAATGACCCAGTCCTTGTTCTTGCGGATCTCCTCGCGAATTAGGGCCTCCAGGAACCTGCCCTCCCTGATGCTTTCGATAGACGCGTTGAGCTTATCGACTTCAGTACTGAACGAATCCAGCGCCCGACCGTAGAATATCGCTGCCCGACCATGGACGTTCAGCTTGCCGTATGCATAAGGCAGCGCGAGCATGGCTTCCTGTGTCGCCCGATCGGTTGCCTCGCGGTCGGCCAGGATGTTCCATGGAACTACCGCCCGTTCGAAACTGTCAGTGGACATACTTGCCCAGCCCGAGCTCAGCAGGGCCTGATTGGAGAACGGCCCATCCAGGCGCACCCGATTCAGATACGGGATACTTTTGCCGTATTCACCGTCTTCGAGCAATATCGTGCCAAGCACGAGATTGGACTTGTCTCGTATGGCCAGTTCGGCGGGTTCGTCGGTAGCGATCTGACCGGCCCGCTCCAGTTGTTCCAACGCCGCTTGCCGTTGCCCATCCTGCAGATAGGCGATGCCGAGATTGTAGGCAGCAAAGCCGCCGAAGCTGTCCGAGTCCTGCAGCTTCCTGAGAACGTCGATCGACTCCGCCGGACGTCCCTCGGCAAGATAGATATTCGCCCGCAGAAATTCGATGTCGTCACGAATCGAATCCGGCACCTTGCCGTCGATACGTTCAAGTGCCCGCATGGCATCCGCCATTTGGTTCTTTTGAAAATGAATTCTAGCCAGCCTGTACGCCGCGTCATTGCGCACAATCTCGTCGACCGCACCCTCGAGCACAGCCTTGATCGCGCGCCCCGCTCGATGATGCATCCTGTAACGCAGCTCGAAATCGCCAAGGGAGAATTCGGCGTCGTCTATGTGGTAATAAAGGGTGTCGAGTGCCGGTTCGTCGAGCTCGTCATGCTGTTTGACTTCGGTATCAAGTCGCTCCAGCGCTTCGAAGAAATGTCCCTGGTGCGCGTAGTACAGCGCCTCACCGAAATACAAATCCTTCAGCTCGTCACTTTGACTTGGACTCGTTGCCAGGCAACCGAACAGCAGGAGCCCGATCAGAGAGAGCGGTGCTCTACTCATAATCTACCAGTCTCCGACCTGGATCCCGCTCGCTCCGAACTCGGGCCCGGCCAGGGTGATTCCGAGTGCTTTGGGTTTGACGCCTTTGGCAAATCCGAAACTATCTGATGCGTTGAAATCCTTGCCGTTCTCCAGTTTGCCCAACATCGTGACGCGGAGTTCATGGTCGCCGGTAACGATATTGCCGGTGTATATGCGTTGCACGCCACCTTTTTGCAGCGCCTCTAGTTCCTGGAAGCTGTAAATGTGGTGCGTAGCCAGCTCGCCATTGATCTCGATTTGCACAGAGTCGAGTCGGAATTTCTCGCTTTCCGCGACTGACACGAAAACGGCGATCTGCGTATTGGAGGGATAGAGCAGGCGTTCTTCGAGATTGCTAAGTTCCGAGGCAATATTCAGTACGTCGGATTTAATCTCCTGAACCTGACCGTCCAGACTCCGGATGTCGTCTCCGGACAGCTCCTGTGCGCCACCAATAGCTATCGGACTGCAGACCAGCAGTACCAGCATTGAAATGCGGGTGAGTCTCGACATCTCAAAAATCCTTTTATTGTTTACATATTCCATATGTAACTGCCAACAGCGCACCGCATGACATTACGGTCGCAGGCAAGCGCTAGTGTTGAGGAAATAAAGGACTTTATCTGTGAACTGCGCCTCAAATTGCTGCCGCTGCCACTTGAATACGGCCAATATCCCGTTTTCAGCCACGCAAAACGGTGAATCGGCAGAATGTGATGTGTGTCACGGATCAGTGCCGTAATCCGCACCATAGTGTTAGCCGAACGGCATGGCTGAACACTTGTTGACTATTCTCAATAATATCGGTGACGCGGTGTACCAAGCGTTTATGTTGCCGGGTGAGTTTTTGCTATCGCGGTTTGTCGCGATTGCGCCGGTTTCTGCGGAGCGCTTCGGTATCGCCGGTGAGATGGCAGGTACCAAGCTGCCCGTCGTTCTATCCTCGCTGTCGTGGATTCTTTTGTTTGTAGCCCTGTGGATGTTTCTGCGGCTGCTCCGCAGCACGGCGAGGATCGCTGGCACAACAATCAGGGTCTTCTATTTTCGAATTTACACGGCAGTGTGCAGTTTCAAGACGAAACTGATTTTGAAAGTGCGCGAACTGCTGCCGCAGCGCAAACCGGCCGAGCTGTCTCCGATTCCCATGGTGGAATTCGATGATCTTGACCTGGCCGTGTTGCGCTCCGCATCGGCGCGAGGCCCTGGTTTCGCCCTCTCGGCTCCGGAGCTCGCGGACGAATTTACGATGCGCCCGTCGCAGATTCAGTGCAGCCTCGACAAGCTTAGCAGGAACAAGATGCTCGACCACGTCATCGGCTCGACGGATGGCTTCGATAATTATCGACTGACTGATGCGGGCGCTGCATTCGTCGCAATGTGGAAGCGCCGGGGCACAGTGGCAGACGTGGCGCCGCGAAGACAAATGGCCTGATACCGGTGCCAATGGGTTCTGGCGTCAGTCCGGACCCTGTACGATAAAAGAGCTGGAATATCTTCTTCATTGTGCGAGCCCCGTATCGAGCGCGCCCTCGATGTGCAGGCGCTACTCAGCCTTTTGGTATCGCTTTAATCAGCTTTGTAAGATCCATTGTCTTCTAATCACGCGCGCCCAACAGGCCGTCGCGCAATGAACGCGACCTCTCTATGACACGACAGCTTGCGCGGCGGTAGAGTGTGACCTGCGTCACAACCAAAACAAGTGAAATCCCGCCAACTTCGCTCTGCAGGCCCTGCCAACGCTCGGTAGTGAGTTTTTTTCATCTCACGGATGAGTTCTTTGCGATTGCCGACAGGTATCGGTCAAGTATCGTTGCTCCTGACGAACGGCACATGAAGTTCGTCAATTGACGTTAGTTCTATAATCGCTTGGAGGCCCAAAATGCCATTCATGACAATACAAAGCATGATGACAATGCACTACGTACCGCAACTTGATCGGAAGCTAATCCGCTACGGCGTATCCTGGATAGTGGCAATCGCTACGTCCATGATCGGCGTTGTTGCTTACGCATGAGCTGGTCATCGAGGTCGCTGATTCATCAGCGGCATATACTCGCTGACCACACCTAAGGCCCGCACATTCTGCGGGCCTTTTTTCGCCTGTCGATTAAAGATTGGCCGCGCGCCGCGCGCCGCGGTTTTGCCAATTGCTTAACAAAGAGTGCCCGGTGCAGCAGTGCGTTAACGCGCCCGCGCGCGTCGCAAGCCCATCAGTGCGGCATCCAGCAGATCCAGCGGGATGCTAAACCGGATTTTCCGAATGAGTGCGGCGCGGATTCTGCGTTTGGAGGCCGTGTGCGCCCGCTGGTCAAGCTCGCGCAATTCCTCTGCACGAGTCTCGGCGTGAGGTATCAGATCGATCGGATCGACCAGCTCGTCGAAGAACCCGGCGCGCAATGCGGATTCCGCGTCGAAGTAATCCGACAGGGTTACCGCGCGCTGAAAGGCAGCCGGATTGAGCCGATGGCGTAACATGGCCGCGGCAACGCGCGGCATGGTCAGTCCGATGGCTACTTCGTTGGCCGCGATTTTGAAATCGCCGCGGCTACCGATCACATAGTCAGCCGACAGCATCAGAAAGACGCCCATCGCCAGCGCGTGACCGTTGCAGGCGGCGATGACCGGGTAGGGATAGGCCATCAAACGGGCGGTCAGGGCGTAGCCCGCGCGCAGCATGCGCAGCGCATTGATACCGCCGCGCTTCATCACGCGGAGATCGAAGCCCGCCGAGAAGACGGCTTCCCGACCGGTCATGATCACGATCGCACGATCGGATTCGGCCTGATCAAGCGCTTGATTGATCTCGCGAAGTACCTGCGGCGATAGCGCGTTACGTTTGCCATCGTCTATGCGAATGGTGGCAACGTGGTCTTGCAAGGTGTACTGGACGGATTCGATCGTCATCGATGGTGAATACGTTGTGTCAGTATTCCGTGAGTGAGTCGTGCTTAGTTAGGCACAGTCGTGCCGATTAGGCAACGGATGCCCCGGCTCGAACCGTCAACGTCGTGATAGGATTGCTCCAACGATCGATCTGAGAACCCTGCATGCCTGAGATTATCCCACCAGGTTGGTTTCACACCGCCTCGGGCGACGGCAGTAATACCTTGAACAGGCCTGAACGTAGAAAACGCCATCGGCAACCAACGCATGGATAGCTTATAGTCAGGCATGCTTTCGGCTGCCGACGACAGCGCTGCCTCGATCGACACCTGGATCAACGTCCATGCCGTCGTCATGCTGGCCGCGACAGTCGTGGTCTTCCTGCTCGATTCGACTATTCCCGTTGCGGCCGCGGCACTCGCCTCCTTTGCCTACCTGCTGATCCGGCGCGGACAGGCTGCGTCGAAGCGCAGGGCGACCGGTCGCTACGCGCACCAGCTCACGTTGCTGCGTTTGTTGTTGCTGTGCTATGCGGCGTGGCGCATCGGCGACATTGATTCACGCTGGCTGCTCGTCCTGTTTTCGGGCAACGTCCTGCTCGATGTGATTGACGGCTTTATCGCGCGGCGACTCAACCAGGCAACGCAATTCGGCATGATCTTTGATCGGGAAGTAGATGCCATTTACGTGCTCGTCGCCTGCCTTTACTTCAACATCGCAACCGGTATCGCAGCGTGGATTCTGGTGCCGGGGCTATTGCCCTATGCGTATCGACTCGTTGCCTGGGCTATGGGCAATCCGTCAATAGCGGGACAACGGCAATCGCTCGCCGCGTTCCTGGCCGGCGTCAATTTCGTTTTGTTGTTGATTGCCATTGCAGTGCCACAGGATTACCGCGTCGGCGTACTGGTTATATCGACGGCGATCGTGACATTATCGTTCCTGGTTTCCTTTTGGCGCCTGGTGCGACACCGGTATGAGAGTCCAGTTCTATAGCAGGGGTCCGATCGACCAGGTTTCGGGCGGCTTTATCTACAATCGCAGGGTGATCGAGTACCTGCATGATCACGGCGTTGCCGTTGCTTATCATTCGGACCCGGCAGATGTCGCCGGACACGCAGCCGGTGACCTCGCCATTGTCGATAGCCTGATTGTTGCGGAGCAGCTGCAGCAACTCACTCATTTGCCGGCGCGGTCGATCCTGCTTATGCATATGCTGCCGCCGCAAATCTGCGGATCCGCAGCCCGGGGTTCGACTGATGACTACACCACGTTGTTTACGCGCTTCAGGGTCGTTGCGTCCGGCGCCCTCACGCGCAGGTCAATTGGCACCGTGTGCCCGGATGATGCGAGCGAGGTCGTGCTTATAGAGCCAGGCGTCGCAGCAAACTGGCAGTGCCGCGCGGAGTACTCTGTGACAGCCAGGAACCTGCTGTGCATTGCCAACTACCTGCCGGGCAAGGGTCATGTAGAGCTGCTGGAGACTCTCGCAGCCCTGGCACACCTGCCCTGGTCGCTGCGCCTGCATGGCAATACGGATCTCGATCCCGGGTTTTTCGCAGTGATCCGACAACGAGTCATCAGCAATGACTTCGAGGATCGCGTACATGTCGGGGAGGCGATCGCTCACGAGGCAGTGCAACAGGCGATGCTTGACGCGGACCTGTTGCTGCAATTTTCCGCGCACGAAACCTGGTCGATGGTGACTGCCGAAGCCATTGCAGGCGGGCTTCCCACCTTGTCGTCACGGACCGGCAATTGGCAGAGCTTTGAGCAGTCGGGCCTCGTCCAGTACTTTGACGATGCAGCCGAATCGACCGCAGCACTCACCGCACTGATTACAGACAAAGCTGCCTACGCGCGACTGCGTCGACACGACGACTGGACCAGTCGAACCTGGGACGAGGTCGGCGAAGACTTCCTCGGCTACCTGAGCGATGCGACATGAACACCGCGCATACAGCGCTCCTGCTGGCCGCCTACCTGACGCTCGTCGGAGAGCTCATTTTCCTGCACGTGCCGAGCGTTGCATCGACGCTGCAGATACTGTCGACCGGATCGCACACCGATGCAGGATATTCAGAGCGCTACGCGGCATTGTTCCGTTACTCCCGGACTACCAAAATATTGCTGTTCGTCGCGCCAATCGGCGTTATCTATGCCTTGTTTGCGTATCCCCTTGTTGTCGTCGTGCAGGGTACTGATCCGTTGGGCGACTACCTCTTCATTCCAGTGGACAGCTTGCAGACAGCCGGCGCCGCAACCCTGGTCGTCGGGCGCATCGTCACGCTGTCCGCGACCTCTTCGATCAGGATCAATAATCGCCAGCTCGGCGAGTCATTTTTCCTGCACACGACCGGTCTTTATAAATGGACGCGCAACCCGGGGCTCGTAGGCATGTACCTTTTTGTGGCGGGCATATGGCTGATGATGCCCTCGCTGACGATGGCAGTCGGCATTGTTGTGTATATCGCCTACATGGACTTCAAAATACGGATGGAGGAAGATTTTCTCTCGCGCAAGTTCGGCGAGCACTACGATGAATATCGCAGACTTACGGGCCGGTACCTGTGGTAAATACCGGCGCAGCAGCAAGGCAGAAGGCCATCGTTGACTGGTTTAACGCCGCCTACGCACAGAAGGGCGATCGCTACCTGCGGCCGACGCGCGCGTACACAATCTATCTCGAACTGCTGCAGGCACAGCCGGGACAGCGTCTGCTCGACGTCGCGTGCGGACTCGGCCGATTGCTCGAAGCAGCGCGTCCCTATGGTGTGAAAATGTTCGGCATCGACATCTCGAATGTTGCGGTCGCTGCTGCCAGGCAAAACGTTGCCGAAGCGACGATCGAGCACGGCAATGCGGAGCAATTACCGTACGCCGATGCGAGTTTCGATCTTGTGACCTGCATTGGCTCGCTCGAGCGTGTGCTCAACACTGAAACGGCGCTCGCTGAAATGCGGAGAGTCGGTAATGCGAACGCACGATTCTGCATTCTCGTGAGGAATTCGCAAACGTTCAGCTGGAAGCTAAAATCCATGCCGCCGTTCGCGCGCAACAAGGGTAATGCCGGTGCCAACACGCTCGAGGGCTGGACGCAATTGCTGGAGTCAAATGGCTTTGCGGTGCAATCGGTATTGCCGGATCAGTATCCGCTGCATGTGCGCGCGCAGTGGAAGTCGCTGTTCCTGCGCCCTGTCGACTTCAATCGACCGATTGCCGCGCGCCTCGATCGCGCCAACGAATTCCTGTTCCTGCTCGAGAAAGACCGTTGAGTCATCGTTCTGCTGCCGGCCTCTACGACGCGCTGCATACATTTGAGTCGCGCTATCGCAAAGGCAACAGTTACCCGGTACACAAGCGGCTGGTTTTTGACGATGCCTCGATTCACGACGTCTATGACTGGATCATTGCCGAGGTCGGACTGCCCGACGACGGCACGATTCTCGACGCGGGCTGCGGTGTCGGATTCGGTACGATCAGGATGGCTGAGCAATGCAGCGGGCGCGTTCGAGGAATCAGCATCAGCCCGGCTGAGATCGCGACCGCAAGACGATCGGCGGTGAATTCGCCGGCGCGCACGCGGGTGGCGTTTGAGCTGGCAGATTTCGAGGCGTTGCCGGCGAATAGTTACGACCTGATCGTCGCCGTTGAATCGCTGAAACACAGCGAAGACCTGCCAACAACGCTCGAGACCATGGCCGCCGCGCTGCGACAAGGCGGTCAACTCGTCATCGTTGAAGATTGCTATTCGGGCGCCCACGACAATACGGATGCGGCCGAACTCATCGCCAACTGGGGGCTGGCGCGGCTTTTCAGCGAAGCAGACTACATTGCCGGATCTAACGCGACAGCAACTCGCGTGGTTGATCTGGACCGGTATGTGAGAACAGCCGGCCCCCTGACTCGGGCGAGGCGACGTATCGCGTCAGGCCTCAGACGCTTCCTGGGGCGGGTCGTGGATCCACGAGTGGCCGCTGCATTTGCCGGCGGCGCGTACCTGGATCGCCTCTATGATGCCGGCCACATGCACTACAAGGCGATCTTCGTCGCCACCCCAGGCGGAATGGAACGACCGTGACATTCTACGTCGTACTTGCCCTGATCAATATCGCGTGTTTCCTGCCCATGTACGCGCTGAATATCAGAGAACAGCCCAATCCATTCGCATTCCTGCGAGACACGGAATATTTCAGCAAAGCAACGCTCAGGCTGTTGTACACGAGAAAACGGTACACCGATCCGTTCCGAATCAATTTCGATTTTACATTTCTGATGCTGATCGCAAGTTATTTCGAGACGACATCCCAGTGGGCATTGGGCGGCCTCACACTGATACTGGTATTCGGATACGTCGAAATTTTGTACTCGACCATTATGCTGCTGATATTCCGGCGCGCGCCCTCGTTGACCAGTGACATCGCTCTTTTGAAGGCCGGATGGTCGGTGGCTCATCGCTATCGTTACCTGATCGTTATTGCCACGATCGCACTTCTCGCCGGTCTGATTGTGCTCGCGAAAGCCGTCGTCCAATACGCGTACGCATTTGCACCGAACGGCCAGCCCGCGTTACTGCTTATGGCCACATTTCTTATTGCTCCTTGCTTGTATCACTGGCGTGGTGCCCTCTATTCCGAATTCATCTGGCGGGTCACGTACTCGCCTGTTCTACACTTGTATCGAAACATCGAGTTTAGTCGTCGCACAAAGGGAATCGTGGCCAAGGATGGGGAATACTTTGACCGTCTGAACCCGTTCAAGGCTATTCGGTTTGATCGTGGGCCCGACATCGTGCTGGTTTGTATCGAGTCTTACGGAAGCATCGTATTCAAGGACCCTGCAATGCGGGCGGCAATCGCGGACACCGCCAAGGCGTTCAATGAGCAGCTGCATGCCCACGATTACAGCATCGCGTCAAATTTTACAGAGGCACCGATTTTCGCGGGCGGATCATGGCTCAGTTACTCGTCGCTGACGTACGGAACGCTGTTCGACGATGCGTACGTGTACGATAGTTTGTTTGACAACAAGAGTGCGTTCGGAAGCTATGAGTCGCTGTTTCACATTCTCGAGCGCAACGGCTATGCGAACAACCTGTTGTGCCCACTCGGTGGCGTCGCATCCCGATACGTCAACTGGGACAGCATTGATCGTTGCTTTCGCCCACAACGCATCTTTGACTTCGACAGCCTGAACTACCAGGGCAACGCGCACAGCTTCTTCGTCCCGAACGATCTGTACGCGGCACCGGATCAGTATTCACTGAATTATGCTTATGATTCCATTAGCAATTCCGGGAGCTCGCCATTTTCGCTGTTCTTTTGCACGTTGAACTCGCACTATCCCTGGACGTCCAATTTTGATGTCGTGGGAGACTGGCGCCAACTCAATGACCAATCGGCTCCGTCAGCCGCAACCGGCAAACATGCCGACGCTCGCACCGCTTACATCCAATCCATCAAGTATCAACTGGAGTACATACTGAAATTCATCATCGACAACGCTGGCGACGACCTCTTGTTGATCGCCTTCGGTGATCACCAGCCGCCGATGATCACTCCGGAGTCAATGGGCAAGCACACACCTATTCACGTCATCGCCCGACATCCGGATCTGATTGTCGAATTTCTTGACAACGGCTTTGCACCGACGCTGGACATTTCCGATTTGCAGGTCGTGCCAATAAAACACCAGGGTTTCCTGTCGTTGCTTATGCGTGCGATGAACGTGTCGCATGGGCAAGATCCGGAGTTGCGGATCGACTACCGGGAAAACGGGACGCCGCTGGTCGATGCAAACTGACGAAATTCTGATCATAATCTGGCCTCTGAGCTACTGGATTGAGCGCGCGTGAAGATTTCAGAATCTCTCTGGTCCGTATTACGCGATCTGCGCGAAACCTGTGCCGCGGGTGACGAGCGCGGACCGTTGCTGACTATGCGGCATGATTCGTACGCATTTGTTGACAGCAGTGACGCAGTACAAGCCAGCGACGTGGTTTTTTCCGGCGCCGGCACAAGTCTCGACGGCTGGACACCAGTACCGATTGTTGATGGCGGTCTGGTCATGCAGCTGCCCCCTGGGGCCGATCGCGGGCTCGTGCGCATTTTGCAACTCTACGTCCCGTTGTGCTCCGCGAAACATTTCTTCCCGGATCGGCCGTTCGTCATCGCCCACATGGCGCAGTCCGTTGACGGCAGGATTGCGACCGAGTCCGGCAACAGTAAGTGGATTGGCAATGAAGCGAATCTTGTGCACGCGCATCGACTGCGTGCGCTTGTCGACGGCGTCATTGTCGGCGGCGCGACGGCAAAACAGGACCTGCCTTCGCTGGATGTGCGCCGTGTCAGCGGACGAAATCCGGCCCGGATCGTGCTGAGCGACACGTTCAACGATGCCGAACAGCTGCCCGTCGTCGAAGGCCGGAAGACTATCCTGATCCGCTCGAGTAACGGCATTCCCGGGCACGAGTACGGCGCAGACGTGAAGGTCATCACTTACGACGGTAACGGCACCGAGTCGAAGATCCCCGTTGTGCTCGAACTACTGCGTGCCGAAGGCATCAGTTCCATCCTTATCGAAGGCGGACCAACGACCACCGAATCGTTTCTCTCGGCCGGAGCTGTCAACTGGCTGCAACTGCATATTTCGCCGATATTGTTCGGCTCCGGCAAATCGGTGCTCACACTGCCATCGATCGACGCTGTTAATGAAGCGATCCGGTTCCGTAATGCGTTCTACACGGGCATGGACGACGGCATTATGATCACGGGCCAGGTATGAACTGCGCGCTGTGGCACACGAGCCCGACAAAGTCTGAGCTACGTGCGGTGAAGCCCCCACCCGATACTGCGCTGGTCGCCGTTGAAAGCTCATTTTCCATGGTCTCCACCGGAACCGAACGGCTCGTTGCGACGGGCCGCGCCGCACTTGCAGGTGCTGCCCTTGACGCTCCCTATGTCGAAGGCGACTTTGGATTTCCCATCAAGTACGGCTACTCGCTCGTCGGCCGTGATTACAGTGGCAACATCGTTCACTGTCTGCACCCGCACCAGTCGGTTGCGTATGTCCACGCCGACGACCTCTACACGCTCCCCGAATCGGTCTCACCGCGACGGGCGGCGCTGCTGAGCAATATGGAAACCGTGGTGATGGCAACCTGGGATGTGCGCCTCGACGATCATCAGGACGTCATGCTGTGCGGCTTCGGTAACATCGGTGCTCTGCTGGCCAACACGCTGCGCTTGGACAAACAACTGAGCCCGGTCATTGTCGAAACTGACAAGTGGCGGCGGGACAAGGCTGGTGCACTTGGATTCGAAGCAATTGCTCCGGAACAGTACTCAGGAACGCATGCGCGCATTATTGATTCGAGCTGCAGCGCGGCGGGGCTGCAGTTTTGTATCGACCATTGTGCTCCGGACGGCATTATCGTCGAGCTGAGCTGGTACGGCGTCGATCCGCTCAATGTCAATCTCGGCGGCGCGTTTCATCGCAACCGGGTGCAATTGCTCAGCTCCCAGGTATCGACAATTCCCGCGCATTTGCAGGGACGTGAAACGAGCGCGTCACGAAAAGACATCGCAAGCGACCTGCTCGCCGACGCGAGCTTCGACGAGCTGATCACAAACGAGGTAGCATTTGCTGACTCGCCGGCATTTTTCGACGCGCTGCGCGATGGCCGCCAGGGAGACGGGCTCATCTGGCTGATAACTTATTGAGGGGCTGACAGCTATGTACTCGGTAACCGTCCGCGAATCGGTCATGATCGCCCACTCGCTCGCCGATCCTGCGTTCGGACCGGCACAGAACCTGCACGGCGCGACCTACGTGGTTGATGTCGAGTTCGTGGCTAATGACCTGAACGACAAGAATGTCGTCATCGATATCGGCATTGCGCGAAACATTGCCAGGGCGTCCCTTGAGCCCATCGCCTACAGAAACCTCGATGAGCTGGCGGAATTCGAGGGCAAACTGACGACTGCGGAATTTGTCGCACGCTACGTACACGATGCGGTCGCCGCTATGGCCAAGCCTCATTTCGATGGCAGGATTTGCGTCCGGCTAAAGGAAACGCACGATGCCTGGGTGTCGTACGAAGGTTGAGTAACGCCTGATACACATCAGAAGAACGCGTGCAGTTGCGCGAAAACCTCGCTGCGATTCTGCGGGTCGCTCTGCGGGATGCCGTTGTACTCGCGAATACCCAACCGTATCTGCAGGTTCTGCACCGGGAAGATCTCCAACACCGCGCTGTAGCGATTTTGCTGATCGTTGACGGAATCGAGTCGCAGGCCCTGCGGCGCCTATGTGGCATACGACGCAAATGGGCGTGAATACGCGGGCCTGAATGTTCTCGATGGTAGGCAAATCACCCGGTTCCGGCGTGTCGCCAATCGGTCGGCCGCTTGTGTCGAGGCCTTTGCCGCTGCCGGGAGAACAGGCGGCCACCAGTAACGTACAGCTACAGATAATCAATACACGCACGACGATAGCCCCCGCCATTGCACCTGTAATTACGATATTGACCGCCCAGCCAACGATTCGTTGGATAGTCATAGCATTTTTTTACGGCGTGTTACGGAACGAGTTTAGTCGCGGCATTGGAATAAACGCTCTCAGCCCCCGACGCATTGAAAGACGTCGCAACGAACTCGTAGGTGCCCGGGGCAAGGTTGTCGACAACGTAGGTCGCGATGCCCGGATTATTCACTGTTACAGAATCTGGATAGACTCCTGGCGTCGTACCCCAGTAAACATTGTAGCCGGCGAGCGCCCCGGAATGGAAAGCGGCGCGCTGAATCCTGGTGTCGAGGCCGAAAGTGCGGCTGCAGCCGCAGGTTAACCACTTTGCATTGCCGCTCGAATATCTTCAATTAGCCACAGTGCTAACGACTTGTCTTCGTATTTGCCGTTGCCTTCTGTGCATTGTTCATTAATCACTACCAAGGGGCCAGGAAGAAGAAATGGAGCAATTGCCAGGTTGAGTGGCCGCCATTGCCCAGTGAGAATGTCGAAGTTTTCCTGTCGACCGATAAATGTCGTGGTTAGAAGTAGATCGGATTGGCTATCACAAATGTTGCGTAAGGCGGAAAGTATGTCGTCAAACGAGAAGTGGACAAAGCAATCTCTGCAAAAAATCAAATCCACTTTTGGAATTCTGTCGGTAATCAAATTCAATTCTTGAAAGCGCTGATCATTCTTCTCATACTTTTGTTTGTTCTCCCGTATCAGATCTCGAACAATATCTGCTCCAAGATAATCAACGTCGGCTCTATCCACCCGGTTCATCCAGCAGAAATCGCCGCAGGGGATGTCGAGCATGGTCGAAATATTGTAATCACGAAAAACTTGCGGGAGAGCCTCGGTGATGGCGCGTGTCTGATGTCTATCGGATCCTGGTCCAGACGTAGAGTCTATTGCGGCCCAGAGCTTTTTTTTGTGGATATACGTGAATATCCGTTCCGTTCGTGCTTGTTTAACAAGATACTCGAAGTATGCGTTGCATAACGCGCGATAAAGGGCCTGGATTCCTGGAATCCGTCTCAAAACGTTCTTGATCGTATTCAATTTGAGAGTGCCAAGCATCTGGACTACTTTCGTTCGCGAACCGCCGGGAGGCCGGCCCTCCGCAGCAACGGCCTGATAGCGACCCGATGAGCTTTTCGTATTGCTCTAAGGGCCCAGTATTTCAGCACACTGAGTGCTGGTGGGCGCGGAGGATTGAATAGCGTCTCCGGCGACCAGATATTCAACGTCGAGGAGATCTCGGGAATTGCCGCTTTGTAGTTTCTGGTCGCGCGCCCTTCGCCGTGCAGCGGTCGCACGTTCCAGTGATCGAGGAGGCGTGGTAGCGGCATCCCGGAGACGCAAACTCGTTTGACGCCTTTGCTCTCGAGATAACCCGAGAACATAACGTCATCGGAGAAATACAGTGGTTCGAGCGGCTGGACCAGGTCATAGATATCATCGTCGAACCATTCTCTGAGTACCATGGCTCCGAAGCCAAACTGCAGAATGTCCACTACATGGTCCTCCGGCGACTCGGCGACGAAAATCAGATGATGCCGCATCTGTGGCGTGGCATGAATCTCCGGTCCGATCCGTGCCTCCATTACGGACCACTTGCGAGGTAGACGGGCGCCAGACGATCCGATCGCACATCGCTGGTAGTGTTCGAATCGCTCTTGGAGCACTTCCAGCATATCCGGATTGTACGACCAATCATCGTCGACGATAACGATACGCGTAGCCGGATTCGGTTCCTCGTGAAGCATGCTGAGCAGCTTGTTCGCCGGGCCATAATCTCTCCGCGAGACAACAAGTTGGACCTCGCCGTCCTCGGCCAGCCATTCGGGAACATCGTATGAGGACTGCTCCCATGCGCAGAACTTGCAAATGCAGATGTATATCTGATCAGGCTTACGCGTCTGCGCCTTGATCGAGTCGATGACGGGGCGGATTTTCGAGACGCGTGAAGGGATCGTAGCCAACGTGACCACCAGCCGCTCGTTTCGTAGTCGAACCGACACTCGCAATACCCTCTAAAACGCCTTCTCTCTAGTGACCGCGCTGGATCCCGCTTGCTGCATCCTGATCGCGGGCATCATCGTGACGAAATGCGTATATATCACATGCGCACTTGAGAGAAGCTATTTCATGCAGCGATTTGATAAGGTCTCCTTTATACACCGGCTTTTCGAAACGGAATTTGTGTGTTTCTCTCGGGAAGAAATTAAAACGATAATCTGCAAGGCCTTCGAGGACATCTATTGCTTCGACGGTTTCCTCGAACAAGTGAGGTAAGTGTTCGAACGATATGATTGTGATGGGTTGCGAGAGGGTCCTAAGGACCGCCACATCCAACCCTTCGATGTCGATCTTGCAGTATTTCGGCAAACCGTATTTTTGAATGAGCTGATTTATCGTAATTGTCTTAATCATGTAATGCTCACTGAACCGTATGCTGTGAGGGCGAAGTTTATGCAGGGATTCGACCCACTTACTATTTAAGCTCGATACCGTCAGATGGTTGGGAGAGCAATAGAGCTTCGCTTCACCTTCGCTATCACTCAGCCCGACTTCCTCGATAATCACATGTTTATTATTGGCGAACTTCTTCCTGAGGTAGTTAGCAAGAAAAGGGTGCGGCTCCACGGCGACAACTTCGCAACCCAGATTCGTCAACACATGGGCTCGGTTACCCAAATGAGAGCCTAAGTCGAAACACAGATCCCTTTTGTTCACTAAGTCTGCGTAAAACGACATCATGCCGCGGCGCCGTCCGGGCACGTACTCATACATGAACTTCGATTTGAGAAAGCCGAGTAAATATCGCACGCTGCTAACTCTTCGGCTTCGCGATCTGAATAACTCTAGTCATGATCATTACGTCTTAATGTGGATTCTCGTGCATTGGTTTCAGCGAATATCGCTCGAAGAGTTTGACGATTCGCCGCAAGCAGGAATCCCATCACGACGAGTAGTTGTAATGCGCCGAAGATCGCTTTCGCCTCGCTGTATAGGAAATAGCCGAGCGACCAAATTGTGGCCAGAAAAATGGCCGGTGGCGTGCCAATGTTTCGCAATGGCGTTTTGATAGCCCATAACCGTTGTACTGTGAACCAAAAAAGGACCGCAGTCACAAACTCAGATACGAGAATTGCCGATAATGCCCCGGCGATCCCAAATTTCGGCACGAGCAGCATCAGCAATACCAACAATATGCCGAAACGCGCGAGAATGCCCACGGTCATGTCGACGGAGCGCTTGTAAAAATCATAAAACAGAGCGTAGTACTGTGTGAATATCACAGGAACGAAGGCGGTCGCGCCGAAAAGCAACCAATTCTGTATCGAGAGGTAAGCAGGTCGATTTGTCACGAACTGTATATTCGAGCCAAGAAATACGGCAAACGACAGTGCGAGTAACCCAGCCGCCACGTAAAGTCTTAGGTATAAGTCGATAGTTTCGTTGGCTGGCTCGGCACGGGTTTTCAGGTAGGGGTATAGATATGGCCGGATTGCGTTATTCAGCGAATTGAGAACGATACCTACCAGGCCGAAAAGACTTACGAGGACCGCGTAGGCACCGAGATTTTCAAGCTCGACGTAGCGCTCAAGTATGAGGCGATCCAACCGAGAGCCCAGTGCCAAGGCCAGGCCCAGCCCAGTCAGTGGCAAAGAGAACTTCAACGAAGGCAACAGGTATCGCCAATCGGGACGGGCGCCCAATAAGCCAGGCCGCAATATGCCGAGCAGCAACATAGTCAATGCCGCCGGCAGCAGTGACCCCCACAATACGCCGTATAACCCCAGGTCCAGGACGACCACGAAGATAAGCTGCAACGCAACGGTACTTGTTGCTGTCAGCAGCTGCCAACGTATGAGCTCCCAAAGCAGCAAACTGTTGCGCAAATAGACTAGGTAGCTTGCGAGGCAGGCATTGATACTCGCCGTTGCTAGTGCGATTGCTCCAGCAGGGAAAAATCGCAGTTCTTCATGTGCAAAGATTAGACTGAAAATCTCGGTGCCCGTTACTAGCATCACAGCATAGACGATGCCGGCAACGTAGACGGACGTCGAGAAAACTTGGCGGAGATAGATTCGCAAGGCGTTGGGATCTTCGCAATAGTCGAAATAGAAGGTCCGCATGGCCGCATCGAGCTTTAGTGTCGATACGACAGCAATCACTGTCGCCACGATGGTAACGGCGGCCAATACACCATATTCAGCTGGTGGAATGTGTCTCAAATAGATAGGCAATAACAGCAGGCTCAGTCCGCGATTAACGATCGCCAGTCCCGAGAAGCAGACCAACGGTAACAGCGGGGTCCCGAGAGGCTTGCGGCCAGTTGCTGTAATTGAGTTATGGTTCATAGAACGGTTTAACGCCGCGCCCAAGGATGGGAAATTCTATCGTGTTCGTGAGGGACAAAACTCGAGAACGGTCGCTCAAACCACGAGTTGCCGCGGAACGGGGTGGCAAATGGAGCAACGGGTGGTGCTTGGGGCGTCTGGGTACCCTATTGAAATGTATAGCCTCAGGCGGTTCCGTGCGCGACTGAAAATCCGCGTGTTTCGCTAGTGAGGTCAGCTTGACTGTGAGTTTGGCGATCTATTCCGGACGGTTCGATCGGCTCGCCGCGCTTGCCAGTCGGGCAGATTCGCTTCGGTCATCTGTCCAATCGACTTCGCCGATCAGTCCATCCCCGGCCACCATTCTTTATTTGGCCGACTCATCTCTCGGCCCAAATCGAATCGTCGACGTCGTGATAGCATCGCTCCAACGATCGATCTGAGAACCCTGCATGCCTGAGATTATCCCACTGGGCTGGTTTCACACCGCCATGGGCATCATCGCACTTGTAAGTGGTGGCATTACACTGGCCAAGTTCAAGGAAATATCCCTGCATACACGATCGGGGCAGATCTATCTGGCAGCCACCTTGATTACCGCGGGCACTGCCCTGGCCATTTTTCAACGCGGCGAGTTTGGTCCAGGTCATGCCTTGGCGGTGATGACGTTGCTGGCGCTGGTAGCAGGGACGGTAGCTGCGACAATGAAACCGTTCGGAAAATTATCACGGTACGTGCAAGCGGTCAGTTACTCGGCGACCTTGCTCTTTCATTGCATTCCCGCGGTAACTGACGGCTTATTGCGCTTACCGGTTGGCGATCCTGTTCTGACGTCAATCGAAGATCCGATTCTGAAGATGTGTTATCTGGGCCTGTTGGCCCTTTTCCTGGTCGGCATCAGCCTGCAATTGCGCTGGATTCATCGACAGCCCATTTAGTGTCAACGGTTCGACTATCGCGATCGCGAGCAATACGGCGTCACGAAGGTTTAGTGAAGGTGCGCGTCGTCGCTGCCCAACAACGTAAAGTCGGCGGCGCCACTGTTAGCCCGCTCGATAGCCAGCCGCAGGAAGTCGGTGACAATTTCCTCGCGTTCTCGAATACGATTCGTGACCGCCTGCGGAATTAATTCCACCTGCTTCGTCTTTTTGAGCCACCCTTGCAATTCTCCAGACTGGCTCGACGATACCGGCGTCAATCGAACCCGCCCCAACATCTTGCCGTAGTCGAGCCAGGCGTAGTAGCGCTTGCCGGCCGCAACTTCCGCCTTTAGCAACGTGGTGCCGACGTTTCCCGCAAGAAAAAAATGCGTGCCGGGAGGTACAGCGATGCTGACCGCTTCGTTGGCCCCCAGTGTGCCGACAAAACCGTGTTCGTTCCAAACGCCCAGGTCGATCTTGTCCGCTTCCTTGCGGCGAAATATCGTGATTACGCCGTGTTCGTCGTCCGGGGCAATCGCCTTGCTTGCCGGTTGCATCAGATCAAAACCAAGTCGCGACAGGTTAATCAACACCAGTATCTCTTCGGCGTTCGGCGACGGTGCCTCGATCGGGTCCATCGGTTTGGTCTTGCGCAGGAACTTTGCCGCGGCCGCTTCGTCCAGTTCGGTCATTTCCCTGTCGCCCAGGCGCCACTTCAGATACACCGTCTCGCCGGGACGATCATCGATTGCGACGGAGAACACCGGGACGCCGGAGTTGGCCAGATTCAGCGTAATCAGGCCGGCCTTCGCCCGGATCACAGCGTGCTTGTCACTTTTGAGCCGGGCTACGGTTTTGTCGTTGATGGCAATCCAGTGACCGACTGCTGCACCGAGCATTCTTCCTTCCCGGATGACGTAGATAAGGGTTTCATCGTCCGCCGGCGGTGCAACCTCTGCTGCATCGGCGCGGCTCGTTGGCGGAGCGAGCAACAAGGGAACAATGGTGGCAAGGGCCAGAAACGGAATGAGCGCTTTATGCATGTGCGAGACCCAATATTGAGGTTGTCATGACATGCACCGAGTCTAGCAACCCTTGCTGTTGATTTGCATTCAAGGCTGACCCAATTGGCCCCATTATTTGCATCTACAAATGCAGCTCAACAAGATCGCCATCATAGACGAGATGATCTGGACCGACTTGCTGACCGTCGAATACCTCGGGACCCCATATGCGCGCAAATTTCAAATCTCGTGCAATGTCTTTATGCACCAGGCGCGCTACATCGAGCACCGTGCCGCCACGACGCACCGTGAAGGGCTTGTCCATATCTGCCGGTTTGCCCGGCGTCTTGGTGTAGACACGGACGATTTCAAGCGCGCGAAAAAGAAAAGGTCCGAGCTCATCCAGGCCATCTCCGGTTTTCGCCGACACTGTAAGAGCGGGAAAACGCAATCCGAGCAATTCCTCGAGGATCTCGACTTCCTCGGGACCGGGATCGAGATCACTCTTGTTGGCAATTAACACGGTGGGCAAGTCGAGACGAAACGGATCTTCTGTCTCACGCGGGTCCTGCGGTTTCGCTTGTTTCAGTCCCGGCCATGCCGCTGTGAGGAAGGCCTTCTTTTCCGCCAGGCGCGCGATGATTGCGGGGACCTGATCCAGGCAATCGGGGTCACTCACGTCGATAACGAGCAACGCCCCATCGGCAGGCTGCAGTGCGTTGATCAGCCACGGCTCCATAAAGTCAGCGGACACAGGCGGTAGATCAACCAGCTGGAAGAGGATGTCTTCATAAGGGAGCATACCCGGCACTGGCAGATGCGTTGTGTACGGGTACGGCCCAATGTCGCTGTGTGATCCGGTCAGCCGGTCGTGCAAACTGGATTTACCGGCATTGGGCGGTCCCACGAGGCAAAGCTGTGCGGCACCTTCGGGGCGCACGACATGGGACGGGCCACTGCGGCGCCCGCCTTTCTTAGGCCCCGCGAGCTCCTCGGTCAGCTGCTTGATGCGGGTCTTGATATCGGCTTGCAGGTGGTCCGTGCCCTTGTGCTTGGGAATCGTCCGCAGCATCTCCCGCAGGCAATCCAGGCGTTCCCGGGGCTCGCGCGCCTTGCGGTAAGCCTCCTCGGCTTTCTTGTATTCGGGTGAGACGTTGGTGGGCATACATGAGAATCTTACATGAGGAATTCGTCTCTTTATTCATAACGGTCTGTCATTGCGGGACCAGGTAGCAGGGGAGTCAATCCGTCTTTTTCCGACTGACCGATGAAGCGCGTTCGAGACCAGATCTGGCCGTACGTTGCGGCTATTTTCGTTCTGGCACGGCGAGACCCCTGAAGAAGTCCGAAATGGCCACGTTGGACAAGTCTCTTAATTCACCGGCATCCAGATAGGAGCCGTGACAGGAACCGCAGGTCTCATACCAGATGTGGGTCTGGCGCGGGTCGACTACTTTGACCATCGCACCGCTGCAGCGCGGGCATTGATAGCTGTCAATCGCGTTACTCTGTTTTCCTGTCTTTGCATCACCGGTGTCGATCGCAGCTGCCGCCTTCTTGTTCTTTATAAGATCGATCTCTCCGGCGTCGAACCAGATGCCGTTGCATATCCTGCAACGATCAACTTCGGTTCCTTCATAGCTGATCTGTTCCATGTCGGCCCTGCACTTCGGGCAGCGCATGGCGCCAGACCAGAATATTCCGGCCTCGTTGCCACCGATGCCGATGGTGTGTCTTCGGCTTTCCCGTCTCTTGCCTCCTGGCTCCGTGCCTTGTTCTCCTGGATGGTGGTGTCGGTGGAACAAGAGGACGATGATCATCGCGACGATGAGAGCGCTGAGCATTGTGTAGGACTGGACGTAGGTCGATTTCTCGGCGACTGTTCCATAGATCTTCGATCCGGCCGAATGCCCGAGATTTGCGACCGACATGTAGATGGCAAATTGCGTCGCGGAATTGATGCTTTTGCAGATCGCCATGGCCAACGCGATGCTCGCTACCATCACGACCGGCAGCATCATTACCCAGATCGACAACATCGCCCGCACATAGAGTGTGTTCTGCCACAGGTGCTGTGTCTGAGCGATCAGAATGGCGTGTAAGCCGAGCAGCGCGACGGCGAGCAACAGCATGCGTTTCGCGCCCATCTTGTCGATCGCGGGCCCGAGCGTGAGCGCGAGGACGGCGCCGATCAATCCCATCATGGCAACCAGCTGCGACCATTGCGGTGTCGTGTAGCCGAAGAGATTCACGGCGGCGATGGGCATCAATGCCTGGCCATAGCCGTATATCAGGCCGTCAAAAAACATGATGGCCATGACGATCAGGCTGCTCCGTACCCAGAGGACCTTGTTGATCTCACTGAACACCGCACGGAAAGAAGTGTTGGCGCGATGTACCGAGGCCGCCTTGCCATCGGCCCAGGGCAGCGTTCGCTCGCCCTCGCGCTCGCGAACGACGAGCATGACGATCAAAGCGATGGTTGTAACCGCGGCGGCGATTATTGCTGTTGCGCTCAGGCCCCACGTGGTGAGAAGCATGCCTGACACAGCAGCTGTTGATGCCCAACCGATGGACTTGCCGAAGCTCATGAAGGCATTCAGGCGGCCCTGCTCCCTGACTGGCGTCAGATCGATTGACATGCCGTCGACCGCAACGTCCTGGGTTGCCGCAAAACTGTTGATGAGCACGCCAATGATCATCAACAAACCGACCTGTTCGGCAGGGCGTTCCACGAGCATGAGGGCAAGCAATGACAGCGACAGACCGAGCTGGGCGCCGATCGCCCAGGGCCTTCTTCTTCCCATCGGCAGGAACTCGTAGCGATCCATTAGCGGGCCTGTGACCAGCTTGAAGGCCCAGGGCAATACGATGACGGCGAGATACGAACCGATATCGCCCGCGCCAACGCCCTGACTGGCGAGCCACACGGGTATGGCGATCGCCAGCAGGCCCTGTGGAATGCCCTGGGCGAAGTACATGATGGAGCCCGTGGCGTAACGTACTCGCGCGTTGTCTGCGAGCGTAAAAGAGCCTGCCATGTGGTGATTCCCCAACGATTGTTCTTGTTATTTGGTTGATAGTATAAGGTAAAGCGTTGACATAATGTAACCGCCACTCTGAACAGTTAGCGTATTCGGTTCGGCGTTGCCTTATAATGATCGGGCGACACAATAATGAAGCAGTTCGCAAAAATAATAGTTCGCAAACATAATCCAGAATAAATAATATGCGGGCCTTGCGGCACTCCGCGGCTCGAATGTCCAGGTGCAATAACGTATGAGAGCGAAATCCTTTTTCTTGACGGCGTGCCTCGCCGTGTTGACGTATTCGGCTCAGGTGCAGCCGGCAGCAGCGCAGAATTCATCGGTCGAACTGAATTCGAACGTTGTTGGCAGGACGGCCCCGGGTCAGTATCGCGGCATACCCGCGATGCAGGACAACGAGTCGAGCTGTGCCATCAATCCGCTGCTGGTGCGCAACATTGTCTGTGCCTGGAATGCCAGTGGCGGTTCGGACGATCCGGCCGGTCCAGGCGATACGGCGATCCGTATGTCGGAAACGCTCGATGGCGGCAAAACGTTTTTCAATCGCTACATCAACGGCACGAAGCTGAATCCTGCAACGAGTCTGAACGTCGAATTTACGGCGGACCCAATTACGCTTTGTTGGCCGGGTGGCTGCGGCATCCTGCACATCGGTGCGAATCGCGGCGAGGCGGGCGGCACCGGCGGTGGCATCTACATGCAGCGCATGATGGACCTGAATGCCGAACTCGGTTTTCGCAAGGCACTCGAACCCACGCCGGTTCAGGTTTACCGCAGCACGGGCAGTAAGTTCGCGGACAAGGTCAATGGCACGTACATCCTCGACGAGGATAATCCGGGCACCATCGACGTCACGATGCAGGTCGAAGGGCCCGACGGCTCTGTCAAGACGATAACGCGGCAGTGGCCGAAAGCGCGCATTCTCGTGACGTTCGCACTGTTCAATCCGAGCAAGAACGACATCGAGATCCTCTCGTTGTACACCGACAACTACGGCGACTCGTTCAGCAACGCGAAACAGGTAGCCGTGACCTCAGGGCGGGATCAGGGCGTCAGTGTCACTGCCATGGGCGACACGGTGCTGTATGTATTTCGCGTTTTTCCCGATGAGGATCAACCTTCCGCGATGCGTGGTGCCATCTCGAACGACGGTGGGCAGCGCATCGGCCAGCCATTCGACATCGTATCGCCGCTGTGTGCCTATGACGTACCAACGTTCCCAAACCAGGACAATCAGTCCGTGGCGGCGGCCCGCACCAATGATTTTCCCTCCGTCAGTAACAACGGCAAGAAATTCATACTCGTCTATTCGGAGCGCAAGCCGAGCTCGGATGGTGGTTGTTTCACCACGTTCGACCAACCCACTGACTCCAGAATCATGGCTGTAGTGGGTTCCGCCAATGGCAGAAGCTGGGGCACTCCGGAAAAGATCGCGCCGTATCCCGACGTTGGCTTCCAGTTCATGCCGGTCGTGGATTGCTCGCTGGGCGTCTGCCAGGTCGGTTGGTGGGACAGCCGCTTCGATACACTGCGGGTACGGAATTATCTGGAGAACGTCAGTACGAGTCCCTTCGCCGCCAACGCATTGACTGCGTTTCTGACCTACCCGGTGCTCGCGGACTTCAATTACAACACCGGGCCGAACTCTGTGATCCAGTTTCGCCGTACCGCCAGGGTGCTGACCACCAAGGTGCTGATCGACAGCGGTCAGCCCGTCGCAACCGACAATCCGCCCGTCGTCGTTTCCCGCTACCGCAAAGCGCTCATCAACGGCAGCGTCAGGGAGATCGAGGGTGATGGCTGGAACATCAAGGCGTACAAGACCAGCAGCGTGCCGTTTATGGGCGACTACAGTGGCATGACGTCGGCCAAACATCGGTACGTGTTTAATCCGGAAAGTGGAGACCCGCCGTTCTGGGAAGACAATTCGTCTCTCGACGCCCGGAATCCGGGCAAGGAACCTGTGTTCTGGATGTCGTTTATCTCCTCACGCAACGTCAAGGGTGACATTTACACGGCGCAGGTAACGGACCTGGTGCCGTTCGCACCAACGCCTGGCGCCACGACGGCCGCTGGGACGCGCCGCAAAGCGCCAACGCCGATTCTCGACGATGACGAGACCCGGCTTGCGCTCAGTGTCGAGGACTTTAATCAGGGCGCGAATCCGTGTACCGCCGCGCCAAACCCGGGACCCCCGGGGCCATTTACTGCGCTCAATAATCGTACCAAGGATTTCGATATCTATGGCGCGCTGATCGAGAATCCAGCCACCGCTTTCTCGATCAATCCAAACAAGACGCTTGGTTCGATTCAGCGGTCATATGTCATCGTTGCCGAGAACGCTAGCGCGTCGACCAGGAATTTCCGACTGCAAATTGCGAATCAACCGGTCGGTGCTCCGACCGAAGCCCGCGCGTCCTGGGATCAGCTGCCGTTTGATCCGCTACTTCCGGAGTTTTCGACAATACCACCCAACGTAAGTGAGACGATCACCGTCGGTCCACGCTCCAGCGAGGCGACAGCATTGTTCGTTGTGTCCGCAGCGGCTTTTAATCCTGTTGCCGTCGACATCTTCGAGGTTTTCAGTGATCGACCAGAGGTCCTGATCAATACGATCACGGCCAACGGTGCCGTCGAATCGGGGCCGCTTCTGAACGCCGACGGAACGCTCAACGATTTCGAAATTCACAACCCGAGAGTGTTTACTCCGGACGAATTCAATCCCGATGAATTTAATCCGGACGAATACAATCCGGACGAGTTCAACCCCGACCTGTACACGCCGGATGAATTCAATCCGGACGAGTTCAACCCCGATGAATTCAACCCCGACGAATTCAATCCGGATGAGTTCAATCCCGATGAATTCAATCCGGACGAGTTCAATCCCGATGAGTTCAATCCCGATGAATTCAATCCGGACGAATTCAATTCGCCGCTGATTGATCCGGCAAGTCTCGACAACGACGAGATTCCGGATCCGGACCTCGGCAATATCGACGGCCTGGTCGTCAAGCTCGACATTAACTATGGCGTGCAGAATGTCGGCAACACGATTACACCTTATACAGTCGATTTTTTGATTGCCGATCCGTTCATTCTCGATCTCATCGCAAGTGGCGAACTGGCGACTCAGTTGATCGCCTGGCAAGACAAGAAGATCGATGACGTGCAGTTCTGTGCGCCACGAATCATCAGCGAGAACCGTGTCGTTGCAGCGGTGAACAATCCTGATCTCGCGACGCTCGAGATACCGGATATCAACAACAATCGCCTGGGCATACTGACCTATGTAATTGGTCCGGGTGATGTGCTGCAAAACACACTGCGCTTTATCGCACCGCGAGCCCTGATGGAACAGATCGCGCCGCGACTGACGTCGGACAGGATCGCGTACGTGTTCTCATCGCAGGTCGCCAATACCTTGTCCGACAATCTGAATGATAATCAGGAACTGATCATCAACAGACCGACAGTATTCAATTTCCAGACTGGCGACACCGGTACTCTGGAAGCGAATACGGCCGGTGGCGCGATTTTGCCAACCGATTTCGTGCAGGCCGTCCGGGGCAACGATAGCGTCCCGGTGACTTGCACGCCGGCGCTCGGGGGTTTCGTCCCGCTCGACATCGACAACACGCCCGATCCCGGACCAACCTCTCTTTCATGCACAGCGCTCGACCAGAATGGCGACCCTGTTTCGGTCGACGTCCTGGTCAGCGTGCTCGATACGACTGCACCGATGTTTGATGCGGGCAGCGTACCGGGCGACGTAATACTCGAGGCGGAAAGTCCGGCAGGCGCAGCTTTTGCATTTACGCCTACCGCGACGGATCAAGATGGCGTTGATTCGGGCGTGGATGTTGTGTGCAATCCCGCGTCCGGAAGCACATTTCCTCTGACCGCCCCGGGACCGACGACGACGGTGGAGTGCTTGGCGACCGACGATAGCATGAACGAGGCTACGGCCAGCTTTGTCGTGACCGTTCAGGATACGAGCCCTCCTGAGATTACTAATATCAGCCCGCCGTTGTTCGATCGGACAGAGCCATTCGTGCTTGACGATGACAAGAGTTCATTCATGCTGTTCTGGGGCCCGTTCAACGTCTCCGACGCGGACGCGATGCCAATGGTTTCGTGCTCCGTTGGCATGCTGGACGACGCACGCTCCGACATCGCCAACGGCCTGTACGTGTTCGTTCATGACTTCACTATCGGAACGACGTTGGTTGAATGCGCGGCAACCGACTCCGGTAACAACTCTGCGATGGGTTCCTTCGAAGTTACTATCCTCGACGAGACGCCACCGGTGATTACACTGATCGGTGCTGCGACGATCTCCATCGAATCGGGTACGGGTCCGTATGTTGATGCCGGCGCCACTGCCGACGATAACTCCGACCAACCCGTTGACATAGACATTGATACCAGCGACGTAGATACCACGACAGCGGGCACGTACACGGTGTTCATTACAGCGACGGATACCTCTGGAAATACGGCCGAACTCACGCGTACAGTAATTGTAAGGTTCCGTTATGCCGGAGCCACAGGTATCGATCCGAGAAAAACTCGTGTGAACTTGGGAAGCTCGAATCCATTGTTGTGGGCCTGGCTGGACGAGGAAATGAATCCCGTTGACAGTTCCGGTGACGTTCAAATGCTCAGCATCCTGGAGTGCTCGTCAGGTAACATCATACTGAGCATGGCCGGCGATCCCGGTACGAGCGGATTCCGCTACAAGGCCAATGACTACTGGCAGTTCAACTGGGAGGCGATCGTTCCCCATCCGGGTGATTACTGTGCCGTCGTCGAAAGCACCCTGAGCACCGGTCAGAAACAGTTCTCCCCGCCCATGACGGTGCAGTAGACGAGTAGTCAGGGCAGCCGTTGGCGCGCGTCGTCTGCCAGCGGTCCGCCCTCGGGGCGCAGCTTGATAAACGCCGTGTAGTTTTCTGTGGCGGCCTCCTGCATGCCCAGTTCCTGCTGTGCACGCCCCAGCCAGTAAGGCACGGTCGCCATGTACCGGTAAGTGGGCAGATCGTCGAGGAAGATCGACATTGCCTCACCCTGACGATCGATACACGCTAAAAACTCATCGAGTGCTTCGGCGAAGTAGCCGGCCTCGAAGTAGGCTTTACCCAGGTAATAGCGCAGCAGCCAAAGATCGGCGTCCCGGGCTCCGGCTGAAATCAGGTTGATGGCTTCGACGTGTTCGCCCGTATCAAGCGCAATCAGCCCGTCGATCAGGCGTGCGTATGCCCGGCTTTGCGGTTGCAGGCTATTAGCTAATTCATCGGCGATAGCCTTGGCAGTGACCGGGTCGCCGGCCTGCAGGTAGATCAATGCAGCGGGCACTTGCCGTGACAGCCCCCCGGATATGGCCAGAGCAGCTTCGACTGCCTTGATCGCTGCGGTTGAATCCCCCTCGAGCACATAGGTGTCTGCAAGGGCGACATAGTTTGTTGACAAGTAATACTGGCTGCCGGCAGCTTCGGCCTGCCCGATACCCTGTCGCAGCATTTCTCCGGCCGCCTCGAAACTGCCGGAGTAAAGCGCTGCGTCGGCACGACCGAGAGCGCTCGTCAACTCGCCGCGACCACCCGCCTGCGACATGCTGTCATATGCCTGTTTCGCCGCGCCGATGTCGCCGTCGGCCAACGCCTTTGCGGCAACCGGTAACCAGGCTTTGAAGTAGGTGGGGTCCAGGTCCCGAACCTTTTTCGCTTCCGTAACCGCCGTTTCGAAGTCACTCGCATACATCGCGTACAGCGCATAGTTCGATCGGCCCATCACGCTGCTGGGATAGATTTCGAGCAATGCGCCACCTGCCTTTAATGCGTTCTCGAAATCCAGCGAATAGAAATACTGAATCGCCAGGCCGTTGTGTGCCGCATCGTCTGCCGGGTACTTTTCGACGAGCGCACGGTAACTTTCGATGGATTTCTGACGATTGCGGGTTACGCGCGAGTAGTACAAGCCGAGCGTCCGGAGTCGCTCGCGTTCCGTCATTGTGTCGAGATTTTCGAGCGCCTTGTCCCAGAGTTCATTGGCCTCGTCTATGCGACCGAGACTCGACGCGCTCAATGCGAGTCCGGAGTAGGCGCGACCGAAGTTCGGGTCATGGTCGAGTGCGCCCTGGTAAAAGGACATTGCTTCCTCGTATTTGCCGTTGTACTGCAGCGACTGCGCTTTGGCATAGGCCTGTGCTGCCTCGAGGTTGCTCGCTGTGAAAGTCTCCGACGTGACGAGCTTTTTACGGTCCAGCGAATCGTCGCCGAGTTCTTCACGCAGATCTCCTGCCAGCGTGCCGACTGCTGCAAGCACATCGAGCTTGCTCTTGGCGCCGACGTCAACGGAGGCCAGGACCTCACCGCCCTTCGGATCGACAGCTCTGACATACAGTGTGTAGCTACCGTTCTTTTCTTCGATGCCGCCTGCCATGACGAGCTTTATGCCCTCACGGACGGAAACGAGTCGGGCCGTCGCTTCGTCCAGGATGTTATTCGTCTCCTGCATCGACAATGCCACTCGAAGCGCAGCATCCCTGCGATAACCGGTGATAAATGGCGCGCTTTCGATGCCGATTTGCAACGCTTGCTCGAGCGTGCCATCAAATAGTTCGTCGCCGGTCTTGTTTTCGAAATCAGCGATGAGCACTGATACAGGTTCGATTTCTTCAGTGACTGTCGAACGAATACCGGTGATGTTGAGATATACAGAGAAAATAAGAGCAACCGACAGCATACCGATGACCGCGAAATCCATCTTGCGTGCACCAAAAGGTACGATGACGGTGTCGGTCGGGTCGCCCTGTGCCTCGATGCCTTTGTCCGTTACGTCGTAGATCCAGGCGAGGACGATAGCGACCGGAAGACCGATGATTGCGATAATGATCAGGGTCCGCATGACCCAATCCGGCGCGTCGAATGCCGGCAACAGGACGCTCGCGACTTCGATCAATATCCAGGCAACGCCGACATAAAGGCCCGTTGCCCGGAACACCTCTCGACGCCGGAGTTCTCTTATCAGGTTTGGCATTTTTCAACTTGTTGCTTGTTGTGAAAGGCTCAGCACGAAACCGCATGAAGTCTAGCATGGCACAAGGAATTTGAAGACCTGTTTGGTATTCTTAGCGCCCCGTCCGCCTTCCGGGCTTTTGACTTGCAAGAACTGCTACAGATTTTTGCGCTCCTGATTGCGCATACCACAGTGTCGGCCGAGGCCGGTCCGATCGATGAGGTTTCCACTTCGGCGTCACGACGCCCGGCGAGTCTGGGGGAGAGTTCCTCGGCCTTGAGTCTCGCTTCGGGCGCGGCCGTTCGTGAAGGAAAGCTGACTACAGACGCGTTGAAATCACTTGCCGGCGTGAATGTCCAGCAAACGACGCCGGGGCAGGGGTCCGTGATCATCCGGGGCCTGAAGGGATCGGCAATCCTGCATCTCGTCGATGGCATGCGGCTGAACAATGCGATATTTCGCAGTGCACCGACGCAGTATCTGGCACTTGTTCCGACAGTCGCCGTTGAGCGGATCGAAGTCCTTCGCGGAACGTCCACGGCGCTATATGGGAGCGAAGCCGTCGGCGGCGTCGTGCAGATCACATCGCGAGTTCCCACGTTCGATTCGACCGAAACCTCGACACGACGCGAGATATACGCGTCGCTCGATACGGCGGAGTTGCAGAAGTCGATAGGTGCGAGTATCGATGTCGGTACGAAAAAGTTCGCATCGTCGTTCAGTGCCGAATATCTGAGCACTGGCGACCGCCGCACAGGTGGCGGGGACAGGGTTTCGCCGAGCGGGTTCAACTCGAAGGCGGCGAGGGTTGTTCTGGTGGCAACGCCGACCGATGAACGGTCGTGGCTGTTCGATCTGCAGTTGCTCGAGCAACCAAAGACGCCTCGTGTCGATGAACTGGTGCCTGGATTTGGCCAGACGCAGCCGTCATCGTCGGAGTTTTTCTTTGCGCCGAATCAAAGGCTGTTCGCACACGCACGTCATACAAGGGCCAACGGTGCGCTCGGTCTCGACTGGAAGTTCGACCTCGTCTGGCAGCGCATTGTGGATGATCGCATTACGCGTGACTTCGAGGCGTTGGACAGGGTGAGCGAATCGAACCGCAGCGACCTGGCCGGTGCGACCGTCAGCGCCAGCGGCGAACGCGACAACGTTTCCTGGATCGTAGGCGGCGAGGCTTACCACGATAAGGTACACAGCACGCGGCGCGAAGAAGACACGACGACCGGTCAGTCACAGCGAGTAGCGTCCCGATTTCCGGACGGCGCCAACGCCACACGATTGGCGATTTACGGCAGTATGGATCGGTTACTGTCGCGCCGGCATTTGTTGCGCGGCGGACTGCGATTCAGTCATGTCGATATCAGCGTGCCCGATACGGATGTCACTGCATCGGAGTCCATCAGCGCGAATAACCTCAGCGGCGATCTTGGCTGGGTCTACAATGTGAGCGATAGCTGGCAGTTCGTCGCCAATCTGGGCGCCGGTTTTCGCGCCCCCAACGTTTTTGATCTCGGTACGCTCGGCAATCGGCCTGGCAACCGATTTAACATTCCCAATACCGACCTCGACTCGGAGCACGTGCTGCATGGCGATATCGGAATCCGCCACGGCTCCGCGAGGCGGCAGCTCTCGCTCGTGTTGTACGCGCTGCGCTATGATGACCGCATTACGTCGGTGCTCACCGGAGACCTTACCGCGGACGGTCGCGATGTCGTACAAAGTGTAAATGCCGCCAGATCCCATATCCGCGGCATCGAGGCAGAAGCCGTTGTCGATCTGAACGGCGTGCTGCGGTTAAAAGCGATGCTGAATTACACGTGGGGCGAACAGCGCGTAAGCGGTGAAGCGCGGGAACCCGCTGATCGAATTCCACCGCTGAGTGGCCGGCTCGCGCTCATTTTTGACGGCGGCAAGGCATGGACGCTCGAGAGCTGGATCGAAAGTGCCGCGCGCCAGGACCGACTTAGCGCAAGAGACTTGCGCGATGTGCGCATCAATCCGGCGGGCAGCCCGGGCTGGGCGAGCCTCGGGGCTCGCGCCGACTGGGAGTTGCACGATAGCTGGCAGCTTTCGCTCAGCATCTCGAACCTGCTCGATCGACGCTACCGAAGTCACGGTTCCGGAATTGATCAGCCGGGGCGCAACGTATCTGTGCAAGCACGGCGCGTCTGGTAACGGTTATTCTTCCGACCCTCTCGGAATCAGGCCTCATCCAGGGGCACGTTGTGGTATTCCAGCGCCCACTCCTGCATGTGGCTCACCCGGTTGGGCACGGCCTTGTAGACAATCAGCTGCGGGTTGTCGATGGAGCCCAGGCCAGACGCGGGCACCCGAAGTGCCAGGGCAGAGCAGCAGTGCTAGGATCGATCAGCCATGAAGCTACCCCGTTTACGGACAATTCTGCTGACACCGTTTGTTCTGTTTGCGTTGGTGTACCTCGCCGGGGTCATCACACTGGCGCTCAATGATGAATCGATCGCGGTACTGGAAGAATCACCCGCTTACCACGCAACGGTTGCCATTTTCGGAGCAAGCGGAACGGCTGGCGACGGCATACTGAAAGCTGCGCTGGCCAATCCCGATATCAAAAAAACCCATGTCATTACACGTCGCGCAACGCCACGAATTGAGGAAGGAGTGGCCTCGGGCAAAGTGCACATGACGCTGCACATGGACTATCTCGATTACTCGGCTGTGCACGGGCAGATTGCTGAAGCCGACGCGGTCTTCTGGGCGATTGGCACGAGTGCAGTCGGCGTCGATGAAGAAACCTACGGCATGATTCACGTTGATTTCCCGCTGCGTTTTGTTGCGGATTGGACGAGTGTCAGCGACAAATCCGACATCTCATTTCACTACATCAGTTCCAGCGATATATCGGCGGACTCGAGCATGATGTGGGCACGCGAGAAGGTTCGCGCGGAGAACGCGCTATTCGAGTTTGCCGAAGGGTCGAATCTTCGTGTGATTGCCTACCGGCCGGACTATATCGGACCAACGAAAGAAGAAGCACACATTGGGCAAGACTTTCTCTACTGGTTTTTCAGGCCTATCGGGGCGGCAGTAAGGGCGACGCAAATCGGCCAGGCAATGATTGAAGTCACTGCGAGAGGGTCCCAATTCGAGAACGGTGACCACCTTGGCACCTGGAACATCATTCGTCACAGCGACGCGTATGAGCGGCGTCAGTCGCAGGAATTACGTCCAAAGGGCGACTAGAAGATACGGTTACGAGCTGATCACACCGGCATCGTCGATGAGCGCGGTGATGCGCATGGTGGCGCCGCAGCGAGTGCATTCGAGCGGATCGACCTCGTAAACTTTCTGAATCAGCCGTGCCCAGTTGGCCTTGCGCCGAGAATGTCGGCCGGATGGGTCTGGTGCTCGTTACCAAACTCCCCTTCGAGTACAAAGAACTCCTCCTACACTGGCAGATATATTGTATATGTGGCGCTTGCAAGCGGATATCCTGTCTTCCTGGATCGAGGACACCTTCGGTTCTGACACTTGAATCCCAAACCCTAGGCATGAGTGCTACCGGTGTCGTGTTGAGTTTTTGAATTTTGGAGGGCATTCCCAGTGAGACTGAATAATATAAAATGTCTGTATTTCGGGTCAGCGCTGTGGCTATTGGCCGCCTGTGGGCCTGTTAGCGAGACGGAGCCGAGAATGACGGCGGTGGGCGAGGAACAGAAGGCGTTTATTGGCTTAAGTCAGGAGCAGGCCGAAGCTATCGCCGAGGCCCGCGCTGAGCTGACGGCCCAGAGCCTCAACGCCGATGAAGAGAAAGCACTGGAATTGGCGTTTGCAGCATTGAGCCGGGAAGTGGACCTTTCTCAGATGCAAATCACCCACCAGAGGGTGCAGGCGGTGAACTGGCCGGATTCGAGCTTAGGTTGTCCCGAACCAGGCAGATCGTATCTGCAGGTCATTACGCCGGGTTACCTGGTGAGTTTCTCCGCGAACGGGGAAAGCTATACAGTCCACACCGGTGCAGGAAATGCCGTAATCTGTGACCGGTTGACGACTGGACTCGAAGCGAGACGGGCCCGAAGTCAGAACGTTGTGAAGGTCTACCGCGCTGCACGGGTGGACCTGGCCGAAAGACTGAAAATTGATCCGAGCGAGATCACAGTTACCGGAATGGAGCCGACGACCTGGGACAATTCGAGCCTGGGTTGCCCACAGATCGGAAAAGAATACGAGCAATTAGCAGTGGAAGGATTCGTAATCAGGATGGAGTGTCGCGGTAGGCTGTACGAATATCACTCGGATAATGAGGGAGAAGTGTTTGTTTCCTGCCAAGAGTTGGAGTCCTGCCACGAGACGGAATAGTCGGCAGAATTGCAGAATCGAATAAGAAAGGGCCACCGAGGTGGCCCTTCTTTATTTTTGGAATGATTACGCGAGCAATCATCCCGTTATGCGGGATGTATTGCGGCTAACGTAAGCTAGCCAGCATCTCCCGCTCACCGTTACTTGACATTGCGAACCACATCCACCTGCTTTGGCGCCGTGTTGTTCTGGAACAACCACAACATATCTCCACGCGGACCGCTGGTGGCGATGTCAACGGATGTGCCGCCGAAGATGCCAAAGCTGTTGAGGTCTGGCACGATCTCCGCAGCCGTGTCGACTGAACCGACCTGGACATCAATGCTGCCGTCCCGTCCTGTTACGACCAGCGTGTAGTCGAAGCTGTCCGGAACAAAACCGCCACCACCGATTGTAGTGAAAGGCATGGCCGCGGCGCGATCATTGTAGTCCATGATGTTAATGAACCAATCGAGGAAACCGCCGCCGCCAAGGACGAACTGCGCCGTGATCATGGTTCCGATGTCGCCTCCGTACACCGAAAAATCAATGCCCTGGAGCAGGAAATCGTCAGTGCCGTCGCTATCGACATCGATAAAGAAATCCCATTGCAGGTTGGAAGGAGCCTCCCAGATGGCTTCCGAGGCTACCGCCATCTCGATGACAGGGAACCCGAAGAATGCGGCAGGATCACCGGTTCGAAAGCCTACCGCCGCGATGGCGTTGTTCGTACCATCGAGAAACAAGCCGTTTTCGCCAGTGAGCGTAAAGCCTTCAGCGAAACCAGCTGCCGTCCCGTTCTGATTCGACACATTGACACCGCCCTTGGTCTTGACTGCCTGCATCCGTGAGGCTGCATCCACCGTTGCCATGTAGCCAACTTTCAGCTCATCTTGCCCGTCATTCAGCACGCACCAACCATCGACCTCTGTCTGCGAAAAGCTCGAGAAGTCAAACGGTGCGCTGTTGGGATCCACGGAAATCTTTACGTGGAACGGCTTGTTTCCATTGCCTGGCACATGGACGCCGCCCGGACAGGTCACTTCGACACCTGGGAGCGTTTGATTAGGCTTGTGCGTGACTGCGAAGTCCCGCGCCTGTCCTGACATGTCAGTCACGGTGACCTTGCGCGTATGCTGCGCGAACTCGCTCGGGTTAACGCGTCCGAAGCTCACGCCGCCCGGAGACGCGTAACTGCCAAGATTCATGGCAGCTGCAACATCCACCCGGCCCACACCCTGACGGGCTAATGGCTGATCGGCACCGCCCGCTGGGAACGTTTCGTTCAGACTATGGGCAGAGTTCTGAATAAGTGCCTTGATCCCGGTAGTGTCCAGATCCGGATGCAGTTGACGCATCAACGCGCCTACACCCGCAACATGCGGGGCCGCCATGGACGTACCCTGAAAACTGACGCCCTGATCGCCGCTGGCCACAGCTGTGGAGATGATGTTCACGCCGGGACCGGATACGTCTGGCTTGAACGTCGATCCGCCATGACCGGGACCCCGTGACGAGAAGCCGGCAATCAAATCGCCAAATGCCGTATCGGTGACCAGGCCATCCTGCATCAGTGCATCAACGGATTTACCCCCGTCGAGGTCAGCCGATAAACCCTGACCGGCGACGGACGAAATCATCACGCTCGGAATCGTCGCACCACCAAGACCGCCCATGACGATCGGTGCAATTCGATCCCCGGAAGTACCGTCGTTATAAACGACCATACCGATGGCGCCCGCAGTCTCCGCATTCGCAGATTTGACCGCGAATGCACAAGTGCCGCGGGATATCAGGGCGATGCCGTCGGTCATGTCAACGCCAATCGGGCCGCAACCTTCGACATTGGTCGCCGTGTCGGGCTGTACCAGCGGCCCACTAACAGGTCCGTCGGCAATTCGGACCGGGCTGGTGCCTTCGGTGGCCTCGATCAAGCCGTTCACGTCTCCGGACACCTCGATGGCCGGCACTTCGCCGCCCTTTGTAGTCGCTGCGACAGAGATCGTGCGTGCAGAGACGCCCGGCGAACCGGTCACGTAAGGAACGTCTCCAGAGTTGCCGGCCGAGGCAACGACGATTATTCCAAGAGCCGCCGCATTGTCCGCAGCGACTGCCGACGGATCGTTTGGAAAACCAAACGCCGAGCCCAGGCTCATGTTGATGACGTCGAGATGATCGCTCATGTCGCCGTCGCCGTTGGGATCCAGGGCCCATTCAATGGCATCCGAGGTCAGGTTGGTGCTGCCATCTGCGCCGAATACTTTGAGGCCGTAGAGATCGGCACCTTTGGCCACGCCAGGACCGATCATACCTGGAACACCCAGACCAGCCGCGCTGCCACTGACGTGACTGCCATGGCCGTTTTCATCCAGCGGATCGTCATCGGGCACGGGGGTATCGTTGGCCGGATCCGAGGCATTGTAGTTCGTCCCCGCAAAATCGAAGCCGCCCACGACTTTGGCGGTCGGGAACGTGCCATCTTCGATAATATCCGGATCGTTGGCGTCATAGTCGGCCGGCGTACCCGGGCCACCGAAGTTGGCGTGTGTGTAATCGATGCCAGTGTCGATGATACCAACGCTTATTCCTTCGCCGGTTCCCACCGTATCCCAGAATGCTTGTGTACCGATCCAGGGCACGCTCTGTGCATTATCGGGATAATGCTGGATTACAGGCGCAACACTCAGGACATTCGGCATCTGTTTGAGATCAGCAAGCTGCCGCGGGCTGATTTTCACACGCATGCCGTTGGCCCCAACACGCAGTGCAGACAATTCCGTGGCGCCAAGCGACACCAGACTATTGCGCATCTTGCCATGCTGAGCCGACACCTTGGCCGCATGAGATCTCTGAGCGGCTCCTGCCGGCATCTTACCGCCAGCCTGTATCGCACGTGCGTTGTATTCCGCTACCGATGGGAGATCAAAGCGCACAAACACTTCGACTTCGTCGGTAACTGCCCGGACTCGTGCCTCCGGGTCCGTAAGTGAAAACGGACGGATATTGCGTTCCGACCGTGGAAAAACATCTGCTGCTTGAGCAACTTGAACAGTTGCCAAAATACCGATCAGCAGGGCGCTGATTCGGGCCACAGGATTATTACTCATGTCGATCCCCTCATGGAAGAATTCTTGGTGTTTTAGTGTTGTTGATTTGTTGTTCTGCTCGCGGCAGTGATTATATACCAGTTAGACCCGACCGGAATTAACATAATCACTTTCGAGTTCGCCTTGGCAGAATCCCTACGTCGGACGCGTACGCTTGAATAAAGCGTTTCCGCAAGATAGCGCTACGCTGTCGTAGACTAATGCAGTCTCCGATGTCACTGAGGCGTGGGGAGTAGAAAACGGTCGATCAGGTCGTATACCTGATTCCCCTGTTCGGGCAGCTCTTCGTAGCCGCTCGAATTTACAGCGATCACCAGCTCCAGTTCCGGTATTACCATTACAAGCTGTTGGCCATAGCCGAGTGCGGCAAAGGAACGGAGCACTTGACCACCATGCTCAAAGTAGCCGGTCCACCATTGATAACCGTATCCATCGACTTGCCAGTCCCTTGTTTCCGGCTCGCTCCACGCCAAATCGGTGTACGCCTGAATCGATGCCGCGACCCACTCACTGCTGACGATTTGCTGTCCGTTCCAGCGGCCATCGTCCATATACATCTGGCCAAACTTCACCATGTCTCTCGAGTACATATACAGTCCGCCACCAAGATCCGGCAGGCCGGTTGGGGTTTCAGTAAAATTGACTCGCGTGATACGCAACGGGTCCAGCAGGTAGGTATTCAAGAAGTCGGCATAGGTCAACGGGCTTCGGTTCTGCACCGCCTGACCCAACGACACAGTAGCTATAGTGTTGTATGCGTACCTGGACCCAGGATCCGCATCCATCGGCAGATCCAGCAAACCCTTGCTGTAATCATGATTTTGGTTGTAAAAGTGGATCAGCGCATTGTTCGGATCGCTGTATGAGGGATTCCATTCATCCCACTGCAATCCAAGACGCATGGTCAGGACGTGTTCCAAAGTAATTTGATTCTTGCGTTCGTCCCAGTTGTCGTAGCCCGGATAATCGAAGAGGCTCAAATACGGTACGTCCACTCCGCCGATATCACCCAGATCGACCGCTATTCCCACGAGGATGGAGGCGACGCTCTTCGATGCAGAAAACTGTGCATGCATGGAGAGGTCGCCGTTGTCCACCCAGCTGTCCTTGTCGTCCAGGTGCGTCCTGATTGTTTCGTCGAAGACGAGCGCGCCCTGACTGGCGATGGCAATTGAATCAATGATTGGAAACTCCCCGCGGCCGATAGCGTCCATCATGTCTTCGAGCCGCTGCACCGACATGCCCTGACTGCCGGCATCGCTAACCGTCCAGCCATCGCCCATGTTTGCCGGCGGCTGGTATGTATAGCCAGTGGCAGGTTCACCGCCGCCACTGCTACCGCCGCCACCGCAGGCAGACAGCAACATAAGAAGCAAACTTGTGGAGAGCAGGCTTAGTCGGTTTTTTTGTTCAGAGATTGCAAGAAACATCACTATCTCATCACTATTCAGCGCATCAGGATCTGACTGAAAAACGGGAAAATCGTTCCCTATTGGTCGATCACATTGACAAGTCTTCCGGCGGCGTCTTCGTCTCCGATCCGTCAGCGGCCTCGTAACTGCGGCCGAATCCAGTGAGTGCGGCAAGCAACATGACGGCGGCGAGGAACCAACCGTGTAGCACGAACGGCCAGACGTCAGTCGGTGACACCGCGTGTACAAAGTCGTACTGCGATTCGAGGGTGCGAATCGTCTGATAGCCGATCAACACGCCGCCACCCCACGGAAAAATGTAGCCGATTGCAGACGTCACGGCGTCGAGCATATTCGCCCGACGGTACGGGTGCAGGCGGAAGCGCTTGCCGAGTTGCGAAATCACAGGAGCGGCAGCGATCTCCGCGGCGGTATTAATCGTGATGAACGCATTGAGCGAGAACACGATGCCCCACATCGCGGCTTCGGCCCGCGCTACCGATGCGCGCGCAAATCGCTTGAGAGCATCAATCAGGGCGTCGAGTGCACCGCCGAGCCGCATCAGGTGACCAGCGGCAACGATCAACAAGATCAAAATCGATAGTCCGAGATAACCGGCGATGCCATCGACCAGGGCACCACCGACCGTATCGGTAGACGGGTCGAAAAACAAAATAGCCTCAGGCGGTGCGAGACCGAGCAAGAGCTCCACTGCAATGGCAGTCACGATGCCCCAGGTCAGCGATACAAGAATGTGATACCCGCTCAAGGCCAGGAAGATCACCAGCGCAAACGGCGCGAGCAGAGCCAGGCCATTTGGCGAAGCCGTATCGGCAAGCAGCTCGGCCGCCTGGGCACGATCGGGATCCATGCCGTCCCCGCCAAGCAGAATGAAGAGCACAAGTGCCGGCAATGCCGCGAGCAGCGCGTATTTGACGCGTGAGCGCACGACACCGGGAATGTCGGTTTCCTGTGTGGTCGCCGAGACAACTGTCGTGTCGGAGACCGGCGCCAGGTTATCGCCGAAAGCGGCACCGGACAGGATCGCGGCGAACAGCCAGACAGGATCGGCGCCGAGGATCAGCCCGGCGGGAAACATCAATGTACAAAAGGCCACTGTCGTGCCATAGCCGGTACCGACCGCCGTGCCGAACGTCGCTGCGAGCACGAACGTGGCACCGACGAAAAAGCCGCCTGTCGCATTCGACTGACCACCGAGCCAGACGAGTCCGTCGACCAGACCGCCGACGCGCAATACCTGTGCGAACATTCCCGCCCAGAACCAGGCGACAATCGTAACGGTGGCCACGGGGCTTGCCATACCTGTGAAAATGGCATTCGCGTAGTCGGCCCAACGACTGCGGCACAACAGCATGCCGACCGTGAGCCCGATGACCATACCCAGAATCAGACCGTGCTCACTGGGGACACCGGCGACCGATATCGCGATCGCCCAGACGACAAAAAACAGCAACGGTACGGCGGCGCCGAGTCGCCCGCCGTAAAATTTCAGAGTTGGTTCCATTGGCTCACCGGTTCACTCGTTCTATCGCGTTAGCGTTGCGTACTGTTTACCATGTCTGCGGTGCTAAATCTGTATGAGGCGAATATATCAAGCGATGAAATTGCCGCTCGAATTCTATTTGCGAAACGATGTCGTCGAGGTCAGCCGGGAATTACTCGGCAAGGTTCTCTGCTCGAACCAGGATAATCAGATCACCAAAGCGATCATCACTGAAACCGAGGCGTATGCCGGCATTGATGATAGAGCCAGTCACGCCTACGGTGGCCGTCGCACGGGCCGAACCGAGCCTATGTTTGGGCAAGGTGGCACTGCCTATGTTTATTTATATTACGGCATTCATCATCTCTTCAATGTCGTCGTCGGCGATGTAGATGTGCCCCTGGCGATTTTGATAAGAGCCGCCGAACCGGTGGAAGGAATCGATGTTATGCGGCAGAGACGCAAGCAACCAGGCAACGGCAAAATATGTCTCGCGGGGCCCGGAACGCTGACACAAGCGCTCGGCATCAAGACGGAGCTAACTGGCACCAGCCTGCTTGAAGATCGCATCTGGATCGAAGATCAACAGATACCAGTGGCACCGCAAGACATCACTGTCGGGCCCAGGATCGGGATCGACTATGCGGAGGAGGACTCGAAGAGACCGTACCGGTTCAGAATTGCATAGCCTCTGTCAGAACGAAATCATCGCCCGATCGAGGTCAACAATGTGGCGCTGTTTGTCAGCATCGCTCAGAAAGCTTGCATTGAAAGCGTTCCTCGTCAGCGTATGGATGTCGGCTTCGCTCAGGTTAAGGGCCCGTTGGGCGCGTAGATAATTTTCGCCGATGTAGCCACCAAAGTACGCGGGATCATCGGAATTAATCGTGGCGCAAAGTCCATGTTGCAAGAGTAGCTTGAGATTGTGCTGCTCAAGAGTATCAAACACGCGAAGCTTTACGTTTGATAAAGGACAAACAGTCAGCGGTATTTGCTCATCGGCCAATCGCGCGACCAATAACAGATCTTCCAGGCAGCGTACGCCGTGATCTACTCGCTCGACTTTGAGTAAATCCAGCGCCTCCCAGATATAAGAAGGTGGACCTTCCTCTCCCGCATGGGCGACCGTCAGGAAACCCTCTTTTCGAGCACGGTCAAAAACGTGCACGAACCTGGAAGGTGGGTGACCGACTTCGGACGAGTCCAGGCCGACCGCGTGAATCTTGTCTTTGAATGGGAGCGCTTCCTCGAGCGTTGCCAGAGCGTCGCTTGCGCTGAGATGCCTGAGGAAACACATAATCAGCCTGAATGTGATGCCTAGCTGCGACTGGCCGTCCTGCAGCGCACGATGAATGCCGTCGATCACCGTTGCGAAATCGACATCGCGCTCAGTATGCGTCTGCGGATCAAAAAATATTTCCACATGTCGCACGTTATCCTCGGCAGCGCGTTTGAGATAGGCCGAGGTCAGGTCGTAAAAGTCCTGCTTTTCCCTCAGTACTTGAGCGCCCGCGTAGTAGATATCCAAGAACGTCTGGAGATCGGAAAAATCGTACGCATCCCGAATCTCATCCACGCTGGCATAGCGAAGCTTGATTCGATTTCTGTGCGCCAGTGCCATCATCATCTCGGGCTCAAGGGTTCCTTCGATGTGCAGATGAAGCTCTGCCTTCGGTATTCGTTGGATAAGGCTTTTGAGGTCCATGCGAAACTCGCTGAAGGGCATGAAGATAATTACACACCACTTCGATTTTGTCAGCGGTCCGCCAGTCGGCGATACGTATAAACCCCATTGCCTGCGAGGCTGGGCGTGATTACCGTGAGTTGGTCAGGAGCAATTCATGCCCATCGGGACACCGTTTCATCCGCGTACTTCGGAGCTTTGCACCAGCCTTTTCTATAAGGACTGGGCGGGCTACTACACGGTTTGCTCGTACGACACGTGTCACGAGCGCGAGTACTATGCGTTGCGAAATGCTGCCGGTCTGATCGACGTCAGCCCCCTTTTCAAGTACGAGGTCTATGGTAAAGACGCAGCCGCGTTCCTTTCGCGCGTCATGGTCAAAGACATCAACAAACTCAAGGTCGGTCGCTGCACTTACCTGTGCTGGTGTGATGACCACGGTAAAGTTCTTGACGACGGAACTGTGTCCCGACTGGACGACACCTACTTCCGCATCACGGCGGCCGAGCCCACGTTTTCATGGCTCATGCGTCAATCACGCCGCTTCGACGTCACGATTGAAGACAGCACCGACAAGATCGGGACACTCTCGCTTCAAGGACCGAATTCTCGTGACATACTGAAAAACGTCGGCGACACGGACCTGGACGGCCTTCGTTACTTTGGTTTAACGAACGCGAAGCTCGACGGCGTCGATGTCATCATTTCGCGAACAGGTTACACCGGTGATCTTGGATACGAGGTCTGGGTCGAGCGCGAACAGGCCCTCAATGTCTACGACGCCATCATGGCCGGTGGTCGCGACCACAGAATTCAGCCTGTCGGCCTCGATGCGATGGACGTCACACGCATCGAAGCGGGCTACATCATGAATGGTGTCGACTACTTCAGCTCAAATACCTGTCTCATTGAATCCCGCAAGTCGACGCCGTATGAGATTGGCCTCGGCTGGACCGTAGACCTCGACCGCGACCCGTTCATCGGACAAGATGCCCTCAAGGCCGAAAAAGCAAACGGATCTGTGTGGGCATCCGTCGGTCTCGTTTACGACTGGCCCGCTTTTGAACGTTTGTTCGATGAGTTTGGATTGCCACCCCAGTTACCGGGCGGTGCGTGGCGCTCGCCGATCCCGGTCTACAACAAGAAAGGCCTGCAAGTCGGCCAGGCGACGAGCGGGGCGTGGTCCGCAATCCTGAAAGACAACCTGGCGTTGGCGACCGTGAAGTCTGCTTATGCAAAGCCGGGTACGATCTTGCAGATCGAGGTCACTGTCGAATTCGAACGTCGACGCGTGCCCGCCATTGTCACGAAGACTCCATTTTTCGATCCACCCAGAAAGAAAGCGTGAGCACGGTGATGAAGTTCAGTAACAAACCAGATCACCCGCGCTACGATGCTGTTGTTGTCGGCGGTGGACACAATGGACTGACGTGCGCTGCCTACCTCGCGAAAGCCGGCAAAAGCGTTTTGGTGCTTGAAAAGCGACCAGTCGTTGGCGGCTCCGCAGTCAGCGAAGAGGTCTTCCCCGGGTTCACCTATACGGTGTGCTCCTACGTCGTGAGCCTGTTCCGTCCACATATCGTGCGCGACCTGGAGCTGGTCCGCCACGGTCTCGAGATCATTCCACTTGAAGCATCGTTTTCGCCACTTCCCAATGGGGACTCGCTTTGTCGTTGGGGGGATGCACACAGGACGCGCCGCGAGATTGCGCGCTTTTCAGCAAAAGATGCTGAGGTCTACCCGGAATTCTCGCTGGCGATGTCGCAGCTCGCGCGGTTCACCAAATCAATTATCGACAACCCGGCGCCGAACCCGGCGTCACTCAATCCGGCTGAATTTGTTCAGGCACTGCGTAGCAGTCAGGGCCTCAGAGAGGCAAACGCGGACCAGCGCTTCATCTACATGAAGCTTCTCACAATGAGTGCCGCAGACTTCCTCGACCAGTGGTTTGAGAGCGACGTGCTCAAGGCGCCCATGAGCGTCAGCGGAATCATCGGCACCTTCCTGGGCGTACGTTCACCGGGAACCGCCTATGTTTTGCTACATCATTATATGGGCGAGATTGATGGTGCAATGCGCGCGTGGGGCTTTGCCAAAGGCGGCACCGGCGGCATCAGCACAGCGATTGCTCGCTCCGCGCAGTCCTATGGAGCGGAAATCGTCACCGAGGCTCATGTCAGCAACGTCATCATCAAGAGCGGCAAGGCAACAGGTGTCGCACTCGAAAATGGCGACGAAATTCGAGCCGACACGGTCATATCCGGCCTCGACCCACGTCGAACCTACCTGGGTCTGGTCGGCAAAGAGCATCTCGATAGCGAACTCACCACGCAACTGGGCCACTACAAATTCCGCGGCAGCTCCGGGAAGGTGAACCTCGCTGTCGATAGGCTGCCCGAGTTTTCCAGCCGTCCTGGTGATGGGCCGCACCTCTACGGTGATGTTGCCATTGCGCCGAGTATTCAATACCTCGAGAAAGCTTACGACCAGGCCAAATACGGAGACTTCTCGGAGCGGCCCTACATCAATATGGTCATCCCGACGCTCGTCGACCCGACAATGGCCCCTCCGGGAAAGCACGTAATCAGTTGTTTTGTACAGTACGCGCCGTACGACATCAAAGAAGGTGCGTCGAACTGGCCGCAACGACGCGAAGCGTTTGGCGATGCCGTAGTCGACACGCTTGAGGAATACATCCCGGGCATCAAAGAGACGATTCTGCACCGTCAGGTGCTAACACCCTGGGATCTCGAACAGGAATTTGGCCTGACCGAAGGCAATATATTCCACGGCGAGCTGTCACTCGAGCAACTACTCTATCTGCGGCCGGCCGCAGGCTGGGCAAAATATAAAACGCCTGTGCGTAGCCTTTGGATGTGCGCATCAGGAACCCACCCCGGTGGCGGCATTATGGGCGCCTCGGGTGAGTTGGCAGCGAGAGCCATTCTTCGGAAGCGCGCCGCATGAGCGAACGATTTGACGTAATCGTTATTGGCGGCGGCCACAACGGTCTCACGACCGCGTGCCTCATGGCGATGCAGGGCGAGCGCGTCGCGCTCGTTGAAAAACGCGATGCACTTGGCGGACTCGCAGAATCAGTCGAGTTTGAGCCTGGATTCAAAAGCGCTGGCGTCTGGCACGGAACCGGGAACGTCTCAGAATCGGTAATGAACTCGCTGGGCCTGAAGAGTCTCATCCAAAACGAGCTGCCAACGGTGTACGCGCTCGGCGAATCCGGGCATGTCGCCCCCATTTTCGGCCCTTTCAATCGCACGGCGTTCGGTATTTCGCAGCACGCCCCGTCCGACGGACGGAACTACGCGCGCTACCGCGCCTTCATGAATCGGATCCGACCGGTTCTTTCGCGTTTTCTCACACGCCGCCCCTTAAACTTTCTTGAGGTAGAGCGGGAGGCACCCGTTGAAGTCCTGACACGCGCGCTTGGACTTCGATTCCTGGGCTCGCACGATATGGTCGAGCTCCTCCGTGTCGCACCCATGCCCGTGAGAGACTTCCTGAACGAGTATTTTGAATCGGCCTTCATCAAAGGTGCCCTGTCGATGGACGCCGTTCTAGGCACCTTCGCCGCACCACGCTCACCCGGCACGACAATGAACTTGCTGATGCATGAGTCGATAGCGGGCCAGTCGATCAAGGGCGGCAGTATCGCGCTGACCGAAGCCCTGATTCGCCGCGCGCGCGAGCTTGGTGTGCAGGTCAAGAGCGGCAACGCCGTCACGAAGATCCTTATTGAGAACAAATCGGTCAAAGGTGTCGAACTCGAAAATGGCGAAATGATCGAAGCAGCTGCCGTAAGTGCCAGCTGTAACCCAAAAGCCGTGCTGCTCGATTTGCTCCCGGTCGAGGCGCTCACGCACACAACCGAGCACCGTATTTCTAACTTCAGAACCTGCGGTACTGCCGCACACTTACTTCTCGCCATCGATGGTCCAGTGTCGTTCCAGGGTGCATCCGCAGATGACAACGTGTGTCACGCGCGAATCGCACCGACACTCGATCATGTCGAGAAAGCGTTCGATGCTATCAAATACGATAGATTCTCAGACGAACCCGTCCTGGATATTGCGATTCCCACGATCGACGATCCGCGCCTCGCGCCGGCTGACAAGAGCGTTGTCAGTGTTTTGGTCGCTTACGCGCCCTACAACCTCGATGGCGGTTGGACGGATGATGCGAGAAGTGCTCTGACCAGGAAAGTCATCGACACGATTTCGCGATTTGCGCCAGGGTTTGACAAAAAGATCATTGCCGCAAAGCTCTCATCACCGGCCGATCTTGAAAACGACTACGGGCTGACTGGTGGACACTTGCATCACGGTGAACCCGGACTCGATCAGGTAGTGATTCGCCCGATCCCGGAATGCTTCAATCACGAAACGCCAGTCGAGGGACTGACGCTTTGTGGCAGCGGGACGCACCCGGGGGGTACGGTGTCATGTATGGCAGGTGCCTTGGCAACGCGTGAGATCACACGGCCAAGAAAGATTCGTGCCGACGTCGCTTAAACCGCGCACCCAGGCAGAGTTGGCATAACTACTCTTGCGCGGTGTATCGAAGCGCAATCTGAAAAGATACGTCCGGCGCGGATTCTACTTTTACGTCCTCGCCCACCGAAAACACAAGCCGGTAGCGATCTGACACGCGGAAATCGGCGCCGAATGTCAATGACACGGACGTTCCTCCCAGGCTCCCGACTTCTGAATCATAAACCGCTGTGCGTATGCGACTTTGTAGTCTGAGATCCACGTTTCGGTGCGCTTGATAGCCAAGTCCGAATGAGAGCTGACCAACAAGATTGTTGTAGCGATCTGCCAGTCTGTCTGGCTCTCCCAAATAGGTAACATTGACACGATAAAAGCCGCTCAGTTTTGCGTTTCCCAAAAAGCCAATAACGTCACTTGCAAGCCCGAGGCTGATGTCGGTGCCGCCACTACCCAATAGTTCATCGCTGTCGCCTGTCGGTAACTTGATGCCGAGTCGCAATGCCGTACTGCGACCCTCCGATTTCGACAACCGCCATCCAGCATGCAGGCGGATGTCGCTAATGCCATCCGCGTCATTGCTCACGTCTAAAAATGTTGCCTGCGAGTCCGCATAGAAGAACTCGAGTTGGTCGTCCTCGCGATTAGCTCGCGCGCCACCACCTAAAGATCCGAAAATGTCATGCCAACGGTCAACAAATGAATCGAGATTTCCCGATTGGTGCCACAGGTAGGGCAACTCGACGCCGATATCGAGTCTGTCGGAGAGTCCATGTCGATAAGTAAATGCGAACCGCGTAGTTTCTCCATCGAGACGATAGTCTTCGCTGCCACGGGTGTCGTCGACGTTGTGGCTCGCGACGATCAAAGAAGTGTCCCAACCGCGTTGGCCGCGAAGGAGTATCGCACTGCCTTCGGTACTCTCCGGAAAGCCGAAAATTCCGGTCAGAACACCGTTGTCATGATCGGGAAGAACGTCTGCAACGGTTTCACAGGCGATATGAAGCAACACGATCGGCATGGCGATTCGCCACGCCAGGATGATTGACTGTCGATGCAACAGAATTCCCTGTGTTTAGGTGTCGTTTGATGAACTTAATGAACCGGAAACGAGTATTGACAAGTTAAGCTATCAATACCATTGCGATACGTACCTATAGGTCAACCACGGCTATTAGTCCGGTCAGATCACTTACAAGCCTGCGCGACGTGCCATCAAGAACGCGCGCCCGGCCAATCGTCCCACCAACGTCGGAAGCGTCGCCACTCAGCTTCAACGTGAGCTCGCTGGGAACGACTGAGCGCATCACTGGTATTGAAATGATGTTCGTATTCCGGGTTCCCTTCGAGCACCATCAGGTGTTTGTAGTAGAGAACGAGATCCGGGCCCTCATCGAATTTGGAAAGTTCCGCAAGCGCCTGATCGAGCTCACTGGCGAGTTGCAATGCGGCTGCATCGCCTTCAGCCGCGAGAAGGCTCAAGTCCACAAGGCGCAGAACTTCTCTGGGTAGGGCATTGCCGACACCGGTGATGACACCTTTGGCGCCACAACGAACGTAGCCGTGAACGACCTGCGTATCGACACCAATCATGAGTATCAACCCGGAATCGCCCCCTGTTATGTTTTCCGCCGCATAACTGAGCGACGCAGCGCCACCGAGCTCTTTAAACCCGACCAGGTTCTTGTGCTTGTTTCTCAATTCAAAGAACAGGTCTGCCTTGGTTTCGAACCCGTAGTAGGGACTGTTGTAGATCACAGCCGGTAGTTCGCCCGCCGCTTCGAGAATCGCAGCAAAATGAGCTCGTTGCGCCGGTTTGGATGTGCCTCGGGAAAGTACCCGCGGTATGATCATCAGTCCCGCTGCACCATTATCCCTCGCATGTTGGGTGAGCGTGATTGCTCGGGAAGTATTCTGCGCACCGGTTCCGACTATGACAGGTACCTCTGCGTGAATCAGAGCCTCGACGCCCGTCATGCGTTGCTTCTCGGTGAGCAAGGGCCAGTCACCCATCGATCCGCAATAGACGACGGCACGCATGCCGATATCGATCAGCTCTTTTCCTTTCGCAGCAAGAGAGTCGAAATTTGGCTCGCCCGCCGCGGTACAGGGAGTCATGAGCGCCGGAATACACCCGGAAAACACAGCTTGGTCATGTGTCAACTCGTGTACTCCGCAACTGTCTTGCCCAGCACATCCCTATCCGGGGCAATGCCGAGTCCCGGATCGTCCGAGGCAACCATATGACCAGACACGCGCTTCGGTGCTCCGGTCGCGTTTCGAACAGTGACGTAGCTGTTGAAATCGGTTGCTGAAAAGCGCAAGGATTCCGGCGTCGAGTGAGCCAGGTGTGCGATCGCCGCGGTGATAATGTCGCCACCCCAGCTGTCCTCAATGGTCATGGGTATGTTCAGCGACACGCAGAGGTCACGGATCTGGCGTGCTCTTGTAAGACCGCCGACCTTGGATATTTTCAGATTGATGACATCCATTGCGCCATCGCTGTGGCCGCGAAGTAACGCATCGATACCGGTAATATTCTCATCCAGGATGAACGGCAAAGACGTGCGGCGCCTGATCGTCAGACAATGCTCGTAGGAACGACAGGGCTGTTCGATGTAGACATCCCGATCACGAACGGCATTTACGACCCTGATTGCATCATCCACACGCCAGCCTGTATTTGCGTCCGCGACGAGCACTTCTCCCTCTGTCAATACCCCGGCGACTGCATGAATCCGTTCGATATCGTCCTCCGGACGACCGCCAACCTTGAGCTGAAACTTGGCATACCCATCCGCGCGATGGGCTGCGACGTTGTCCGCCATTTCATCGGCGGGCCGTTGACTGATCGCACGATACAGCGCGACGCTCTCGCCAAACTTGCCGCCCATCAAGTCACAGACCGATTTCCCGGTCACTTTGCCGAGAAGATCCCAGCACGCCATGTCGATGGCGGACTTGACGTAAGGATGACCTAACAACGCCTTGTCCATTAGTAGGTTGATCGGCCCGATTGCGGTTGGATCCTGCCCCATGAGCGTTGCTGAGAGTTCGCCGATACCGGCGCGGGCACCCGGGCCGAAAGCGGGCAGGTAAAATGGCCCTAACGGACAGACCTCGCCATATCCGGAATGGCCGTCGTTGGTGAGCAACTCAACGACGGTGCTGTCGAACACCTCAACGAACTTGCCCTCGGACCATGAATAGCGGCCCTCAACCAGTGGCAGGTCCACTTGATAGACTCGGATTGCGGAAATTTTCACGTTGCCCCCTGTTCTGTCCGGGCGATTGCCGGCACCCTGACTGGTGCTGATTATATTGAGTACGAATCGATACTGGCCGATCACCTCCTGGCAAATCAAGTTTCTCGAAGATTGCGAGCAAGTATCGGACCTGGCGCATACTGGCGCTCGCCGGTGAACCTTTGTTGGCCATAAACAGACTAAACTGTAGCCCGGAGGAGGTCGAAATGAGCGCAAATCCCGACAACGGCAGCCAGGCAGGCTCGCAGCCCGAGACTGTTGAGGAAGAGAAGCTGAGCCCCGCGAAGGCATTGTTTCGCGGCGAAATTCTTAAATCGGCGTTCTGGCCGTTCCCCGAAATCGACGCGCAGCAGCGAGAGCTGCTGGACATGGTCGTTGAATCGGTCGATCGCTTTCTTGCGGACCAGCAGGATGACTTTGGTGACTGGGACCGCCGCGGCGAGCAACCACCAGAGTTTGTTGCTGCGCTGCGAGAGCTGGGTCTTTTCGGCCTGATCATCCCCGAGGAGTACGGGGGCATCGGCCTCAGCAACTCCGGCTATTCGCGCGTCCTTCAGCAAAGCAGTCGCTACGACAGCTCCGCATCGCTAACCATAGGGGCACACAGCTCGATAGGTATGAAAGGTTTGCTGTTGTTTGGCACCGACGCGCAGAAAGAAGAATATCTGCCGAGGCTGGCAAGCGGCGAATTTATCGCTGCTTACTGCCTGACGGAGCCGGGAGCCGGTTCCGATGCGGCATCGATTCAGACAAAGGCCGTCAAAGATTCGAACGGCGACTGGACCCTGAACGGCGAAAAAACATGGATAACCAACGGCGGCATTGCTGATTTTTATACGGTGTTTGCCCGCACCGAGGGTGACGGTGGAAAGATTTCGGCTTTCATCGTGGAACGTAGCTTTCCCGGCGTCAGCGTAGGTCAGAAAGAGGAAAAACTCGGTATCCGCGCCTCATCGACCACGTCGGTGAGCTTCAGCGACGTAAAAGTCCCGGCGCAAAATCTGCTGGGCGACGAGGGTAAGGGATTCAAGATTGCGATGTCCATTTTAAACAATGGTCGCACCGGACTGGGCGGTGGCGCAGTTGGCGGAATGAAGACCTGCATTGCCCTTGCAGCCCAGCAAAGTATCGAACGAAAACAATTTGGCCAGAGCATTGCTGAATTCGGATTGATCAAGAAAAAAATCGCACAGATGACTGTCGATTGCTTCGCGGCCGAAAGTGCGGTCTGGATCGTCGGACACTATATCGACTCGGGCTATTCGGACTATTCGATCGAAGCCGCGATGAGCAAGGTATTCGCGAGCGAGGCAATGTTTCGCGCGGCAAATGAGAGTTTGCAGATAGCGGCCGGAAGCGGCTACATGCAAGAACTTCCTTATGAGCGCATCTTTCGCGACTCGCGTATTTTGACGATCTTCGAAGGCACCAGCGAAATTTTACGTCTCTTCATCGCGATGTCCGGGATAAGAGATGCCGGCCGATTGCTGCAGGAACTCGGCTCAGCTGTGGAGGATATTTTCAATAATCCGATTAAGGGTTTCGGTTTGTTAACCGATTATGCCGGTCGTCGTATCACCAGCGTGACGTCCGTCGGGCAGAGCAAGTTTGCCGGCATAGTGCCGGAGGCTCTACGTGATGACGCTTTGATATTCGATAAATATGCTCTGGAGCTCGGTCGGATGACAGATGTGCTGCTGCGCCGTCATGGCAAGTCGATTGTTGACAAACAGTTTGCGCTACAACGCGCTGCCGATGTGGCCATCGACCTTTTCGTCGGACTGTGTGTCCTTGCCCGGGTTGGTTCGATGACCGACGACAACAGCGAGCAATACGAGCAGGCGCTGTCGACCGCGCACCTGTTTAGCCAGCAGGCGAAGCGGCGCATGAACCGGTGTCTCAGGGCGATGCTGCGTAATGAAGACGAGAATACCAAGTCGCTGGCAGACTATGTTTGTAGCGGCCAGGGTTATCCCTGGGACACAATCTAGGCACAAGCAGTCAAGAGTTTGAAAACTATTACTCCTGTGCCGCCAGCTTGACAAGGCGTATCGTCCAATCGGCGCCTGCCTTTACGTCAAACTGGTGTGCGAAGTTGCCGCCGTTAACGGCCAGCCCGATCGTCTGTAACGAATCTGAGTAAAGCAACGGCTGGCCTTCATCAACATAAGCAAACGACCGGACATATGGAATGCTTTGTCGGAAAACTGATTCGCCGGCCCGGGAAATTTCCACGAATACTTTTGTGTTGTCTTCAGGCGCAAGATCCAGTGCGTCGGCCATCGATTTTGGAATGTTAGTAACAATGTTGCCGAATGGCATTTCAATGTGCGTAATATTTCCGATGATCGTGTTGTTATCTGGTTTTTCCGGTTGCTGGTAGTTCAGTCTGACGACGTTCGGTTCGAGAAGCGGACCGACGTCATCAAATTCAATCACTGCAGCGGCCAGCCTTGCACCTGTGTACGCATAGACGTCGCGACCATGAAACGTGTGTGAACTCTCAGAGCCGGGCCGTCGATTTATCGCTTCGTCGATCTGCCGAACCTCCAGGATACCTTGTGCGTCGGCAGTGAGAGTCAGACTGCCGTTGTCCGGCGTTACCACATAATGTCCGGAACTTGTCTTTACGACGACAGAGTGGCGATCCGTGCCGACGCCGGGATCGACAACAGAGACGAAAACCGTGCCTTTCGGCCAGTAGTCGATCGTGCCAGCCAGCATGTACGAAGCCTGCCAGATATTGAATGGCTCAATATGATGCGTTAAATCGTGCACTTGAAGTTCCGGATCGACGCTTAGCGCTACGCCTTTCATGCTGGCAACGAAGCGCTCCGTTGTGCCGAAGTCGGATAGCAACACCAACGCTCGCCGCGATTCGCCCGCAGCAGCGCTCGTTGTAAGCGCTATAATTAATGAATAAGTGATCAGCAGGCTGAGCGCTCGGAACATTGTGTATAAGCCTCTGTCTTTATAAGATATTCTTGACCAAGAAGAGCGCTGACTACAAAGACTGGTGGTCAAGCGACAATCCGGTCCACGAGGGGGACAGTGTATGAAGAAATGGACGGCATTGCTTGCCGTGGTCACGGTTTTCCCGGCGGTAGTTGCGTGGTCGGCCGGTCCGCTGGTGCTGCAGTCGGATTTCGGCGTCAAGGATTCAGCGGTCGCATCGATGAAGGGTGTCGCGGTCAGCGTTTCCCGCGACCTCGTTATTTACGATCTGACACACGAGGTACCCACGTACAATATTTGGGAAGCGTCGCTGCGACTTGCTCAGGCAGCCGAGTACTGGCCGAAAGGCACGGTTTTCGTCTCTGTTGTCGATCCCGGCGTTGGCACGGAGCGTAAGTCCGTGGTGCTGAAAACGAAATCCGGCCATTACTTCGTTTCGCCGGATAACGGCAGTCTGACGGCGGTAGCGGAGCAGCTCGGCGTGGAGGCTGTTCGGGAAATCGATGAAGCAGTGAATCGCCTCGCCAATTCGGAAAAGTCTTACACGTTTCATGGTCGCGATGTCTACGCCTACACGGGCGCGCGCCTGGCGGCCGATGTCATTTCTTTCGCAGAAGTCGGACGTGAGCTCCCGGCAGAAGTGCTGTCGATTCCCTATCAAAAGCCACGCATCGATCAGGGACGGGTGTACGGCAACATCGAGATACTCGACCCCCAGTTCGGCAATATCTGGACAAACATCGATCGGGAGACGTTCAAGGCGCTGGAATTGGATCCGGGCGACATAGTCAGCATTCAAATCTCCAATGGCGATGATTTCGTATTCACACAGACTTTGCCCTACTTCCCCACATTCGGCCGGGTTCCGGTTGGTAAGCCACTACTCTATTTGAACAGCCTTAACAATGTGTCCCTGGCAATAAACCAGGGCAACTACTCTGAAACATTCCACATTCAATCCGGTGCCAGCTGGAATATAAGGATAGAAAAATGAACCGATCAAGCACAGTCGCAGTTCTGGGAACCACCGCATTCGCAATGTTGTTGCTGACAAACGGTAACGCTTTAGCGCAGGCTCAGGAGGAGGCAACTGAAGAAATCGTCGTCGTCGGTAGTCGCGGCGAAGCGCGTGATCCGCTGGAGAGCGTCGTACCTGTCGACGTTATCAGCGCAGATGAAATCGCTGCAGCGCACTCATTTGGCGGCGAGCTGGGCGAGCTGCTGCAGGCGTTGGCGCCGTCATTCAGTTTTCCCCGTCAGTCGAACTCGGGCGCAGGGGACCATGTGCGTGCGGCGCAGCTGCGCGGCATGAGCCCGGATCACACACTGGTTCTCGTAAACGGCAAGCGGCAGCACACGGCTTCGGTCGTCGCGCTGGAGTCGGCGATCGGACTGGGTACGAACCCGTTCGATTTTAACACGATCCCCCTGATCGCCATTGAGCGAATCGAGATATTGAGGGATGGCGCCGGGGCGCAGTACGGATCGGATGCAATCGCCGGCGTTATTAATATTGTACTCAAGGATGCGGCCCAGGGCGGTACGGTAACGGCCTCGTATGGACAGCATCGGACCGATTTCGATCCGACCGGTGACGATATCGATGACGGGGATACATTCTCGGTGGCCGCGGACTATGGCTTCGCGGTTGGCGATGGTGGCAGCCTGCGAATTGGCGGCGAATACCGCACTCGCGATGCGACCAACCGGGCCGGCATTGGCGTGCTGCCATTCTTCGAGGACGACACGCCGGCCAACCAGGCGCTGAATCCCGCGCGCGTTTTTTCACCCGGCGACGGTGGGGCTGATGACATCTATGTTTTTTACAATGCTTCTGTTCCGATCGGCGAGAGGGAGTTTTATTCGTTCGGCCGTTATTCCAATCGTGAGACCGAGGGTACGGGTTTCTTCCGTTATCCGGACGGGTTCTCAAGTCTGCCGAGCGTCCACCCGGACGGATTTCGGCCGATAACCCTTGGTGATAATACGGATACGTCATTATCCGTGGGTTTGCGCGGTACAAATTTTGAATCCGACTGGGACCTGAGCCTGACCCTCGGCAGCAACGATTTCGACTCGGGGGTTAAGGATTCCGCAAATCCATCGCTTGGTGCCGCGAGCCCGACGTCTTTTAATCTGGGTGGTTTCGAGTTTACGCAGACGACGCTCAATGCCGATGTCGTAAGGGAATTTGAGCTTGGTGGTCTCAGTTCGCCGATGACATTCGCCTATGGTGCGGAGGTGCGTTTCGAAGACTATGAAACAAGCGCCGGCGATCCGGAATCATACGAAACCGGTCCAGTCGACGCCGCTGTCGGAGCGCAGGCCGGGCCCGGGCTGGCGGCTGGCACCGAGGCCAACGTCGATCGAACGGTGATTTCCGCATACATCGATGTCGAGGCAGATCTAACGGATCGATTCACCATTGGCGGCGCAGCGCGTTTCGAAGATTATGACGACTTCGGCAATTCGCTAACCGGCAAATTGTCGGGAAGGTTCCAGGCCACAGATGCGTTTGCGATACGAGGTGCTGTGGGAACGAGCTTCCGTGCGCCGTCACTGGCGCAGATCGGCTTTGAAAAGTCGAAGACCGATTTCGGCGACGGCGGCATGCTGGAGCTGTTTCGGATTCTGCCGGTGTCCAACCCGGATGCCATCGCGGAAGGCGCCGTACCACTGAAGGAGGAGGAATCAACGAACTTCAGCGTAGGTTTTGTTTTCGATTCGGGCCCCGCATTCAGCCTGACAGTCGACTATTTTCAGATCGACGTTGATGATCGAGTCACGCTCATCAACGCGGCAAACAACATTGAATATTTTTCCAACCTGGTCGATACGGAGACGACGGGGTTCGATATCGTGGCAACCGGTACGCTTGAAGCGGGTGCCGGCACTATTGACTGGAGCGTTTCGTACAACAATTCTGAGACCGATGCCAAGAATCCCAGCGTGCTTGACGTGGAAGACTTGAACACCGTCGAATCCAAATCACCGGAGGACAAATTCATCGCTTCTGGCAGTTGGATAGTCGATCGTTGGTCAACGTTGTTGCGTTTGACCCAATATGGCGAAACAACGCGCATATTCGACTTCGGCGGCGGATTCGAGCCGGAACAAACCTACGGGTCGGTCTGGTCGGTCGATGCGGAATTTGCGGCGAAGATTAACGACGACTGGACGGTAGCGATTGGTGCCGACAACCTGACAGATGAGTATCCCGACCTTTCAAGCGATGACATCAATTACTTCGGTCATCTGCCATATGATGTGCTGTCAGGGATCGGCATGAACGGCAGGTATTTTTACCTTCGAACACAATACGATTTCTGAGGCTTGCCGGAGCTAACTCAGGTGAAGTTCGCCCCTGCCTGCACTGCGGGGGCGAAATTCTCTGTCGGATCAGTCAATCTGCAGAATGACTGATCCTCTGATCTTGCCTTGCTCAACGAGCTTATTGCTGTCGGCGATCTTTTCCAAAGGGAGCTTTGCTGCGATTCGATGGTGCAGCAGGTCGTTGTCGAGCGCTTTTTCGATGTCAGCAATCGCGAGCTGCTTGGCCGATTCCGGCATTGCGTAAACGATGACGAAGCGAACGGTCAGATCCTTGTACATCATCTGGAAGAAAGGCAGCTCAGGTTGCGGGACGACTGTCGACGAATAGGTCGCGATTGTTCCACCGACGCGTAGTACTTCAATGCTGGTTGCCAGGTTAACGCCGAACTCGACATCAATAATGCGATCGACGGCTTGTCCGGCCGCAGCGTCAAGGACGGCCTGTGACCACCGCTCGTCGCGATGATTGACGACTGCAGAGGCGCCGGCGCTGGTACAAGACTCGGCATCGACCTCATTGCTGGCAGTGGCAATGACCTGCGCACCTGCGTGGCTCGCCCATTGAATCGCATAGTACCCGACACGACCCGCGCCGCCGGTGACGAGTATTGTCTGACCATCGACATCGCCGTCGGCGAAAACGCAGCGATGTGCAGTCATGGCCGGTATGCCGAGGCACGCTCCGACATCGAAACTGGCGTTGTCGGATAATCGTGGCGCCCTCGAACTGTCGATCGCAACATATTCGGCGGCGGTTCCAAAGCGCCGGGCAAACTGGGCCTGGTAGATCCATGCCCGCTCGCCCACCTTTCTATCAGCCACTCCCTCTCCAATGGCTTCGATAACACCTGCGCCGTCACTGTTCGGTATCACGAGTCCCTCGTCTAGCAAGCCGGGGAAGGACCCTGCGCGTTTCTTGACGTCGGATGGATTGACGCCGCTCGTATGCAGACGGACCAGCACTTCTCCTGGACCGGGTAACGGTTTGTCGAACTCGCCCACCTCGAGTACGCTCCCTGCCGGACCAAATTCGTTAAACCAGGCGGCACGCATTTTCTCGACTTTGCCCATTAGTGATCCAACCAGTTGGATAAGGTCTCGGTATGCCCATCGACCGCAATTGCCTGGCCGGATATTCGTGCGGCTTGGTCGGAGGCAAGAAAGGTAACCATGTTTGCGACATCTTCGGCCGTAACGAAAGTGCGCATCGAACTCTGCCGCTGATAGACCTCACGAATCTCGTCGCCGGTCCGGCCGCGCCTGGCGGCATCTTGCTTGATCACTCCTTCAATCCGCGCGCCCTCGACGCTCGTGGGACATACCGCGTTGACGCGAATGTTGTACGGTCCGAGTTCCATCGCCCACGTCTTCGTCAGTCCGATCATCCCCCACTTGGAGGCCACATAGGGTGAACGATTCGGGCAGCCCAAAAGGCCCGCGTTCGAGGCCACGTTTACTATTACACCGCCTTGCTGTTGCTTGAGCAGCGGCACGGCCTGTCGTGTGACATAGAAAGCGCCGTCGAGGTTGACTTTGACGCACCGATTCCAGCTGTCTAGCGAAATGTCTTCAACGGGCGCGGCCGGGCCGGAAATACCAGCATTGTTTATCAACACGTGCAGCCTGCCGTGTGTGGACATCAGATCGGCAAACGCTACTTCAACCTGGCCGGGGTCAGCGACATCGCATACGGTTGCGCTTGCTTTTGGGTGGTCGCGGAGAAAATCGTCAATGTGCTCGGCTGAAGCGTCGCAAACATGAACGGCTGCCTCGTTCGCGATAAAGGATTCGGCGATCGCGCGCCCGACGCCGGACGCGCCTCCGGTCACGAAGACGACGGTGGTGTCATCGCATTTGGTCATCCCTGGGGCTCCCGTAAAAACAGCAACTGCATCGAGCGGCGACTAGCCGTTGTCGCGCATCGCGACTCGAAGGGTTTCACTCAGTCTCGCGAGATCCGCAGCGTCAGTATAGCCGAGGATGCTTTAAAGGCAGCCTGACCCCGCCCTCCCGATTCGTATTTTCCGCTTGACCCCGGCGATTTTGCTTCTATTGTTGTGTTATGGCCGCAAAGCCTTCGCGGAGGAGAGCAACGATGAAATTCTATTACCACCCAATATCCAGCTATTGTCAGAAAGTCCTGGTCGCGATGTACGAGAAGGGCATCGAATTCGAGCCGCACATCGTCGCGCTCATGGATCCCGAGGCGCGGGCACAGTATCGCGAGTTGTATCCGATGGGCAAAGTACCGCTGCTGGTCGTCGATGATGATCACCCGATTCCGGAGTCGAGCACCATCATCGAATATCTGGACGGAATTGCGGAGCCGAAACTGGTCTTCGGTGATGCCGACCAGCGCCGGAAAATTCGCTTCAAGGACCGCATGTTCGATCTGTACCTGAATGAGTCGGTGAGCACGTTGCTGTTCCAGTCGATGAAACCTGAGTCTGAGCGTGACCAGGAACGTATCGACACCTCGAAATTCCGGATCGATACCATGTACGGTTTTATGGAACAGGAACTTGGCGAACAGCCGTTCTCGAATGGCGAGGAGTTCAGCATGTCCGACTGCGCCGCGACGCCCGCCCTGTTTTATGCGCAGCGGTCTGCGCCATTCAATAGTTATGAAAACATCAGCGCTTACTGGGATCGCCTGGCCTCGCGCCCGTCCATACGACGGGTCATGAGCGAAGCCGAGCCGCACCTCAAAGCGTTTATGAAAGAGGACGCTGCGGCGTAGCATACCGGCGGCCAGCATTTGCCCTGGCGCACACGGAGTACGAGCATATGAAAGCGATGCTGGGATTCGGGTTCTTTCTTTTGTTTCTCGGTGGCTTTGCTTTCGTCATGTTGCAGGGGCGGCAGCTGGGGCAGCAGAACATGGCCGGCGGTGGTGCCGGAATAACCGCAATCAGCTGGCGGCCTGCGTTCATTGGCGCAGAGCCGGTGCCCGAGGATAGCGGTATGTTTGTGCTGTTCGAAGTCGATGGCAGCATCAAAGGCCACGGCGGCTGCAACAGTTTCTTCGGCTCCCTGGAAAAATCCGATTCCGGGATAGCCGTAGGCCCACTCGGTGCGACCCGGATGTCCTGCGAGGAACGGGTCATGAGTCGGGAAACGGCATTTATGGACGCTCTGCAGAAGACCAGGAGTTTCGAGGCGGGTGCGAAGCGTCTGCAACTACTCGACGACGAGAAAACGCTGCTCGCCGAACTCGTGTCCAGGGGAGACTGATCAGTGAATCTTAAGGTTGGGCTGTTGGGAGGCGGTTCCTGGGGGACGACTGTCGGTGCCCTGGTGACGCGAAATACGACCGTTACGCTTTGGGCGCGTGAGTCCGCGACCGTCGAGGAGATCAACGGCCAGCACACGAACAACAAATACCTGCCTGACGCGAAGTTACCTGAAAGCCTGTTTGCAACAACCGACATCGAGCAGGCTGTCACCGGCGCCGACGTCATCGTGATGGGCATTCCGTCGCAGGCGTTTCGCGATGTGTTGCAACAAGTCAAAGCCTGCATCCGCCCCTGGGTTCCTGTGGTCAGCCTCTCCAAGGGGCTGGAACTCGACACGCAAATGCGCATGACCGAGATAATCGAGGACGTGCTACCCGGACATCCTGCCGGCGTTCTGACAGGGCCTAATCTGGCCCGGGAGATCATGGCCGGCTACGCGGCAGCAAGCGTGATTGCGATGGCGGACGAGACGATCGTCAAAGAGCTACAAAGGGTATTCCATAGCGGGCTGTTTCGCGTCTATACCAATCATGACGTTATTGGCTGCGAATTGGGTGGCGTCTTGAAGAACATCATTGCGATTGCAGCCGGCATGGGGGACGGTCAGGGCGCTGGCGAGAACACACGCTCGGCTGTCATTACGCGGGGGCTTGCGGAAATCACCAGGCTGGGGGTTGCGATGGGAGGAGAACCGCAGACATTCGCGGGCTTGGCAGGCATGGGCGACCTGGTTGCAACCTGCACCAGCGCGCAAAGCCGAAATCGCACGGTTGGTTTCGAGTTAGGCCGGGGCAAGTCAATAACAGAGATAATCGACGGGATGTTTATGGTCGCCGAAGGGGTCAAAAGCGCGCCGACCGTTATGGCGCTCGCAGATAAGTACAGAGTGGAGATGCCGATTGCGGCCGAGGTGTATGACGTTGTTCATGGTAAGTGCGATGCGAAAAAAGCGTTTCGTGGCTTATTGAGGAGCTCGGCGGGTAAAGAGTCGGATCCTGGTTAGACGCTCCGGGTCTTGCGCACGGTCTAAAAGACTTACCTGGCGTAGCCGAGTTCGTAAACCGCTGTCGTAATCGGCAAGACGAGTGCCTTGCATAACAACAGGCGCGGGTGCTGCGACATGAAAAAGTGTAAAGTTAATCGTCCAGCTAACGGGAGACAGCCATGATCGAGTTCGAAATCAACGGTAAATCGGTCACCACGGACAGTGACCCGGAAACCCCGCTGTTGTGGGTCATTCGTGATGAGCTGAAGCTGAAAGGAACCAAGTACAGCTGTGGCATCGCGATGTGCGGCGCCTGCACCGTTCACCTCGATGGCACAGCGACGCGCTCGTGCGTTGTGCCAGTCAGCGTTGCAGCAGGCCGCTCGGTGACGACGATTGAAGGGCTCGATTCGGATGCCGGACAAGCGTTGCAGAACGCCTGGGTTGCCGAACAGGTACCGCAGTGCGGCTACTGTCAGTCTGGTCAGATTATGCAGGCCGCATACCTGCTGTCCGCGAACGCGAACCCAAGCGATGATGATATCGACAAAGCGATGAACGGCAACGTCTGCCGTTGCATGGCGTACACGCGCATTCGCAAGGCCATCAAGGCCGCCGCGAACGCGAAGGAGGTGTAGCCATGGGGATGCAGCAGAAAAATATCGCCGTCAGCCGACGCACGTTCCTCGCGAGCAGCGTCACGGCAGGTCTTGTAATGAGTTTTGGTACGTTGCTGCCGGGGTGCAGCCGCGAACAGGCAGCAACGGACATCGCCGCCGGCGGTGCGAGCCGTGTGTTCTCGCCAGCCGTCTGGTTCGAGATCGATGGCAACGGCAGTGTGCTGATCAATATTGCAAAGGCGGAAATGGGCCAACATGTTGGTACCGCGCTGGCACGCATTGTCGCTGATGAACTCGGCGCCGATTGGGACCGCGTGAAAATCAAGCACGTCGATTCGGATCCGAAGTGGGGCTACATGGTCACCGGGGGCTCGTGGTCCGTGTTCACGAGTTTTGCCATGTTGTCGCGAGCCGGTGCTGCCGGCCGCACGGTTCTGCTTGATGCCGGCGCGAAACTGCTTGGCGTTGACGCATCCGATTGCACCGCCGAAGCGGGGCAAGTTGTCGCCGGCGACCAATCGGTGTCTTTTGCCGACATCGTTGCAAAGGGCGATATCAGTCGATCGTTCAGCGATGAAGAGCTGGCAGCGATGCCTATCAAACCGGCGGCTGCACGCCGTCTGATAGGCAAGAACACTACCGCGCTTGATGTGCCGGAGAAATCACAAGGCGAGGCCGTCTATGGTCTCGACGCCGAGTTGCCGGACATGGTGTATGCACATCCGTTGATTCCGCCGACACGCTACGGCAGCACGATACGATCCATCGACGATAGCGCCGCAAAAGACATTCCAGGTTACCTGCAAACGCTGACGATCAAAGATCCAAGCAACGTGATTCAGGGCTGGGGGATGGTCGTTGCAGAGAGTTTTCCGGCTGCCATGAAATCAGCCGCCGCGGTCAAAGTCGACTGGGAGGCCGGGCCGACGGCAGACGTCAGTGAAGCCGAAATTTTTGCCGAAGGCGCAAGACTGGCAGCTGACTCGGCCAGCGGTGTCCTGGTTGTTGATGATGGCGACGTCGCGGCCGCCAGGGCAAACGCGGCGAGCACGCATACGGCGACGTATCGAACCGGTACGGCGTTGCATTTCACGCTCGAGCCGCAGAACGCGTTGGTCGAGTTTGCTGATGGTGTGTGTCACATACATTCGGGCAACCAGTGGCAATCTTTGATATTGCCGTTTCTCGCCAATGCTCTGGAGATTCCTGAGTCCGACATTGTCATTCACCAGTACTACCTCGGCGGTGGCTTCGGCCGCCGTCTGTTTGGCGATCAAATGATTCCGGCGGCGCTGGCGGCACGCGAATTGGGCCGTCCCGTCAAACTCATATTCCAACGCGCTGAGGACAGTCGCTTCGATTGCGTGCGTTCACCGTCGGTTGCGAAGTTTGATGCGTCCTTCGACGCAGATGGCTCTCTGACGGGCATCGAACACGCCGCGGCTGCGGGTTGGCCAACGCTATCGATGGCGCCGGGTTTTCTCGCGGACGGTGTCGATGGTAACGGCAAGTTCGATACGTTTTCGATCAGCGGCGCGGATCATTGGTACACGTTGCCGAATCATCGTGTCCGCGCAATTAACAACGATCTCGCCCAACGAACCTTCTTGCCCGGGTGGTTGCGTTCAGTAGGTCCTGGCTGGATTGGCTGGGGTGTTGAAAGTTTCATCGACGAAGTGGCGGCGCAGGCTGGCGAAGACCCGATCGAGTTTCGACTCGCGCGCCTCGATGCGGCAGGCAAGAATGCCGGTAGCGAACCAAACTCTGTTGGCGGTGCGTCGCGACTGGCCGCCGTACTCGAAGACGTGCGCAAGCGAGCCGACTGGGGACGATCGTTACCCGACGGTGAGGGTTACGGCGTCGCGGTTGCTCACGGGCAGGAGCGCAACATGCCGACCTGGGTTGCTTGCATCGCACATGTGGCAGTCGATGCGCAATCAAAAGCGATCACGGTGAAAAAAATCTGGCAGTCAATTGATTGCGGGACGGCCGTTCACCCGGACGGCGCGATGGCCCAGGCCGAAGGTGCGACGCTTTGGGGTGTTAGCCTCGCGCTGCACGAGGGGACGACGATCGAGCAAGGGCAAGTCAAAGACAACAATCTGAACACGTATACGCCGTTGCGCATGGCCGATGTACCGGAGCTGGATATTCGCTTCATGGACCGCACAGAGTTTCCGACCGGCCTGGGTGAGCCGCCGCTAATCCCGGTCGCACCCGCGATAGGCAACGCGGTCTTCGCAGCGAGCGGAATTCGCGTTCGGGATTTGCCCATAAGGCTCTAAGACAGGCCGCTAGTTCGCAAGCATCGACGTCGCGGGGCCGCGAAAAGCGGCCCTGCGGCTGGCAGCTTTTACCGGTTCGATGTCGTTATTCTCGTTGTCCCCGCTGGAAATAGAGCTGCGAATTCCCGAGCAGTTTACATAATTCGGCGAAACATGACTTAGCTAAGGTTATCGAGAATTTGGCTATACTCTCTCTAAAATATCGAATAAAAAAACCCACACAAATAAGAGAGGCGCCATTATGAAACGCCACCTTCGCTCGTCGCACGTACACAAAATTACGACTCTCCCAATCTTTGCTTTACTGCTAATGGCGGCATCGCCTTCGGCTACAGCGTCGGACCTGGTAATCACCGGGGTGGTCGACGGCCCGCTGTCAGGCGGCGTGCCCAAGGCAATTGAGCTGTGCGTTTTGAATGACGTTGCCGATCTGAGTGCCTACGGAATCGGTTCGGCCAACAATGGTGGTGGGAGCGATGGCGAGGAGTTCACTTTTCCAGCCGGCCCGGTCAGCGCCGGCACGTTTTTATACGTAGCATCTGAAGGGGCCGGCTTTTCCAATTTCTTCGGTTTTGCGCCGCAATACACGAGCGCCGCCGCCGCGATCAACGGCGACGATGCAATAGAACTCTTTATGTCGGGCAGCGTGGTCGACGTTTTTGGTGATATCAACGTCGATGGCAACGGAGAGCCATGGGAATACCTGGACGGTTGGGCCTACCGGGGCGACGGCACCGGTCCTGACGGCACCACGTTTGTTCTCGTCAATTGGTCATTTAGTGGGCCCAACGCGCTTGATGGCGAGACAACGAACGACACAGCGGTAACGCCATTTCCGATTGGCGCTTACTCGAGCTGCACGCCGAGTGTTCCGGCACCGGACCTGCTGCTATCAGAGGTGGTCGTCACCCCGACCGCGGGCGAGTTCGTCGAGATCCATAACCCTACGGGCGTCGCGATCGATCTCTCCGACGTCTACCTGACCGATGCCACTTTTGCTGGCGGCGGCACCTTCTATTACAACATCGTCACAGGCGCTGACGCCGGTGGCGGCGGTTTCGGAGACTTCCACGCGCGCTTCCCCGACGGAGCGAGCATCGCAGCGGGCGAATTTCAGACGCTGTCGCTGCCGGGTTCGGATGATTATTTCGCCGAATACGGCGTTGATCCGACTTACGAGCTTTTCGAGGATGGTGTTGGTCCCGATTCGGTCGGTGACATGCGCGAAGCGCTTCCCGGTTCGATAAACGGGCAGGGCGGTCTCTCCAATGGCGGCGAGGTTGTCATCCTCTACACCTGGGATGGCGCTTCTGACCTGGTCCAGGACATCGACTATGTGCTCTGGGGTGATGCCGCGGAGGCTGTCGACAAGACGGGTGTTGGCGTCGACGGCCCGGACGCCGATGGAACCATGTCGTTCTATGCAGCGGACACCGCAGTCGGACTCCAGGACGTTGTTGCGCCCGGCTCGCACAGTTCCGGTGATTCGTTCCAGCGCATTGATTTTGCCGAAGGCGCCGAGACGCAGGTTGGCGGTAACGGCATCACGGGCAGCGACGAAACCTCCGAGGACCTCTCGGTGACCTGGCAGCTGGCGGCTGCCACGCCGGGGGCTGCACCCCCGCCACCACCCGTGGTGGCGATCGTCATTAACGAGATCATTCAAAACCCCGCCGCTGTCTCGGACAACAATGGCGAGTGGTTCGAGCTGGCCAACGGCACACCCGACCCGGTGGACATCGACGGTTGGACGGTCAAGGATAACGGCAGCAACCTTCACGTTATTGCGAACGGTGGTCCACTGGTGATACCTGCCGGAGGCTTTCTGGTTCTCGGCAGAGACGCCAATGCTGCGGCGAACGGTGGCGTCGCGATTGACTACCAGTACTCGAACATCTTTCTCGGCAACGGCAGTGACGCGCTGATACTGCTTGACACCGCCCTCTCGGAAGTCGATCGCGTCGAGTGGGATAACGGCGCCACTTTCCCCGATCCGACGGGTACATCAATGGCGCTCAAAGACCCGGCACTCGACAACAACGTCGGCGCCAACTGGTGTGAATCGCAGACCCCGTTTGGTAACGGCGACTTGGGCACGCCCGGGGCACCCAACGACTGTCTGGCCGGGCTGGTGATAAACGAGGTGGATGCCGATCAGACCTCGACCGACGACGCCGAGTTCATAGAGATCTACGACGGCGGCGATGGTTTGACCGACCTCAGCGGCCTGGTCGTGGTGCTTTACAATGGTTCGGACGACGCGTCTTACGCACCGGCAATCGACCTCGACGGCTTCACCACCAACGGCGACGGCTTCTTCGTTATCTGCGGCGACGCCGGCAACGTACCCAACTGCGACCTGGACGTCTCACCGAATTCCAACCTGATCCAGAACGGCGCCGACGCTGTCGCTCTGCACGTCGGCGATGCAGCCGATTTCCCGAATGACACGCCGGTCACGACAGCCGGGCTGCTCGACGCAGTGGTGTACGACACCAATGACTCCGACGATGCCGGCCTGCTGGTACTGTTGAACGCCGCCCAACCGCAGGCCAACGAGGGAGGCGCCGGCAACAAGGACCTGCACTCCAATCAGCGTTGCCCCAATGGCTTCGGCGGACAGCGCAACACGGACGCCTACTTGCAGGACACGCCAACGGCCGGCGCGCTCAACAAATGTCCGCCGCTCGGGATCGCTTCGATACAGGGCGCCGGGCCTGCAAGTCCGTTCGCCGGCTTTATCGTTGGAATTGAGGGCGGCATTGTGACGGCGCTGGCACCCGATGGCTTCTTCATGCAAATGCCGGCTAACCTCAGTGACGGTGATCCCGACACCTCCGACGGCATTTTCGTTTTTACGGGCGGCGCGCCCGCCGTATCCGTTGGCGATGTGGTCGATGTGACCGGCACGGTAACCGAGTTCTTCGGCTTCACCGAGATCTCGGGTTCACCAATGGTAGCGGTTACAGGTCAGGGCACGCTGCCAGATCCGGTCGTGTTTGATGCCACCGTGCCTTCGCCCGATCCGTCGGCTCCCAGCTGCTCGATCGAATACGAATGCTATGAAGGCATGCTGGTCGAAATACCGGCCGGCATCGTGGCGGCATCGAATCAGGAATTCGGTTCGGATCCGTTCGCCGAGGTACACGTGACAACGGGTCCGACGCGGCCGTTCCGCGAGCCCGGCATTGAAACGCCGGGATTACCGGCAATGCCGCTGATCCCGGTCTGGGACGGCAACCCCGAAGTCTTTGAGCTCGATCCGGACAGGCTGGGGCTGCCAAACCTCAATATTCCGGCTCGTTCGACGTTCAGCGCCGTTGGCGTACTCGGATTCGAGTTCAATCATTATGAATTCTGGCCCACCGAGTTGACCGTTAATAATGCGCCGTTGCCGGTTGCCGTGCGGGCCAAAGAATCGGCCGAAGGCACCGTGGGTTCGTTCAATCTGTTCCGGCTGTTCGATGACATCGATGACCCACCCGACGGTCCACGTGATGATGCGGTGTTGTCGAGCGAAGATTATTCCCGGCGCTCGGCCAAAATCGCCGCCTACATCGTCGACCTGTTGAGATCGCCTGACATCCTTGCCATTCAGGAAGTCGAGAGCTTGAAGGTTCTGCAGGATCTTGCGGCAACGATCAGTTTGCTCGATGCGACTGTGAGCTATTCAGCGCACCTGATTGAAGGCAACGACATCGGCACGATCGATGTGGGATTCCTGGTGCGTGGCAACGTCCAGGTGAATGCGGTCACGCAGCTTGGTGCTGCGGAGCTACTCACGTTCGACGGTTCGTTGCTGCACGATCGGCCGCCGCTGTTGCTGGAAGGAATGCTCAACGATACCTTCCCGATTTCAGTGATGGTGCTCCACATGCGATCGCTGGGTGGCATTGAAACCGAAAGGACGCAGCAAAAACGCTTCGAGCAGGCTGTATCCGTGGCGCAGAAGGTACAGTCAATTCAGACGGCAGACCCGAACGTCAACCTCGTTGTTATCGGTGATTTCAACGCCTTCGAGTTTACTGACGGCTACGTCGATCTCGCCGGCATCGTCAAGGGAGACTTCGACCCGGATCAAAGCCTGGTTTGCTCGTTCAATAGCTGCGTTGATGTGGTGACGCCCGATCTGACGGACGAGGTACTGAACATCGCTCCGTCCGAGCGCTACTCGTTTATTTTCAGGGACACCTTCAATCCCGACGGCTCGCGGGGCGATGCACAGATTCTCGATCATGCGATGACCAGTCAGGGACTGGGGGCTCTCATCACCGGCTTTGAGTTTGCACGAGGTAACGCCGACGCTGCCGAGGAACTCGTTGAGGACGATGGCACGCTCGATGACCTCAGGCTGCGCGCCTCGGATCATGACGGCCTTGTTCTGTATCTATTCAGAGATGAGGACAAGGACGGCGTGAACGATGATCTCGATGTTTGTCCTGCGACCGTATTGCCGGAGTCTGTCCCCACCGTTCGCCTCGGAACGAATCGCTTCGCGGACACGGACGGGGATGGCGTATTCAATACTACGCCGCCAAACGGAAAAGGCCCGCGCAGGTCCTTTGATATCCACGACACTGCCGGATGTTCATGCGAGCAGATCATCGAGGCGCAGGGGCTCGGCGATGGACACACCAAGTTTGGCTGCAGCATTGAAGCTATGGAGAACTGGATTTCGCTCGTGAGTCCGTAGGGCAAAAAGCTGCCGGATTGGCTTTGCTGTGAAGTGACGAAAGACCCCGCCATAAGCGGGGTCTTTCTTTCCGGCAATTAATAATTGGGGCCGTCTTCGTAATCGAGCCCGGCTTCGCCTGCCTGTTCCTTGACGGTGTCGTAGAGCTTCTGATCCAGCGAGCTCTTCAGGCCGCCGGCTTCTTCGACTTTCTTGGCAAGATAGCCATCACGGTACTGCGACAATTCGCGAATCTGTCGCTGCAGGTCCACGCGCTTATCGGCGAGTTCGGCAACAAAGACCTCTTGCTCCGCAGGGGCCATCGGCTTCAGCGCCTCCGGTAATGCGTCTTCCTCGAGTTCGTTGAGATCGACGGCGCCATTTACGACTGCGTCGACCAATTCGTTGTCGCCAAGCAGGTTAGTCCGGCCACCGGCCGATGCGTTGAAAATGCCGCGTCGTGCTCGTGAGGCGAACGACAGACCTGCATGCATCTTGTCGGTCGCAGCCACTTTCCCTTCCATCTTTTCCTTTTCTTCCTCGGTGCCGTAGTAGAGTCGTGTGTCGTCGAGTTTTGCCGATAAATCGGCGATCTCTTCGTCATAAGGCGTGGTGAATGCGACAGCGCCGCCGGCCTGCTCAACCTGGAAGAAGTTACCGTGGCCCAGACTCGCGATCTGCGTCCAGGGCGCGACTGCCGACGGAATCTCGCCGCACTGGATTGTGTTAATGACGATACCTTTCTCCGATGCGGATGCGACGATCTCCGGGTAACGCACCTCGTTATAATTCATGTGCGGCGGCGCATCACCGACGAGGAAGATCACCTGGTAAGCCTGGTCTTCCTGGCTCCAGGACATGTTGTGTACCGCGTCGTAGAGTGCTTTGTTCACGCTCTCAGGTGTATCACCACCACCGTCCGCCGCAAAATCCATCAATGTCGCATAGACGGAATCGAGATCGTCGGAAAGATCGACCACCTTGGTCACGTAGGCATCGCCGCGGTCACGGTATGCGACCAGTCCGATGCGAATCTCCGGCGTTTGCTGCGCCGACGCCATGGTCGTGGCGATCGACCAGATCTTCTCCTTCGCCGTCTGAATGAGGCCGCCCATGCTGCCGGTCGTGTCCAGAACGAACACCACGTCGATCTTGGGTTTGTCATTGGCCGTAATGTGATGTTTTATCGGGGGATCAAGTTGGATGCTCTTGGCCGAGAGTTGCGGGTAATACACAATCGCGCCCAGAGTGAGTCCGAAAAGGGCAATGCCCAGTAGTTTGGCTTTCATGATTCAATTCCTCTTTCTATGGTCAGGGGTAAAAACTCTCTATTGCGTAAATAACTGGCGCAGTGCCTGATCGGCCTGGCGCCTGGCGTGCTCGAAGTTCTCGCTATCGGCTGCCGTGTTGCGTTGTGGCTTCTGTTTGCGATTCACTGTTGACGGGATTGCGACAAACAGTGCCTGCACAAGGAAGAAACACCAGGTGGCGAGAAACACGCTACCCGAACGACTGATCGCCCAGACCGTGGCGGAGATGCTCAAGGTGCTAAGCCCGAGATCCAGCAGCGCTGGCAACACGCCCGAGTAAAAGTAAAGCGACCGCACCAGCCAGACCGCAGCAACGTGGATCAACAAATACAACGGCAACGGCGGCGCGACCCACCAGGTAATAGCGGCCAGCACGCTCCAAAGGAACAGTGTGGTCACCCGGCCTACGCGTTCTTCGCTGCGGCTGAACAGATACAACAGATAAGCGAGGCCCAACGCGGGAATCACGAAGCGAAGAACAGCGCCCAAGCCAACGAAGGGCGTTAGCGTCGCAACGATCGCACTGGCAAAGAAGCCAAGCACCGCGGCAACGATCACGCCGTGGAAAAAAGAAGGCCGTTTCATGACGAACTCCTTATGCTTTTCTCGCGCAGATACGCGATCTCGACTTCGTCGTCGCCGACCGTCATTTCCCTCGTCATCCAGGCGATGTCATCGAACTCTGACTCACCGCCGGTGTACGCGGGCGTGCGTTGTGCGAACAGTTCAGCTTTTTGCCGCAGACTCTCGAGCGTTGCCTGATTTTCATCGAGCATCGTTCGTTGCTCATCGAGATATTTCTCGTTAGCCGCGTGTTTCGCGGTAAGACGCTTCAAGAGACGTTCTGCCTCGAGCTTTTTCTTGATCTGCGTTTTCGCCAGATCGTCTTTTCCCGACTCGAAACAAAGATCGAGCTGCACGCCGATCTCAGCAATTGCGCCTTCCAGTTCGCCCTTGCGTACGGATAAAGCCTCCTGGTCATGCGCGCACAGGGCGGAACGCTGCTCGGTGTTGGCCAGGTCATCTTCCATGTCGCGGATGGCCTGCTTCAGTAAAGCTTCGGGCTCCTCGATCTGATCGAGAACGGCGTGGAAGTCCGCTTTAAAGAGCCGCGAGATACGATTGATTAGTGCCATGATGTTGCCTCCTCACATTCGGTCGAAACATTCGATGGAGAAATACTAGGCAGTTGCGGGGCGTTTAATAAGACATGGATTGGTAAAATCCGAGGGCCGGAATTTACAAAAACGTTACATGGAATCACTGTTCATACGGCGCCAGAGTGCTAGCCTAAGTGTCTGATGAATAGACAGATACGCGTACTGGTTGTGGAAGACGAAGAGGCCATCCGCACGGGCCTCATCGACGTGCTCGTTTTTCACGGCTACGAAGTCGACAGTGCTGCGACCGGGCCCGAGGGCCTCGAAAAAGCACTGACGGGCAAGTTTGAGCTCATTCTGCTCGACATCATGTTGCCCGGCATGGACGGCTATGAGATCTGCGATCGGATTCGCGCGGTGGACCGCAACCAGCCTATTATCATGCTGACGGCCAAGACCTCGGACGACGAGATTATCCATGGCCTGAAGCTCGGCGCCGACGACTATGTGCCGAAGCCGTTCTCGATTCAGCAGCTGGTCCTCAGAATCGAGGCCGTCCTGCGGCGCTCCCAGGTTGGCCTGGAACAGGCCAGGACGCTAAGCATCGGCGATGTCGAGATCGACACTGAAAATCTCTCGGGCCTGAAAGGCAGTGACGAAATCGCCTTCACCAAACGCGAAGTCGAGGTCCTGAGTTACCTTGCCCGGAACTCCTTGCGGCCAGTCTCCAGAGAGGAATTACTGTTAAAAGTATGGGGCTATGCGCGAGGCCTCGACATCGAGACGAGAACGGTTGATATCCACATCGCAAAGTTACGGCGCAAGATCGAGGCCGATCCCAAGCAGCCGGAAAAGCTCATCACGGTCCGCGGCGCCGGCTACCGTCTCGTGCTGGAGGGCTAGGCAATGTTGCCCAAAACCCTTATCAAAGGCTTCGACAAGGGCCGGCTGCGGAACCTCCTGGTGCTCTTTTTCCTGGCGCTTGCCGTGCCGACTACGGTGCTCATATGGCAGGCCTACAGCCAGCTCAAATGGGAGGCTTTTCATCAGTACCGCGGCGATGCTGAGGAGCTGACGCGTCGCATCGATACTCGACTCAATGAGATGATCAGGACCGCGGACGCACGTTCGTTCGCGGACTACACTTTTCTGGTTGTGTCCGGTGACCCGAGCGCCAATTTCGTGCAGCGCTCGCCACTCTCTGCCTATCCTGTGACAGAAGACTTACCCGGCGTATTGGGCTATTTCCAGGTTGATACTGCCGGCACGTTCAGTACCCCGCTCTTGCCACCGTCAGGGTCCGAAGCCGTCAGTTTCGGGATCAGTGCAGACGAATACAGCAACCGGCTGCAACTGGCACAGGAAATCAATACGGTCCTCGCCGATAACCGCCTGGTGCAGTTGCGGCAGGAAACCGGCATGCGCCGCCGCCTTGCGGCGTCCTTCGCGGAGCCCGAGACCGTGCCCGAGGAAGAAAAAGAGGCTGATGAGTACGAAGCGGGGGCCGTTGGTGGATTCAGGGATGAGACCGCAACCGACGATAACGCCGTTGCCCGGACCGGAGTCAGGTTGTCCGAAGCGATCGTCCTCAGCAACGAGGGCTACAGCCAGCAGGTGTTCGATCAATTGAATCAGCCCAAGCCAGACACCCGGTATTATTCAAATAATGCCGGCCCACTGAGGTCCGACCACGCAGCCGGCGAGGCCTCGCAAACGGAGCAGCGCCTTAATCGCATCGGTAAAGTCAGCGACTTAAAGCTCGACGCAGACCTGCAAAAGAAAAGCGAGGAAGCCGAGCGCGAAGACGCACAGAGCCAACTCAGCGCCGATGGTTTTGCCTACGCTCCGGGCCGCAGCAAGCGTACGGAACAAATCGCCCTGCCGGAATCTGCCCCGGTCACCGGCAGTGAACTGATGGTGAATGTTACGGGGCCGTCGGACCTTCGCATCAGCACCTTTGAAAGCGAAATCGATCCCTTCGAGTTCAGCCTCCTCGACAGTGGCCACTTCGTTCTCTTCCGCAAAGTGTGGCGCGACGGCCAGCGATACATCCAGGGCTTACTGGTAGATCAGGAGACTTTCACGCAGGAGATCATTGGCGCTAGATTTATGGACACCGCGCTTTCCGATATGTCGAATTTGATTATCGCGTTCCAGGACGACGTGATTCGCACATTTGGTGGACGTGACAATTCCGGTTATCCCGACGTCGCCGCGGATCTGGACGGTGCTTTGCTGTACCGCAATCGCCTGACCGCGCCATTAGGCAGTCTGGAGTTCATCTTCAGCATCAAACGCTTGCCGCCGGGCCCCGGCGCCAGCGTGCTCGGCTGGGTCACACTGGTCCTGGCCATTGTTTTTGTCGGCGGCTTCGTCACCCTGTACCGGATGGGTCTGAGCCAGATCAACCTGGCACGGCAACAGCAGGATTTTGTCTCTGCGGTCAGCCACGAGCTCAAATCCCCGCTCACGTCCATTCGCATGTACGGCGAAATGCTCAAAGAAGGCTGGGCAGACGAGGAAAAACGGCAAAGCTATTACGAATTCATCCACGATGAGTCGGAGCGCCTGTCAAGACTCATTTCCAATGTTCTGCAACTTGCCAGGATCACGAGAAACGAACCGCAGTTCGATCTCAAGCCAACAAAAGTTGCCGAGCTGATGAGCAATACCGAATCCAAAATTTCGAGCCAGATCGAACGCGCGGGCTTTGAGCTCAAGTTCAACTCGGCTGCCGACGCGGATCAGGCCACGATCAATATAGATGAGGATTGTTTCGCCCAGATCATCATCAACCTGGTGGACAATGCCATCAAGTTTTCCAGCAACGCGGAACACAAAGCCATTGAGATAAGCAGTAAGCTCTCGGGCGACAGTCGGATTTTGTTCTCAGTCCGAGACTATGGTCCCGGAATCCCGAAAGACCAGATGAAAAAGATATTTCAGCTTTTCTATCGCTCAGAGTCCGAACTGACGCGAGAAACCGTCGGTACCGGTATCGGCCTGGCGATCGTGCACCAGCTGACAGTGGCGATGAACGGTAGTGTGGATATGACCAACGTCGAGCCGGGAGCGGAATTCAGGATTTGGTTCTCAATCGTTGACTAGTTTCTCGGTAGTCTCTTCGATTGATTCGATGGCCCGTATCACACCGTCTTCGGCAAGTTGCCCCGGATCGTCCTTGATCGCGCGGTAGAGGTCGGTGCCGCTATTCGACCAGCTTATGCCTTCTATACCGAGCCAGGCATTTCGCTTCTGCTTGGCTTCGTACATGGCCGCGTCGGCAATGCCGAGCACTTCTTCCCAGGTCAGAATGTCGGGCTGGTCCTTAATGAATGGATAACTGGCGAAGCCGATCGATGCCGATGTGCGCGCAACCTGGCCGTTACCCAGCGAGAAAACCCGCTGAGACAGGCTCGCCCGGATTCGCTCAGCCAGCGTCGCGGCATGTTTCCTGTTGGTCTCGCGGGCGACCACCAGGAACTCATCGCCACCCCAGCGAATGATGTCGTCGGACAATCGACATGCATCGAGGAGCACGTCGCGAACCTGCAGCAACATTTCGTCGCCGGCCTCATGGCCACAACTGTCGTTAACCGGCTTGAAGTGATCGAGGTCGACCATGAGAAACAGCAGATCGTTGTTGCCACCGGGTTTCATGGTTTCTGTCCCGTCCCGGTAATGTCGCAGCACAAGATCGACGTCCTTGGCAATCTGCTCAAACAGGTAACGACGATTTCGGAGCCCCGTCAGCGGGTCCGTCGTGCTCGCCTCAACCAGTTTGATATTGGCATCCTTAAGATCTGCGTTTCTGTTTTTTAGCTCTTTGGTGCGGTCGCGCACTTCCTGTTCGAGGCGATGGCTGTACTCGGCTTCGCGTAACAATCTCTTCTGTTGACGGTTCCAGACGCTAAAGGCCGCTAACGCAATGACTGCAGCATAAAGCGTATAAGCCCACCACGTTTGCCAGGGTGGGTAGGCCTTGGAAAGCAACATCGAGATGCCATCCTCATTCCACACGCCGTCGCTGTTCGCGGCCTTAACACGGAGCACATAGTCACCGCCGTCGAGATTCGTGTAAGTAATGCGCCGCTGAGCACCGGCTTCAACCCAGGCGCTGTCGAATCCTTCCAGCATGTATGCATAGCGGTTTTCATGCGGCGCAGCGAAGTCCAGGGCCGAAATCTCAAAGGTGACCACGTCGTCGGTGTAGTCAAGCTCAATGTCGCGCATTAGTTCGTAGGGCTTATCAGTCGAAACCGGCTGATTGAGTATAGAGAGCGACGTAAACACGACGGGCGGCGGTCGCTTGTTGAATTCAAGTTCAGCCGGATCAAATGCGTTGAAGCCGTTCGATCCGCCAAAGAATAATCTGCCGTCGCGGTTTGCATAACTGGCGCCGAAGTTGAATTCCTCGCCCTGCAAACCCTGACTCTCGTGAAAGTTCCTGACGTTGCCGGACTCGATATTGTAACTTGTCAGACCGTGGTTCGTGCTCAGCCAAAGGTTGCCTGCAGAATCCGGCTTGATGCCATAGACGGCGTTGTCGGCGAGCCCATGGCGCGTCGAAATATTCTGGAAACGTGGTGTTTCGGTTGCGTCGGTCGAACCAGTGAGGCGGTCGAGGCCGGTACGAGTTCCGACCCAGAGATTGCCGCTGTTATCCACATGCAGCGCGTAGACCGTGTTTGAGCTCAGACTCGCCGGGTCGTCGGGATCATGGCGCAGCTGCCGCCACGTGCCGCTCGCGCTTTCCAGTTTGTTGAGTCCGCCGCCATCGGTGCCGACCCAGATCGTACCGTTCGTGTCCTGCACGATGCTGGTGGCCCGCGGGCTCGAAAGCGTTGCATCGTCCGCAGGATCATGCCCGAAATTCGTGAAGACCCCGGCCAGGTTATCCAGACGACTGACGCCACCACCGAAGGTGCCAACCCATATTGTTCCTTCGCTGTCTTCCAGCAGGGACATGACGCCGTTTGCTGCAATGCTTGACGGCTCCGATGGATCATGCTGATAAACACGGGCGGTGCCACTTTGTGGATCGATACGATTCAGGCCGCCCGTCATAGTTCCGGCCCAGATTTGGCCACTGCGATCTGCCAGAAGCGCCATGACCCGATCGTCGCTCAGGCCTTCAGGATTGCCGGGGTCGTGCCTTAACTGCCGGACAGAACCGTCGGAGCGATCCATGATATTGATGCCACCGCCAAACGTGCCAACCCAGACGTTTCCGTCCGGGTCTTCTGCAAACGATGTGACTGTTCGGTTACTGAAGCTATTTTCATCGTCGCCCACCGACGGTTGGAAATGGCCAAACGACCACGAGCGGGGATTCCATTTGTTAAGGCCGCCGGTGTTGGTACCAACCCAAAGCATGCCACCGCGATCCTGGAAAATCGAAAAGACAAAGTCGTTGCTCAGACTCGCGGTATCGGTGGGGTCGTTCCTGTACGTCGCAAACGTGCCGCGCTCGACATCCATGAGATTCAGGCCGTTGTCGGTGCCGATCCAGAGATGATGCTTGTCGTCTTCGAAAATGACTTCGACCCGGTTACTGCTGAGGCTGAGGGGATCGCTGTCGCTGTGAACATAGTGTTTAAATTCCATTGACTCGGTACTAAAGCTATGCAGACCGCTGCGGGGTGTGCCTACCCACAACGTACCGTCATGGTCAATCAGGAGGCTGCTTACGGGGGTGTCACCCAGGCCGGACGGATCGTCGGGACTATTGCGATATCGGGTTATCTCATCAGTTTCAATCTCGAGTCGGTTCAAGCCGTCTCCGGTGCCAATCCAGAGGTTGCCGTCATTGTCACGTGCCAGCGCATAGATCGCGTCATTGCTAAGCGTGTTCGCATCGTCAGCCAGGTGCACGAAATGCGTGAACTCGCCTGTAGCAAGATCCAGCCGGTCCAGTCCTGAGTCACGAGTGCCCACCCACACGAAGCCGCGGGAGTCAGCCAGGACGGTGCGTATGTGATCAGTCGAAAGCGAAGCGGCATTCTCCGGATCGTGGCGATACGTGGTGAAGCTGTCCGCTTCGGGATTCCAACGTGAGATCCCACCCCCATCGGTTGCCAGCCAGAGACTGCCATCCTCTGCCAGATCCAGGTTGCGAATGAACTCGCTGGACAGCGAATTCGGGTTGCCGCGTTCGGTTCGGTAGTTCTTGAAAGCCAAGCCATCGTACCGGTCGAGGCCGCTTTCCGTCGCAAACCACATGAAGCCGGTCTGATCCTGCACGATTGCCGTCACGGTGTTTTGCGACAGGCCCTCGGTCACCGAGAGCCGGTCAAAATGCATCGCCGCTTGCTCGCGACCGCTGGCGGTCGCGGGTAAAAGCTGGGCCACGAGCACGAGCAACACGAGGCCTGCGGTACGTGACCGATTCCAGGTTGCTTTCGCCGTTCGCATAGCGCGACCCATATCCAATGCTCCGTGCATGGCCAAAGATGTCAGGCGTACAGCGCCGCAGCGGCTCTCGCTGGGCGCGGCCTGGCAGATCTCAGGTCCTCCCAAATAGTGGTCCCAAACCCGATATTTTCCAACGACCTGCGTCTCAATTTCGTCGGGCCACGAAAGCCATGGGATTGTCGCCATTCTGGTATTAACGGGTCCTCAGGCATCCGTTTTGCCTCAGCCGAACTTCTCCATGAACTCATCGGCGGGCACCGCCGGAGAGAAGTAGAAGCCCTGGCACTCCTGGGATCCCCAATCGCGCAGCGTTTCGAGCTGCTCGCGGGTTTCCACGCCTTCTGCGATTACCGTAGCCTGCAGACGCTGGGCCAGGGCCACCATGCCCGCAGCGATGGCCTCGTCCCGGGCGCTTCGACCGGCCCCGCTGACGTAGGAGCGATCTATCTTGATAACATCGACCGGCAGATCTTTCAGGTAAGCAATCGAGGCATGTCCGGTGCCAAAATCGTCGATAGAAATTCGCACGCCGACTGCCCTTAGCCTGTGAACTTCGCTGATAACCTCGTGGCGCTGATTGAGCACACCTCGTTCGCTGAGTTCGATCTCCAGCAGGCGCGAATCGATACTGTTTTCTTGCAGCGCTTTTTCGACAACCGATGCGACGTCTCCGCGAAGCAGCTGACAGAGCGACAGGTTTACGGCAATTCGGATCGGTTCCATGCCAGCATCAATCCAGCTGCGTAGCTGAGCACACGCTGAGGCGATTACAAAGTCGCCGATCTCTTTCATGAGACCGGTCTTTTCCGCCACAGGCACGAAGTCCGCCGGCGAGATCGTCCCTTCTTCGGCGTGATGCCAGCGCAGCAGCGCCTCTGCGGCGACGACCCGGCCGCTTTCCGCTTCCATGATTGGTTGATAGGCGAGTTCCAGATCGTCGTTGCGGATCGCCTCACGTAGCATTCGGTCCAGATTCAGGAGACGAGAGCTTGCGGTATCCTCAGGCTGTGTAAAGAACTGAAAACCGCTACCGGATTCCTGAGCATCAAGCATAGCGGTCTCAGCACAGTGAAGTAGATTATCTGCGCTTGAACAATCGCGCGGGAACATGGCCGCGCCGATACTGGTGGTCAGATAGATGCTTTGCCCGGCAACTTCGAAGGGTTGCTCGAGCTCGGCCAGGATCGCCTGTTTGACATGCATGATCTCATCCACGCATGCATTGGAGATCAAGAGCGCGAACCTTGCACCGCCGAGCCGGGCAGCGACCGCTGTGACCATGCCGCCGTCGGCGCTATCGATGACTTTGCGATCGCGCAGACACATTCTGAGTCGATCGGAGAACTGCTTGATCAGCCGGTTCGCGTTTTCATGTCCAACGGCGTCGTTGACCATCCGATAGCGATCAAGTCCGATGACCAAAACACTTATGCCGCGTTGCGAGTTGCCGCGGATCGTGACTGCTCGATGCAATAGGCTGCGAAAACGCTCGCCGTTCGGCAGATGAGTCAGCTTGTCGAGCCCAGCGGCCCGAGCCCGGTCGCGGTATGCGGCCTTGGCAGTTGTGTGCATGTTCTCGAGCCTGTCGCGAGTGTCTCTGAGTTTGGCGAGATTCTCGTGCGCGTGAACCGCTCGAACGGCGCGTCGTGTAATGACCTGCCAGTCGTAAGGCCTTCGCACGATATCAGTAACGTCCGCATCGATCGCAGTCGTGACCTCCGCATTGTTGGTGCATAGCGCAATCAGGGGAACGTCCTTGCCGTGAATTTCGCGGAGCGATTCCAGCAACAATTTGCCGTGTGCTCCGGTCAGTGCGGCATCCGCGACCAAGAGATTCGGCCGGGTCGCCGAAGCGATGCCAAGCGCCTCTTCGGGAGTATTGGCGACCCGCACCTCGAGGCCTGCATGCTGCAGCCATCGGGGCGCCCACTGGCGGGACAGGTTGTCGTTCGTGATCAGGAGTGCGACGCCTTTGAACTCGATCGTCTCATCGGGGCCCATATCCGGGGCCGGAGACCGCTCGGCAGACATTTTGCCGAAGTCGAGCGTAATGACTTTCCTGATAGCAGCTCTCATGAATCTACGCCGTAGCTCGTCGCCACTCGCTCGGTCGTCGTTGAGCTGTGTGGCACCGGATGAAATTTCAAAGAATAGCCGTACCCCGGGGTTAGCCGGGGTACGGCCATTCGTGCCATGACTCGGTGAGACCTACTCCTGGTTAACCCAGCTACTCATGGATGCCATCTCGGTCAGCGCGTTGGTCCACATGTATCCGTTGGTCCACATGTAACCGTTGGTCCACATGTAACCGTTGGTCCACATGTAACCGTTGGTCCACATGTAACCGTCGGAATTCACACTGCCATTGGTCCAGAGGTAACCGTTGGTCCACATGTATCCATTGGTCCACATGTAACCGTTGGTCCACATGTAACCGCTCGACGACGAGTAGCTCTCGTCCCACGTGTAGCCGTCTGATGCTGTCAGGTCGGACCCCATCACGTAGAAGTTGCCGTTGGCGTCCTGGTTGGCACGCCCGCCGAAGTGGCGCGTACCGGCGATGTCTGCATCAATATCGAGGCCCTGGTTGGCGCAATCCGCAACCGGCATCGTCGCCGCAGCCGTTGCGTCTACAAGCCCGGCGCCCTGCTGGAAGACACTGTAGGCCAGTGAAATATTCTTGCCCTTGCCTTCGACGGCGGGTCTGGCCGTGGCCATGATCGTGCATTTGACGTCATCGGCGCTCAGGCCGGGGTTTGCTTGCAGGATCAGTGCCGCGACACCGCTGACAACGCCCGCAGCCTGCGAGGTACCGGACATCTGAAAATACTTGTCGCCGGCGTAGAACTCGGGATAGGTTGTCGCCAGATGCGACTGGCTAGGCATCAAACCCAGCATGTGACCGCCCGGCACCACAACCTCGGGCTTGACGAAGCCTTCGTAAGTCGGTCCGGCGGATGAGAACGAGGCCACGAAGTCGTCGCCCTCGTTGTCCTCGGTGTAGTTGTCGGTCATCGCGCCGACAGTAATGACGTAGGGCACGTTGCCCGGCACACCGATGGTCATCGCAGCGGGGCCACGGTTGCCGGCCGCAGCGACGACGACGATATCCTGCTGCCATGCGACCATAACCGCCTGGTTGATGGGGTCGTCCCAGTAATGTGAACGCGGCTCGGCGCTGAAGGAAAGATTGAGCACCCGGATATTGTGGGCGGCCTTGTTGGCCACTACCCAGTCGATCGCGCGGATCACATCCGCGTAGGTGCCCTGACCCAGTTCATCAAAAGCCTGCACCGAGATGAGGTGCGCACCCGGCGCGATGCCGTTGTAATTACCGTTCTCTGTCACGAGGCTGGAGACCGCAATACTGGCGACGTGCGAGCCGTGACCGCCTTGATCGTTGCCGTTCATGGGATTGACTGCGACCTCGTTGCTTATCGCGTTGTAGACAACTCTCATACGCGCATTACCGGCTGAATCGTACTTGATGCCATCGTGTTTCCAGAGCCCGGTATCGAGTATCGCGATACCCACACCGCTGCCGTCGATGCCAGAGGTATGCAGGTTATTGGCCAACACCGTTGTCGGGTAATGTGTCTCCTGTATGCCGTTCCCGCCGTTCCCGCCGTCACCATTGGGATCATTACCGCCGCCTGTACTACCTTTCGCGGCCACTTCGATCGAGCCGTTGCCGTACAGACGCTGCACGTCAGAATGCGTTCGCAGGACATTTGCCTGCGCTTGGGTCAGCGTTGCTCCTACAGCACGAATGACACCAAGTTCGTGCGTTACCTCGCCGCCCGCTGCGCGAACCAGCGCCGCTACCGATTCCAGGGACTCGCCCTGCACGATGTAAGATGTGGTGATTTCCACTGCTGCCGATTCTTCGACCGACGTGTCAACAGAAAGGAAATAACCAAGACCTGCAACGATGCTGTAAATGGCGATGAAGAAAAAAACTAATTTGCGATCCATGACTGTCTTCCTTGAGAGCGTATTTATCAGGTTTTTGTCCGTTGCTTAAGGGCAAAGTCAGGTACCTGAAATGATGGGCACATTTCATCAAAGAAAGACTGGTTTGAGAGGTGTGGGTCAGAGGAGCGGCCGAAGCATTTTTGTGACGGGCGTCACATAATGCAGGCGTTAAATCAGGAATGTCCCCATTATCATAAGCTGTTGTTGGATAAGTGTTTTTCGGACCAAACAAGAAAGCAGCCGCACCGCCGGTCATCGGCGGCACGGCCTTAGGTATCGTAATGCGGTGTGAGCTACTCCTGGTCGACCCAGAGGTTAATGCCGGCGGATTCAGTCAGGGAGTTGGTCCACATGTATCCGTTAGTCCACATGTAGCCGTTTGTCCACAGATAAGCGTTAGTCCACAGGTAACCATTGGTCCACAGGTAACCATCGGCATTGACAGAGCCGTCTGTCCACATGTAAGCGTTGGTCCACATGTATCCGTTGGTCCACATGTAACCATTGGTCCACATGTAACCGTTTGTCCACATGTAGCCATTGGTCCACATGTAGCCGTCGAGGCCCATGAGGTAATAATCGCCGTTCTCGTCCTGATTGGCGCGGCCCCCGTAGTGCATTTGGTTCGTCAGATCGAGGTTGATATCCATGCCATTATTCGCACAGCCGCCTGCGTCGCTGTGTACGGCGGCATAGGCATCAACCATGCCCGCACCCTGCTGAAACACGGAATAGGCGAGCGTTCCGTCCGCCGCGACTGCTGGTCGGGCTGAACTCATGACACGACACTTGACATCGTCAGGCGTCAAAGACGGATCCGCCTGCAGCATGAGCGCAACGGTGCCAGACACAACTGCTGCTGCCTGCGAGGTTCCCGACATCGTGAAGTAGGTCCCCTTGTCGTGAAATTCAGAATGTGTGGTCGCAATTCTGCCGTTCTTCTGCATCATGGACACGACGTGACCGCCGGGAGCAACGAGTTCCGGCTTGACGAATCCCTCGTGCGTAGGGCCGGCGGCTGAGAAGGAGGCGAGAAAATCGTCGCCTGAGTCCTTCGGGGTCTCATTGTCCGACATGGCGCCGACGGTAATTACGTAAGGGACATTGCCGGGAACGCCGATGGTCATAGCATCAGGCCCCGTGTTGCCGGCGGAGGCGACAACAACGATCCCGGCCTGCCAGGCCGCCATGACTGCCTGGTTCATCGGGTCATCCCAATAGTGGGACCTCGGTGGTGCGCTAAGCGATAGGTTTAGGATGCGAATGTCGAAACGGGCCTTATTCATAACCACCCAGTTGATGCCCTGGATGATGTCCAGATAAGTGGCTTGGCCAAGACTATCAAAGGCGTCAACTACTACGAGGTTCGCGTCTGGCGCAACGCCATTCGGCCGGCGGCTCTTCTTGCTGCCCTCGCTGTTGACGATGATGCCCGCCACGTGAGTACCGTGCCCGTTCGGGTCGTGCCAGTAGGGATAGGATGATGGGTCTTCGGTGTCAAACTCGACCACATAGGTAGCCAGGATTCGAGACGCACCGTTGGTGTCGTATTTGAGTCCGTCGAAACGATGGGCCCCTGTATCGAGAACGGCGACCGTGACACCGAGACCGGTAATGCCTTCATCCCACAGTTGATCGGCCCCGATCAAATTAGGGTGCTCGGCCGTGGGTATTCCCTGGCCATTGCCACCAGCTATCTCGACAACACCGTCGAGATGGATTCGGATAGACGGGTCCGCGGCCTTCAGCTCGGAAAGCTGCGTTTCCGTCAACTGCGCACCGACAGCGTTGATGATCGTCAACTCCTGCGTGACTTCACCGCCGACGGCGCGCACGGCATCTGCCACTGTTGCCACTGATTGCCCCTGCACAATATAAGACGTAGTCGCTGCAACCGTTGCCGATTTCTCGATCGGCGCATCAGCAGACAAGATCAAGCCAGTACCGGCGACAATGCTGAGTATGGCGATGAAAGTAAGAACTAGTTTGCGATCCATGACCGTCTTCCTGTTGAGTGCGTACTTCAGGCTTCTGTCCGTGGTGCGTGTAGTCCGCAGGTGCCTGAAATGGTGAGTACATTTCATCAAAGAAAGACTGGTTTGAGAGGTGTGGGTCAGAGGAGCGGCCGGAGCATTTTTGTGACGGGCGTCACATAATGCAGGCGTTAAATAACGGGAATAATGGGGACATTCCTGATTTAGCTCGCTAAATCAGGAATGTCCCCTTTTGCTTTTCTTAACTTGCTGTTTTAAGTCGATTTGTTCGCGGACCGCGTCGAGATCGATGATCGCGCTTTCGTCGGCGACTTCGCGGCAGGCGGTCAGGAACGCAGGCACCTCGTCGGCCGGCAGTGGCTCGGTATACAGAAAGCCCTGCACTGCATCGCAGCCTTTTTCTCGCAGGAACTCCACCTGCGACTCGCTTTCCACGCCCTCGGCAATAACACTCAAGCCGAGCTCGCGTGACATCGCAATCATGGCTGAACACAGCGACTGCTGTTCGCCTGGCTCGCGAATGCCTTCGACAAAGGCGCGATCGATCTTTATTGCCTTGATCGGAAAACTTATCAGGTGTGCCAAAGAGGAGTGGCCCTGGCCGAAATCATCGAGTACCAGGCCTACACCGATATTGTTCAGCTCCTGCAGCACGGCCGCGGCCTGGCGGTTTCGCATAAGCATGCCTTCGGTCAGTTCGAGCTCGAGCTTCTGCGCGGGCAGTCCGCTGTCTGCAAGTGCTTTACTCACAAGTTCGGCGAGATCGCTGCGCGTAAATTCCTGCTGTGAGAGGTTAACGGAGACCGGCGGCAGCATGGGCTCTTCCTGCTGCCACGCCCGGGCCTGAATACAGGCGGTCTTGAGCACCCACTCGCCGATCGCGAAAATCAGGCCCGTGGCTTCCGCCAGTGGGATCACCTCGTCCAGCGGCACACTGCCGCGCAGTGGATGTATCCAGCGCAGCAACGCCTCGAGCCCGGCGACATGGCCGGTGCCCAAATCGATGCGTGGCAGGTAGCGCAGTTCGAGTTGCTCTTTCTCGATCGCCCAGCGAAGCTCGTTCTTGACGTCGAGCCGCTTCAGCGACCGGAACTTCATCGTATTGGAATAGAATACGCGGCCATTGACGCCGAATATCTTCGCCTCATCGAGCGCGACGCGCGCGTTCTTCAACAGATCCTGTGCATTGTCACCATCGACCGGATAGAGGGCGATGCCGATGCTCGGCGTAATCTGAAGATTATGGCCCTCGAAACTGACGGGCTCCTCGAACGCGTCCTGTACGCGGCTTGCGACCGTAGTTACGTCCTCACGAGAGTCGATATCGGCGAGCACCAGCACGAACTCGTCACCGCTGATTCTGGTCAGGCTGTTGTTGCCCGAATCGTCGATGCGTGCGAGCTTGTCGGAACTCCGCAGACAGCGTTCGATGCGCCTGGCGGTCACCTGCAACACGGCATCACCGACCGCGCGACCGAGCGTTTCGTTGATTCGAGTAAATCGATCGATGTCGATGCAAAATGTGGCAATGCCGCGTTCGCGCAGCTTCGCATCAGCGACAACTGTTTCGAAATGCGACATGAAGGTGTCGCGCGTCGTGAGACCCGTCAGCGTGTCCGACATGTTGCGATCCCTGCCGCCCGCACCAGGCTTGCCGTCGGAGACATTGCGGATGATCATCAGTACGCGATCGCGCCCCCGTACGAGCAAACGCATCTCGTAGTTGCTGGCTGCAGCGCCCTTGCTTAGTTCAAATTCGAAACTGTTCCCATCGCGGGACCGCAGAGCGCGCTTTATGTTCTGCAAGACCAGCTTTGCTACGTCAGCCGGCCACACGTCCTTGATCATTTTCCCTTCGATATCCTCGGGGCAAAGCACCCGATCCTGATTGCCGCCGCCGAGATATCGTCGGAACGAACCGTTTCTACCGGCGATGAAGAATGCATCGGGAACAGTGTGAAACACGTCCGATTCAGTTGTCTTTAATGCTCTGATACCGCTCAGTGTGCGCCCTGTGTCGCCGAGCGACTGGACGTGCTTGCGGAGTGCGTTCGTGTCGAGCGGTTTCGTGAAGACCATGGTGATTTCGGCGTCATAGGCACGGCGCAGCGCCGGTCGGCTGTCGTTATCCGAGAGCAGAATCAGCGGAATGAAGTCGCAGGCGGGTGACCGACGAATCGACTTGCACAGCGCGAGCGAATTCTCTCCCCCAACTTCGGCATCGACGAAAATAACGGCAGGGGTCATCTCAGAGATAATCGAGATGGCTGCGTCAGAATCACCGCACTCGACGACCTGATAACCTTCGGATTCCATTGCCTTTCGGGCTAGCCGACAGGTCTTGCTGTCGCTGGAAATCACGAGTGCCCGACCCAGTTCTCCGCGTGGGATGTCTTGCGACGTAGGCACCATTCAGGTTCCAGAGATTCCGGACAATGTCATTATATCGGCCAGATCGCCGAGAACTTGAGGCGTCATGCGGGCTTCGGGTTTGTGAGCGGCTGCGTCTGGCAAACCTCAACAGCCCGCATGGCAGTTCTTCAAATCGTGAACCGTACCCGGGCAAGATGCCGGATAGCGCGCGACACTTACTGCCCGAATTTATCGGCAGCAGGAACACCACGATGATGCGTCGCTTCAAAACCATTGCCTTTATCATCAATAGCAAGGCGATCGTCATCTCTGCACTGGCCGTTTTGTCAACGTATCTTTGTATACGCTGGAACGTGACGGCCAATTACCCGTTGACGCTAATTGCGACTGCGATCGTGTTTCCCATCGTATTTTCCATTAACAGCGCCTACAAACGCAGGGAGGCCGTGTTGGATGACTATGCCTCTATGAAGGCGCACGGCCGAGCTATCTATTTTGCGACCCGAGACTGGCTCGACAAAACAGACGATGACAAGCAGCGGAAATGTCGCTCGCTGCTTGGCGACTTGCTGCGATCCAGTCGGGAACTGTTCAATGCTCCGCGCGCAGAAATGCTCGATCGCGAAGAGCAGGTGTATGGTTGCTTCTCAAACTTGTCGCGATTCATTCGAGAGGATCTGCGTCAGGCAGGTCTCGCCTCGGGAGAAGTGTCGCGGTGTAATCAGTATCTTTCGAAAATGATGCTCGCCTTCGAGCAGGTCAAGCATATATATCAGTATCGAACGCCACGCACTTTGCGAGCGTTTAGCGACTTCTTCATCACCATCTTGCCGCCCCTGTACGGACCGTATTTTGCGTACGTCGCGAAAGATTTCTCCTTCGGCCTTACTTACGTGATGCCAGTGCTGTTTGCGCTCGTGCTCGTGAGCCTCGATAAGATCCAGGAGCATCTGGAGAACCCGTTCGACCAGGTTGGCCAGGATGACGTGATGATCAATGCCGAGAAATTCATGGATCGGCTTCACGCAGGCGCGCGGACGCAGACACAAGATCGCGCCGCCTGATCAGAGCGCAACAAAACAAGAACCTGCGCCCAAACGGCTGATTCAACTGCCGCGCGCCTCAATAGCCCGAGATGCCTCGATAGTCCCAGACTAATGGAATTATCCGGGTGCTGGGGAGGTCTATTACGTAAATATGCTTTGACTTATGTTAACAAATGTTAGCTGCGTCACATTCTCGATCGGCTAGCGCTAGTAGTCTCTATGGAGCGCGAATAGCCAATGAATGGAAGCACAGTTTGATCCGAGGATGAAATGACTCATGCGGCGGTTAGTAGGGAAACTTTTTTTATTTGATGCATTGAATCGGCTTTCTTAACCCAGGAGGAACACCATGAGTATCTTCGGTAATTACCAGTCCCGCTTTGAAGATACACAACAAGAAGAATATAGCCTCGAAGAATACCTCAAGATTTGCAAAAGCGATCCGTCCGCTTATGCTACCGCCGCCGAACGCCTGTTGCTGGCTATTGGCGAGCCCGAACTTGTCGACACGGCAAAAGATCCACGCCTGTCGCGAATCTATTCCAACAAAGTCATCAAATGTTACTCGGAGTTCAGCGACTTCTACGGGATGGAGGAGTGCATCGAGCAAATGGTGTCGTTCTTCCGTCACGCGGCCCAGGGACTCGAAGAGAAAAAACAGATCTTGTATCTATTGGGACCGGTCGGTGGCGGCAAGTCGTCGTTAGCCGAAAAGCTCAAGGAGTTGATGCAAAGACAGCCGCTGTACGCCCTCAAAGGGTCCCCGATACAGGAATCACCACTCGGCCTTTTTAATCCAAACGAAGACGCAAAAATTCTTGAGGAAGAATTCGGCATACCGTCACGTTATGTACAGGGCATCATGTCGCCCTGGGCGGCCAAGCGTCTTCGCGAGTATAACGGCGACATCCGCCAGTTTCGTGTCGTCAAGCTATTTCCGTCGATACTCAATCAATTAGCGATTGCCAAGACCGAGCCCGGAGACGAGAACAACCAGGACATTTCTGCACTTGTTGGCAAAGTGGATATTCGCAAGCTCGAGGAGTTCAGGCAAAACGATCCCGATGCCTACAGCTTCTCGGGAGGACTGTGCCATGCCAATCAGGGCATCCTCGAATTCGTTGAGATGTTCAAGGCGCCGATAAAAGTATTGCACCCGCTACTGACAGCGTCGCAGGAAATGAACTACAACGGAACCGAGGCCATTGGTTCGATTCCGTTCGAGGGCGTTATCCTTGCGCACTCGAATGAGGCCGAATGGCAGACGTTTAAGAACAACAAGAATAACGAGGCGTTTATTGACCGTGTTTACATCGTCAAGGTGCCGTATTGCTTACAGGCCACCGAAGAAATACAAATATACGAGAAGTTACTACGCAACAGCTCGCTCAGTGAGGCGCCTTGCGCGCCGGATACTCTGCGCATGCTGGCGCAATTCTCGATTCTGACACGGCTCAAAGAGCACGAAAATTCCAGCGTCTACTCGAAACTCCGCATTTATGACGGTGAGAATCTCAAGGATATTGATCCGAAGGCGAAGTCGATACAGGAATATCGTGATAGCGCCGGCGTTGACGAGGGCATGGACGGATTGTCGACGCGTTTCGCCTTCAAGATCTTGTCCAAGGTTTTCAATTTCGACGCCGAGGAGACGGCCGCAAACCCCGTGCACCTGTTGTACGTGCTCGAAAAGCAAATCGAGCAGGAGCAGTTTCCCGAGGATACGCGCGACCGCTATGTCAACTTCATCAAAGAGTACCTGACGCCGAAATACATCGATTTCCTCGGCAAGGAAATCCAGACGGCCTACCTCGAGTCGTACTCGCAGTACGGACAGAATATTTTCGATCGCTATATCACCTATGCGGATCTCTGGATACAGGATCAGGACTTCCGCAATCCGGAAACGGGTGAAATTCTCGACCACGGTGCGCTGAATGAGGAACTCGAGAAGATCGAGAAGGCCGCCGGCATTGGCAATCCGAAAGATTTTCGCCACGAAGTTGTCAACTTTGTGCTCCGTGCGAGAGCTTCAAACGCGGGCAACAATCCGGCCTGGACGAGCTATGAAAAACTTCGCCTGGTCATCGAAAAGACGATGTTCTCGAGCACCGAGGACTTGCTGCCCGTCATTTCGTTCAATCCGCGGGCCTCGGAAGAGGACCAGCAGAAGCACGAAGACTTTGTGCAGCGCCTGACGGAGTATGGCTACACGAAGAAGCAGGTCAGGCTGCTATCGGAGTGGTATTTGAGGGTGCGTAAATCGCAGTGATGTGTCATGGCGTTTCTCATTATCGATCGACGGCAGCAGGGCAAACAAAAGAGTGCCGTTAATCGCCAGCGATTCCTGAAACGGTTTCGCAAGCACATCAAGGAAGCGGTGACCGATGCTGTCAATAAGCGCAGCATTACGGACATGGAGCGTGGCGAAGAGATCTCGATCCCAAAAAAAGACATCTCTGAGCCTATATTCCGCCAGGGGAAGGGCGGTAAGCACCATCGCGTGCTGCCTGGTAACAAGGAATTTGTTCGCGGCGATCGCATCGACCGGCCGAAGGGCGGCAGTGGTGGCGGCGGTGGCCAGGCCAGCAACCAGGGCGAAGGCATGGATGAGTTCGTTTTCGAACTCAACCAGCAGGAGTTCCTCGACTTCATGTTCGAGGATCTCGAACTGCCTAACCTCGTCCGCAAGCAACTCAAAGATTCTGATTCCTACAAGCTCGTCAAAGGTGGCTACCTGCGCGATGGTATTCCGGCCAGACTAAACGTCGTGCAATCGCTTCGAGGCGCCAAAGCACGGCGTATCGCTTTGGGCGGCGCAATCCGTCGCGATATCAAAGCCCTCGAGGAGGCACTTGAAGAACTCGGCGCTGATGAGGACTCTGGGGAGCGCCGGGAAATCGCGGCCAAGCTCGAGCGTTCACGACGACGACTAAACCAGATTCCGTTCCTTGACGACTTCGATCTGCGCTACAACAACATGATTCAGCAACCGACGCCGACCACGAGTGCGGTCATGTTTTGCCTGATGGACGTATCAGGATCCATGACACAGGACATCAAAGATCTCGCCAAGCGCTTCTTCGTACTGCTGCATCTGTTCCTCAAGCGGCATTACGAGAAAACTGAAGTCGTCTTTATTCGCCACCACACCAAGGCCGACGAGGTCGATGAGGAAGAGTTCTTTTATTCGCGGGAGACTGGCGGCACCGTCGTGTCGAGCGCACTTGAACTCATGAACACGATCGTGCGCGAACGCTATCCGACAGATAGCTGGAACGTCTATGCCGCGCAGGCATCCGATGGCGAGAATTGGCAGGACGATTCGCCAAAATGTCGCGATTTGCTCATCAAAAGCCTGCTGCCGCTGGTGCAGTATTACGCCTACGTCGAAATCTCATCAGGCAAGGAACAGGAGCTGTGGCACGCCTATGGTGAAATCCCCGAGTTGTTTCCGGACCGTTTTGCCATGCGCAACGTGAAAGAGCCCGCAGACATCTTTCCGGTGTTCCGTGACTTGTTCGAACGGAAGTCGACGTGAGCAAGCGAGAGCCGATCGCGGAAGGTTCGGAGTGGACGTTCGAGGCGCTGGACAGCTTCGAACGGGAAATCGGCCGTATCGCAGCCGAGAAGTACCGCCTCGATACCTACCCCAATCAGATCGAGATCATCTCTGCCGATCAAATGATGGATGCCTATTCATCTGTCGGCATGCCGGTCGGCTACCATCACTGGTCATTCGGCAAACAGTTCCTGAGTACTGAGCAACGTTATCGCAAAGGCCATATCGGTCTCGCTTACGAGCTCGTGATCAACTCGAACCCGTGTATCGCTTATCTGATGGAAGAAAATAATTTGACCTTGCAGGCGCTCGTGATTGCACATGCCTGCTTTGGTCATAACTCTTTTTTCAAAGGCAATTATCTTTTCCGCGAATGGACCGACGCCAGTGCAATCGTCAATTACGTTTTGTTCGCCAGAGACTACATCAGTGAATGCGAGGAGCGTCATGGGGTAGACGCCGTGGAATCACTACTCGATTCGTGCCACGCGCTCATGAACCTCGGGGTCGATCGGTTCCGTCGTCCGCGCCCGATTTCGGCGGAGGAGGAAAAGCAGCGTCAGAAAGAGCGGGAAGACTACCTGCAGAAGCAGGTCAACGATCTCTGGCGCACGATTCCAAAGAAGAAGAAGAAGAAAAAGGAGAAATGGCCCCGCTTCCCCGCAGAGCCGCAAGAGAACCTGTTGTACTTCATCGAGAAGAACGCGCCGCTACTTGAGCCCTGGGAACGCGAGATCGTGCGCATCGTGCGCAAGATCGCTGTGTACTACTATCCGCAACGCCAGACCAAGGTCATGAACGAGGGCTGGGCGACGTTCTGGCACTACAACCTGATGAATGATCTGTACGACGAAGGACTGATTACCGAAGGCAATGTCCTCGAATTCCTGCAGTCGCACACAAACGTCATCTATCAGCCGGAATTCGATTCACCGTACTATTCCGGCATTAATCCCTACACACTGGGATTTGCGATGTTCTCCGACATGCGCCGCGTTTGCGAGAACCCGACCGATGAGGATCGGCGCTTTTCCCCGGAATACGCGGGTAGTGACTGGCTCGAGACAGCGCATCACGCGATGGCCAACTACAAGGATGAAAGTTTCATCCTGCAGTTCCTGTCGCCGAAGGTGATTCGTGACCTGAAGCTGTTCAGCATCCTTGATGACGACGCCGATCGCGCGATTCAGGTTACGGCGATCCATGACGACGACGGCTACCACCACGTGCGAGAGCAGCTTGCCGACCAGCACAATCTCAGCAAGCAGGAGCCGGACATTCAGGTCTGGGAAGTGTCACTGCGAGGCGACCGCTCCATCACTTTGAAACACTTGCAACGGGATCGCGTCCCTCTTGATGAGGATGACGCCAAGGAAGTGTTGAAGCACGTGCATCGCCTATGGCGCTTTGACGTGCATGTGGAGTCGCATCGAGACGACGACGTGCATCGTGTCTATCATTGCAACGACGACAAAGTGTGGATCGACTCTGGAGAAAGCAGCAAAGCCGAAGCGACAAGCTAGCGCGTCAGTGCTGGTGTTTGCCTAAAGCCGGAGTTAGCACCCCAGCACTTGGAGCGTGTTCGAAGTTGCCCGAAGCAGCCGCATCCAATCTGCGCATACGCCAATTGTCAATCCAGGTGATGATCGGATCCATCCGCTCGACATCCTTTTTGACTTTATACGCAGGCATCTCGTAGATGCCGATGCCATAAGCGGCAGCATATACGTAATTCTGGCTGTCACGCAGTTCCGCAATGATCGGAATCTCCAGGCTCGTAAGAAATCGCATCAGCATGCGGTAGCTTTTTGTATTCTGTCGCGTGCGATTAGCGATAATCGCCAGGTTGTGGTTGCGCCTGTCGAGTTGAGCGACCAATAAGAGGTTAGCGATGAAACCGGCGGCGGAATAGATATCGATTTCGGACGGCACCACCGGAATCAAAATGCTGTTCGCGTCGTACGTCTGGTAGTAGAGCTGATCGTCAGACAATGCTGCCGGAACGTCGACGATCATGTGCCTTGATCCGGGCCATGCGTGCAACTCGGTGCCTTTTCCAGCCTGGGTGCAGTGTTCGTAGGCGGCAATACCGTAGATTTTTGGTCGCTGTGCCGGGCGATTGTTCAGCCAGCGCATGCTGTATCCATGCGGATCGCAGTCGATTAATGTCGGAGGAGGGCCGCGCCGCGCAAAGAAACTGGCAAGGTTGGTTGCGAGTGTCGTCTTGCCGGAGCCGCCTTTCGGATTCAGAACGACAATCTTGTGCAGATCGTCTCGATTTGGGTTGCTGTCCATCGTACCGGCCGGGTGCACCTCCCTTTCAGTCTCGATTGAATGGCGCGACAGCTCAGCTCAGCGGTATTCGAGTCCCTTCCACACCCAAGCGGAGTTACGCGAACTGCCTGCATTTTACGCTATTACGTCGCATTCGTCGAATGCGGCAAATGGTCACTCATTATCTCTATACCTTCGAGCGAACCAGCGATTAGATACCTATGCGCGAGAACGCCGATCAGGATACCTGCTTCTGCTCGACGTACTGCATGACAAGCTCCCGAAGCGCGGTCAGAGGTAGCGCGCCATCTTTTAGAATCACATCGTGAAAATCACGAATGTCGAACCTGTCACCAAGCGCTTCCTGCGCCTCGTTACGCAGACGTAACAGTTCCATCATACCGACCTTGTAAGCGGTCGCCTGACCGGGATTAACGATGTAGCGCTCGATCTCAGAAACAACATCACTTTCTGCCATGCCGGTGTTGGTCAACATGTAGTCAATCGCTTCTTCCCGGGTCCAGCGCTCGGCGTGGATGCCGGTGTCCACGACGAGGCGCACGGCGCGGAATAATTCGGCCTGCAAGCGTCCGAGGTTATCGTAGGGGTCGGTTTGAAAGCCCATCTCCCAGGCCAATCGCTCCGCGTACAGGCCCCAGCCCTCGGAGTAGGAAGTGAAACGGGATTCCTTTCTGAACTCGGGGATACCCTGCAGCTCAGTTTGGATCGCTATCTGAAAATGGTGCCCCGGAACGCCTTCGTGATACGCAAGCGTGCGCATGCCGTATTTGGGCGTGGCCTTGATATCGAAAAGATTGGCGTAGAACGTCCCTGGCCGGCTGCCATCCCGGGAGGGTTGATTGTAGTAGGCGCCGGGTGCCGTTTCCTGGCTGAATTCCGGCACCCTTTTAACGACGATGTCTGCTTTGGGTGTGATGTTGAATGCGGCAGTAATCCCTTCCGCGATTTCGTCAATAATGGCGGCATAGTCCTCGAGAATCTGCGCCCGCCCCGCATCGGTATCGGGGTAATAGAACCGTTCCTCATTGGCGAGCTGGTCGAACAGCGCTTTGACGCCCAACGAAGCGTCGTATCCCTCTGCGGCAAATATCTCCAACATCTCGGCTTGAATGCGCTCGACTTCGGCCACACCGATGGCGTGAATCTCATCGGCCGTCATGTCCGTCGTCGTGTTGTTGCGCAACTGGTAGTTGTAATAGTCCTTGCCATCGGGGAGTTTCCACGCGCCTGCATCGTCATTGGACTTGGCCCGCAGTCCGGTAAAGTAGTCGATGTATCCCTGATATGCGGGGTACACGACGTTCTCGATTTCCGTTTTTGCAGAGTCCAGGAATGCCTGCCGATCCGGCTCACCAATTTCGTCAACCGCTTCCAATTTGCCTTTGAAGGACACGTAGAGCACATTTTCCTCGGCAAGCTGGTCGACAAACTCCTGCATAATGTCGATAGATTTGTCGATGACGAAGGTCGGCGGAATGATCCCCCTCTCTTCGCGGATCAAGAGCCCTTCCATATTTTGATCCAGCTTGATGCCGATCTTGGAAAGCCGGCTGATGTAATGCTCTGCGTCTTCGCTGGAGTTAACCTGATGAAAGGTGTCCAGAAACCGCGGAATCGCATTTTGTAGCCCGAACAACTGATTGACGGGATAGTTATGGTAGCGGAATTTCTGATCCTCTTCCGGGTTACCCAAGAGCTCTTTCAATACCTTTACTGAGAGCATCTCGTCTGCGGTCAGTTCGTCCTCATCATACTCGGCCACCGTGTCCATGATTTCATAAAGGAATTCAAAGTCCCTGTCGGTGGCTGCCTCCGTATTATCATCCCATTCGGCGTTGTGGCCGTTAATCCCCAACTGTTCCAACATGCCCATGGCGGTCAGGGTTTCGGGCTTATCCCAAATATACTGGATGAACGCGCGATTGAAGAAATTGTTGATGTAGAAGGGTTTCGCGTACCATTCATGCGCGGCGAACGAACCCGCCAGCACCAACAGGACTGCAATGGTCAGTCCGGTGTACTTAAAGAATTTCCTGACCTTGCCTGCCATGACGAACTTCCTCTCATCAGTTGTCCTCGGAGAATACCACCGCGCGGCCGGAGTCTGGTACCCTGCCACGATGAAACCGAATCTAGCCACGATCGCGTTACTTGCAGCGGGCCTGGCCGGCTGTATTTCGCACGACGGAACTTACGCGCCCAGTTGCATCGCATACGCGGGCAGTAACATCACGCTCAACGATGGTGAATTCGTCTGGGAGAAATTCACGGATGAGGTGGTCGTGAATGACGACGGTGAAATTGTCGACCAGTTTCCGGGTTATCCGATGCGCGGTGCGTATCGTATCGATGGGCAAATAGTATTGATGACGTCCGCCGAGGGCGAGTCCATGGATAACATGTACCTTCACCGGCACGACAATCACACCTATCTATACACCGCGCGACAATTTGAGGAGCGGAAGTCGAGTGGCAAGAATGCTGAGTGCGCGCTCATGCTTGCTGGCGATTCCGACGAGAAATAGCGCGATTCCGCGGAAAGTGAGAACCAGTGCACACTTTTGGCTGCGAGGTTGACCATAAGCGATGGCTGGTACCTTGTTGTATGCGAGCCCATTTGATTAGCTTAGGAATTGTCTGGGACGACGGGGCAGGGCACCTATGAAGGCCTTCACATGGATAGTGGCAAGCGCAGTTCTGGGCATTTCGTCCACGCTGTACGCCAGTGAATCAAGCGGCGTGATCGTGTCGCATTACGAACCGCTGCAAAAACTGAGCATTGTTAATAAAGACGCTGGGGCGAGCCAGAAGCTTCAGGTAACAGGGCCTGTAACGCTTAGCTTCGATGCCCTGGGTAGGGCTTTCGACCTGCAACTGGAACCGAACCACGGCCTGATGTCAGCGGTGTCCCGCAATACGCTTGCGAGTGGTGTCGGGATATATCGTGGCCACATGGCCGGTAACCCGGAGTCCTGGGTTCGTATCGTTGTGTACGATGGTATGCCGACAGGCCTCGTCTGGGACGGCGAACAGCTGTTTGCGATCGAAGCGCCGGGCGACAGCGCACTGCAAATAAGCTCGCCGGTCATCTATCGGCTTGCTGATGTATTCATCGAGCCCGGGAGCATGAGTTGCGGGACCGAAACAGTGTCAGGCAACGGCGCAGCGACGTACCAAAAACTGGTCGGCGAACTATACACCACGATCTCTCAGGCGCCTGGTGCTGTCGAGGAGATCGACTTCGGCGCCGTCGGCGATTATGAATTCACGAACGCCAAGGGCGGCGACGCGAATGCCGCTGCAGCAATCACAACCCGTCTCAACAATGTTGACGGAATCTTCAGTCAGCAGCTTGGCGTACAAATAAATATTCAGGAAATGGCAACGTTCAGCGATCCCGCCGATCCGTTTACAGATACGGGCGACGCGAGCGCGCTGCTCGTTGAGTTGGCGACCTACCGGCAAGCCACGCCGGCGCAAAACAGTCAGGGCCTCACGCACCTCTACACGGGACGGAATCTTGATACGTCTACGGTCGGCATTGCGTACACGGGCGCACTATGTAGTAGCTTTTTCGGCGCGGGACTCAGCGAAGGTAATGGTAGCGCCACGTTTGACAGCCTGATCGCCGCGCATGAAATCGGCCACAATTTCGGCGCGCCGCATGACGCCCAGGCCGGTTCCCCTTGCGAATCGGAACCGGATACGTTTCTGATGGCACCGTCGCTGAACAGCAACGACCAGTTTTCCGCCTGCAGCATTACTGAAATGCAGGACGACATAGCGGCGGCACGCTGTATCAATCCGTTGCCGTCCGTGGATATGGCCATTTCTCTGAATAGCCCGGTAGCGACGGTACTGCTCGGCGCGAACACGGTGCTTACTTACGATGTACCCAACAATGGCACACTGCAGGCAACGAACGTTGTGGCAGATTTCACGCTGCCGGGTACTCTGACCATCGAGTCCGTTACGGCGTCTGCAGGCACTTGTACCGATGGTGCCGGTACCGTGAACTGCCTGTTGGGCGATGTTGCCGGACTTAGCAATCGTACGATAACCATTACGACGACACCCACGTCTGTCGGTGTAGGAATGTTGAATGCGGCCGTGACTGCCGATGTCGACGACGTACCCGGCAATAACCTGGAAGCTCTGCAGGTTACCGTCGATCCGGCAGTGGAACTCGTCGTGAACGCGCCGGCGACAGCGTCAGTCAGGATTGACCAAAGCACGACGGTCAGCGCAACGTTGGAAAACCGCTCAGTTCTGGCCGCCACCGGCGTTACTCTGAGTATCTCGCTTAACGCGGGGTTGAGGGCCGATTCTGCAACCTGGTCGATCGGAACCTGCACGGTTACGGCACAACAGATCGATTGCCAGGCGGCCAATTTCGCCGCACAGTCGAGCTCGGCGCTGAATATCGGCGTCACCGGTGTCTCTGAAGGCGGGAAGCGCTACACCGTGACCCTGTCATCCAATGAGGTGGATACTGACCTGGCGAATAACAGCGTTGACGGTACCGTGAGAGTCAATGCACCGAAGGACGAAGGTGGCGGAGCCATCGGTCCCGCGTTCCTGTGGCTGCTTGCTTTGATCACGGTGCTGGCGCGTCGAGGCAGGCGATCGCTTTTGTAATCGCCCGGCGAGTTGGCTTGCCGTTGCACAGATCTCATTGATCGGATCCCGTATTCCTCAAATACGGTCGCTACCGATTGTAGCGGCAGCTCTTTCTGTCGGTCGGGGCCAGCCTGCCGGCCCTCAGTCCGACTCAATTCGACGTACTCGCCTTTCACGGTCTCGATCGCTGCGCTAATGTAGCGGGCTGTTTGGTCCGATATACAAACGCACCTACGGAGCTAGTGGTTTGCCCCAATGGTGTGATTTGGGTCGTTGACGCAACATTTTGCTAGCAAAGCATCCCCAAATACACATTTCGGTGGTCAAAAACATGAAAAAACAGCTGATCTACTCGTTTGCCGATGGCGATGGCCACAATAAGAAATTGCTTGGCGGAAAGGGCGCAAATCTGTGCGAGATGACCCAGATAGGCATCAACGTCCCACCTGGCTTTGTCATCACCACCGAGGCGTGTCTTGACTATCTAGAGGCAGACGAACTGCCGCACGAGCTAATGGCGTCTGTCAAAGACGAAATCGGCCAGCTCGAGTCCGCGACGGGCAGGTCCTTTGGGGCAGGTCACAATCCGCTATTGGTCTCGGTACGCTCTGGCTCGGCCCTGTCCATGCCGGGAATGATGGACACGATTCTGAATCTGGGCCTGAACGACGAAACTCTCGCTGGCCTGATTCAACAGACCGGTGACGAGCGGTTCGCGTATGACGCATATCGCCGCTTTATTCAGTTGTTCGGCAAAGTGGCGTTAGGCATCGAGGACGAAAAATTCGATGAGCATTTCGATGCGGTCAAAAAGCGAGTCGGCGTCAAGGCAGATGTGTCGCTGGAAGCAAGCCATCTAAAAGAAATCAGCGAAAAGTTTCTCGTCGTGGTGCGTCGTGAGACAGGCAACGATTTTCCGCAAGACGTAATGATGCAGTTGCGACTCGCGGTAGAAGCAGTCTTTCGTTCCTGGAGCGGTAAACGCGCGGTCGATTATCGCCGCGAATTCCACATTACACCTGACATGGCCAATGGCACTGCCGTAAATATCTGCACGATGGTTTTTGGCAACATGGGCGATGATTGTGCGACCGGCGTCGGTTTTACGCGCAACCCCGGAACCGGCGACAACGAGATGTTCGGTGAGTACCTGACCAACGCACAGGGCGAGGACGTTGTCGCAGGCATTCGTACGCCGAAGCCCTTACAGGAAATGGACAAAGAGATGCCGGCGCAATTTTCGCAACTCGTGGAACTGCGTAACAAGCTCGAAAAACATTATCAGGAGATACAGGACTACGAGTTCACGATCGAAAAGGGCACGCTTTATTGTTTACAGACGCGCAATGGAAAAATGAACGCGGCCGCTTTGGTCAAGACATCGGTCGACATGTATCAAGAGAAGTTGATTTCGAGGGAGCAGGCGTTACTCCGAATTGATCCGGAGTTATTGGAGCAGCTACTGCACCCGAGCCTGGACCCCGACAGCGCAGTGCAGCCGATCGCGTCGGGTTTGCCGGCATCCCCTGGGGCCGCGGCAGGCAAGTGTGTATTTGACGCGGACCTGGCGGAAAAGCTCGGCAAGTCCGGAGAGAAAGTCATTCTGGTTCGCGAAGAGACACGGCCCGAGGACATCCATGGTTTCTTCGCCGCCGAGGGCATTCTGACCAGCCGCGGCGGAAAAACATCTCACGCAGCAGTGGTCGCGCGGGGGATGGGCAAGCCATGCGTTGCTGGTGCCGAGGGCATAGAGGTCGATGTCGCGCAACGTATTGCCATGGTCGGTGAGCACATCCTTCATGAAGGCGACATCATCACACTGGATGGCGCAACCGGTGAGGTCTATCTGGGTGCGATACCGACGCTGCCGGCGCATTTTTCCGAAGACCTGAAAGTTCTTCTCGACTGGGCGGACGAGGTCGCGGACATGAAGGTGATGGCCAATGCCGATACGCCCGACGCGGCGAGAAAAGCGCATGAATACGGCGCCATGGGCATCGGGCTGTGCCGTACCGAACGAATGTTCAATGCCAGCGATCGCCTGCCCATCGTGATCGACATGATCCTCGCAAATAATGAGGCAGACAGAAAAGTGGCACTGAAGCACTTGCTACCGATCCAACGTGCCGATTTCATTGAGTTGTTCTCTGTGATGTCACCTGATCCGGTGACGGTGCGCTTGCTGGATCCGCCGATGCACGAGTTTTTGCCGACGGAGCATCAACTGCTGCAGCAGGTCGAGAACTTGCGCCTCTATCGGGATGTCGTCAGGGGCCGTCAGACTGCGCTCGCCTCGATCGCATCGGCACCACCGCTGCCTGAGGTTTTCACCGAGCTCAGCGAGGAACATGTTATTGATGCCCTGACGAAAAAAGAAATGATGCTGCAAAAAGTCCGCGAGCTGCAGGAAACCAACCCGATGTTGGGTCACCGCGGTGTGCGACTGGGGATCACGTATCCTGAAATCTACGCGATGCAAATTCAGGCGATACTGGAAGCAGCACTGGAATGCGCCAAGAACGGTATTGAGGTGCGGCCCGAAATCATGGTGCCACAGGTCATCACCGCACAAGAGCTCGCGCACGTCAGGCGCACGGTCGACGAACTGACAGATCAGCTCGAGAAAGAGTCCGGCAAAAAGCTGCAGTTCAGTTTTGGCACGATGATTGAGACTGTGCGCGCCTGTACCCGAGCAAAGCACCTGGCAGCCAGTGCCGAGTTTTTCTCTTTCGGTACCAACGACCTCACGCAGGCCGTTTTCTCGTTCTCGCGTGAAGACGCGGAGAATAAATTTCTGCCAATGTACAACGACTCCGGAATCCTGCAGGACAATCCGTTCGAGGTGCTGGACATAAAGGGCGTCGGCCAACTTATCGAAATGACGGTGCAACGCGGCAGGGAAGTGCGCAACGACCTCAAAATTGGTATTTGCGGTGAACAGGGCGGTCACCCGGAATCAATCCGCTTCTGCCAGCACGCTGGGTTGAACTACGTCTCTTGTTCCGGCCCGCGTGTGCCGATAGCGAGACTGGCGGCCGCGAATGCGAAGTTGCGTGAAGCAGAGTCTCAGTACTGACTAAGCGGCGGGCCTCGCGCCTTCGCCGAATTGCAGCTCGGCGAGACGCGTATACAGCGAATCGCGCCTGATCAATTCGTCATGTGAGCCGATGTCGACGATTCTGCCGTGGTCCATGACGACAATACGGGTCGCTTTGAGCACCGTCGCGAGCCGGTGGGCGATAATAATCGTGGTCCTTCCCTCCATCAGGTGTTCCAGGGCCTCCTGCACCACACGCTCGCTTTCAGCATCGAGAGAACTTGTTGCCTCGTCGAGCAACAGGATCGGGGGGTCTTTCAATATGGCTCTTGCGATGGCAATGCGTTGTCGCTGGCCGCCGGAAAGCCGGGTACCGCGTTCGCCGAGAAAGGTCTCGTAACCCTCGGGAAGCTGGCGGATGAAGGCGTCTGCTGCCGCCGCCTCTCCCGCCGCCTCGATTTCGCCATCCGTCGCATCGGGGCGGCCGTAGCGTATGTTCTCTTTTGCCGTGGTCCCAAAGATCACGGTCTCCTGCGGCACCAGACCAATACGAGCCCTCACTGCTTCAGGTGCTGCCTGCGAAATATCGACGCCATCGACCTTGATACAACCGGACTCGGGGTCGTAAAAGCGCAGCAGCAATTGAAACAAGGTGCTCTTGCCGGCCCCGGATGGACCGACAATCGCGAGCGTTTCGCCGCTGACGACCTCGAGGTCGAAGTTATCGATGGCCAGGGTTTCCGGTCTGGATGGGTAGCGAAAAGAGACCGTTTGCAGACGAATACGGCCGTCGCTGTGCTCAGGTAATGCCACGGCATCGGGCGGCGCGACAATGCCGGGTTTTGATTCGAGCAGTTCGACGAGTCGTTCCATGGCGCCGGCGCCGCGCTGCACCTCACCCCACATTTCGCTCAGTGCGGCAGAGGAAGTTGCCACGAAAATGGCATAAAGAAGAAACTGGCCCAGCTGCCCGCCGGTCATCTCACCGCGCATTACCGCGTGCGTTCCGATCCACAAAACAAATGTGATCGCACCGAAAATGAACAGGATCGCTGTACCTGAAAGTAACGCACGTACGCGAATACGCTGCACGCCGGTCTGAAACGCGATGCGCACAGTATCCCGGAATCGCTCGCTCTGCAGGTTTTCCAACGTGAAAGCCTGCACAGTGGATATCGCGTTGAGAGTCTCTCCGGCGAGTCCACTGCTATCGGCAATTCGGTCCTGGCTCGCTCTGGAAAGTACCCGGACCCGGCGGCCGATCAGAATAATTGGCACGATAACGAGCGGTACAAGCAGGAAGATCATGCCCGTCAATTTCGGGCTCGTGATAGCGAGCAAGAGGGTTGCACCGATCAGGTTCAGCGCCGCGCGCAAGGTAAATGACAAACCCGCACCGGAAATCGATTGAATCAGCGTCGTATCGGTCGTCAGGCGGGACAGTACCTCGCCCGTCTTTGTGACTTCAAAAAACGTCGGATCCAATCGCACCACATGCCGATAGACGGCGTTGCGCAGATCGGCAACAACGCGTTCGCCGAGCCAGCTTACGAGGTAAAAACGCAGCGCCGCGAAAATGCCGAGAGCCATCGCTACTGCAAACAGGCCCAGAAAATACTTGTCGATGCTCGACGGATCATCGGCAAGCAGGCCGCCGTCGATGAGAAAGCGCACCGCGATCGGCAAGGTAAGCTGCGCAGCCGAAGCGAGCAACAATGCTGTAATGGCAAGGTACAGGGTTCCCTTGTAAGGCCGTATATATGGCAACAGCGCGCGAAGCGGCCGCAGCGACTTTCCTTTAGGGCGATCGGTTCCCTCAGTCATGAATCAGAGTGTATCTATTTTGAGGAATTGGCGGCAGACTGCTTTCGGCGTCAGAGCATGTGGAGGCGGTAATGAGTGGCTGCAGGGTACGCGCTGCAATTCTTGTAATGGCCGTACTGGTTCTGACCGCCTGCGGCACGGTCAGGCCAAAGACGGACCTGCAACGGCTCTATGCGACGCAGGCTGGCAATCCGGATCAGCCGCCGGTCGTCGTTATTCATGGCGCTTTGGGGAGCCGGCTGCAGGATCCATTGACCGGCGATGAGCATTGGCCGGGATCGCTGGGCAACGTCGCGTTCAGTGACTACCGCTCACTAAGACTCGACATCGATCCGGAGACCTTGACGCCGCTGCCGTCGAAGCTGACGACCAGTGGTGTCACAACCAGTATCGGCGGCGTGGATTTCTACGGCCGGATACTGTCGACGCTCGAAGAAGCCGGTGGTTACAGTTTCGCCGAACCGGGCACACCGGCAACGCATGGTGAAAAACGCTATTACGTTTTTCTGTACGACTGGCGCCAGGATAACGTCGACACCGTCCGCAAACTCGATGTGTTCATCGAGAAGATTCGGGAGGACTTTGCAGAACCGGATCTGAAGATTGACGTCATTGCTCACAGCATGGGAGGAATGATTACGCGATACTTCGCCCGGTACGGCCCGGTGGACGTGCTCGACAACAACGAATTTCCGGTCAATCAAAAGGGCGCGGAGAAAATTCGCCGGGTAATCCTGCTCGGCACCCCGAACCTTGGCTCGACAGGCGCGCTGCAAACACTGATTCGCGGCTTCAGAATCGGGCTTGGCGTCGTGCCACCCGATGTGACGGCGACGTTCCCGAGCACGTACCAGGTATTGCCCCACGCGATCAACGACTGGTTCATGACAATGGACGGGCGGCCGCTGGAACGCGACCAGTTCAGCGCAGAAAGATTCTGGAAACCATTCCGGTTCTCGGTCTACAGCGACGAAGCTAAAGCAAGCATCAGGGCGCGGTACGAAGACGAGGCCGAAGCCGATGCGTACCTGGCGTTGCTACAGCGCTATTTTGAAAAGCACATCGAACGTGCTCGCCGGTTCAGCTGGTCACTTACGGTTCCCGTGCCGGATCCGCAGCTGCGCTACATCGTTTTCGGCGGCGACTGCCTGCTAACGCCGGCCCGTGCGGTGGTTGAGCCCGTTGATGATGATTGGGAATTGCGATTGGCGCCCGAAGAAATTGTGAATCCTTTGCCGGGTATCGACTACGAAAGCCTGATGTTGGAGCCCGGAGACGGCAGGGTAACCAAAGCGTCATTACTTGCAAAGCGATCGGTCGATCCCACCGTCGCTCGGCACGAGTACAGCTTCTTCCCGATGGACTATCCGATCTTTCTGTGTGAGCGGCACACCCGGCTTACCGGAAACCTGGATTTTCAAAACAACCTGCTGCACGCACTGTTAAGCGTGGATCGGTAGTGAAAGCTATGTAAGCTTCTCTCTGACGGCCTCTATTGAGGGATCGATAATCAACGGCGTGCCGCTGCACGCCTGCGCGTTGCCGACATCCTTCAGACCACTTCCCGAGACAAGACAAACGATGAGTTCGTTCGCGTTGATTTTTTCGTCGCGGACCATTTGTTGCACGGCAGCCCAAGGTGCGGCTGCAGCTGGCTCGGCAAAGATTCCGCTCGATCGGGCGATTTCCGGAATAGCAGCGAGAATCTCCTCATCGGCGACCGCTATCGCCTCGCCGCCGGATTGAACAATCGCTTTGACTGCGGCCAGGCCGTCCCGCGGCCGGTTGACGGAAATGGAGTCGGCGAGCGTGGTAGCCGTGACCTCATCGACCCGGACCGATGACCAGTCTGGTTCCGTGTCACCATTGTCGCGAATCCGCCGAACCGTGTGGCTGATTGCAGCACTGGCAGCAGACTGGGCACAGTCGATTTTGGGCACGTGGTCGATCAGTCCAACGGCCTGCAGATCACACCAGCCCTTCCACATGCCACTCAGAATGTTGCCGTCGCCGGCCGGCACGACCACACGGTCCGGGACCCAACCGTTCAGCGCCTCCCAGATTTCGTAGGCACAGGTCTTCTTGCCCTCGCGGGTAAACGGGTTGTAACCGGTGCTGCGATTGAACCAACCGAATTCAACAGACGCGGCGAGACAAAGGTCAAAGGCATCGTCGTAGTTGCCGCGCACAGCGAGTACGGTGGCACCGTAGGCAAGAGACTGTGCGAGTTTTGCCTGCGGCGCGCTTTCGGGAACGAATATAACGGCGCGCATCCCGAGACCTGCGGCAAGACAAGCCGTTGACGAACCCGCATTGCCGGTACTTGCGACGGCGACGGTTTTTGCGCCGACGTCAATGGCGCGCTGCAGCGCGACTGCGCTGGCGCGGTCCTTGATCGACGCACTCGGATTCAGGGTGTCGTCCTTGAGATACAGATTGCGCAGCCCCAGCGATTCACCGAGGCGAGGCGCAGCGTAGAGCGGCGTTGCTCCAACACGCAGCGGGAAGGGCGTATCGAGTTTCGCCACCGGCAGGAACGGTGCAAAACGAAAGATGTCGTTGCCGTCGTCAAGACCCTGCGCGACATTTTTCGTAATCTCTGCATAGTTATAGGTAATTTCGAGATTGCCACCGCAGGCCGGGCATAAGAAATCGGCAAAGTCCGCAGTTTGCGTATCAGCGCAGGCAATACAACGGTACCCGTTCATATTCATTCCGCAGTCAGGGCACGATGTGTGTGCCGTAGATTCCATGCAGAGCCGCTTCCAGACGATGCGGCTGCGTAATGATCACTTCCTCGCCGCCTTGCTTCAGGAATGTAAGCGCGCTCTCGATCTTCGGCCGCATGCTACCGACGGCAAAGTGCCCTTCTTCGAGATAACGTCGGCACTCGGCCGCGGTCAAGCGATCAACCTCGACCTGTTCGGACGTGCCGAAATTCAGGGCGACCTTGTCGACGTCGGTGGAGAAGATCAGCACGGATGCACCAAGCTCGCAGGCAAGCAAGCAGGACGCGGCGTCCTTGTCGATGACCGCCGGACGTGGCCGCAACGTGCCGTCGGGTTTATAAATCACGGGGATACCGCCGCCGCCGGCGGCGACGACGAGCGCGCCGCTGTCGAGCAACGCGCGAATGGTGGGCAGTTCGACGATTTCCAGCGGCCTGGGCGACGGCACCACACGGCGCCAGCCGCGGCCCGCATCTTCGGCGATCGACCAGCCGTCCTGTTCCGCATGTTGCCGTGCTTCGGCCTCGTTCATGAACGGGCCAATCGGCTTGGTCGGATTTTTGAAACTCGGGTCCTCCGAGTCGACAATTACCTGGGTGACAATCGCGACAACCTGTCGCTGCTGTCCGTGCCGCAGGAATTCGTTTTGCAAGGATTGTGCGATCTGCATACCAATTGAGCCCTGCGTGTCGGCCACGCAATTGGCTAACGGAACCTGGTGCAAATGATCTTTAGCCAGTTCCGAGCGCAACAACACGAAACCTACCTGCGGACCATTGCCATGCGTTACGACGACCCGATAGCCCTGCCTGATAATAGGTGCGATGTAGTGACTGGTCTCGCCGGCAGCCCGGTACTGATCCACGACGCTCATGTGCTCCGAATCGGTGATCAGCGAATTGCCACCGATGGCGATGACTACCAGTGGTTGTGCATTGCTCTTGGATGGTGTCGTCACGTCGCGGCCCTACATCGTCAATGCCATTAGTGCCTTGGCCGTGTGCAGCCGATTCTCGGCCTCGGGATAGACGCGCGACTGCGGACCGTCGATGACGGCGTCTGTCACCTCGCATCCCCGATCCGCCGGCAGACAGTGCATGTAAATTGCTTCGTTTTTCGCGCGCGCCATCATTGCCTCGTCGCAGATCCAGTGCCGGTACTGTTGTGCGACCCGCATTGCTTCGTCCGGCTTGCTAAACAGCGATTCTACGCCCCAGCTCTTCGGATAAACGATATCGGCGTCAGCAAATGCATCTTCCATGTTGCCGACTATCTCGAATGTGGCTCCGGAACGCTCTGCGTTATCGCGGGCAAGCTGTAGCGGTTCGTCCATCAGCGTGTACTCGGGAGGATGTGCCAACGTCACATTCATGCCGAAGCGCGTCATGAGCATGATCAGTCCCTGCGGCACCGACATCGGTTTCACGTAGCTTGGTGCGTAGGCCCAGGACACCGCTATCTTCAGCTCACTGAGGTCTTTGCCGAACTCTTCGCGAATCGTCATCAGATCGGCCAGAGCCTGGCACGGGTGGTCAACGTCGCATTGCATGTTGATGACGGGCACATCGGCCCAATGGGCGACGTCCCGCATGTACGACTGGCCTTCGCCCGGTACGAGGTCATGACGGATGGCAACGCCGTGCCCGTAACCGGACAAAATTGTGCCCATGTCTTTCGGGCTCTCGCCATGTGCGATTTGCGAGGTCTCGGAATCAATAAAGTGCGCGTGGCCGCCCAGTTGTGTCATACCTGCCTCAAACGAATTGCGAGTACGCGTCGACTTGTCGAAGAAGATCAGAAACATTGTCTTGTGCGGCAAATGCAGCGTCGGCACGCCGCTTTTGAACTCATGCTTCAACTGATCTGCTGTGTCGAGCGCGAGCTCGATTTCCTCATCCGACCAGTCCTGCGTCATGAGCCAGTCGCGGCCCTTCATGCGATCCGGAATTGCTCTTGCTTTTTCAGTCACGTGCGATTGACCTCCTTAGTGTGCAGCTTCGCTCGCGGCAAACTCATCCACGAGGGCAGTATAGAACGCGGTACAGCGAACGAGATGCTCTACCTCCGTCTGCTCATTCGGCGCGTGAGCAAAGTGCTCGTGACCCGGGCCGAATCCGATGGTTGGTATGTGATGCATTCCGGCAGTCGCGACCGCGTTAGTGCTGAATGTCCAGAAGCCAATCTCGGGCTCTTCGCCGAACGCCTCTGTGAATGCTTGCTTCGCCATTGTTACTTCAGAGTCGTCCTCGCGCATGGCCCAGGTAGGGAAGTACTTGCGGGTCGGGTAGGTCAGGTCGGTATAACTCGGCACAGCATAGTCGAGTACCATTACCGTGGCCTTGGCTGCCTGGACCGATGGTAAGGCCAGGATTTCCGCTACCGACGTGTCCTCGGTTTCGCCGATCGTAAGACGACGGTCGAGATGTACCGTGCACCCATCCGCGACAGCGCAGAGGCTCGGTGAGGTGGATCGTATCTCACTGATCGTAACCGTGCCCTTACCGAGCGGGTCGCTCGGCTCGAGCCGTTCGTTCAGTGCTTCGATATCGGCGATGATGTTTGCCATCTTGTAGACGGCGTTGTCGCCACGCTCGGGCGCCGAGCCGTGACAGGAGACTCCCGACGTGTGGATCTCCATTTCCATGCGACCACGATGTCCGTGGTAGATGCGCAGACTGGTCGGCTCGGTGATCACCACGAGCTCCGGACGCAGACCGTCTTCGTTGACAATGTACTGCCAGCACAGGCCGTCACAATCCTCTTCCTGTACGGTCGCGGTTACATAGAGTGTGACCCCCTCAGGAATGCCTCTTTTCTTGATCAGGCCACCCGCATAAACGCTGGAGGCAACGCCGCCTTTCATATCGCTCGTGCCGCGTCCGTAGAGGATTCCATCTTCGATGTCGGCCGAAAGCGGATCCCGGTCCCAGAGTGAGAGGTCACCGATATCGACGGTATCCACGTGGCCGTCCAGCGCAATAATGCGCGGCCCGGAACCGATCCGCCCCAACAGATTGCCCATTGGGTCAACGCTAACCTCGTCGTAACCGAGTTTCAGCATCTCATCACGGATACGCCGAATGACATCGCCTTCTTGCGAGCTCAGCGATGGAATGCGGATGATGTCCTGCATGAATTTTACGAGATCGGCTTCGAGTTCCCGGGCGCCGGCATAGTAAGCGTTATTCATTTCTTATCTCCATCATCAGCTTCACCTGTCAATCCGGTTGCTTGATTGAACGCATCGATTAGTCGATCCCACTCATCCACGACCGCCTGGGAAAAGGTCTCGCGCCAGAAGTCCTCATCCCAAAGTTGCCGCAGCTCATCCGACGTCCGGCCCTGCTGTTCTACCCACGTGAAGTACTTGAAGTTATGCAGCGCTTTCTGGTCGGCATAGTTCAGCTCACGAAGGTGATCGGTCGTGATTCCCTGCAGGTAGCGCGCATAGTGTTGATCAGCCAGGCGAGGCGTGTAATTTCCGTGAGTGTCCTGCATCTCCTGCATGCGTGAGGCATACAGGTCCATAGCATCCGTTAGCGGCGTGAAGATCACGTCGCCGCCATCCATGTCGTAGTAGCGGGCTGTCTTGATACTGGCCACGAGGTTACAAATGCCGGAGATGCCGATCAGTGGCAGAGCCTTGAGCGTGCTCTCATCTACGCCCTCACGCAGCAGGCAGTCGCGCCCCGTCTCCTCGTTGAACAGTCGCATCAGTTGCAGGGTCTGTTCATCATCAACGGCCGCGACCATATTGGTATTGCGCACGTTGTGAATCCATGGAATGTGCTTGTCACCAATGCCTTCGATTCTGTGATCGCCGAAACCAAACTCGAGCAGGGTAGGGCATTGCAGTGCCTCTGTAGCAATGACGCGGATACCGGGATGCTGTGTGCGCAAAAAATCGCCTGCAGCAATCGTTCCAGCGGAACCCGTGGCACTGACGTAAGCAGACAGACGCCGTCCAGCGGCGTAGTGATCTTGAAAGACTTCCTCGATGAACGAGCCTGTCACCTGGTAGTGCCAGATGGCGTTGCCGAACTCTTCGAACTGGTTGAACACGACAATGCCGGCGCCGCGCTCGCCGCGCAGTTGCCAGCATTTGTCATAGATTTCCTTGACGTTGGATTCCGTGCCCGGTGTGGCAATAATCTCGTCGGTGCCGATTTCCCTGAGCCAGTCGAAGCGTTCACGACTCATCCCTTCGGGCAGGATCGCCACGGCGGAGCACGCGAGCAGCGCGCAGTCATACGCGCCGCCACGACAATAGTTGCCCGTGGATGGCCATACCGCCTTTTGTGACTCCGGATCGAAATTACCGGTGACGAGGCGCGGGACGAGGCAGCCATAGGCGGCGCCGACCTTGTGAGCGCCAGTCGGAAACCAGTTGCCGACGATGCCGATAATCGTGGCATCCACACCGGTTATCGCCCGCGGAAATTCAATCCAGTTGCCTGCACCAAAACCGCCGCCGCATTCGACCGGCTCGTTCTTCCAGGTGATGCGAAACAGATTTGCCGGATCCAGGTCCCACAAGCCGACGTCCTTTAATCTCGTAGCGATTGCCGCGGGCGCTGTGGACGGATCTTTCTGCTGGGCAAAGGTCGGCAGGATGATATTGCGTTCGCGGGCGCGCGCAACGGTCTTTTCGAGAACATCGTTCTGAATGTCGGGTACCAGCTTCATTGTTCGCCTCCAAGAGCGACGACCGGGATCGGTTCCAGATCGCCCCATGCCAGTTCAACTTCGGTCGCCCCTGCACGTATCGCCCGCAGCAACTCGTCCTGATCGACCGGCAGGCTGCGCATGCGCACACCGGTGGCGCGGTAAATCGCATTGGTAATGGCCGCGCTGGTCGGAATACTCGGCAACTCGCCGATGCCCTTCGCTCCATACGGCCCGGTCGACGTGTTGTGTTCCACAATATGCGACGTGATTGCCGGCGTATGCTGGATGCTCGGCATCTTGTATCGCGCCATGACGTTGGTCCAGGGCTTGCCTTGTTCCTGGATGTAATGCTCTGTGAGTGCATAACCGATACACATGACGATGCCGCCTTCGATCTGTCCCGCGAGCGTCAGAGGATTGATGGCACGACCGACATCATGCGCGGCGATGATTTTGCGAACGTGAACTTCACCGGTATTCATGTCGATTTCGCACAACGCGGCCTGAGCGCAGAAACCGAAGGCAAAGTGCATGTCGCCACCGCTGCCCAGTGCCTGAGTCTCGGGCGCCCAGTATTCATGTTGCGCCAGTGCGCTGATACCGGACTCCATGGCGTGAGTTAATTTCCCGGTCAGGCTCATGGACGGGTCGCCGGCCGCCGCGTCAAGTTGTTGCGCCACATCTCTTGCGGCCAGCCGCGCGGCGTTACCGCTGACAAACGTCTGCCGGCTCGCGGTGGTTGGGCCGCCGTCCGGGCAATAGTCGGTGTCGCCGAGCAACACGCTCACTGCGCCAAATGGAATACCCAGCTCCTCCGCGACGCAGGCGGCCAGAACGGCGGGCAAGCCCTGGCCCATTTCCGCGGAAGAGGTCCGTACTTCGGCCAGCGGGCCCCGGTCCGGATCCAACCACACTTCAACTTCGGCGCTGGCCTTGTCCGGCGCGCCACCGCCGAGGCCCGTGTTCTTGTAACCGACGGCCATTCCCCAGGCAAAGCGCCTTTCCCCTTCCTCCCAGGACCAGCAAAAATCACCGTCACGCATATCGCGGTCGACTTTGTCGATGCACTCCTGCAAACCGACACTTTCCCGCAACACCTGTCCGGTTGACGTCACCGCGCCGATGTCCAATGCGTTCATGCGGCGAAACTCCACCGCGTCGAGGCCTAGTTTCTCTGCCAGCATGTCCATGTTGCTTTCCACCGCAAAGCAGCTCTGGGTGACGCCGAATCCGCGGAAGGCACCGCTGGGTGCGTTGTTGGTGTACATGGCGAAGCAGTCGACTTTTACGTGTGGTACATCGTAGGGACCGGCTGCATGTGTGGTTGCGCGGGTCAGAACTTTTTCACTGAGACTGGCATAGGCACCGCCATCGCCGTAGAGCGTTGCTTCGACGGCGGTCAGTTTGCCTGCACGGGTCGCGCCGGTACGGATGCGGATGACCGTCGCATGGCGTTTGGGATGGACCAGCAGGCTTTCCTGGCGCGAATACAGCATCTTGACCGGACGCCGGGTCGCTTCGGCCAGCAGCGCAACGTGGATCTGACCCGTGATGTCTTCCTTGCCGCCGAAGCCGCCACCGGTCAGCGTTGCCACGATACGCACCGAGTCCGGCTCGACACCGAGGGCGGCCGCAGTCTGGTCACGGTCCTGGTAGGGGATCTGGCTGCCCACGTAGACGGTGGTCTTGTCGTGTTTCGCGGTTTCGCCGCGAGACGCGTCGGGATCGCAGCTGCCGTCGAAGCTCTCAGGGTTGTATCCCGCCGGCACACCGATCGAGCACTCCGGTTCGAGGAAGGCATGTTCGGTCGCGGGCGTGCGGTAGGTCTGATCGACGACGACATCGGCTGCCGCGAATCCTGCGGCAACATCGCCTTTGTTCACCTCGATGTGTTTGAGCAGGTTGCCGTCGGCGCGTTCCTCGTGGACCAATGGCGCGTCGGCTCGGGCGGCTTCTGTCGCGTCTACGACCGCGGGGAGCTCTTCATAATCAACTTCGATCAGTTCCAGTGCCGCCGCGGCAACCTCTTCACTATCGGCGGCCACGATCGCGACCGCATCTCCGACATAGCGAACCTTGTCGCCGCAAAGCACCGGCCAGTCGTTGATTACGAGTCCGTGCAGGTTGCTACCCGGAACATCTTCATGCGTCAGTACGGCATGCACGCCATCAAGCGCGCGTGCCGCCGAGGTATCAATCGACCGGATTCGTGCATGCGGTACGCCGGCACGTTTCGTGCGGGCGTGCAGCATGCCGGCAAACCGATAGTCATCAGTATATTGCGCGCTCCCGGTAATCTTGGCACGAGCATCCAGGTTGGGTACGGGCTTGCCTACCGATTCGCCGGCAGGCTGAGTCGCAGGGAGGAGTGGCGGAACATCCTGTCCCGATGCCTGCAATATGGCGCGGATCACGCTTCGGTAGCCCGTGCAGCGGCAATACGTGTCCTTCAGCGCGATGCCGATGTCGTCTTCGGTCACCGGTTCGCCGGCGGCAGCTTTTTCATCGACGAGTCCTTTGGCCGTCATGATCAATCCCGGCGTGCAGATGCCGCACTGCACCGCACCATGATCCAGAAACGCCTGCTGCAGCGGGTGCAGTGCGCCATTTCGTGAGAGGCTTTCGATGGTCTCCACCCGCGCTCCCTGCGCTTTGAACGCAGGATAAACACAGCTGACTACCGGCGTGCCGTTGACCAGAACACTGCAGATGCCACACTCGGCCTCATTACAGCCGATCTTCGTGCCGGTCAACTGCAAGTCCTTGCGCAGCACCTCGGACAGATAACGAGACTCCGGCACGTCGAGATCTACCGCCGTGTCATTCACGATCATGCGCAGTCTGCTCATGAGCCGGTCCCTTTGGGAACCGCTTTGGCGGTCGTCGCACGAGCAACGGCCCGCGCCAGAATGGCAGGCAGGAAAGTACGAACCATCTGCGCACGATACTCATGACTTGCGCGGTACTTGCTGGCTCGCAGCGAGACGCTGCTCAGCGCAACATCCGCTGCCTTGCTGAACAATTCGTCAGAGGCGGTATTGCCCACGAGAACTTCGATAGCGGGTTTCGCGAGATACGGCACGGGTCCAACTGGCCCCATGCTGATGCGGGTTTCTGTAATCGTGTTGCCGTCATCCAGTTGCAGTCGAACTGCCATGGAGATGATAGGCAGACAAAGACCTTGTGGTCGCATCACGCGGTGATGAGCAGATCCCTCACGCATCCCGGTTGGCCTGAAGCGCAGCCGTGTCAGCACCTCCCTGTGGCGATCGATGCGACTCTTGCCCGGCCCGCGGAATGAATCTTCGACCGCCATCCAGCGTGTACCGTCGATGCCGGCAACCTCGATCTCGCCGCCCAGTGCCAGCAATCCGATGGTCCCATCTCCTGCTGGCAGCGCGTGGGCGACGTTGCCGGCGAGTGTGCCCACATTACGCACCTGCGGCCCGCCGATAACGCTGCAACTTTCGGCAAGACAGGTGCCGCGATCGATGATCTGGGCATTCCTGACAATCTGGCTGTGCGTTACGCCGCAGCCCATCATGATGTAGCCGTTTTCCTCGGTAATGGCGTCGAGGCCGGCTATGCGTGAGGCGTCAACCATGGCGGTGACGGGGCGGTGCAGGCCACGCCGGATTTCGACAACCAGGTCGGTACCGCCGCCAATCACCCGGGCCTGGCCATCGTAGCGCTGCAACAGCGCAACGGCTTCGGCGACGGTTTCCGGCGTGTAGTAGTTTTGCCAGCAGTTTGTTGGAGGACTCGTCATCGCTGCACCTGATCAGTGAATCCTTGCCCATATTGCTGTCGCCCGTTCGGCGCAGCGTGCGCGTATCGCTTCTTCATCCAGCTGTGGCAGGGCCCCGTCATCGACAACCACATGCCCTCTTGCAATCGTCGTACGAATACGGCTAAAGCTTAGCCCGAACAGCAAGTGTCCGTAGAACGTGTTTGCATTAAGTGGCGTAAACGGAATGTAGTCGTGAATAATAACGTCGGCGAGCTGCCCTGGCGCGAGCGTACCGCGAGGCTCCGCAAACAGACGGTTACAAATATTGCGGTTGTTGTGCAGCAGAATCTTTGAGGCTTCGGCGAATGCAAGCGCCGGATCGCGGTGATCAGTACGCTGATGCAAGTACATGGCCCGGGCTTGAGAAATAAGATGCGAGGATATGCCATCGGTGCCGACGCCGACGGTTACACCGTGTCTAAGAAACTCCAGTATTGGTGAGACACGCAGCCCGTTGTTCATGTTGGACTCCGGGTTGCTCACGAGTATGGAATCGGTGGAGTGCATCAGATCCATTTCGCGGGCCTCGAGGTGAGTGCCATGCACGAAGATCGTCTTGGGACCGGGGATGCCCACGCTGGCAAAGCGGTCCATGATGCTTTGGCCATCGCGCTCCGCGGTCACGCGCACGTCAATCAGATCTTCAGCGACATGCACGTGGCAACCGGCGTCGAGATCACTTGCGGCGGCGGCACAGCGCTCGAGCGTTTTCGCACCGAGCGTCATCGACGCATGCATGCCGAACAGGGCGGCCATCTGGTCATCGGCCGATTCGCGGCACTTGCGGATATAGCGTTCGTTTTCTTCGATGCCCTCGCCGTCCCGGTTGCGGTCCGAGACCTCATAGCAAAGGCAGCCGCTCAAGCCGACATCCCTGAACGCCCTTTCCACCTGATCGAGGCTGCCGTCGCTGCAGGACGGTGAGGCGTGATGATCGATGACTGTCGTGCACCCGGCGCGTGCCGCATCCATCAACGCCAACAATGCGGAGTAGTAAACGTCTTCGGACTCGAGTGCCGAGTCGAGCTTCCACCACAGGTTTTTCAGATTCTCTTCGAAATTTCGTGCCGGTGGGCCAGGCGGCGTGAAGCCCCGGGCGAAGGTCGAATAGAGGTGGTGATGTGCGTTGACGAGTCCCGGCATCACCAGTCGGCCGCCGGCATCAATGGTGCGATCCGCCGAACAGGACCCAGGGGCAATCTCACCGACGTCGACGATCCGGTTGCCGTCGATATAGACACAGCCGTTCTCGACGAAGCGATCGTCTGCATCGAGCGTGACCAGGCGCCCATTGGTGATTAGCAGGGAACTCATCGTAGTAGCCTCTTTCCATTGAGAATAACCCCGTGAAGGACCCGGGTCGGTCGTGGCTAATCCCTATATCCAGGGTGGGAAATCCTGCCCGTCGCTGCCGCATCGCCGGATCGGGCGGCTGGCAGGTGGGGCATTGAGCGCCGCAGGCCGCGCAGCAGAACATACATGGAGGCGCCAGGCTTGTGCACGAGCGAGTCACCGCCCGTGTAATCGAGCCGGTCGTTGACTTCGATGTGATGCGTTTTCTGTTGCAGGCGTGCGTCCATCGCCCAGCCGGCACCCTTCCTGATGATCATGAAGGCATTATCCTGCTGCGCCTCGAATTCAGCGCGGTCGAGATACAGCCTGGGCTTATCGCGGTAGGGGGCACCTGCGGTCGGGCAGAAGGTTGTGCAGTTACCGCACTCATTGCAAAGATCGGCCAGCACCGCGACCTGAAAGCGCTGCTGCACGGCCACGGGCCCAGCAGAAGGCTCGGTTTCGTAGGTCACGAGTGCCAGGTTCGGGCAGACCCCGACGCAGAGGCTGCAGTAGGTATCGCAGTCCAGGCAGCGGGCAGCTTCTGCACGCGCCTGTTGTTCGTCGTAGGTAAGCACCACCTCACTGAAATCATGTCGATCCTCGAGCGCTGCGTGTGGCGCAGGGATACGCCACTCCCGATGACTGCGTCGTCGCTGCAGCGCTGCTGTATCGATTGCTGCCAAAGTCGCCGAGCCGGCTCTGGACGATTGACGGCGCAGTATGCTGTCGGCGATGGCTTTGCCGGCTGCCGCCGCTTTGACGATTGACGCAGGTCCCTCGTTGACCACATCGCCACCGGCGTACACACCGGGCACCGAGGTCTCGAATGTGACAGGGTCAGCTTCGATATAGCCACGGTCATTGAGCGCGATCGGTTCGTCACCAAAGAAATCCAGAATCGCGTGCTGGCTGATGGCCAGAAGCAACGTATCCAGCGGCACTTCGTAGTCAGTGTCGGCAACCTCATGCGGGATCTTGCGGCCCGACGCATCACGATCGCCTTTGAAGACCATGCGCCGGCAAATGAGCCCGCGCAGCTTACCGTCTGCAACGACGAGTCGCTGCGGTTTGCACAGCTCGAGGACGTCGATGCCTTCCTCGAGCAAATGTGCTACCTCCTCTCGGTCAGCCGGCATCTGGTCGATCGTGCGGCGGTAGATCAGAAGGACCTGGCCGGCAGTATGACGTTTGGCGACGCGGGCGCAGTCCATCGCCGTGTCGCCGGCACCAATAACGCCCACACGTTCGCCGATCTCGACCAGCCGTCCTTCTCGCGAGCGCCGCAGAAACTGCAGGGCATCCATCACGCCGTCACAATCCTCGCCGTCAAGGCTCAGGGTCTTGCTGAGCTGTGCGCCGACCATGATCACTATTTGCTCGAAGCCATCACGACGCAAATGCGAGAGGTTGAAGTCGTGTCCAGCCTTTGCGCCGTAATGAAAGTGAACGCCGAGATCCTCGAGAATCGCAAAATCCCGGTCGAACACTTTCTGCGGCAGCCGGTATTCAGGAACCGCGCCGCCGACCATGCCGCCGGCATAGGCGTGCTGTTCGAACACTTCGACTTGCCATCCGGCATGAGCCAGCTCGGATGCCACTGCCATTCCGCCGGGACCTGCTCCAATGACCGCGACCTTCCTGCCCGCGCGCGTAACTGGCTGATCTGCAGCGGGTAATTGTTGACGGTCGGTAATGAATCGTTTGACGTCGCGAATGGCCAGGGGCTCGTCGAGATGGCTACGGACACAGGTTTGCTCACACAGATGGTCACAGACCCGGCCGAGTACGCAAGGAATGGGGTTGTCGTCGTGAACTACGCGGAGCGCCGCCGCGAAATCGCCGCCCCGTACCGCGCGCATGTAGTCGGGGACCTTCTGATTCAACGGGCACTCATCAACGCACGGCGCCTTGATGCAATCGAACAAACCCAGCGCGCGTGACGTCTTTGTATGTGCTGTGTCGAAAGTGCCCTTTGTGTAGCTGCGGTCGCTGCACGTTTGCTCTGCGTAGCGGCGCAAGTTTAGCCGAGCGGCTGTCTTAACATCCGCAAGAGCAGCGTCAGTTTCTGCCGTCTTGAAGACGAATTCCTCGATACTCTTCGAACCTGTTTGCCGGAACGCGTCGTCGGCGGATTCGAGGTATTGCAACAGGCGCAGGTAGCCGCCGGTCTTTAGCAAGTCAGAGCAGACGGTTACGGTTTGCATGCCTGCACCGAGCAAAGCTGGCGCGTTAAAGCAATTGGCTCCCGCCGAAAAAGACATCGGCAGGTCACCCTCGAATTCCTCCGCCAGCTCATGGGCGAGATTTACCGTGATCGCGTGCAGCGGGCGTCCGGAGAGATACATCATCTTCTCTGTCGCATCGAAGACGGCACGAAAGTTTTCGACCTCGAGCGTGTTGCTCAGCTTCACGCCGAACTCGAGACCGCAGTCAGTCGCGACCGTCCGCAGATTAGCAAGCATTGGCACGGCATCCGCGTACTTCAGGTCGTGCTCGAACGCCAGGTCTGGCACGACAACGTCGGTATATTTCAGATCTGCGTTCAGGATCGTCCGTACGCGCTCGGGGCCGAGCAGCGTCGGATTGCACTTCACGAGCGTGTGCAGTCGTCTCTCGCGCAGCAGGTAAACACTTATACTTTCGATTTCCTCGGGCGGGCAACCGTGCATGGTTGACAGAGTGACGTTGTCGGACAGCTGACTTGGAATGTCGAGATTCCGGACTTCGGGATAGACGCGGGCAACCTGCTCGATCAATGGCTGCTTGTACTCGGAGCAGTCATGCATTTGATCAAGAAACCACTGCATATTCGGTTGTTGAATTCCCTCGAGGTTGTAACCGACGCTGAGATTGAACACGATGCCCGGGGATTCGCCAGGGAAACCGAGTTTGTGGTGCAACGCGTGAATCAGCACCCAGGCACGAAGGTATTCGTCGAAGGACTGATAGACTTTCAGCTCCTGCGACCACTCGACGTTGTAACCTTCGTCTTCCATGTCGATGCAGGGCTTCGGCACGTCGAGCACGTCGAGAGTTTGTACCGTCTTCAGCTCGATGTAACGCGCACCGCACAGCCACGCCGCCACGATATTCTGTGCCATCTGCGAATGAGGCCCCGCGGCGGGGCCGAATGGTGTTTCCAGTGGATGGCCGAACGCGGCGGTGCGGAACGGAGCGTCCTCACGCGGGATGAAAAAGTGCTGGCGGGGAATGCCAAAAACCGAATCACGGGTGTCTAATTCAGAAAATACCCACGCGATTAGTTGTTCCGCAGCGATTGGTTGGAACAGCTCAGACATGACCGTCCGCCTCCCTCATGAATTGAACCGTTTATGCCCATTCGGTAGATATACGCACTTGCCGCAGGACCGATGGGCGGCTGAATTGGTGCTGTACGGTGCGCCGAGGGATTTTGCCTATATAATGGCGCCCGCTCCGGACGGCCGGCAGCTCGAAACAGAAGCGATAAAAGCATGAGCACAGCAAAAATCATCTACACCAAGACAGACGAAGCACCGGCTCTGGCCACGTATTCTTTTTTGCCGATCGTGAAAAAGTTTACGGACGCCGCGGGCATCGCCGTCGAGACACGCGATATCTCCCTGGCAGCGAGAATCCTCGCGAACTTTCCGGAGCAACTGACAAGCGGCCAACAGCACAGCGATGCGCTCGCTGAGCTCGGAGGGCTGGCGAAGACGCCTGATGCAAACATCATCAAACTGCCGAACATCAGCGCATCAATACCACAGCTAAACGCCGCGATCGAGGAGCTGCAGTCGCAGGGTTTCGATATTCCTGACTATCCCGAGGAGCCGCAGGACGAAGCGGAACAGGAGACTCAGTCGCGTTACGCCAAAGTGCTGGGCAGCGCGGTTAACCCGGTGCTTAGGGAAGGCAATTCAGATCGTCGCGTTGCAGCGGCGGTAAAAGAGTACGCAAAAAACCATCCGCACTCGATGGGTGAATGGAACTCGGCGTCGAAGTCCCACGTCGCGCATATGAACGACGGCGATTTTTACTCGAGTGAAAAGTCAGCCATCGTTACGCAAGCCGGTAGCTTGCGGATTGAGCTCGAAGTTGGCGATGGCAGCGTAACGGTGTTGCGTGAACAAGTGCCCGTACTCAAAGACGAGGTGGTGGATGGGACGGTAATGGACTGCGCAGCGTTGCGGGAGTTTTTTGCAGCCGAAATAGACGACGCGAAAGCCCAGGACGTTTTGTTGTCATTGCACCTGAAGGCGACGATGATGAAAGTCTCTGACCCAATCATGTTTGGTCACGCTGTTACGGTGTTCTACGGTGACGTGTTCGAAAAGTACGAGGCGCTTTTCGGCGAGCTGGGTGTAGATCCCAATAACGGTGTCGGCGACGTCTACGCGAAGATCATAGAACTACCCGCAGCCAGGCAGAATGAAATCAGGGCTGACATTGAAGCTGTCTATGCGAATCGTCCTGCCTTGGCGATGGTGGATTCCGACATGGGCATCACGAATCTGCACGTGCCGAGCAACGTCATCATCGATGCGTCGATGCCAGCAGCAATTCGGTCATCCGGACAGATGTGGGGCCCCGATGGCAAGTTGCACGACACCAAAGCGGTGATTCCTGATCGCTGCTACGCGGGCATCTATCATGAAGTCATCAACTTCTGCAGGCAGCATGGTGCGTTCGATGTACCGACGATGGGGAACGTGTGCAACGTCGGCCTGATGGCGCAAAAGGCCGAGGAATACGGATCGCACGACAAGACATTCGAGATTCCGGCAGACGGGCGTGTGAAGGTTGTCGACGAAGGCGGCCAGACCCTGCTCGAGCATGCGGTGCACGAAGGCGACATCTGGCGTATGTGCCAGACGAAAGACCTGCCGATTCGCGATTGGGTGAAGCTCGCTGTTACCCGGGCGCGGCAAACCGGGACACCGGCTTTCTTCTGGCTCGACGAAAACCGGGCACATGACCGCAATCTGATCATGCTGACGAAGCGTTACCTCGAAAACCACGACACGAGCGGGCTGGATATTCGCATTCTGTCACCGGTTGATGCCATGCGGGCGACGCTCGAACGCGTTAAAGATGGCAAGGACACGATCTCGGTAACCGGTAACGTCCTGCGCGATTATCTGACAGACCTTTTTCCGATTCTCGAGCTCGGCACGAGCGCGAAGATGCTGTCGATAGTGCCGCTGCTCGCGGGCGGTGGTCTGTATGAGACGGGTGCTGGCGGATCAGCGCCGAAACACGTACAGCAATTCCTTGGGGAAGGGCATTTGCGATGGGACTCGCTCGGCGAATTTCTGGCGCTTGCTGTATCGATTGAGGAGCTTGCCGAAAAGACCGGCAACGCCAGGGCGAAGATCGTCGCTGACGCGCTCAACGAGGCGAATAGCCGTTACCTCGCGGAAAACAGGTCGCCTTCGCGCAAAGTCAATGAACTGGACAATCGTGGCAGCCACTATTACCTGGCGATGTACTGGGCGCAGGCCATGTCGGAGCAAACCAGAGACCCCGAGCTTGCGGAGCGATTTGCAGGTCCGGCGAAGTCTCTGGCTGCAAGCGAAAACGAGATCATCGTTGAGCTAAATGACGCTCAGGGCAAAGCAGTTGATATTGGTGGTTACTACAATCCGGACGATGAGCTCGCGACCAGGGCGATGCGCCCAAGCACCACATTGAACGAGATCATCGACGCCATCTAGAATCGTCGACGCGAAAGCCGGAAAGCTATTGCGCAGACCGCGACAGGATTCCTTTGATCTCGGTAATGACAGCCTCGCTATTGAGGATGCCGAGGTGACTCTCATCATAGCCGCGAACCGTTTGTGCCTGCTGCTGGGCCGCATCGCGCAGCTGACTGCTTAACTTGATGACACCGTCACTGCTCTCTGAGCCCAGAATAGTGTCCTGGTGAAATCCGAATACGAGGTGATGCGGCAAGCCCTCCGGTAGCGGCGTGTCAAAAAGCGTCGCGATGAAGTCGCTGTCGGGACCGAGGTCATGCCATACCGGCACTACAGCAGGTGCATATTTCACACCACTTTGTGCCGACGTCACGCCGTTCCAGGGTGTCGACAGCGTCGTATAGGATCGCAGGTATTTGCAGGTGCCATTCTGCGCACACAGATTCAAGCTACCCCTGGACACCAGCCCGCCCATGCTGTGAGCGATCACGTGCAACTCGTCGAATTTGTACTGGCGATGCAGTACTTCGACAAACTGATACATGCCACGCGACAGCCAGGAAAGGCGCAACCCGGACGGATAGCTCAGTACCCAGGGTTGGAACCGGGATCGATCCAGCTCACCGATCAGGGATGCGAAATTTTGCGGCGCCCCGTTGATGCCATGTACAAACAGCACCGGAATCTTGTCGGGGTCATATGGCTCGAGAAAGTGCAGGCCGGTGCCGCCGTCTTCCATGAAAGCAAACGGTTGCCACAGGCCTTTGCTCCCCTGCCGGTCGGAAAATAATGGATTGTCCAGCGACGATACAGTTCCTATGTGCGATCGGGCATAGTTATTCAGGTGATTTTCGAGCGCCACTTCCACCAACTGCTCAGGGTAGGGCGGCTGCTCACCGGACCCGATTACAATATCGACGTTGTACGTAGCGTTGTTTCCTGGTGCTACCGGCTGAGCGCTGGCCGCCCAGCCGTAGGGTTCGTCCGGCTGAAACCGGAGGTCCTTATTCAAGTCGGCAAAAGCGAAGAAATACGTCGGGGACCGGGTTGACCGGATCTCGAATACACCGGGCCCGGACATCATGCGAAAGCTCGTGATGTTCTCGGCCTGGCGATCCTCCAGGGCCACTACGAGCGTTGTATGGAATTCCAAAACCTCGGTCGATACCGTGCCGGTAAACAGATGCGAGATATCGTCGAGCTTTTCCAGGTCGCTCTCAAGCTCCGAAAAAATGCAGCCGCTCGCGATCGAAGCAAACACCAACGGCATCACGCAGAATTGTGTCGATTTTCTCATTGTCTCGCTCACGCCCGGGCGACGTTAGTCAAATACATCAAAGATGTGACTGTACTTCAAGATAAATTCGCGCTCTGTTGGTGGGGCACCTGGGCTGCGCTCATCCAATTCGTTGTAGACGAGGTACAGACCAGAGTTTGCAGACCGCAACCACGAGAAACGGATGTTCGTGCCGATCGTATCGTCGAGCTCGTTGTACTGAATCAGCGCCTGTAACTGTATTTTCGGCGTAAATGAATAGGAAAGGCGCAAGCGCGCGAGGTTGGCAGTGAATTCCCCGTTCGGTACAGGAAGGTCGAAATCGTTATAGGTAATCGAAAACTCGGATCTGAACGTTTCGCCAATACGATAGTTGATGGACGGTTGTATCAAGACGCGATCACCGCCAAAACGGCCGCCGACGTTTGTGCGTACGTGGAAGCTGAATGGCTTCGACTCGTCAGTGAAGTAAACGAGCTGAACCTCTGTGTGATCGTAGGTGCCCGGCTGAATAGTGACACCGGCAACGATATCGAATGCCTCGATTACGCCGGATTTCGTAAAGTTGACGCCCGTGTGAAATTCGGTGCCGCTGCGATACACCCAGTGGTTGTCGATGTGCAAGAAGCCCGTTTCCTGGAAGTCGTCGAATTTCCAGAAGCCGGTATAGGACACATGCGGGCGAATTTCCAGCAGCCCCCACAAGTCGTCTGGCCGAATGGTGCGCAGCAGGAAAGTACGGACATTTCGATACTCGGTTCTGGACAGAAAACCGACCTCGGGGTTGAAGTCTTCACCAACCTGGGTGTATCTCAGGTCGGCCTCCCATTCTGCCGAGCTGTAATTCCCCTCAATGTTGAACGCGTCGTCTTTGCCCGTGTACCCAGGTGTATCGGTCTTTGCAAACCAGGCTTCCAATGTAATCTTGTCGCCAATTCCCCAACGGCCATCGACAGCAAGTGCGCGGTTGTAGTCGTCGGCTGCGGCGACGAGATGGCTGCCGTCTCCGTCGCGGTTCGTAAACAGCACGCCAATGCCCGATCGGTTGCGAAGTTCCTGACTCACGCGGGCGACGGTAAACTCGTTTCCAGAAGCGACCCCCTGCTCCGCGTCTGTCACCATATGCAACAGGCCGATGTTGGTGCGCTCGCCGATTCTGCCGGACAACCTGGCTCCGCCGTCGACCGGAATGACGTCACCATCATCGCTAATACCAATCTTGCGGCTGAAAAATACTTCAACCTGCTCCGAGGTTCCGACCGAAAACAAGCCAGAGTTTTCGAGAAAGAAGGGCCGCTTTTCCGGAAAGAACAAATTGAAACGGTCGAGATTGACTTGTTGTTCATCGACCTCGACCTGTGCGAAGTCCGTGTTGTAGGTGAGGTCGAGCGTTAGGCTCGGCGTGACGGAATACTTCACGTCGAATCCAAAATCACCGTCCGTCTCAGTACCGTCCAGCTCGTTGCCGCGACGCGCGTTGCCGAGGACATACGGAGTGATTTGTAAGTTGCGTTGTGTTGATGGAGCGACGCCACGAAGTGTTCCGGCGTCGGAGACGCGGGTCAGATCGTGATTGCGTTCGAGTGGTACCCAGAACGCGACTTCGTTATTGCGCCGAATATTGCGCTGAAAGTTGATACCCCAGTCCTGTATCTCTTCGGGCCCGAAGCGGAGCGTACGAAAGGGAATCTCGAACTCCGCGCTCCAGCCATGAGCGGCGATCTTCGCCTGCACAGCCCACGACCCGTCCCAGTTTCGGTTAAATCCGCCGCCGCCAAAACTCCCACCTGAACCTTCATTCGCCACCTGGCCGTCATACTCGATACCTGCGGCGTTGGTACCGAAGATGAAACCGTTCTGCCGGTCAAGAAGACCGTCGATAAGGACGAGGAAAGCATCGGTGTCGTCAAGATCGGAGTCTCGCCGGCTGTCAGTAACGATTATCAGATCCGGGTTGTCGTCGTAAGCCACGACACCTATATAGAGTGCCCTGGCAGTGAATCCGACGAACACCTCGGTTTTTTGCGTCGATGGCTGCCCGTCATTCGGTTGAATCTGCCAGAAATCGCTCGCCGGGTTCGCACCTTTCCAGGCCGCATCACCCAATACGTCGCCATCGATTGACGGTGCCGTTGCGAGTTCGTGTGCGCCCATTTCCGGAGGCGATGCTGGACGCTGCAGTGCCTGGCCGGTTACACCAGATGGTAGTAAAGCTGCGGCGCAGCAAAGGACGCAGGCAATTCGCCGCAGTGGACGGTAGGGTTTCAACAGAGTGTTTTCCGAGTCGTAACGCTCGACCATGGCCTGCGATCCGCGTCGTATATGGCATTTGCGACGGGTTGACACTGCGCGGCTGGCCACCGAATTGTAATATGTGTTTTCCGATATGTTGCCAGACGTGTTGCAGGGACAGAATAGACATAGCGCGGCTCCAAGAGGGTTATGACATGAAGTTCTGTCGACCAGCGCTGATTACGCCGCTTTTTCTCGTCGCCTGTGCGACGGAGTCAGAGCCGCAGTACGACCCGCTGCAGGACTACGAAGAGGTCGATACGACGACCATTATGGACGCGCCGGATCCGCTGGCCGGGAACTTTGCGCCAGAACATCTTTTTCAGGTGAAACACGGCGAGTATCTCGTGGAGTTACTGGGTTGTGGGGCGTGTCATACCAATGGAGCGTTGGAGGGCGCAGCACAGATGGATATGGCGCTGGCCGGGTCGGACATTGGCATCGCCTTTGCCAATCCACTTGGTGATGAACACCCCGGCATCGTATTCCCGCCCAATCTCACATCCGATGAGAAAACCGGCCTGGGTTTGTGGAGTGACGAGCAGATTGCTGTTGCGATTCGGGCTGGAATCGGCCGGCATCTCCGGCGCCGCGTTGCTGTCATGCCGTGGGAGGGTTACGCGAAGATGAGTGAGAAAGATGTCACCGCGATTGTCAGTTATCTGCGCAGTATCGCACCGGTTGCTCACAAGGTGCCGGACGAAGTAAAGCCGGGCGAGAGGTCAAAGCATCCGTTCGTCTATCTAGGCGTGTATCGAAGCCGCTAGAACAGCGTCTCGAGAAATTCGAAGGCTGCTTCGGAGCCAGAGTGTGCAAGCCAGAACAGCGCCTGCTCGGCGCGTGCACTCTCCGGTGTGTCGTCGCTATCCGCTATATCTGTCTCAATCGGCTCGTATGAATGGTCAGGGAATTCCTGAATCGGGATAGCCGTTATGGCACTTTTGAGACATACACACTTGTAGTTACACCCCATATTGCCCACGATCGCCGATAATTCACAGCAGTGCTGAAATCGCAAAAAAGGAAGATAAATGAAACACTTATTCCGGTCCGTCGTCGTCGTGTTAATGCTAATCCCCTTCTCCGCCCAGGCGGCCAAGTACCTGCCCAAGATCGTTATGGATAACCAGGGCGCGAAGGTGGCCATCGTGTCCATTTCGGCCAATAACTTCGGCGGTTCGCTGCAAGGTTGGAGTGATGCGAATTCGACCGATTTGATGACGTCTCGGTTAAACATCATGTTGGAGTTTGCCGAAGACAACTTTCCTGCGGGTTGGGAGGTAATACCTGCCAGCTCATTTGTAACCAAACCAGAGTTTATTTCGCTTGCAGGCGAACAAAGAGATGTCGGTTCACCTATGTTCGACGGCATCTATATGCCGCTGTTATCAAAAGACCGCAAGCAACTGGTCAAGGCCATGATAGATAAAGATGTGGCACTGGCCTTAATTGACATTACCGGCGCTGATTTTCTTGTAATCATCTATTCGGAATGGGCGACCAAGACCGGCCAGTTCTCCCCAACGACGAAACCATTAACCAAGAACGTAATCAGCATTTATGATAACGCCGGTAATCAGGAATTTAAGGGCAGGATCGACAAGATGGGAAAAAAGACATTGGGAGCATTTGGTGCCGTCTACGTCGATGAGGATACAATCGACTATTGGGTGGAAAGTTTCCAGGACAGTCTTGCTGCCATATATGCAGGGCGCAAAAAGTAGTTGATCATGAGCTCAAAGAGCCGGCAATGGACGCGATGTCGGACGATGCCGTGTCCGGCTAGAGTTCCAGATCGGCCGCAATTTTTTCCCAGAGCGGCCTCCACGTTGTCCACTTATGTCCGCCCTCGAGTGTGTAGACGCTCGAGGGTTCGAGTGCGTCGGCCAGTACCGCGTGCGATTTGGCGCCGCCATCGGACTCGCCGTAGCCGAGAATGACCGGTGTCCTGGAATGTCCGTTCGTTGCGCCCTGCAGCCAGGTCCAGACGTCGACTTCGTAGTCCTTGAACCCGGATCCGCCACCGGACCAGGCCGCGAGCCCGCCTGCCTCGTTGATTTCCTCAACCAGCTTGCGGTCGCCAAGATAAGGCGCCAACAAGATGAGGCCATCGATCTCATCCGGGTGCTCGGTGGCGTACAGCAGCGAGCCGAAGCCGCCCGCCGATATGCCGAGCAGCCAGATTTTCTCGTACCCGGCAGCTCTCGCCGGCACGACGATGTCCTCATGCAGGCGCGGCAGCAGGATGCGCTTCCTGTAGTAGCCGAAGTGTGCATCGACAGCGATGCTATCGAAGCCAAGCCGTTCGCCTGCCTGCTGAAATCCTTCCGCAATAAACGTCTCCCCGCGATCGCCTCTGCCCGGCAGCATGATGACGAGCACATCATGCCGGGCGCCGGGATCGGCGGTCTGAATACCCGGCAACGGCACCTCAGTAGGCGGCATGTTGAAACAGCCGGATAAAAGCAGCGTAAGAGGTAGCAGAACGAAGCTTGTTAATCGAGAGTTCATGCTCTGGTATTTAGCCTTGATGTCTCGGGCGGAGAGTGATTTCATTACTCACGATATCAGATGTTGAAGCCGTTACGGCGATGGGAAACAAAATGAAACAATTAGCTTACTTAGTGCTGATTTCCATGGTTTTGTTCAGTTATTCGACGGGCCAAGCCAGGAATACCATTAGCCAATTCTCTATCGAGGATGCGCTGTCGCAGGGGGAGGCGGAATCGAAGCTCAACAGCTCGATTCGCCTGTTCTTCGGTGATCAGGAGCATCCTGCCGTTGAGCGCCAACTGGGCACTTACACGTCCAACAAGAAAACCAACGCCTTTAACAAGAGCGACAAAGAGGCTTGCGAGTGGGCTTTTTTGTCCGCGATCATGTCCTTGCAGGATCGGGCGATCGCTGAGGGTGGCAACGCGGTCGTCAACATCCGCAGCTTTTATTACAAGAAGGAGTTTTCGAGCGCAACGGAATTCGAATGCGGAGCAGGAAATGTAGTGGCAGGCGTTACGATGAAAGGTGACGTCGTCAAACTCGCCGAGTAGGCCGGTTCGTCGCCGCGATTAACCGGGCTCCGCTGTTCGTCTCGAATCGGCCGGACGCGGGTTTCCACTGATTGACGATAACCGCTTCGTGTGTCGCTATTGTCGTTGCGAGTCCTATTAATGCGCGTTCTACGGCGTACAGGCTTAGGGCCTTAAGTTCGTGGTCGGCATTACGCACCACGATGTCGGGTGGAGTCACAATACAGCTCAGGCTATCAAGCCCACCCGCGAGACCCGAACCTGTGGCCTTGAGCCAGGCTTCTTTCAGGACCCATAACATATAGAAACGATCATTGGGTTGTGTCGTCAGCCACCTTGCTTCGTCCTCGGCAAAATAGTTTTCCGCGATTCCTTTGATATGTCGTCGGCGGCCGGGTACCTCGATGTCGATTCCGATCTCACCTTCGTCTGTCGCGGCGCAGACAACAACGTTTCCGCTGTGGGCGATACTTACCGCGGGACCATTGGCGCACCGGGGTTTACCGTCTTCGTTTGCGGTGAGTACGTGCGACGCGGCGGGATCGCCCGTGTATCGGTCAAGAACGGCTCGTAGCAGAGCGCGGCCGCAGAGGAATTGTTGTCGACGCCGTGGCGCCTTGAACTGGTCGGCACGTTGGATCTCCGATTGCGAAAGACAAGCCAGCACAGTGGGCGGCAAGTCGTCCAGACCCGTATGAACGACAAGAATCGACTCCGGGATCATGCCAGGACCCACAAACGCATAGTGATTGCCTTACTCAGCCAGGATCTCGTTCAGTGCCTCGCGAATTTCCCTGGGATAGACCCACGGTTGCCGCATGTAAATATTACCCCGTAAATCGAGCACATAGGCAGCTGACGGAGCCGCTCCATACTGCTGCCACACGGCATTGTCCATGCCATCCACGAGAAAGCGAGAGTCAAGGTCGACAAGGTCGAATGTAGCCGAGGCCTGGCCACGACGTTGCTCTTCTGACGCATGTGCCGGCACGTTCACTCCCGCGATCTTGTTAATCCAGGGGTTCCAGACCCGATCGACATAGGGATTGATGCTGTCGACCGGGTGCGCCTCCTGCGTGTAGATAACGACGAAATCGACGCGACCCACGAATTCGCGTTGCAACTCCTGCATGTCAAAGCGGCGATAACGAAACACCGGGCAGGAGTAGCTGCCGAGTTGCACGACCACGGGCTTTTCGCCAACCAAATCGTGCAGCGCAACGGTATTACCATCGATATCGGTGAGTCGAAAGTCCGGCGCCGGTGCCGCCTCCGCCGGTGCAGTTGCGTCAAAATGCGACAGCGACTCGCCGGCCTCGGTCGGGAACAGCAGCGAACAAGCCGATTGGCTCGCACAAAGGATCAGCAACAATATCAGGCGCTGGCGCACAGGCATCATCTTTCCGGACATGGTCATGAGGTAGTTGTAACTATTCGAGCGCCCCAATGACCCGAAAGTTTCGTCAATCTAACTCGTGAGAAGCGTGCATCAGGCCGCTATAATTGGGCTTGCCAGTATCAACATTCGACAAAGGGCGAGAGCATGAAATTGAGCAAATACATTCTTGTGGGGCTGTTACTGACAGGCACGACAGCTGTTTGGGCTGCGAAACCGATTCACAATGTCGTGGATGAGCCGGTGCCGGTGCGTATCGACGGTTCCAGTCCGACATTGGAAGAAGTCAGGAAAGCGATAATTTCCGGGTGCCAACGAAGAGGTTGGACGGCAGTATTGGATGGCGACGCGCAGATAAAGTGCTCGATTCTGGTGCGTGGGAAGCACTACGCGGAGGTTGCTATTCCGTACTCTGAATCGACGTATTCGGTCCTGTACGTGGACAGCCGCCAGCTCGATTACAATGAGAAACGGCAGAAAATTCATCGCAACTACAATGGGTGGGTGATTAAGCTGTCCGCGACAATCCAGCAACAGTTCAACCAGACCTGATCAAATTACGGTGTTTGCCTGATCAGGTGTGCCGGCGAAAAATCAGCGACGTATTGATGCCGCCGAACGCAAAGTTGTTGTTCATCACGTATTCGACGTCCAGTTCACGCCCGTCGCCCCGTACGTAATCGAGCGGCGCACATTCGGGGTCGACATTGTCGAGGTTGATTGTTGGCGCGAACCAGCCGTTGTTCATCATCTCAACCGCCAGCCAAGATTCCAGTGCACCGCAGGCGCCGAGCGTGTGGCCCATGTAACTCTTTAAAGAACTGATGGGCGTGGTGTCTCCCAACACGTTGTGCGTCGCAAGGGATTCGGCAACATCGCCACGGTCGGTCGCAGTCCCATGCGCGCTGACATAGCCGATCGCGTCCGGACTCAGCCCGGCATCGGCCAATGACATTTCCATGACGCGCTGCATGGTCTCGGGTGAGGGTTGTGTTACGTGCGCACCATCTGAATTGGTGTCGAAGCCCACAATCTCGGCGTAGATTCTTGCGCCGCGCGCTAATGCATGATCGCGCCGTTCGAGAAAGAGCGTGCACGCGCCTTCTCCGATAACCAGTCCGTCGCGATCACGATCAAAAGGCCTCGGAGACGTTTCGGGCTTGTCGTTGGCGGTGCTCGTGGCGTACAAAGTGTCGAAAACTGCGGCCTCTGTTGGACACAATTCTTCCGCACCGCCGGCGAGCATCATGTCCTGATGCCCGCTGCGAATCGCTTCAAACGCGTAACCGATTCCCTGGCTGCCCGACGTACAGGCGCTGGAGGTCGTAATCACACGTCCTTGCAGGCCGAAAAAGACGCCGATGTTGACGGGCGTCGTATGTCCCATCATGCGGATATAGGTTGTCGCCGTAATGCCATCGAGGCACTTGGTCAACAGCATGTTGGCGAAGTCGGTGATAGCGTCGGTACTACCTGTTGACGAACCGTAGGCCACACCTACCCGGCCGGATTGCAGTATCGGGTCGCCGAGCAGACCCGCATCGCGGAGCGCATTTTCACTCGCGGCTGTCGCCAGCATTGCGACTCTGCCCATGCTGCGGGTGCGCTTGCGATTGAAGCTGGCCGGCATCTCGAAATGTGCGACGGGGGCGCCGAGCTTCGTATTGAGCCCGTCGTACTCGTCCCACGCGTCTATATGGCGCACGCCATTCTTCAGTGCCCTCAGGTTCCGCTCGATTTCAATCCAATCGTTGCCGATCGGCGAATAAGCGCCGACGCCAGTTACTACGACCCGGTGTGTCAACACAAACCTCCGTTCGCGGAGATGACCTGTCGCGTGATGTATCCGGCGTCCGGTGAACAGAGGAAGGCGACCAGGGCCGCTATTTCTTCCGGCTGGCCCAGGCGGCGCAGAGGAATCGCTTCGAGCAACTTGTCGAGTGGCAAGGAGTCCGTCATTTCAGATTCAATCAATCCCGGAGCAACACAGTTTACAGTGACCTGTCGCTTCGCAAGCTCCACCGCGAGTGCTTTGGTGGCGCCGATTATTCCCGCTTTCGACGCGGCGTAGTTGACCTGGCCGCGATTGCCCATGATTCCGGATACCGACGAGATCGTTACGATTCGACCTGGTTTTCTGCGTCTGAGCATTGGCATCACGACCGGATGCAGAACATTGTATAGACCATTCAAATTGACATCTATGACCTGACGCCAGTCATCTTCTGCCAGCATTGGGAACGCACCGTCACGTGTAATTCCGGCATTGCACACGACGCCGTAGTAGGCGCCGTGCTCTGCAATATCTGCCTCAAGTGCGGTCCGTGTTTCCTCGGCATCCCTTACGTCGAAGGACAGCAACCGGCAGCCGCCTGGCTCGGAATCGATCGCGTCCAGCGTGGCTTCCGCGCCTTGCCGGTTCTTCCCATAATGGACAGCGATATCATAGCCGTCGCCAGCAAGCCGGACAGCTATGGCCCGGCCGATTCCAGAACTGGCTCCGGTTACGAGGATGCTTTTCTGAACATCATTCATTGAGCTTTGTCTCTTGTGGCATTTCGAGAACAGCAAGGTTTGCCTCGGCAATCGTGCTGCCGTTCAATTCTATGCGACACGCAAATGACCCCATACCCTGTGAGTCCCGGACCAGTTCCTGGCACGTGGCCTGATAGGTAACGCCCGGTTCAAAGTAAGCCACAGAACATTTGTAATGCCGCGTACCGAGTAGATAGCCGTGTGGCGGCACAAATCCGCGAGCTCTGGCACGTGCACCCGCATGCACGGCGACGCATTGTGCCATGTATTCGACACCAGCGTAGGCCGGCACACCGAGACCCGGCACAACGAGCTCGAAATCGTCGCTGATGCGCCATTCGCAAGTGGCGAACTCTGCGCCAATATCGACCAGCCGATCCAGGAACAGCATCGGCTCACGATGCAGGACAAACTCCGCGGCTGACATACCCGCCAGCGGTTTGAGTTCTTCGGAGGAGATCGTCGCTGTCATTCAGTCGGCGGTTTGCTCGAGGCTACGTAACTGTTCGTGCACATTGTCTATCAGTATCTGCGGCGAACCGCCCAGTGTCAGCTCAAGCGTTTCTGCGTCAACAGGCACCTGGATCGTTCTTGCTTTCGTGACCACAACGCCGTGCTCGTCCTCGATCTTGTAGTCCACAACCAGGCGCATCTCCCATTCTCTGAGGCACGCCGTCACGTGTACGACCTGGTTCAGCGTCAAAGGGCGCACATAGCGCACCGACGTATCTGCAACCGGCCACAAGTAGCCCGATTTCTGCATATCCTCGTAGCTGTACGCAACGCTCTCGAGCAACTTGCAACGCGCCAGCTCGAAGTACTGAAAGTATCGGCCGTGCCAGGCAACGCCGGCAGGATCCAGATCGAAAAAGGGAATTCGTATCTCTATATTGGCCGTCAGGCAATTCGAAAAGTCACTCCTGATCATCGTCTCGTAGCCTATCAGTTTGTGGCTGCGACGTGTTCCGGTCGCCCCAGAAATCATAGAAATTGAACCACTGCAATGGCTCACGGCGAACCTGCCGTTCAAGCAATGTTGCGAATTTCTGCACATATTGATCATAACTGCGGCGCTGGCCCCGACGTGACAGTTGAATTTTTTCCTCGAACAACTCCATTCCGAGGTGATACTGGCCCTGCATCCGGAAGCAGTGCAGCAGATAGACCGGACAGCTCAACACCTTCGCGAGGACGTAGGGTCCGATCGGGAAGTTCGCCGGCGCGCCGAAAAATGTCGCCGGGCACACATTGGCACTGTTGCCGACCGGCACGCGATCGCCAGCAATCACAACCCACTCGCCTTGCTCGACTTTTTCCTTGAGACGAAAAGCGAGTTCAATGTCCAGATCAGTGACTTGTATAAGATTCAATCGCGACTCTGGCGCGGAGCGGCGCAGCATCGCCGCAAAATTGGCGGCGTGCTGATCGTAAAGGAGGATATTGACCACGAGGTTTTTGTGGCTTTTTGCGATGCTGCGCGAATATTCCATATTGCCGAAGTGAGAGCCAATCATGACGATGCCGGTGCGGGATCGCACCAGTGACGCTCGCATTTCGAGCTCATCGGGCTCCATATGGAATGCGCTCAGCGGTTGCGTCCAGGCGACGACGCTATCCAGCAGGGACTGGCCGTACGCAAGAAAGTGCCGAAATGACAACCACAGGGTCACACGTTCGGGAAGCTGATCCGGGTATTGCTGTTTCACCCTGCGCAGGTAGTCCCCGGAAGCTCGACGGGCGATTGGCCGGCGCAACAAGAAATACGCCATTACCGGAATAAGAACAATATTGAAAACCGTGCGACCCAGGTGCGCATTGATCCATACCATGAAGCGCAGTCCGCTCAGCGCGCCTGCCTCGCCAATTGTCGCCCAGTGTCGGCTCATCAGGTGACGGTCTCTTGTGCCCCGCGTCGCTTGCGCCACAACAGCGTCGGCAGGCGCAATAGCATGCCGACAATCAACCGCGTATGCATCCAGGAAATCTCCACGTTGTCGCGAAAATAATGGAAATGCGACTTGCCCCCTTCGGGGTATTGTACGTTGACGGGGATAAACTTCAGACCGATGCCGGCCCAGATGGCGCGAACCAGAATCTCGGGATCGAACGCCATGCGTCTGCCCGGATTGCTCTTTTCGATCAGCGCGACCACGGGCTCCAGCGGGTACAGCCGGTAGCCACACAGGGCATCGCGAATTTGCGTGCTCAGAGACTCCAGCCAGCTGAATGACAGCGTGATGTAGCGCGCGTAGTAGCGCAGCCTGGAGATACTCTCGTCAAACACAGGTTCACCACAGATGATGCAATCTGGCTGCTTTGCAGCGGCTTCGCGAAATCGGGCGATATCGGCGACATCATGCTGGCCGTCGGCGTCGATTTGCAGGGCATGTGTGTAGCCGGCATCAAGCGCCGTCTTCAGTCCCGTCATCACGGCGCCGCCTTTGCCGAGATTCTCGTCATGCCGGACCAGGATCGATAGGTCCGCGTGCTCGTCCAACAGGCGTTGCAGTTTTTCGAAGGAGTCTTTCGGACTGGCGTCATCGACAACGATGAGCGGCAGACCCTCCTCGCAAAGTTGTGGCAACAGCACTTTGAACTGCTCCACGTGATCGAAATGCGGGACGACCGTGCACATCAACACGACGCACCCTCCGGAAAAACCAGACGACCCAGAGAATACTGCGCATCAGGGCCACAAAACTCGAACTGAACTTCATTGGACGCATGCCAGCGAAGGGACAGCTCCAGCACCCGCGGAGGTGTAACAATTTTCTTGAACTTCAGTCGCTTGAGTTCGCGTGGTGAGCCAGAAAACTCGAAAAATGCGCGCGAAACAATTACCGCCCAATGCAATTGAATAACGCCGGGCAGGACCGGTTGATCAGGAAAGTGGCCGCGAAACCAGGTCAAGTCGGGCGATATGTCGAGTTTCACGCGCACGCATCCGGAATCGGCGGTAGCCGACAGGACTCGAGGAAAGTTGCTGTCGGCATCAGGCAAACTGACCAGCCGGGTGTCAAGGTCAAGTTCTTGCATGTGGCAGACTCGTCAGGTGTGTCCGGGCTCGTGGCGGTTCATTTGCTGCTGACGCCAAGTCGTCTCTTGTAATGGCGTCGAAAGATCCACTCGCACACCGCCAGGACGGCGACAAGCACGTAGGAAATCATGCCATTGTAGATTGTCCATATTTCCATTGACTGGGTAGTCGTCCAGACGGCAATCATGCCATTAATCACGAAGAATCCGGCCCAAACTGCAGTCAATCGAGTCAGATATCCGGGGGTATGGTCGCTGATCGGAGTGCCGCGAGCGCGAACGATTCTCAATAACAGGGGATCTTTCGTGCCGAGCGACCCGGCGAACAGGACAAACAGGATGGAATTGACGAGAACAGGATAGTACAGCAGCATTTTTGTGCTGCCGACCACAGCCGATGTAATGGCGTAACCCAGCAAAATGCCAATGACAGGTAATGCCATGGCCCGTTCCTGCGGCCGAATCAATCCGAATCGCATCAAGAGCAGAATCGCCAGGATCAGGCCGAAGAAACTTGCCGGCAAAATCCTGAGTCCGAAGTAGATTATGAAGGGGTAAAGCGCGAGAAGAACAATAAATGTAACGCGGAAAATGATCGCCCGAGTCACAGACTTGTCAGCGCACTCAACACGTCTCTGATAGTCCGCACGTCCTTAAAAACATCCGGTGAGATCTTCTTGCCGGTCAACTCCTTGAGCTGCACCAGCAAATCAACCGCATCTATGCTGTCGATTTCCAGTTCGTCGTAAAGATTCGCATCCAGGGAAATGGCCGACTCGTCCACCTCGAACTGATCGATTAGGATGCCCTTGATGCTGGAGTACAGTTCGTCGCTATCCATGGCGGAATTCTATGCCAGTTCGGCCTCGAAAAGCGACACAAGTGCCTCATTCAACTCGTACCTCGCATGCCGCTCGTCGAGACCGCCCGGGACAAGCTTCGACACCGATATCGCTGGCAGGATCGTGACGGCAAAGTGTGGCCGCGACCGTGGGATGCTATACCACGGCTCGTGCTTCGCCAGAAACTGCGGTCTGCAGTCAACGACGACCGGCAGGATCTGCGCTTGTGCGCGGATCGCTACTTCGGCTGCCCCGAGCTTGAACTCCAGCGGCCGGCCACTGCTGGTGCGCGTACCCTCCGGAAACAACAGCAGGCTCGCCCCCGATTCGAGCCGCTCGACGCAGGAAGCGAGCAGGTCGGCGGGTTCGAAGTTGGAAATGTAATTCGCCGTCGTGACAGAGGCTCGCATGAACGGGTTTCGGATAACCGCCTCTTTGATCACACAGTCCACCTGCGGCAATACAGACAGCAGCAGGACGACGTCAATGAGTGTTGGATGATTCGCGAGAATCAGCTGGCCGCCGTCAGGGTCTCTGTGCTCCATGCCCGTGACCCGAAACGAGAACACACCCATGCGACAGCCTCCCCACATGAATGCGCCGAAGGCTGCAGCGATCAGGTTCCTGGCCGTGATCTGTCTGGCGTCAGCGTCGCGAACAAGCAGATACAGGAGCGGAAACACAAACACGCTGACGATCAGTCCGATCAGGCCGAAAAAGAACCAAAGCAAAGATGTGCCGACAAATCGCCAGGCAAGATCGAGATACTTCATCCGCCGCGGTGTCAGATAGTATCGACGAATGCGTGCGAATTGAGCGAGCGCTTGTTCATTATCAGGGCAATTCCATGGCGCCCAAGTTACAATTATTCTACACCACACGCTTACCGTGGTGTATTCCATAAAATGCTCGCAACCGCGCGAGCGAGACCAGTGCATGCGACTAGCAATCGGTTCTTATACCGCCACTTCAGCGGCCGGCGTTGGACTGGCGGCGATGCAGAAATCTATCGCCGGCCGGAGTTCCGGACTCAGGCCGAATGATCTGGACGGATGTGATCTCGACACATGGATCGGCCGGGTCGATGCGTTGGAAGCGATATCCTTGCCACGCCACCTGGCGCATCTGTCCAGTCGCGACAATCAATTGGCCTGGCTGGGTCTGCAGCAGGACGGACTGCTCGACAGCCTCGCACAGCTTACAAAGCGGATTAGTGCTGACCGGGTTGGCGTGATTATTGGGACCAGTACGTCGAGTATCGGCAGAACCGAAGAGGCATACACAAAGCTCCTGCCCTCTGGTTTCATCAGCGAAGAATATAGGCAGCCGGAGGTACACAGTCTGCATTCGCCGGGGGCTTTCGTGTCGGCGGCGACCGGACTTGAGGGGCCTTCGATGACGATCAGTACGGCTTGCTCATCGAGTGCGAAGGTTTTTGCCTCTGCGGCGAGATGGATTAGTCATGGACTCGTGGACGCGGTGCTCGTCGGTGGTATTGACGGCTTGTGCATGAGCATTCTGTATGGCTTCAATTCACTCGAACTGGTGTCGTCGAGCCTCTGCCGCCCGTTTGACAGGCGCCGCGACGGCATCAACATCGGCGAGGGCTGCGGTTACGCGATTCTGATGCGTGAGGAATTGCAGCCGGATAGCGAGTTTGCCTTGCTCGGGTACGGCGAAAGTTCGGACGCGTATCACATGTCTCACCCGCACCCGGAAGGCAAGGGTGCCGTGACTGCCATAGATCAGGCGCTCGAGCGCGCACAAGTCCCCGCAGACGCAATTGATTATGTAAACCTGCACGGCACCGCCAGCCAGGCCAATGATCGTATCGAAGCTTACGCGTTGGCGCAGAGATTCTCCGAGCACACGCTGGCCAGTTCCACGAAAGCCTGGACGGGTCATGCATTGGGTGCTGCAGGTATTCTGGAAGCGGTCATTACGCTGCAGGCAATGCGACATGGCCTGATTCCCGGTACGCTTAATTGCGAGGAGCAGGACCCTGATGCTGCCTTCGGCGTGCTCACCGAAAACAGTCACAAACCCATTAGCAATGCGATGACCAATTCGTTCGGTTTCGGCGGCAATAATGCCGTGCTGATTTTTGGGCGGACCAATGACTGACATCGACATCGTGGGCGTCGGCGTGTGGAGCGAGTACTGTTCGAACTGGGATGAGTTCTGCTCGGTCCTGGCCGGAGGCGCCATCCCGCAAGTAACACCATTGAAGCCCGAGTTGATTCCCGCAAAAGAACGCCGTCGTGCACCGCTCTCCGTCAAGATGGCCGTGGAAGTCATGGACCAGGCATGTCGCATGGGCGCGGTCGGTCCGTCGGAGGTCGCGACAGTTTTTGCGTCGGTGTATGGGGATATGCGGAATACCGACTACATGTGCCGTACACTGGATGCAGCGCCGCGCACGGTCTCGCCCACCAAATTTCATAATTCTGTGCACAATGCGTCGACAGGGTACTGGGCAATCGCGACCGGGTCGCATCGCCCGGCAAATGCCGTTTCAGCATATTTACACTCGGGAACAATGGCCTTTCTCGAAGGCGCTATTCAGGCGCTTGAAGAAGACATTCCGGTTCTGGTGTGTGTCGAGGAAATAGCGGCGCCGGCGGCATTCAAACCGTTTTACGATTCAGAGCAGTCGTTTTCCACGGCATTGCTTCTGACACCGCCTGCTTACAGTGCGTCGCCGCTCGCGTCAGTCCGGTTTGGTGTCCGCAATGAGGAGTCCGACTATCCCGAATTGCCGGAAGTCGCTGGCGTCAATTGGTCGGATAACCTGGCTGCCACGTTGCTGCCGCTACTTGCGGCGATCGCGACACCCGGCGAGGCAGAACTGCAGTTCCCGATCTCATCACATTCGTCACTGTCACTTACTGTAGGAAGCGCCGGCAAGGCAGTCGATGCCTGACACAACGGCACAGTACGACGTTGCAATCATTGGCGGTGGTCTCGCCGGACTGACGCTCGCTCTGCAGTTGCATCAGGGGTCTCCGGATCTCGCGATCGTTGTGCTGGAGCGCAACAGTCTGCCGCCGCCTATTGCGGCGCACAAGGTCGGCGAGTCCACTGTTGAGATCGGTGCGCGCTATCTATCGCACACGCTCGGGTTGAATGAAATGCTCGAGCGCACACAGTTGAGAAAATTCGGGCTGCGCTATTTTTTCGGTGGCGGCCTCCACGATGATCTCGCCAAGGCAGATGAGCTGGGCATCAGCAGCACGCTGCCTGCAATCAGCTATCAGATCGATCGCGGCAAACTGGAGGGCGACCTCGCAGATATTCTGCAGGACCGCGGTATTACGGTGCAGGACAAATCGGTCGTGAAACACGTGACGTTCAATGAGAACGGTGGTGCACATGCGATTCAGGTAACACGACACGACGAGGCCGCGAGCATTCGTTGCCGTTGGCTGGTTGATGCCGGATCGCGAGCTGCGATAGTCAAGCGGCAGTTGAGCATGGGCAAGCCCTGTGATCACAAGATGGGTGCTGCGTGGTTTCGGCTGGACAAGCCCGTTGCAGTGGACGACTGGTCTGACGCCGAAGCATGGCGACGACGGTGCGATCAACCGCGACGTTTGTCGACCAACCACCTGATGGGAAGTGGCTATTGGGCATGGATTATTCCGCTGGCAGGGGACAAGACGAGCGTCGGCCTGGTTGCCGATCCTGATATTCATCCGCTGTCGTCCTATTGCAGTTTTGACAAATTCAGCAACTGGCTATCGCTGCACCAGCCAACGCTTGCGAGCGAGGTTCTGGATGCACGCGATACGCTGATGGACTTCATGTTTCGCAAGAACCTGTCACAGGACAGCAATCAGGTCTGGTCAGCCGACCGCTGGGCACTGACCGGCGAAGCGGGAGTTTTTGCCGACCCCTTCTATTCTCCCGGCTCCGATCTCATCGCCATAAGCAATACGTTTATCTGCGATCTGATCCGGCGCGAGCGCTCTGCTTCGCGATTTCCCGTGCATGTTGCAATCTATGAGCAGATGTACCAGTCATTTTTCAGCATCATAATGAGTTTGTACGAGCGTCAGTATCCGGGGTTTGGTGATACGCGACTGATGGTCGTCAAGACAACCTGGGACTATGCGTACAACTGGTCGGTGCTTACCTGGCTGTATTTTAGAGAATTGATGACGGACCTGGCGTTCCTCAAAGCGGCTCAGCCGCGGCTCGTCGCGATGCGTGCGCTGAACGAGACGATGCAAAGCAAATTCAGGCAGCGCGCAGCCGAGAAAAACGTCGCTGAGGGCAGAGGCCGATTTTTCGATCAAACGGCGATTCCGATGTTCCGTGATCTGAAGGCAGCATTGGTGGATCCCGTCGCAAGTCCGGACATCGAGCTCAGGGATAACTGTCTGCGACTCGAGAGCTTGTCACCGATTTTATTGTCTTTGCTGGCCGACGAGTCATCCAATGGTAAAAGTACTTGCAGCTTGCTGGGTGACCTCCGGCAACGATTCAACTAGCGCTCCTGCGCTGCAACCGGCTCCCGGACCAGGCGATCAGGAAATTGGCCGCCGAGCCTGCCGCAACTGTCAGGCCGAGGAATTTCAGCACCGGGATAGATGATCCGGCGAGAATGCCAAAGGCGAGCGTGGTTGAGGTTGCGCAGGCAAGCACGCCCTTGTCTGTCGCGCGTCGCTCGGGCAGCGACTCTGAGCGGCTCAGGAACAGTGCGTAGTCGAGGCCCAGGCCCAGCACCAGCAGCAGCGCGACAAGATGAATGACGGTCAGACTGCTGTGCAGCGTAGTGACCACAGCTACGGTGATGGCGAGGGCGGATGTAACCGTCAGTCCAATCCACAGCGTCTGACGAAATTGCCCGCGCACGTACCACAGCAAGCCGATAATAATCAGCGCTGCTGCCAGTATGGTCTTGCGAGCGCCATTGCGATAGTCGCGCATAAGATCGACTGAGGATGCCTGCAGATCGACGAAATCGACCGCGACGTCCCATTGTCCGACGCGTTCAGCCAGGTCAGCCGCCGCAGGGTGCACGACCGAAACTAGTGCCACCCACTGGCCGCTCAACTGCAGCAGATGCGAATCGAGCCACGATCGCAATGGCGTCGCGGCGATATCCGCGGGTATCAGAGGCGGCAGCGATTTCGCAAGGCTGGCGTTGGCGGCAAAAGATTCAAAGGCGTCCGCACGGAACGGCGTGCCGACCAGCGCCTCGCCAAGCCGGCTGCGCAATATTTCCTGGTCCGGGATGGCATTCTGCCGCCGCTCCTGATCTTCGCGGCTGGGCAGCAGCTGGCTCACGGACTGCCAATTCTCGAGCAGGCCGTCGTCGACCGCGTCGGCAAGCAGCAGGTCAACCGCCTGACTGTCACGCAGCAACGCGTCCAGAGAACTGTTATGCAAAACCAGCTGGTACCGCATGTCTGGTGTTACGGTAGCGGACCGCAAAGCCCGGTCGGCCGACAACCGCTCTACCGGCACCGGGCTCAGGCTCGACAGATTGTCGTCCCATAGCCCGGCGCCGACCGTCCGATAAATTGCAAACAGCGCTGCGATCAGGACGACAATCGCGGTCAGGTATCGCAGCTCGGGCGTTTGCTGCGCCGCTGATTCGGTTGCCGGTGGCGCCTGCCGCCCGTCAAGGAATAACGGCAGCCAGGTGCGGGTTGCGAGCATCGCGACGACCACACCGCCAGCAGTAAATACACCCAACTGGGCCAGTCCCTGGGACCCCGAAAACACCAGTGCAAGGTAAGCGATCGCCGTGCTGATTACGCCCAGCCGCATTGTGGGCCAGATGCGTCGTATCGCGGAACGGCCCGAGTCGTGCTGTGCATGACTAAAAAGATGCAGTGGGTAGTCGACGGCGATCCCGAGCAGCGTAAAGCCGAATGCAAGCGTGATGCCGTGCACGGTGTCGAACAGCAGGCTTACGAGCGCAAGTCCGGCGAGGAAGCCCGTGCCGATCGGCAGGGCCGCGAGCAGCAACAGCCGCGGATTTCGAAATACCACCAGCAACACCAGAATCAGCGCAGCACCGGCAAGAATGCTTCTCTTGGTGGCCTCGGCACGAATCGTTTGTCGCAGCTCGACGCTGAAAGCGCCGACCCCGGTTATGTCGATCTTTAGCGGCGTTGTGGCAGGCAAGGCCGCAAGTGCCTGTCTAACGGTATCTACCGCATCAGCCTGTGCTGCGATGTCGATGGATGCCGCATGTGTCTCTGCCATCAGCACCGCGCTACCGTCGGCCGCGAACCACATGTCGCCGGTCATATCGACAGGCGACAGCCGTTCCAGGATATCCAGCGTCACCAGAAACGGATCGCGAGCGATGAGTTGCAACAGAGCGGAGCCGCCACCGAATGCAAGATCCTGCAGGCGCAATTGCAGCGTTCGCTGCAGCGCGCTGCGGCTGTAATCGACGTCGCGCATCAACAGGTAATAGCTATTAACGGGCTCAGGGGTCTGCGTCGTGTCCTCCGAAAACTCGCCGTTGAGTACCGTAACGAATGCCGGGTCAACTGACAGAGCCTGCTTCAGCTGGTCGCTTGCCTCGGCAAGCTCGTCGGCCGGAGCACCGCTGATACCCATGACCATCAGACGCGAACCGGGGCCGTTCCTGATCTGCTCAATTAGTACGTCGTGCGCGAGAGTCGTTTGCTGCGGGAAGAACGCACTCAGGTCAAAACTCAATTCGAGGCGTGTGGCAAGAATCACAATGGCGACGGCCGCCGCAGCAACCCACAGGGCCGATCTCCGCCACGCTGCAGAGATCGATACGTTCACGGTTCCGGATCGTTACGCAGGATGTCCATCAGGTGCCACTCACCATTCTTAAGATCGATCCGAATGCTGGTTACCGACTGATCGTCTCCGTTGACTTGCAGGCTGATCAGTCGTTTGCCCATTCGCCGCGAAATCGGCGTCAACTGGACGGACCAGGCGTCCTGCGTGCCGGCTACGTAATAGTTGAATACCGACTCGATCTTGCCTGCTTCGCCGGACAAGATTGCTTCGATCGCACTGAGAATTGTTTTCAGCGATCTGGATTTATTCAGCGCCAACTTGCGTGTTTCGCCTTCTCTTTCTATGACGACGTGATCGGACTCGATCAGAAAGGATTCTTCGAACGGCGTCTCGATACTCTTGCGCAAAACCCCGGCCCTGAGATACTCGAGGTGACCGGTCAGTACCAGCGGCTCCTTCAGCATCGGGTTATGGCGTTCCTCCCGAAAACCGACACTATTCGGCGGTGTTACGGTCGAATTTTCCAGAACCACAGCCAGCTCCAGACACCATGCAAAAGGCGCCGTTAGCGCCATTGATGCAGCCAGCAACAATGCCGTGAGCCACTGGCGGTTGCATTCCTCTCGCAAGGTCAGGTCAGGTCGAGTTGTCGGCAGGGCCCGCATCTTCCAGCGCCTTGTTCCTTTTCGTCTCTTCAAACAGTTGGACAACGATCTTCCTTGCCAGTTTGCCGGTTTCCTGACGTGGGAGGATCGCTACCTTGTACACAGGGCGCGGCAGAAATGCCGGTTCGATGCCCGGTTTCAGCTTCTCGAGGATATCAGACGGCTCCAGATCCGGCGCGACAACCAATGCGGCGAGTCGCTTGCTGTTCTCGTCCGGCATGAATATCACGCCGTCGATGACGCCGGGTATCGCATTCAGGCGGTGATTCAGATCGGTAAGCGAACCGCGCTTGCCCGCAATATTAACCATGTCCTGATGCCGCCCGAGCCAGCGAAACTGATGGTCACCGACAATCTCGATGATGTCCTGCAGGACGACACGTTCAGGCAGGTGCGCTGCGCGAATCCGGACACCGTCCTCGCCCACATCAAGCTCGAATGCCGTTGCGAGTTGCCACAGAGTTTCGGTCGCCGTGTTGCGTTTCGCGATGATTCCGGATTCGCTGGAACCGAATACTTCGACGACTCGCGCATCGAAGCGTCCCTCCAGTTTCTTTGCCAGTTCCGGCGACATCGGAGCAGTGGCGCTGAAGATTCGGTCGATCCTGATCCGCCCTGTGTTGGCGCTGAGAAAGGCATCGAGATGCACCGGGGATGAGATCAGTGCCCGCGGCTCGGGCAGAGATTCAAGCGCGTCGGAAATGTCCTGAGGAAAGAATGGCATGAGGTGGCTGACCGCCACATTAGAGAAAAGGGGCAACAGGATCGAAGTCTCGAATCCCCACATATGCTGGGGAGGTACCGTCGCCAGCACGTTCATCGAGCCGACTGTTTTTTCCGTCAGCAGGTCGACATTACTCAAGCTGCCGGTACGAAGTGTCTCCCAGTATTTGCGGTTGGGCGTGGGAGTGCCCGTGCTGCCCGATGTGAATACGATCGCACACAGTCGATCAGCAGGAATTTCCGGGACGACGACATCGATGACATCGGGTGCGTCAACGTCGCAGGTGTCTAACGACTCGACATTGTTCAGACCGGGCCCTCCGAACGAATAACAATCTGCATACTCGTTGGCTACTTGCTGCAGAGTCTGCTGCTGCCTGTTCGGCGGCATCAACGTGCACTGGTCCGCAATTACTGCGGCGCAAAACCCGAGCAGAAACGTATAGCGGTCTGCGGCCAGGTTGATAACGTATTGCCGATCCGGAAGCTGCTTCGAAAGGGCAACTGCGTGCGCGAGGAATTGGTCTACTCTGATTGCACCGGACGAGCCGTGGGCGATAATTTCGTCCGGCTCTCGAGTCGTGATCGGGTGCGATCTCTGCACAATCGGCAATGCCGCCTGGTCTACGCCGTTTTTTCGCTGATATAGGCACTCAGGCTGCGCAGCGAGCCAAATACGCCCTGGATATTGGCATCATCGGCCGTCAACTGTACGGAATACTTCTGTGTGATGGCGAGTGCCAGTTCCAGCGCATCGATTGAATCGAGTCCAAGGCCATCGCCAAACAATGGCTCCTCCGGTTCAATATCAGTGGCACTGATATCTTCCAGGTTCAGAGACTCAACAATGAGCTCTGCAACTTCCTGTTCGTGCTCGGATTGTTCCTGCATACTGGTCTTTGTTCACGTATGTTTTGAGCGAAATGATAGTGCATGATAGTTTGTTGCGTGGATTTATCAACAAGCGAAAGAGCGCGCCGAGAAATGACGCCCAATACAACTGACGTTCTTGTGATAGGCGGCGGGCCCGCCGGAACGACCTTCGGTCATCTGGCCGCGCAACGCGGCTGGCAAGTCACTCTGCTCGAAAAAGATAAGCACCCGCGTTTCCATATCGGCGAATCGCTGCTGCCGATGAACCTGCCCATTTTTGAGCGCCTCGGCATACTGGACGAAGTCAAAGACATCGGTGTGCCCAAGCTCGGCGCCGACTTCACCATTGCCAACTCCAACGGCAGACATGAGACGTTTTATTTCAGCAAGGCGCTGGGCGAGAGTCCGGATCACGCGTTCGAAGTACGCCGCTCGGAATTCGACCAGCTGCTGTTCGAGCACTGTAAAGCGGCGGGCGTCAACGCTTCGGAAGGAACCAAAGTCACGCATGTGGAGCGTCTGGAGAGTGGTAGCCACAGGGTGACGGCGGTCGATACTGATGGTGAAGAAGTAATCTGGGAAACACGCTTCCTGGTGGATGCCTCCGGTCGCGATACGTTCATGTCCAGCAGAAACGGCTGGAAGAAACGCAATCCAAAGCATGCCAGTGCCGCGGTCTTCGCACACTATCGCGGCGTCAAGCGAAGAGCAGGTGAGAATCAGGGAAACATCAGCCTGTACTGGTTCGATCATGGCTGGATCTGGATGATTCCGCTGCGTGACGACATAATGAGCATCGGGGCCGTATGTTATCCCGACTACATAAAGAGCCGGCGCGAACCGCTGGACGAATTTCTGCTAAACACGCTGCACAGGATTATCAGTATCCGCGGTCGAATGAGGGGAGCTGAGGCCGTAACGCCAGCGCAAGCCACCGGTAACTATTCCTATTTGTCGGATCGGATGTTCGGCCCGGGATTCCTGATGATCGGAGATGCATTCGCATTTATCGACCCGGTCTTTTCCAGCGGCGTGTATCTGGCCATGAATGGTGCAGAGCGGGGCGTGGACGTTGCAGAAGCCTGGCTTACCGCGAGTGAGGGCGCTTACCGCAAGGCGTGTCGCAAGTATGAACGCGAGACCCACAAGGGGCTCGCCACGTTTTCATGGTTTATTTATCGCTTCACATCACCGGTCATGCGTTACATGTTTCGTAAACCGCGCAATACATTTCGGGTCGTACAGGGCGTAGTCTCGATGTTGGCGGGTGACGTGTATTCGAATCGTGCTGTGCGCCGCCGCCTGCTCCTGTTCAAGACGCTTTACTCCGTCGCGTGCATGTTTAACTGGCGCAGCGTGCGCGCGGCATGGAAGGTCCGTCGCCCGAAGAATCAGGCCGAGCTGCAAGAAGGCGCTTTATCCAGTGAGTAGCGCAGCATCCAGAGCCGATCGAGCCGAGCCGCGCGCGGCAAGCGAACGGCGGCTCACAGTTACGCTGAGCGACGATATTGTTCCGCTATCGGGCAATCATAATTTGCTCGTCGCATTTCAGTTCGGCGCATCGCCGCCGTCGACCCAGCATGCAGCTATCGTCAACCCTGGCCTCGAGTCGATCGACGGCGGTGACATATATGAATGCTGGTGGTACGACGGAGAGGTCAACGTCACGACATGCGATGATGTGAGAATCGCGCAATGCGAGGACTACGCCGTCGCGATATTACAGCGGCCGGATTCTGCACCGGAGGATTTCCGACAGACAACCTACGATGCCTACCATGACTTGTTGCGCGCCGTGCAGGAGACAGAGCATCGGCATCTCATCAAGATATGGAACTACTTTGCGGGCATAAATGATGGCGACGATGACAGGGAAAAGTACCGTCAGTTTTCGATTGGCCGCGCTGATGTTTTCGAGGAGCTCGGAATACTCGATGAAACAGTCCCGACCGGTACTGCAGTCGGCAGTGTTCGAGACAGCGGCCTGTCAATTATCGCGTTGATATCGAAACATGGCCTGTATGCAGCCGAGAATCCACGTCAGGTCAGCGCGTTCAAGTATCCCCGTCAATATGGTCCGAGGAGCCCGAAGTTCAGTCGCGGCGGTTGCGTCTCCATCGGCAACCACAGTCTGTTTCTGCTGTCGGGTACTGCAGCAATCATTGGTCACGAATCCGTGCATCCTTATGATGTCAGCCTGCAGACCAGCGAGACACTCGAAAACCTTGATCAACTCTGTAAGGCGATATCCGGTTTGCGCAGCGAAGGACCAGCCTTGGTTCTCGACAAGGAGTGCGTGTTGCGTGTTTACCTGAGGGATCCGGGCGACAGGGTGTTCGTGGCAGCGCAATTGCAGGAACTGCTGGGCATCACCGAGTCTAATGCAGTATTTCTGCATGCAGATATTTGCCGGCGCGAACTCATGGTCGAAGTCGATGGAGTGCGGGTATTGTCATGAATATTCTGTGGTCACGATGCCTGGTAATCGTTGCGCTGCTGCTTCTCGCCGGGCCAGGCCATGGCGCAGAGGAGGAGGCCGCCAGGAGCCTCAGGATCCTCGTCTTTGGGGCGACCGGCAAGGTCGGAACTTACGTTGTTGACGAGGCACTGCAGCGTGGTCACGTAGTAACGGCGGTCTCGCGCGATCCGGCTAGCATTCAAAAGCAGCATCAGAACCTGGCCGCGGTCCGGGGAGACCTGCTCGATGTGGATAGCATTGCGAGTCTCGCTGCCGGACAGGATGTCATCATTATTTCGGTGCGCGGGATCATCGGCAAATCAAAAAATCCCGAGAATGCACTCCAACGTATCGCGGTGGAGAAGGTCGTCGACGTACTGCGGGAGATTGGAGACGCTGCGCCGCGCCTTATTCACGTCGGCGGCGCTGGCAGCCTCGAGGTCAGGCCGGGCGTTCTGTATGCGGACACGATTCCGAAGTTATTCCTGCCGAAGAACATTGAGCTGGAAATCCAGGGGCAGATCCTGGCGCTCGAGTATCTACGCGCAGTGACTAACGTAGAATGGAGCTACGCTACGCCGGCGAAGGATTTTACCAATGGCGAACGCACAGGTGTGTTTCGGATCGGCGGCGATACTGCGCTCGAGGACACGCGCGGCCGGAGCCGGATTTCCAGAGCAGATTTTGCCGTCGCGCTGATCGACGAGGCAGAAAATGCGGCGCATGTGCGAGAGCGTTTCTCCGTCGCCTATTAGTCGTTGTTATTCGGCGTCGATGCGATAGCGGAAGCCGATTCCGATTGCGTAGACGTCGGGACTATATGGCTCGGCACCGAGGCTCAGGACAGTTGGTATCGTCGCGGGCTCGACGCCCTCCAGCGCCCAGTCTTCGGCTACGAAGCGCATATAGCGCAGGTTTAAATTCATCGCCAGCCGTGCGGAGTACTGGTAGGTGAGCTTGAACCGCAGGTAGTCGAGCTCGGAACTCAGTTCGGGGAACTCGCTCGGACCGCCACTCGCCGAGTCGACGATAATTTCAGACGCGCCATCGGAACGTATGTAGTCAAGCTGAATATCGACTTTGTCTGCAATGTTACGGACGCGAAAACCTAAACCAACTGTCGTGAAATCATCATCGTGAGTTGCGCGCCAGTCGGGTGCTGCGAAAACTTCGCTGCCGGCCTGTTCCGATTCTATGTCTTCGAAACCGGCCGTCAGGTAGGCGGACGCATTGTCCGAGATGGCCCAGCTCAGATCCGCGGCGACGCGCAGTTCCTCGCCGCCCGTGATTCCGAGCTCCGATTGATTGTAATTGTCATCCGCGTACAGGCTGTCGAGCGTAATCGATATCGGACCGTCCGCCGGTGAGTATGTCAGTGTCAATTCGCCGAATCTGCGGTAGCGGTAGGCGAGATGGTACTTGCGCATGAGCGGGTTTTGTTCGAGCGACGCTGCCAACACCTCGTCGTACCTGTCAGCATCACGTTCCGAAGCTCCGCCGCGAAAATCCATTTCAAGCGTAGGCGTTGGTTGCCAGCGCAGCCTGCCCCAGCCCGAGTCCTCTGTCTGCTCGCCAATCTCCTGGAAGTCGCGGTCGATGTCCTTGCGGTCGTAACCCGCTGATACACGTACGGTATCGAACAAATCATAGTCCGCGCTCAGACTCAACGTCGAACGTTCGAAACTGTAGGGAATATTCGCCTCGAGTTCGGCGCTGCCGAAAGTGTCGACGATGACCCGGTCCCACTGGTCTTGCGCGGTCTTGTTGTCGCGCTCGTCATAACGGTAGCTGAACTTGATGCGGCCCTTATCGATGACTCTCGAGGTAACGGCCAGTGCGAAGTTGCTCGTGTCGACACTACCATCAAGGTTGGCGCGCGGCAGCGGGGTGGTCACGATGCTACTGGTGATCGTATAGGGCAGGAAGGAACTGTCCTGTTCGATCTCGCCAATTGCGGCTGAGAAACTTACAACGGTCTTTTGTTTCGGGAAGGAGTACCCGGCCTGCAACGACACTTGCTGCAACTGGCTATCGGGTGCCTGCGCGCGTGAGAAAGTGTCATTGCCGATCAGCGGATCGACTGAATACGGCTGTTCCCATGTCAATGCCGCGTTGTCGTTGCTGAAATCCGACAAGTACCAACCGAGCGTTACAAAACCATTGTCGGCGCCATAGCGGATACCAAGATCGACCTCATCGGTGACGTAGTCGAATGGCATTGGCAGCAAGCTTGCTTGTGTAAATGACGAGCCGCCAGTGATTCTTGATCCGTCGCGCTCGTGCCGGCGATAGTCCGCTGAAATGCGCCAGTGATCGGATGCCACGAAACGGGCGCCGAGGTCGAATACACTGCGGTCGCTCTCGATATTGCGCGCTACCAGGCTCGAATCCAGCTGCGTCATGCCGCTGGTCAATCCTGCGGGTACCCAACTTGAAGGGAGTGCCAAAGCATCGCCGGCATTCTGTTCAAAAATTGTGGCGGTAGTATTGAACTGTCTCCGCGGCAGCTCGCGGTAACCGAGGTTGATGTCATAACTTCCAGGCCGGCCGGTCTTGAGTTCTATGGCTCTCGAATCGAGTCCAAGATCTTCCGCGGTCCAGCGCAGCCGATATCCGTCTTTCGCATAAGAGCCGTTGCCATCGACGTTGGCGTAAGCACCGTCCTCGTCATAACCGGTGGCATCGCCGAAATAGGCCGAGTCCCCATCGACGCTCGTCGCGCCTATCTCGTAGTCGGCACGATGACCGTCTTCAAATGGGCAAAACTCGCAGGCCCACCCGCTGGTGTCCACGGCTTGCGCATGCGCTGTGCCGGCGAGGGCGGCGGCGCCGATGACCAGAGTGTAAATCAAGTTCCGTTTCATCATCGTCACCCCTTATCGCATCAGCTTCGAGCCGGAAGGATGATTAGACCCGTGCACCTGTGTATGACAGTTCATACAACTCTGGCCGAGCAGGAATCGGGATGGCGTACCATCTGCCAGACCTTCGGCATCGTGCGCGATACTTGGATGCCCGGACTGCGAGTGACAGCTCTGGCATAAGAGTGGCGCGCGCCTGGTCAGCATGCCCGGGTGGTTCGAGCCGTGCGGCGCATGGCAGAGAGTGCAATCCTCGCTGACCGGAGCGTGCTCCCACAAATAAGGTCCGCGTTTTTCGGCGTGGCATTGGTGACAGGTGTCATTGACGTTCAATCGTGCCAGCTGCGTCGCAACGGTGTCGCCGTGCATGTTGTGGCAGCCCATGCAGTCCATCTTTCCTTCGAATATCGGGTGCGAGAAAGCCTTCTGCGTCTCAGTGCGCTGCATCCGATGGCAGCCGAAACAGACGTCGGGCTGCGTAGACGTCTGCCGGACGGCATCCGTAGACGTGTGGAGGTCGTGACAGTCGACACAAGCTACCTCGTCGCTGGGGTGAGCGCCCGTGTGCCAGCTGAAACCGACATTGCTCTTGTGGCAGGTCAGGCACATGCCGTTTTGTTCGTCGATCGGCGTAGCGGAATCCGAACCGAACCGAATCACGGAGGGGCGTTCCTGTCCGCGCCGGACACGGCCCGCATGCGCGCCTCCTGGTCCGTGGCAGGCCTCGCACTGCAATTGGTCGTCACCAAAAGGCCCGTTCGAGTTCGACGGTGCCCCATGCTTGGTGTGAAACAAGCTCAGGATCTCGGCATCTCCATGACACGCAATGCAGGTATCCGCACCTTTGCGGCTGTACTCTACTTCCTGGCCGTTTGCCGGCTGCACCGCTATAAGGAAGAGAGCGGCAAAAGATACAGCCTGTATAAGCAATTTCATCTGAACCATCCGCTCGTCAAATCAATTAAAGAGAAAAGTGCCAACACCGTGTACTTCTTCCACGTCAAATGCTCGTCCGGCACCGTGGCAAACCACACAGCTCTCGACGCCTGACGAGATCAGCGAGCTGTCCGCGGCCTTGCCGGCAGAAAAGTCACCGCCATTGGATATCATGTGATCCGCGGCCAGCGAACTCGTGTGACACGCTGAGCACACTGACGAATTTGGTGATACGACCACGTCATCGGTGGGTGTCGATGGGTCATTGGCATCGACGGTCGTGCCGAGCAACGCTCCGGGCTCTACCGGGTAATAACCACCCGGCGCGTGGCAGCCTTCGCAATTATTCAGGCGACCCGGATACACAACATCGAAGTACGGATGCGCCGAATTACCAAAGCCGCAAACACCGACGTTTCCGGAGTGAATGCCGTGGATCATGTTCTTCAGATCAATGGCCTGATCGTCTGTGCCAAGCTCGGTGACGCAGTCGCTGCCGGCAACGCGACGGTTGATGTCCGTGGCATTGGGGTTGTGGCATATAGCACAGACTTCGGGCTTGTCGGTGCGGTTATTGCCATGCATCGACAGCTGCTTGTGACAGTCGTCGCATTTTTCGATTAGCACCGCATTGCGTCTCGGTGTTGCCGCTGCTCCGTCGACGCCGAAGTATTCGATTGCACTGGTCACGGCAACGCGGTCGTTGCGGCCGCCTATTGTGCCGTCGCCATCGAGATCCGATCCCGGATGCCCCTCTAGGGCAACTGCGATCGAGCCCGTCAGTCCTGCCGGCAGACCGCTCGATGCGACGGCTGTGTAGACACCGTCGCCATCAACGTCCGTGCCAGCCCCGCCGCAGCCGGCGCCGAGTGCGTTGATGCCGACCGGTTGTGCGTTAGAGGTACCCGCAGCGCTGTTCGTGAAATCATCGGTCGTCCAGCCGATATCGATCGCGAGACGGCTGGTGCCGTCTGCGCAGGTGGTGAATTCGGGGTCGTTGTCGAGATCGTAAGGCACGCCGCTCGCGTCGGTTACCGAGTAGTCGACTTCCAGTGGTGCGCCGCCAGCGACGACGTTCCTGGCAGCCAGAACATTGAAGATGAAATTCTCACTGGCTTCCAGCCCGGGAATTCGGTGCGCCTCGTCAATGCGCACGAGCTGTCCGGCATCGTTCGTGACGGTCGCAGTCTCGCCGTGGCAATCGACGCACTGAATATCGTCCACGAACTCCAAACCGACAGGGTGGATGCCGTCTTCGATCGCAAAATCATGCTGACCGTTTACGGCATCGCCGTCGTCATAATGGCAGGTGCCACAGGCTGCACGACTCGGCACCAGGCGCCAGTTGCTCGCCTGGGGCGTATTTGCGTCACTTTCATCATGGCAGGTCTGACAGTTTCTGATGTCCTGCGGAAAGACTACATCCGACCATTCATGCAGTCGGTCGCCGAAGCCGATGATCTGATAATCGGGCCGGCCCGAGTGAATATTGTGTATCAGGCGTTTCATGTCGACGCTGTTGCCCGTGTTGCCATCAAGGGAAGACGGGTTGTGACACTGCACACAATACTCGACATCGAATCGTGCTTCGCCATGCGCTTCCAGATTGTCATGGCAGGCATTGCAGGTATCGTTGTCGACAATGAGGCGCGTGAAAAATGGTGTTCCAACGGACGGCAGAAAATCGAATGGTGCATTGGTGGCCGGGATATTCTCCGGCCAGAACTCGCCCGAACTCGTACGGATTTCGATACCGAGGCGATGCGTTTTGGTCGCGTCGAACTCGGGGCCGGCCGGGTACTGGGTCAGCGCGTTCGCAAACGTGTAGACGTACGTGCCGTCATCGTTGTCGACATACGTGCCTGCTGTTGCCGTCTCTGTGGTCGCCTGTGCGTCGGTAACGCCACCGTCGTCGCCGGTGATGTAAGACTGCCAGGCGCTGGAGCCGCCCTTCGTCCCGGGCGTCAGTTGCGCAATGACAAAGCGAACATTGGCGGCGGGCAGGCCCACGAGGCCCTGGCCACGCTCGTTGGTCAGATAATACTCGACCGTCGGCGCACCCCCGTCGGCTGATACGGACACGCTCGTAAACGTTACATCGATCCTTTCAGCTGACGTAACGGGGATGTTATTGCCAACAGACGGTCCCGTACCGCCCGGCGGTCCAGCCGGTCCGGTATCGCCCGATGACCCGGCAACACCCGTGCCGCCATCACAGCCGGCAAGACCAAGGCCGAAAAGCATCAGAGCTGCGATACGCGCCGAGCAGTTCATGTGGCTTGACATGGTTCGTTACCTTTTTGTTGCCGCTATTCGATGCCCGGATTGTGGAACTGCGACGTCTCGAATTCCGATCCTGTGCCGTGGCAGACCGCACAAGCTTCCTGCCCATTCGGCAGGCCGCTGCCACCATTGGGTCCGGCACACCCGGCGCCGACGATCGTGCACTTCAGGTCATCCACCTGGCCAGCCTGCGACTCGAAATGCCCCTTGGCCGCCGTGCTCGTGTGGCAGACACCACAGACAGCTGCGTTAGGCGTCTTCGCAATATCGTCGGTCCAGACGCGGATATCCGATCCCTGGCTGGTACTCACCGCCCTGGCCGTTGTGCGGGCCGTGTCATAGCGTCCCGGCACATGGCAACTGTCGCAATTGGCCGCGTTCTGCGGGTAGGTGACGTCTGCGAATTCGCCCTGCGCGAACGTTGCATTCTCGCTGGCGAGGCCTCCTATGCTGACTCCGCCGGAGTGAATCGAATGAATCATCCGGCCGAAATGGAAGCCCTCTTCCCAGATCACGTTGCCGTTACCGTCCAGCTCGCCCAGCGCGCAAGAGCCATCCAGCGGATCCGGGTTTACGCTGCACACTGCGGCGTCGCCGTTGTGACACATCATGCAGAATTCCATGTTGCCGTTGCGGTTCGCACCATGCGCCAGCTTGCGCTTATGGCAGGCGTTGCACTTCGCGCTGTCGATAGCTGCGACGCGCGGCGCGCCCGGAAAATACAAAGCGCTCACCGCGGCGGCCCTGCCGTAACCAGTGATGCCATCGGCATCCGTGAATTGCCACGCCGGATGCCCGCCAAGACCGAAGACGACGTCGCCCGTGAATGCGTCCGGCAATGGCCTGTAGAACGGCACGTCGAAACTGCCGGCCACGGCACCCGGGACGGCAACCGCCTGGATCGCTCCGAGGCGCATTCTGAACGGGTAGCCCGCGTCGCGGAAGTTCAGGTCCTGGATGGCCTGGGTGGTCAGGTTATCGTTGATCCTGCCGCCGTGCACCAGTCCATCTTCGTCGCCACCGTAGTAATCGGCGGTTGCCCACTGCACGTAGAGATTCAATGCAGCCGGATTTCGTCCGTCCGGATCGACTGTCGCGAGGTCAAATTCCGGGTCCGCCAAAATGTCATACGGATTCCCCATGGGATCCGTCACCCGTATCGTGACGGTTGGCGTCTGGCCCGGACCGGTGTCAACCGCGCCGAGGATCTCGAACACGAAATTGTCGCCGGCTGCCGCACGTGCCCGGTCGTCACCGCGAATACTGCTATGGATCACGAGGGGAGGGCCGGCCGTCGGAAACAGGCCGAAGTGGCAGGTCTGGCAGGCGCCGTCAGCCTGTAATCCAACCGGGATGTCAGCGA